>Ga0209317_1000620_pt1 | contig 40254 bp, 27 predicted proteins | sample RifGroB2_FD_183994 | JGI IMG/M metagenome (GOLD analysis project Ga0209317, IMG submission 183994) | Soil microbial communities from Rifle, Colorado, USA - Groundwater B2 (SPAdes) (version 2) | ecosystem: Environmental > Terrestrial > Soil > Unclassified | place: Rifle, Colorado | collected... | reverse complement strand
GGATCACGTTCCCCTCCTGCGCCAGCGCCACGATCTGGCGGCAAAGAAGCCGGTAGTAATCCTTGTCGCTCTTCCAGCGGGGGGAGAAGGTGGAGATCATGTCGTCTATGAAACGGTTCTTGGTCCCAAGCTCCCGCAGGATCTTCTCGGAGAGGTGGTGGTCCTTCGCGACCGCGTCCAAAAGGGCGCGGTCCATCACCACCCAACTCTCCCCGCTCCTCTTTTCCAGCAACCCCTGCAGCCTTTCCGCGACCGGGTACCCCTCGCAGCCGAACTCGCGGGTAAGCGTCACCGTCGGTCTCGCCCTCTCCGCATCGCTGAAGCCATGTTCCTTCAGGTTTCTCCGGCTCACCTCGATCAGTCCGCGCAGCCTTTGTTCGATGGAAGGGATCAAAATGTTCCTGGCCATGGCACCCTCCTTTGTTCGGTTAAGCCTCAAGAACAACACGGTTAATTAGGCCGCTTTTTGCGCCGGAGTCAACTCCCGCCTCCCCTTTTTCCCATTAAAGAGTGCGCCGCTTTTGCGGCTCCACCTTTTTCCGTTATCATTCTCCCCATGTCACTATGGTTCCCGCTCACACTCCTTTCGGCCTTCTTCCTCGCCACCAGCGACGCCCTCGCCAAGAAGGCGATGCATGGCCATAACGAGTACCTGGTCACCCTGGTGAGGATCTTCCCGACCCTCCCGCTTTTCCTGATCCCGCTGATCTTCATCGACATACCGCGGCTCACCCCCGAGTTCTACCTCTGCATATTCACCGCCCTCCCCCTGGAGGCGGTCGCGATCTTCCTTTACACCAAGGCGCTCAAGCTTTCCCCGCTCACCCTTACCCTGCCGCTGCTCTCGCTCACGCCGCTTCTTTTGCTGGTGGTCCCGTTCCTGCTCCTTGGCGAGCGGATCTCCCCCGCGGGGAGCGCCGGTATCCTCCTCATCGCGGTCGGGGGGTATCTCCTGAACGCGAAGAAGGGAGAGGAGGGGACGCTCGCGCCCCTCAAGGCGCTCGCGCGGGAAAAGGGGGCGCTTTGCATGCTCTGCGTGGCGGCCATCTACAGCCTCACCTCCACCCTGGGCAAGCGGGCCATAGAACTCTCCTCGCCGCTTCTCTTCGCGGCCATCTACCTGCCGCTGCTCGTTCTGGCCATCACCCCGGTTGCCCTGTACAAGGGGAGGAGGGAACTGGGGCAGATGGCCAGAAACGGCACCATCAGGGCGTCGCTCATCCCCGCGCTTTGCTACGCGCTCCAGGTGGTCACCCACGTCTACGCGATCAACCTAACCAACGTCGCCTACATGATCGCGGTCAAGCGGCTCAGCCTTCTCTTCGGCGTCCTCTACGGCCACTACCTGTTCCACGAGAAAGGGGGGATCGTCGCCACCGTCATCATGCTCGCCGGGGTGTTCCTCATCGTCATCGGCGGTTAGCAGCCCCACGGCAGCGCCGGAGAGCACTCCAAGGCCGTCGCCACCCGACCCACCCGACCCATCCGATCTGTCCGACGTCCGACCCGGGGAACGCTTTTTGCTAGGGCAACCCGGTGTAAAAACGCCTCCGGAGGCACCGAAATGTATCAAGTCATGAACGGCTGTGCCTGCAGCCAACAAGGCCCCACGCTCTTCCGAGATGTCTTCCTGTTCGGGGAGGAAGGTATCCCGCTGCAGGGGAACAGGGTCATCAACAGGTTCGTTAACTTCAAAAACGATCAGCTCCTGATCTGGCTCATGCGCCATGAAAACCGGGAACTTGTCGACATCCAGGGGGTCGTCCTGCCGCTCTACGGCGACTGGAGCTTCAACTTCTGGCACTGGTGCAACGAGGCGCTCCCCATGGCCCTGATCGCGCACGAAGGGGGCTTCAGCGGGACCTATCTGATCCCGGCGAGCCCTTTTGCGGCGGAGTCCCTGAGACTCATCGGCATCTCCCCGGACCGCATCAGGGTCGTTGAGGAGTGCGACTACCACCTGGAGTGCATGTGCGTGATGCCGAAATCCTGCGGCCACGACGCGGCCACAATGGGTGTCAGGCGCCGGATAGGCTCCCTCTTCCGTGAGGCGTTCGCCGGGAAAGCCCCCCCCTGCAACCTGTACATCTCGCGCAACGGCCACCCCGACAACAAGAGAAAGGTGGTGAACGAGGAGCAACTGCTCGCAGTTTTGCACCGCTACGACTTCGTCTCGCTCCGACTGGAGGATCTGTCACTCTCCGAGCAGCTTTCCTACAGCTGCAACGCCACGACTCTTTTAGGCCCGCACGGCGCCGGGATGACCCATTGCGCCTTCATGCCGGAGCGTTCCCTGGTCGTTGAGCTTTTTGCCCCCACCTACATAAACCCCTGCATACTCCTCCCCTGCCAGGACCTCGGGCACAGGTATTTCCAGGTCACGAGCCCGTGCCACTACGACGGCTACCGCCACGGCACGGATATCTTCGCGCAGCTGCAGATACTGGAGATGACTCTGGAAAGGGAACTGTCGGCAATTTGACTTGCAACGGCGCACCCCCCCTTTCAAAAAATTGACTACGGCACCCCCGCCCGCCCCCCTTCACGGAATAAGAAGAGGCGCGGGGAGGGCAAAAGGCCCTGGTGTCGGTGGGTTAGCTGGCAGTCCCGGAGGCGGGCGGCCGCCTGCTCCGGGAGCGGGCGCCCCACCCGCTCCGGCAGATGAGGCGCCCTCCCGCGCCGTGGCGGCTGGCATGACAGTTGCTTAATCAGTCCGTTAACCTCAGTCGCGCCATCCCCTGCGGGGCCAGCCAGGCGGGATCGGGGCCTCCATCACACGAAATGCCATAAACGGAGATATCATGAGCCAGCTAGTAACCCGCCCCAGCGGCGGAGCGATCACCGTCGTTGATAATGGACCGCTTGTTTCCGCCATCGTGGTCACGCGCAACCGGGAGTCCCACCTTAGGGAATGCCTGAGCGGGGTGCTGGAGCAGAGCATTTCCGACCGCATCGAGGTGATCGTGGTCGACCTGGGGTCGGAGCAGTGCGAATGGGCCGTCGTCGCAGAGCTGCAGAAACGGCACCAGAACCTGGTCGCCCTCAAGGTTCCAGCCGCTAGCGCCGCCACGGGGATCAACATGGCGCTGAAGATCGCCTCCGGGAAGTACCTGGCCGTGCTCGACGCCACCGACCGGCTGAAACGTGACGCCTGCGGGCAGCTGGCTGCGGCGCTGGAAAACGACCCGACCGCCATGCTCGCCTACGGCGATACCTGCTTTACCGCCATCCCGCACGAGACCTTCGCGAACCACACGAGCTACGGCAAGGTGATCTGGCCCGACTACACCCCGCAGCAGCTGACCCAGCTCTCCGAGGTCGCCCCCCATCCGCTCTGGCGCAGGGAGCTGCACGACAGCATCGGTTTCCTGCCGGAGGGTTACCCCAACCACGGGATGCGGGAGTTCCTGCTGAAGGTCGTCGAGCGTTTCCGCATACTGCACCTGCAGGAGTTCACCGGCCTGAAGTTGATCGCCGGCACGGCCAAGCCGGCCCAGGCAGCCCACCCGGCAGCGGCACCGATCCAGCAACAACCGGCAGCCGTCTCGCAACCGCAGCCGCAACCGGTCACAGTTTCGCAGCCGATCACCGTTTCGCAGCCGGTCACGTTCTCTCAGCGCGCCCCGGTTTCGCAGCCTCAGCCGGAGCAGGCCGCCGGCCCTGATGAGGCCTACGCCGCGCTCCGCCCGCTTCTTTCGGGAAGCGACCCGGAGCAGGCGGCAGCGGCGCTGCGCCGGCACCTGGCAACCTATCCCCGGCACGCGGTGGCACACAACGACCTGGCCGCCATCGCCTACCAGCTGGGGGACAAGGAGCAGGCACTCAAGCACTACCGCGAGGCGGTGTGGCTGGAGCCAAACGAGAGCGTCTACCTGAAGAACCTCGCCGACCTCCTCTACGTGGAGGCGGGGGGGACGGATGAAGCGATCGGCATCTACCTGAAGCTCCTGGAAAACTCGCCGTGCGACACCGAGACCCTCCTGAACCTCGGCATCATCTGCGAGGGGGTGGGACAGCCGGCCGAGGCGGAGTCCTTCTACCAGAGGGCGCTGGAGATCGAACCCTGGAACAAGATGGTGCGCGAGCGTCTCACGGATCTACGGGGCAGGATGGCAGAGGGAGCGGGCGGGGAGCATGACACAGCGCACGAGACCGCCCAGCAGACCGCAGAGGACGAGACGGCGGAGGACCGCTACCAGAGGTCGCAGGAACTGGTAGCCGAAGGGGATCTCGACGGGGCGGCCCGCGAGCTGGCGGGGATTCTCTCCTGCTATCCGGAATTCGCACTGGCCCACAACGATCTGGCCGTCCTTTCCTACCAGCACGGAGAGAAGGGTCAGGCGCGCATCCATTACGAGAAAGCGGCAAAGCTCGCTCCGGGCAACAGCACCTTCCAGAAGAACCTGGCGGATTTCTACTTCGTCGAAGGTTGCGATATCGACGGCGCCATAGCCATATACCTGGAGCAGCTCAGGAAGGAACCCAAGAACATCGAGACCCTGATGAGCCTCGGAAAGATCTGCACCATCCTGGACCGTCCCCAGGAGGCCCAGAGCTTCTACGGCAAGGTGACACAACTTGAGCCGTGGAACCGCGACGCGCGCGAATGCCTGAACACCCTGAGGCAGGCCGCCAACGGTTAGAAACCGTTCTACGGTAGAAACCGTTCTACGTTCTACGTTCTGGGTTCTACGTTGAGAACCCCTTGTGATGGATTTCTTTGGTGCGGACGCAGTTTGCCCTAAAGTTTCCGCCGGCATCAGCCGATACGTTATGCGGCTAATGAGCCTTACTGCGGAGGAAGTCATGCCAACTCAGACAACACCCTGGACGCTTCTGGACGACATGTTCAGCACAATGGCCTCACAGGAGACCCAGAGGGCGCAGGCGGCCAACACCGCCATGAGTTCCGGCGCGACCTACTACCAGAAGAAGGATTACTCCCGGGCCTCGTCCGAGTTCAAGCGTGCCATCTCCATGGACCCGACCGACTCGCAGCCCTACAACCTGCTGGCCAGCACCTACCTGGCCCAGAAGAAGTACGACGAGGCGATCAAGACCTACAAGAACTCGCTCTCTCTCGACCCGACCCAGGCCTCGGTGCACCAGAACCTCGGAAACATCTACCTGCAGCAGAAGAAGTACAACCTAGCAGAGAAGGAGTTCAAGGAGGCGGGGAAGCTCGACCCGGCCGATACCGTCGCCCCCTACACGCTGGGGCAGCTCTACGTGCAGACCGAGCGCTTTGCCGAGGCGGAGACGCAGTTCAAGAAGGTTTCCAGGATGGCTCCCTACGACCCCAACCCCTATTACAGCCTGGGAGCCACCTACAACAAGCAGGAGAAATGGGGCGAGGCGGTGAAGCAGCTCACCCAGGCGGTCAGGCTGCGGCCGAAGATGACGGCGGCCCAGTTCGAGCTGGGTGTCGCCTACTCCGAACTCGGCGACACCACCAAGGCACAGAAGCAGGTCGACATCGTGACGAGGCTCGACGCCGCGCAGGGTGCCCTCCTGCAGGCGACCCTCGCGCAGCCCAAGATGGTCGCCGTCGGCGGAGGCGAGGTCGACAACTTCATCAACTCGCTCGGCATGAACAGCCAGCTCTACGCGCTGGCCCCCGAGCTGATAACCCCCAACAGCTCCAAAGAATTCAGCATGAGCTTCTACTTCGACTCCAAGATGGACACCGAATCCGTGCAGGACGCGGCCAACTGGACCATCACCAAGGCAAGCGGGGGCGCAGCGGGGTATTACAACAACCTGCTCGCCGTACTCCCCACCGAAGCGTACATCCCGCAGAACCCGTCAAGGGTGGTCTACGACCCGGAGAAGCAGGTGGCGACCGTCACCTTCCTCCTGAGCCAGAACGCCGCCGGCGACGCGACTATCGACCCCTCCCACATGGTCTTCAAGTTCAGCGGCACCGATGCCCGGGGCAAGATCATGGACCCGAGCGCCGACGAGTTCGACGGGGCCGCGCAGGTGCCGTTCTAATCTCCGTCCCATCTGCAAGCCTCCGGCGCAAAAGCGCCGGGCATGCGGCCGGGAAAGCATCTCCCCGAGCGTCGGCATTTTTGCGCCGGCAACCTGTGAAGTCACACCCAAAGACAATGAGCAGACGAGGAGGATGCCTTGCAGAAAACGGTACTTGTCGAGGGCTGGCGCTTCGTCCCCCACTCCTATGCATGCGTCAACATGTGGCAGTGCCTCGACCTCTTGCAACGCCCCGACATAGACCTGCACCACCATGACCCCCCTTTTTTCAAACCCGAATGGAAGCCGTGCAACCATCTGTTCGGCACATCCGCCACAGAAGCCCTGAAAGCCATCCCCCCTCTGGACGCGGGGAATACGCCTGACCTTTTGTTCCGGATCGCCTATCCGTACTGCTTCGACCGGGCGCACGCCTCCCGGCACTTCGTTTTCGGGACAGCCGAGCACGGCGTGGTCAAGCCATCCATGGTGACGGGCAACCTCACGCTGGCCGAGGCCATGGCGAATTCCGACGCCGTGGCGATCACCCCCTCCAACTGGTCCAGAGCCGGTTTTCTACGCAGCGGCGCCCCACCCGAGCGGGTGGTCGTGGTGCCGCACGGGGTGGACACGGACGTTTTCAGGCCCCTGCCCGAAGCGGAGCGGGAAGCCCTCAGAAAGCAGCTGGGGTGGCAGGATTCCTTCGTCATCCTCAACGTCGGCTGCATGACCGGAAACAAGGGGGTCCGCTACCTGCTGAAGGCGTTCGCCGTGCTGAAAGAGCATTTCCCCCAGCTGAAGCTGTGCCTCAAGGGGCTGGACCCGCTCTATCCCTCGCTCAAGCTGCTGCAGGAATCGGGGGATCTGCTCAGCACCGAGGAGGCGGCCCTGGTCGCGTCGTCGCTTGTGTACATCGGCCACGGACTCTCGTTTTCCGACATGGCGAACCTCTTCAACGCAAGCGACGCCTACGTCTCTCCCTACCTCGCCGAGGGGTTCAACCTGCCGGTCCTGGAAGCGGCGGCCTGCGGTCTGCCGGTCATCTGCACCGCGGGTGGGCCGACGGACGATTTCGTCGACCCCTCCTTCGCGAAGAAGATCGCCAGCACCCTGATGCAGGAAGACGGCATGCTCGGGCTGCGGCCGGACCTGGAACACCTCATCTCGCTCATCTCCGAGGTGGTAGAAGACGCCTCCTTCAGGGAGCAGGCACTGCGCGCAGGTCCGCGTTTCGTGGCCGGGGCCTTCACCTGGCGCCACGCCGTCGACAAATTGCTGGCGCTCCTGCCGGCATGCTGACCGACACCGCTCCTGCCCTGAAGAAACGGGGCTGCCACTCCCGCCATTTTGACAGCAGGACGGAGGCAAAGACGTAACCTTGACGCTGCGCCACCGGCGCGGGAGCGGGCAAACGTCCGCCGCCGCACCTTCCGCCTCTCGCCCCCCGGACCGCTGCCCGTTATCCCGCGTGCGGAGCCGCAACACCCCACGGCACGGTAGTTGCTCGGATCAGCGGGAAGGGAAGCAACCGGCTCCCCGCGAAACGGAAAGGACCAGGAAGACCATGGCTAAAAAGGCTCTTATTTGCGGCATATCTGGGCAGGACGGCTCCCATCTGGCAAAGCTCCTGATCGACAAGGGATACCAGGTCTGCGGCACCGCCCGCGACGCGCAGATGTCGACCTTCGTGAACCTGTCCCGGATGGGGGTCAAGGAAAACGTCAGCTACGCATCGATGACGCTCACCGACTTCCGGAGCGTGATCCAGACGCTGGCGAAGACGCAGCCGGACGAGATCTACAACCTGGCGGGTCAGAGTTCCGTGGGGCTCTCCTTCGAGCAGCCGGTCGAGACCCTGGAGAGCATCAGCATCGGGACGCTGAACCTTCTGGAGGCGCTCCGCTTCACCGGGCTCCCCGCGCGCCTGTACTCCGCCGGCTCCAGCGAATGCTTCGGCAACACCAACGGCGTCCCCGCCACAGAAAACACCCTGTTTCGCCCCCGCAGCCCCTACGCGGTGGCCAAGTCCGCGGCCTTCTGGGAGGTGGCCAACTACCGGGAGGCGTACAACCTCTACGCCTGCACAGGCATCCTCTTCAACCACGAGTCCCCCCTGCGCCCCGAGCGCTTCGTCACCAGAAAGATCGTCTCCGCCGCGAGCCGCATCGCGGCAGGCAGCCGCGAACAGCTCTCCCTGGGAAACATCTCCATCGCGCGCGACTGGGGATGGGCTGCCGAATACGTCGACGCCATGTGGCGCATCCTGCAACAGGAAGAGCCCGAGGATTACCTGGTGGCCACCGGCGAGACCCATACCCTGGAGGAGTTCATTGCCGAGGCCTTCGCCCATTTCGGGCTGGACTGGCGGGAGCACGTGATCACCGACCCCTCCCTTTTGCGCCCCTCCGAGATCATGGTGAGCCGCGCCACCCCCGCCAAGGCCGCCCAGCGGCTGGGGTGGCAGGCGCAGTTCAAGATGCGCGACGTGGTCAGGATGATGGGCGAGGAGGCTGCTGCGGAACAGGCCGCCTGACCCGCACAACGAGCCCAGTCACGGTTTTGGCAGTACCCCCTCAGCTTCCCCCCCCACTCTCCCGTCCGACGTTGACACTATCCTTTTCAATAATTTGACACCCCCGGAACGCGCCGGCACAACCGGCGCAGTTCCGGCCAGTTATGCGGCGCCCGGACCCATAGGCATGGTAGCTGCATGATGAGGTGACTATTTCATGAGCACCTGGTGCCCGCGCGCCTAATCCCGCAAGGGAAGCGCCGGACGGGGAACGAGGCGCTGAGAAGGAGAACCAATGACAGCAAGGGTACTGATAACCGGAGGGGCCGGTTATCTCGGCTCCATAATGACCGAGCATCTTCTGGCGAGGGGGTACCAGGTTACCGTGCTGGACAACCTGATGTACGGCGAACAGAGCCTGTTTCATTTCTGCTCGAACCCGAACTTCGACTTCGTCTACGGCGACGCGCGCAACGAGGCGCTGGTCAAGGGGCTCGTTGCGAAGGCCGACGCCATCATCCCGCTGGCCGCCCTGGTCGGCGCTCCCTGCTGCGACCTCGACCCGCTGATGGCGACCACGTTGAACCGCGACGCCATCGTGATGATAAACCGGCTGCGCAGCCCGTCGCAGCTGATCGTCTACCCGACCACCAACAGCGGCTACGGCACGCAAACCGGCGACGTGTACTGCACCGAGGAGACGCCGCTTGAGCCGATATCGCTCTACGGCCGCACCAAGTCCGAGGCCGAGGCGGCAGTGCTCGACTCCCGAAACGCCATCACGCTGAGGCTCGCGACCGTGTTCGGGACCTCGCCCCGGATGCGCATGGACCTCCTGGTGAACCACTTCGTCTACGCGGCGCTCACCGACCGCTACCTCGTCGTCTTCGAGAAGGATTTCAAGCGCAACTACGTCCACATCCGCGACGTGGCCGACTGCTTCATGCACTGCATCGAGAACTCGCAGGCCATGGTCGGGCGCCCCTACAACGTGGGGCTCGACAACGCCAACCTCTCCAAGGAAGAGCTCGCCCTGAAGATACAGGAACATCTCCCCGACTTCTACGTCCACTTCTCCGAGATCGGCAGCGACCCGGACAAGCGCAACTACGTCGTGTCGAACCAGCGCCTGCGCGAAGCGGGGTTCGAGGCGCGCCACACGCTGGACGACGGCATCCGCGAACTCCTCAAGGGGTACCGCATGTTCGGCCGTTCCCACCGTAAGAACATCTGATGAGAAAACTCTCCGGCATAACGGCGCTCATTCTCGCCGGCGGCATGGGAACCAGGCTCAGGGAGGCCGTCTCGGACCGCCCCAAGGTCCTCGCCCCGGTGAACGGGCGCCCCTTCCTGGCATCCCTGCTGGACCGCCTTGCCGATGCGGGGGTCCGTCGCGTGGTGCTCTGCACCGGGTACCTCGCCCACCAGGTGACGGAGGCATTTAAAGCTGAGTTCCGGGGCATGCAGCTCCTTTACTCCCGGGAGGAAGAGCCGCTGGGGACGGGGGGGGCGCTGCGACTGGCGCTCCCCTTGCTCCGTTGCGACCCCGTGCTCGTCCTGAACGGCGACTCCTTTTGCGACGCCGACCTCGGCGCCTTCTTGCGGCAGCACCTTGAAGCAGGCTCGCCCGCCTCGCTCGTCCTGACCCGCGTGGCGGACGTGGCGCGCTACGGATCGGTGGAAACCGACCCCGCGGCACGTGTGCTCAGCTTCAGCGAGAAGGGTGCCCGCAGCGGGGAGGGGACCATCAACGCCGGCATCTACCTCCTCTCCAGGGGGGTCCTCGAGGGGATCCCCGCGGGAAAGGCGGTCTCGCTGGAGCGCGAGGTCTTCCCGGAACTGATCGGGCGCGGCCTTCACGCCTTCGCCGGAGGGAGCCGCTTCATAGATATCGGGGTGCCGGCGGACTACCATGCCGCCCAGGCATACCTTTCGGACAGCCCATGTCGGATTGCACAGGGAGAAGCATCATGATCATCAGCAGAACGCCTTACCGTATCTCCTTCTTCGGGGGGGGGACCGACTATCCGGGGTGGTATCGAAAGCACGGCGGATCGGTGCTGGCCACGGCGATAAACAAGTACTGCTACATCACTTGCCGCTATCTTCCCCCCTTCTTCGAGCACAAAAGCCGCATCGTGTACTCCAAGATCGAGAGTTTTACTCAGCTCGACGAGATCCAGCATCCGGCTGTGCGGGAGACTCTCCGCTTCCTCAACATGCACCGCGGCGTGGAGATCCATCATGACGGGGACCTCCCGGCGCGAAGCGGCATGGGTTCCAGTTCCGCCTTCACCGTCGGGCTTTTGAACGCCATGCACGCCCTGAGGGGAAGTATGGCGACCAAGCAGCAGCTCATGATGGACAGCATCCATATCGAGCAGGAGATGATCAAAGAGACGGTCGGCTCACAGGATCAGGCCACGACTGCATTCGGGGGGTTCAACCACATCATGTTTCAACAAAACGGGGAAATCGCCGTTCGCCCGGTGGTGCTCTCGCTTGAGCGCATGCGCGAACTCAGTTCCCACCTCATGCTTTTCTACACAGGCATCAAACGCACGGCAGCGGATGTTGCGGAAAGCTATGTCGCAGACATTGCCAGCAAGAGGCGCCAGTTGCGCATCATGAAGGACCTGGTTGACGAGAGCCTGGCGCTCCTTAACTGCAATGGAGAGTTGATCGGCTTCGGCGAGCTTCTCCATGAAGCATGGCAAGCCAAAAGGAGCCTGAGCCACTGCGTCACCAACCGCGAGGTTGACGACATGTACCAGGCGGCGCGCAACGCGGGGGCTCTCGGCGGCAAGATCACCGGAGCCGGCGGAGGGGGGTTTCTCCTCCTCTTCGTCCCGCCGCAGCACCAGACCCGGGTACGCGAAGCACTGAGCAAACTGATCCATGTGCCATTCTCCTTCGACTACACCGGCAGCCAGATCATCTACTTCCAGCACGAGGAGGACTTCGCCAGCATCGACCTGGACCGCAAAGGGAGCATCAACGCCTTCCGGGAGCTGTCAGAGATGAGGCTGTAACATGTCCTTCACCTCCCTGCGTGCCGTCATCTTCGACCTGGACGGGACCATCTATTGCGGCGACCACCCGATGGCAGGCGCTCAGGAACTGCTGCAGTTCCTGAGCGAGCGCGGCACTCTGGTTTTTTTCGGCACCAACAACTCCACCAGAACACGACAGCAGATCAGCGCAAAGCTAAACGGCATGGCGCTGCCGGCAACACCCGAAAGGGTTTATTCGGCCGCCTACCTGGCTGCGCGCTACCTGAGGGAAAACCGCTGCCGCGAGGTTTACTGCTTCGGGAGTCAGGGGCTGGCGGAGGAACTCAAGCTTCAGGGGGTTGCAACCGTGGCGACCCCAGAAGATGCCACCGTGCTGCTCATCGGACTCGATACCGGGCTCGATTACCAAAGGATCTCCACACTGCTTCCCCTACGCGACAAGCCCTGCCGTCTGGTGGCCTGCAACCGCGACAAGTTCTTCCCCTCGGACCAGGGGAAACCCCAGCTTGGCTGCGGATTCGTGGTGAGGGTGGTCGAGGAGGCCCTGGGAAGAAGCGTAGACTACGTGGTCGGCAAGCCAAACCCCTACCTGCTTGACCTCGTGCTAAGCGAGCACGGGCTTGCCAAGGATGAGGTGCTGGTGATCGGCGACTCCAGGGAAAGCGACGTGGGCATGGCGCAGGCCGCCGGTTGCAGGTTCTTACATCTCTCTACCGAAAAGGGAGCAGGCCTCTCCCACGTGAACTCCTTAACCGAAGTGAGGTCGATACTGTCATGAAGAAGCAATCATTACATCTGGCCGATCACGCGCTGGTGGTGACCGCGGGTATCGACAACGTCGCCCTGGTCAAGAAGCCGCTTCCAGTCGACAGCATCCTCATGCACGAAGGGAGGACGATTCGGCTGTTACAGGACCTGACACCCGGGCAAAGACTTTCGCTCTCGGATGTAGCTGAAGGGGAGTACCTGTTCCAGTACGGCTACCCCTTCGCCCGGTCCAGGGGGATCCGCGCGGGAGAGGCCATCCGCGCCGAGAACACCACGAGCGAGATCCCCGCAGTGCCCGCAGCCGTAGGAAAGCTGCCCACCGCCCCGGCAATAGACTTCGTCATGGCGGCGCAAACCTTCCTCGGGTACCGGCGCGAAAACGGCGCTTGCGGCACTAGAAACTATTACTTGGTGGTCCCTACCTCCATGTGCGCCAGCGCGGTGGCCCAGCAGATAGCGGAGCATTTCCCGACCGAACTGCCGGGGATCGACGCCGTTCTCGCGCTACCCAACACCGAAGGGTGCGGTTGTGCCGCCGGCCTGCAGATCGAGAGGTTCCTCACCGTGCTAAGCAACAGCATCCGCCACGAGAACGTTGCGGGGGCGCTTGTGGTGGATCTCGGCTGCGAACAGACCAATTACGCAGTCGTGGAGAAACACCTGTTTGCCGGGCCCGGAGGCCACGGGGACAAGCGGGTGGACCGGGTAACCATCCAGGAGGCAGGCGGAGCGGCCAAGGCCGTTGCCAAGGGTGTCGAAATCGTTGCGGCCAGGACGGCGGAACTCTCCGGCACCAGAAGGGTTCCCTGCCCGCTGAGCGCCCTGACGGTGGGGAGCGAATGCGGAGCCTCGGACGCGTTTTCGGGGGTGACCGCGAACCGTGTTATCGGTGCGGCCGTCGATATGGTGATCGGATCGGGAGGGAGCGCCCTTTTCTCCGAATTCCCCGAGATGGTGGGAGCCGAGCAAGCCCTCTTCTCCCGCATGAGAAGCCAGGCGGTGATCGACAAGTTCAAGGCCCAGATGAGCTGGTATCAGACGCTAGCGGCTACGCTCGGGACCAGAATGGACCACAACTTGGTCCCCGAGAACAAGGCAGGGGGACTGATAAACCCCTACATCAAGAGCCTGGGGGCGGTCGTAAAAGGTGGCAGCTGCGCCATCGAGGACGTGATCGACTACGGCGAAAGGATCGCCGGCAAGGGGCTTTACATCATGCAGGGGCCGGGAAACGACCTGGAGTCGGTCACGGGGCTTGCCTCCTCCGGCGCCAATATCATCTGCTTTTCCACAGGGCGAGGCACGGTGACCGGCTGCGCCCTGGCCCCGGTGCTCAAGATATCCTCGACCTCCGAGCTCTACGCCCGCATGGCGGACGACATGGACTTCGATGCCGGGGGGATACTGAGCGCCGGCGATGCGCAAGGGGCGCTTAGAAGCCTCGGCATGCAGCTGCTGGAACAGATCATAGCCGTGGCTTCGGGGAAGAAGACCAAGCCGGAGCTGAACCGCCAGCGCCAGTTCCAGATCTGGACCGCCGGAAAGCTGTCACTTTAAATACTTGAAAAAGGAGCGTATATGAGCAAAAGGGCCGTAATAATAACCGCACAAGGTTTTCAGGACGAGGAGTTTGTCTATCCGTACTACAGGCTGTTGGAAGCGGGCTTCGAAGTCGATGTGGCGACCAAGGATTCCGCCCCCGCCTTCGGAAAATTCGGCGTCCCCGCCCGTCCCAACATGGCCACCGACAAGCTCGACGCCGCTAATTACGATTTGGTCCTGTTACCGGGGGGGTTCGAAGCCCCGGACCGCGTGCGCCTGCTTCCAGAGGTGCTCGACTTCGTCCGCGCCATGGACCGGGAGAAGAAGCTGGTCGCCGCTATCTGCCACGGTCCCTGGATTCTCATCTCCGCCGGCATCACCAGGGGACGCAAGATGACGGCCTACTGGAGCATCGAGGCGGACGTCAGGAACTCGGGCGCCGACTATCAGCACAAGGTGCCGGTGGTGATCGACGGCAACCTGATCACCTCTCCCCACTACAACAACAACGGCGACTTCATGAAGGCGGTGATCGCCCACTTCGAAGAGGGACGATAGACGGATATGAGATCTGCTCATTACGGCACATCGGCGCACCACGCACTCCAGGCCCCGCCGGAAACGACCTTGGCAATGTACAGAAACATCTGCAAAAGCCGTTTCTTTGACCAGGAGGCGGTGAAGGCGGTCCAGGAGAAACGGATCTGCTACCCTTTGTACCTGTCGCTCGGGCAGGAGGCGGCGCCGGCGGCCCTTGCGGCCGCGGTGAGCGGCGCCATGCTCTTCACCCAGCATCGCTGCCACGCCTATTACCTCGCCTTCGGCGGTAACCCCGCCAGAGGCCGCGACGAACTGCTGGGGCTTACCGGAGGAACCAGCGGCGGCCGGGCAGGTTCGAACTGCCTGCAGTGCCACGACGAGAACCTCACCATGTTCGGCCACCACGGGCTGATCGGGGAGAACGTGCCGCAGGCGGTCGGGGCCGCGCTTGGCAGCGGCAAGGAAGTGCTCTGCGTGGTAGGCGACGGGGCGGCCGAGGAGGACTACATCTACCCCTCGCTCGGCTTCGCGGTCACGCACCGGCTTCCCGTCCTGTTCATCTGCGACGACAACGACCTCTCCATCCTCACTCCCACCAGTGTCCGCCGCAACTGGAAGATCGCCGATCTGGCGCGCGGGCTGGGGATGCCGGCCGTTGAGATCGCCGACGACCCGTGGAGCGTCCACGCCACCGCCACCGCTTTGCGCGACTCGCTCCCGGCGCTGATCAACATCTACTCGTGCCGGATGAACTGGCATGTCGGCATCGGCACCGACGGGCCTCCTGAATGGGACCGTTTCCAGATGGTGACCGACCGACTGGCGGAACTGGGTCTGGCGCAACAGGGAGCGACGATTCGGCGCGAGGAAGAAAGGTCGATGGAGCAGTTATGGGCGCAGTAACCGTAGCGGACACAATCAGAGAAATCAGCAGGCGGCACCTCACCGAAAACAACGGCCTGCTCCTGGGGCAGTCGATCTCGGCGGTCGGGTGGGTCAACAACACGGTCCCTGACTGCGAGGGGATCGTGGAACTCCCGATGACCGACGTAGCAGGCGCCGGCATCGCGGTGGGCGCCGCCATGGTCGGGCGCAGGCCGATCTTCGTGGTCCGCTTTCAGGATTTCCTCATCCTGAACGGAAGCCAGTTGATCTTCTATGCCGCAAAGTCGAAGGAACTGCACGGCAAAAGCACGCCGATCTTCATTCGCGCCATAGCGGCGGACGGCATCGGCCCCGTGCACTCAGGGGTGCTGCATGGCATCTTCATGCACTTCCCGGGCTTCAGGGTCTGCGCGCCCATGACCCCCAAGGAGTATGAAGCGGTCTGGGCCGACTTCATGGCTCACGACGACCCGATGATGGTCAGCGAGCACCGGGACAGCTTCGGCAACACCGAGGAGCTGGAGGACGTCGTTTCGGAGGGGGCGGACATCACCCTCTATCCCATATCGGCGACCCGTTTTCAGGCGGTGAAGGCCGCGGCGCTTCTCGCGAAGGAGGGGATCATCTGCAACATCAAGCACATCCTCTGGCTGAAGCCCTTTGTCGCCGACCGGGCGATGATCGAACCGCTTATTGAGAGCAGGCGCGGTCTGGTCATCGACCCCGGACATGAGATTGCCGGAGCGTCACAGGCAATCGCCTACGAACTTACTCAAGCGACCGGGATACCGGTCAAAGCGCTCGGGTTGATGGACGCCACGAAGTGCCTTTGTGCTCCGCTGCAAAACCGGCTCCCCTCTGCAGAAGAGATTGCAAGACATGCACGCCAGTTGATCCGCACGCAAGGGAGGAATTGATGGAGCTTATCGAACGGCAGCAGATGATCGCTGAAAAATTACACGCCCTGGCAAACGAGCAGACCTGCAAAAGGGTCCTGTTGATAAACCCGCCGCAGTTCCCGAGCGGTTCCATCGACTCGGGCATAGCCAAGAACAGAAGGTACTTCGCTCAGCCCCCTTACGGGCTGGGAGTTCTTGCCCGTCAGCTCCACGAAGGGGGGCTCCAGTCGCACATCCTCGACCTGAACTTCGTTGCGCTGGACCATCTCGCCTCAACGAAAGAGAGGCTGCAACCGGGTGACGTTGCCATCAGGTGGAAAGCTTCCCTGGGAGAGGCGATCGATCTTTTCAAACCCGACCTTATCTGCCTGACCTGCATGTTCACCACGGTTTACGAGAACACCAGAGAGGTTGCCAGGGCCTGCCGCGAACTTACGGAGATACCGGTAATGGTCGGCGGAGTGGCCGTAATAAACGACCCGAAGGGGATACTGAAGGACAACCCGGCAATAGACTTCCTCGCCCTGTATGAGTGCGACGACTCCTTGTGCAAAGTGATCGAGGTCATGAACGGGAGTTGCGACCCTTCGAAGCTGAGCCAGATAGCGACCCTGGTGGACGACGCCTATGTGGCTTTGGATGAGCGCAAAGCGCCCGCAAAAAAGACGATGGATGCAGCACCGCTCTATGGGGATCTTCCCCTGGGGCGATATAGCTCGGTCGGGGAGATAGGCGCTTACCGGTTTTGGCTGCCGGAGGGGACCAAGGCCTCGACCGTCATCTCCAACCGCGGCTGCCGTGCCCACTGCGCCTTTTGCAGCGTCAACGGCTTCTGCGGATCGGGAGTGAGGGCAAGGAGCGTATCGGCCGTGGTCGACGAAATCGAACATCTGCAGCAGGTGCACGGCATCACGCACGTGATGTGGCTCGACGACGACCTGCTATACGACTCCAGGCGAGCGATCTCGATGTTCAACGAGATCGCGAGACGAGGCATCAAGATCACCTGGGACGCCACCAACGGCGTGATAGCCGCAGCCATAACGGAGGAGATCATGGACGCGGCCGTATCTTCTGGTTGCGTCGGGCTGAATCTGGGGATAGAGACCGGAAACGAAAAGATCCTCAGGGAGATGGGGAAGCCTGCCACGATACGGCACTACCAGTTAGCCGCGGAAATCCTGAAAAAATACCCTGCCGTCTTCACCAGGGGCTTTCTCATCGTCGGGTTTCCCAAGGAGACCCTGGCGGACGTCCAGCAGACCATCGACTTCGCCCGGGAACTGGCGCTTGACTGGTACACCATACAGATACTCTGCCCTCTTCCGGCCAGCGCTCTCTACCAGCAACTGGCGGGCCCGGTCGGCGGGAAGGAAAGCATCGATCTGGGGAACCTAAGTTTCGGGTCAAGCCACACGGGGAGGCAGCGCAACATAGAGCAGCAGGAAAAAATCCATGCGCTTGATTTCGAGGACCTGCTGCGGGGCGACCTGCAACAGGAGTTGGAACCGGCCATGATGAACGACGTCTGGTTTCTGGCGGACTACAAGATCAACTATGAACGCATCCTTGGCGAGAGCGACACGAGCCGGCTGTTCCGCTGGCGCTCCCTGCTCAGGGACGTGGCGGACCGGATTACGACGGAGAACCCCCTGGCAAACATGTTCCTGGCCATCATCGAGGACAAGATCGGGACCCCACTCGATGCACGCGCCAGAAGAGAAAACGTCGCCAGATTCACCGCGGACTCCGCCTACTGGGCCAAACGCTTCGAAGTACTCGGTCTTGCGAAGGCGGCAGATGAGACCTGGAGGAAGGCATGACAGTCACAGTCGATTTGCTCTTAATAAATCCGGGTAACCGCCTGGAGCAGTTCGCCACCCTGAACGAGCTGGCCACCGTAGCGCAGCCCCTTGGTCTTGCCATGCTGGCTTCCTACGTGCGGGAACGCGGGTTTTCCGTGGCCATCATCGATGCGGAGGCCGAATTCTGGACGCCCGAGCAGACCGTGGCCGAAGTGGAAAAATACCGGCCTTTGCTCATCGGCCTTTCAGCCTTCACCACCAAGATGACGGCCGCCGGCAAGGTGCTTCGCCTGTTAAGGGACCGGCTCCCGGAGGTGAAGACCGTGATTGGGGGCCATCACGCCTCTGCCATCGCGGAACAAACCCTCAAGGAAGAGGCGGTGAGCTTCGTCGTAAAGGGCGAAGGGTACCGTCCCATGGTCGAGCTTTTGCACCGTCTTAAAAAGGGGAGCGGGGACTTCGGGATCGAGGGGCTCTGGTACCTTCAGGATGGCGCCGTGGTCGACAACGGCCGAGCCAGCGGCTTCACGAACCTCGACGAACTCCCCTTCGCAGCGTGGGACCTGCTTCCCATGGAGAAATATCGTGCTCACCACTGGCAGGCATGGGACTTCGACCTGGACCTGAAGGGATTCGCGGTCATCTACACCTCTCTTGGCTGCCCCTTTTCCTGCGACTACTGCTCGGTGAACGTGGTCTACGGGAAAAACGCCACGCGCCACCGCAGCGCGGATCATGTAGTGGCGGAGATGGAGTTGCTGGTGAACCGCTACGGCATCAGGCACATCGAGATCATCGACGACACCTTCACCATCAACCCGCGACGGGTGGAACAGATCTGCGACGCGATCATCGAGAAGGGCCTGGGCGACCGGCTGAACATGTGGTGCTTCGCCAGAACGGACACGGTGGAGAGGCGCCTGATGGAGAAGATGAAGCGGGCCGGCGTCAACTGGGTCTTCATGGGATTCGAGTCGGGCAGCGACGCCGTGCTGAAGGACGTCAACAAGCGGCAGACCGTGGACCAGATCAAGAGGGCCAACGACATCGTGCACCGGGCGGGGATCCACATCGGGGGGAACTACGTCTTCGGTCTTCCCGAAGACACGGAGGAGACCATGGAGCAGACGCTCCAGATGGCAAAGGAGCTGAACACCGAATACGCCAACTTCTTTCTCCTCATGCCGTATCCCGGGACCCGGTTCCACGAGGTCGCCAAGGAGCGCAATTACCCGTTGCCCGAACACTGGGGACAATACGGCTTTTTTGCGCCGGACGCGCTCCCCATGCGAAACGAGGCGCTCCTGGCCGAGCAGATACTCAAGTTTCGCGACCGGGCCTTCATCGAATACTTCAGCAGCCCGAGGTACCAGGAGATGGTCGGGGAAAAGTTCGGGGCTCCCATCGTCGAGTTCCTGAACAGCAAGATTCTCAGCAAGCGTCTCAAAAGGACCCGCTACTCCGACTAACGAGGAAAAAGAGGTTACTATGCCTGACTACGGCCAGTCTGTCGTCAAAAAGCCCTGGGGCCACGAATACCTGATGTACGAGAGCGACAAGATCGGACTCTGGTACCTGCACATCAAGCACGGCAAGTCGACCTCGCTGCACTGTCATCCCGGGAAAAAAACCGGCTACATACTTCTTGCGGGAGAGGCTCAGGTGTCGTTTTTAAACGACTCGACCACCCTGGGGGCCATAAGCAAGCTGATGCTGCGGGAAGGACTGTTCCACTCCACCAAGGCGCTCTCCGAGGAGGGGATCCACGTCCTGGAGGTGGAGAGCCCGCCGGACAAGACCAACCTGGTTCGGCTCGACGATGCCTACGGACGAAAGGAACAGCCGTACGAGGGGGAAGAGGCGATCGTCCCCATGACCGAGGATTGCATCACCCTCGCCCCCCCCGCCGCCGGGGAGGCTCTTTGTTACACCGTGCACGGCGCCACGCTGACCGTAGAAACCATTCCCGACGTATCCATGCTGAGGGACCGCCCCGCCAATGACATCATCCTGGTCATGGATGGCGGCCTTATCAGCAAGACGAACGACTGGATCGTCAGCCCGGGAGATGTGGTTACCATCCATACCTTCAACCGCCTGGCGGAGACCTTTGCCTCCCCCGAAGGAGTCACCTTGCTGACCGTCGCAATGGGAGATGGGAGCGCCGGTGAAAAATGACAACACGCAACTGCTCCTGATCAACCCCGGCGGCCGCATCAACGTATATCAGGCGCTGGCCTCCGAATTCGCCGCCATCGAACCCCCCATATGGGCCGGGCTCCTGGCGACATACCTGCGCGACCGGGGCATCGACGTCGCCATTCTCGACGCCAATGCGGAAGATCTGTCGCCGGAAGAGGTGGCCGAGCGCGTGCAACAATGCTCGCCACTGCTGGCGGCGGTGGTGGTCTACGGCCACAACCCCTCGGCATCGACACAGGTCATGCCGGCCGCGGGGGCCATCTGCAGCGCGATCAAGAGCCGGTCGCCGCAGCAGGCGACGCTCCTTGTGGGCGGGCATGTCGCCGCGCTACCGGAAAGAACCATGCGCGAGGAGAGCTGCGACTTTGCGGTCTCCGGCGAGGGGCCGGTAACGCTTCACGAATTGATGCTCCAGTTGAAGAGCGACGCCCCCGCCCCGTCGGCCGTACGCGGCCTTCTCTACCGCCATGAGGGAGCGGTTCTGTCCACCCCCCCCGCGCCGATCGTGCGCGAACTGGACAAGGAGATGCCGGGGATCGCTTGGGACCTGCTCCCCATGGATAAGTACCGGGCGCACAACTGGCACTGCTTCGACAGCATGTCGCGTCAACCGTACGCCGCCCTCTACACCTCCCTGGGATGCCCGTGTCGCTGCAGCTTCTGCTGTATCCAGTCCCCCTTCAAAAGCGGAGAGGTGGCGGCCGGCTACTCCCCCAACGCCAACAGCTACCGCATGTGGAGCCCCGCCTCGGTCATCACAGAGATCGACCTCCTGGTCACGCGGTACGGGGTACGCAACATCAAGTTCGCCGACGAGCTCTTCGTGCTGAACGCCGCGCACGTCGAAGGGATCTGCGACTTGATCATCGAAAGGGGCTACGACCTGAACATCTGGGCCTACGCGAGGATCGACACCCTCAAGGACGCGCAGCTGGCCAAGCTGAAACGGGCCGGGATCAACTGGCTCGCGCTGGGGATTGAATCGGCGAGCGCAAGGGTCCGGGCCGAGTCCGCAAAAGGGTTCGCGGACTCAAAGATCGTCGAGACGGTACAGCGGATCAAGGACCACGGCATATGCATCGGCGCCAACTATATCTTCGGACTCCCCGAGGACGACCACGACAGCATGCAGGCAACACTTGACCTGGCCCTGGAGCTGAACACCGAGTGGGCCAACTTCAACTGCGCCATGGCCTACCCCGGCTCCCAATTGTACCTGCAGGCCCTGCAGGAAGGATGGGAGCTTCCCGAAAGCTGGGGCGGCTTTTCGCAGTACTCCTACGACTCCCTGCCGCTGCGCAGCCGCCACCTGCCGGTAAGCGAGATCCTCAAGTTCCGCGATGAGGCCTTTCACACCTACTTCACCAACCCGCGCTACCTGCAGATGATCCGGGAGAGGTTCGGCAGCGACGCGCTGGAACATATCCAGGGGATGACCCGAAAAAAGTTGAGCAGGAAAAACGTAACCGACCAGGAGGTCAGCCATGGGAGCTAGAGTTCCTTTCGGAACCATCACTATTACACCTACGGCGCAAAGGCTCATAGCCGGAGCGCTGGAAACCAAAAGGATCTCCTGCGGAAAGCTTGTGCGCGAATTCGAGGAGCGGTTCGCGCAACTGGTGGGGGTAAGGGAAGCCGTCGCCGTTAGCACCGGCACCGATGCCGACACCCTCGCCTTGGCCGTATTGCACGATTTCGGGGCGAAGCGCGGGGACGAGGTGATCGTCCCCGCGCTCTCGTTCGTGGCCACCGGAAACGCGGTGCTGCACGCGGGATTCACCCCGGTCTTCGTGGACATCCGCCGCGAGACCCTGAACATAAACCCGGAGCTGATCGAGGCGACGATCACCCCGAAGACGCGCGCCATCATGCCTGTGCACCTGATGGGGAAGCCGGCGGAGATGGACGCCATCAACGCCATAGCGAAGAAACACGGTCTGATCGTAGTCGAGGATGCTGCCGAGGCGCACGGGGCCCTGTACCACGGGAGGCCGGCCGGCGCCCTCGCCGATCTCGCCGCCTTCAGCACCTACGTGGCCCACATCATCACCACCGGTGAGGGGGGCGTCATCACCACCAACAACGAGCAATACGGGGAGATCCTCCGCTCGCTGCGGTCACACGGCAGAAACTGCACCTGCAAAAACTGCATCCTGAACTCCGGGGCCAGCTACTGCGAGAAACGCTTCCGCGGCGAGGGAGGGGCGGACGTCCGGTTCACCTTCGACAGGATCGGCTATTCCTGCAAGATGAACGAGTTGGAAGCTGCCATAGGGATCGGCGCCATGGAGGTCTACCAGGAGATTGTCAAGAAGCGCCACGACAACCTGACGTACGTGCTGGAACGCTTCGAGCGCTTTGCGCCGTACCTCTCCACCATTAGGGAGGAGGCGCACGAGTACATCGGCCCGCACGCCATCCCGATCATCATCAACGAAGGGGCTCCGTTCACCCGGCCCCAACTGACCCTGCACCTGGAAAGAGGCGGCGTCGAGACACGCACCCTTTTTGCGTCGATGCCGACGCAGTGTCCCGGGTTCGCCTACCTTGGCTATCAACTCGGGCAGTTCCCCGCCGCGGAGTACGTTGCGGATAACGGCATCCATATCGGGGTTCATCAGGACGTGGGGATCGAGGACATGGAGTATGTGCTGGAACTGCTTTCCGGCTTTACTGCGACGTTCGGCTAACCCCACATAACTTTTAAGGAAAGGCCATGCCAACAGTTCATGCTGCAACCGGTTCTCAAAAGATCCTCTCCGTACTTTACTGCGGGAAAAGCCGTCATTTTGGAGGAGATTTCGCGTGGAGGATGTCCACCTCCCTCAACAGGCTCGCGGAGAACATCGAGATCCTCGGCCTTTCCGGCTCCGTCGAAATCCTGGTTGCCGACTGGGGCAGCGAGACCCCGCTCTTGCACGACCTCGAGCTGACCGAAAGCGCCAAGAGCTCGGTACATTTCGTCCTGATCCCGCCGCCGGCTGCGGCGACTTACGACGGGAACTCCGGGTTCTCCGCAGCCTCCGCCCTCAATTGCGCGGCGAGGCGGGCCAGCGGCACCTACCTGATGCTCTGCGACTTCGATCTATACATCCCCCTGGAGACGATGGCGAACCTCATGTGGCACCTGCGCCGGGGGTACTTTCACTCCTTCTCGCTGCAAAACTCGTTCTTCTGGGGATCAACGCACGTCGTTCCGAACGACTTCTTTCACAAGGAGCCGGAACGGAAGGTTCTGCCGACCCTGCCGCTCCCCCCTTCGATGAATGTGTCGGCGGAATTTGTATCGGACCGCCGGGTGCAGGAGCATCTTGACGACTACATCAGGAGTGACTGGAGCACGTTCGCGCACGAACCAACGCCCCCCGACAAGGCGTGCGAGACGTCGGGTGCGGTCCTGGTTCTCGGCAAGGAGATGTTTTCGGAGGCTCGCGGCTGGAACGAGGGATTTTCAGGCGCCGCGTGGAACGGCAACGAGATCTCCCGGCGACTGCTGCAAAAGTACCGCTGGGATGACCTGGAAAGCCATGGCTTGCATTTTTTAAGGCTCGGCATGCATCACTACGGCGCCTCCTCGGCTGGCGACGCCTGCCATGGCTCAACAGTTGAGCCGGATCGGTTCGCGCCGAACCCGCCGCAATGGGGGCTCGGAGATTGCCGGCTCGACCTGGTGGACGGCTATGGCCTCACCGTCGATCCGGTAACCCGGGCATCTGACGCCGTCGGGCTGCAGAGTTTCGACTCCGTGGAGTTGCCGTATAGCGTTCGCGAGATCGTCAGCGACAACCCTCTCTACCGAGACATCTCTGCACGCTTCCCATACCTCCCCCTTACCTGGTTTACCAACTCGGACGCGCTCGGCACATTGCTGAACACCCTGCGGCCGAAAAGGGTCTGCGAGATAGGAAGCTGGATGGGAGCCAGCGCCAGGTTTATGGCGCAGTACCCTTGCGTGACTGACATCTTCTGCGTCGACCACTGGAATCGCAACCGTGTCGAGGGGTACGACCCGTATGGCGCTCCCCAGCACTTGCTGAACAACCTGTACGAGCAGTTCCTGGCCAACGCCGTCCATAGCCAAACGGACGCGAAGATCCGCCCGATTCGCCTCGACAGCGATACTGCAGCGGATTACTGCCTGGAGAAGGGGCTCAGCTTCGACCTGATTTACATAGACGGCGACCACACCACCGTAGGCGCACGAGCCGACATCGCGAAATGGTCGTCCCTGTTAAGCGCTGGCGGCTACATCTGCGGCGACGACTGGGGCTGGCAAAAAGAGCCTGACAACGTCGCAGCCGCTGTCATCTCTGTGGCTCGTGACAGCGGGTGGCAGGTGCTTCACCACGGCAACTTCTGGCTGGCGCTGCCGGGACCGTTCTCCGTGGAGGAACTGAGCGACGAAAAGCTCGAAAAGGTCAGGCCGATTCCCGGGGACGAGGTCACGGGGCCGGCGGGGTGTGCTGCCGAGAAAACAGACCCGGAGCAGATGAAAAGCCGCCCGCTTATCTCCATCATCACCGTGTGCAAGAACTCCTCGAGGTTCATCCGCCGCTGCATAGAGAGCGTGTTGGCGGTTCAGCAGGAGTACGGCAATATCGAATATCTGGTTCAGGATGGAGCATCCACGGACGGAACCCTGGAAATCTTTGCCGAGTACGCCACGAAGTTTGGCGGGAGGTTTCAGCTGTTCTCCGAACCAGACAGCGGCTCGGATGAAGCCTTCTGGAAAATCATCAAACGGTGCAAGGGTGAGTTCATCGCGTGCTGTCTGGCCGACGAAGAGTTGCTGCCCAAGGCGCTCGACCTCGCAGTCGACACCTTTTCAAGGCATCCGGATTCAGCCGCTATTTTCGGCTGGATCTGCACCACGGACGAAAACGGTCAGGAACTGGAAATTGACAGGGGGCCGGAGGCTTTTGACATCGAGGGCTACCTTTGCGGAGAATTGACACCTCACCTCGCCGCCAGTTTCTTCAGAAGATCGTCCCTTGAGGCAATCGGCCTTCACAGCATCGACTGGAAATACGGCCTCGGGGAGTTTGAACTATGGGCCAGGCTTGGCATGCATTATGCTGTTATGCCCGTACCGGCTGTCATCGCTCGATATGCGCGTCGCTCCGGCTCACAGTCGGGCAGCGTCAAAGGAATTGAGCAAGTGACAGCGTGCCGATTGGAGCTTGTTGAGGAGATTATGAACGCGCCCCAGACGCCGACTCGGCTCAAATCGGTGCGCGCCAAAGCCTTCGCCGGCCAGTACATCCACGCAGCGTGGCACTACCTCGCGTTCGAGATAGACTCCCCCGAAAACGGCAGAATGGCGATCCTGGAGGCATTGAAGTACCAAGCGTACCCGGAGCACCCCCTTTACCCCTCTTTCGTAACGAGGTTGTACCGTTACGGTTTCGAGCTGTACCGGAGGGGGCAGTTCGAACGCGCCCTCGACTTTCTTGGCCTCGTGCACAGTACCGGGATCGGGTTCGAGAACCTCTACCTCCACATAGCGGCAGCCTCGGCTGCGCTGGGGAGGCTGCCTGACGCACGGGAAGCGATTGACAAAGAACTCTCCTTCAACAGCAACAATATCGAGGCCAATCGGCTCAAACGCGAAATCGACAGTCTGATCCCCTCTCAACCCTCCAGCAGGTACGACGTGCTGGCCAAGGCCAAGACAGAGATGATGGAGAAAATGAGAACGGAGCATGGCGCAAAATGATCTCAATCATTATCCCCACACACAACCGGGCCGACGCCCTGAACGACACGCTGGAGAGGCTTTTCTCCCTTAGCGCCGAGGCGAGCTTCGACGTGGTCGTCGTCGACAACGACTCCTCGGACGGCACCCAGGCGGTGATAGAGCGGTGGCAAAAGATCCGACCGGAGCTTAAAAGCGTCCGCGAATCCCGCCGCGCGGCGTGCGCCGCCCGCAACACGGGGGCCAGGAACGCCACCGGGGAGATCCTCCTCTTCCTGGACGACGACGTCAGGGTGGAGCCGGGGTCGCTGTACCGCATCCGGCAGATCTTCAACACCTACCCCAACTGCGGCATGGTCGCGGCCCAGGTGCTCCCGAGGTTCGAGTCGGAGCCTCCCGCCTGGGCCCGGGCCTGCCAGGACTCCTACAACGGCTGGTCGCTCTACCACCCGGGTAACCGCCCGCACCTCGCCAAGGGGTTCCAGGAGGACGACTACGCCATGGGGGCGATGCACGCGCTCACCCGCGAGGCGTTCGACAGGGCGGGGGGGTACCCCCCCGACATCGTGATCATCGGCACCGGCCCGTCGGCCTACCGGCTCGACATCGGCGCCGGAGACACGGGGCTCTCGCACCTGGTCAAGAAACTCGGCTACCAGATCTTCTACGACCCGAGCGTCTGCGGACACCACCTGGTCGCCGCCTCGCGCTTCACCCCGCAGTTCTGGCGGGCGCGCATGGTGAGCGAGGCGCACTACCATGCCGTCAGCAAAAGGGTGTTCTGGCAGATGCGTCCGGCCCAACTCTTGCTTGACCGGAAAAGGGTGCAGATGGAGTTCTTCAAGGCGGTCCGCGCGCTCGAGGCGCGCCTGCAGGAGCCGCCGCCGGAAGGGGGGATCTACCCGGAGGAGATGTGGGTGCACTACTACCACGCCTACCTCTGCCTGGACCGGATCCTGAGGGAGTTCCCCTCCTTCTGCCTCTACCTCGACCGGCTCTCGCGCGACGGCTCACCCGCCGGCAGCGACCCCGAGCAGACGTTCCCCCCGCCCTACCGCGCGTTCGTGGCGAGGTTCTTCCGCTCCCCGCTGCAGCCGCTCAAATCCGCACAGGAGCTGGGCGCCTATCTCGCCGCCATGGATCTTCCCCTTCGCGAGGAGTGCGGGGAGACCGAGGCGCTGCTCTCGCTGCTCCACGGGGAGGGAGGCGAGCCACTGGGAACCATTCGCGAGCAGCTGTTGGGAGTACGGGGAGGGGGGGCACAGCTCCTTCTCGGCGCGATATCCCGCCAGGGGCTCAGCAGCGGCGCCTGCTCCTGGCTCATGGCGCTTCTGGCCGAGGCGGGAGCGGGGGCGAAGGTCGCCGAATTCCTCCAGGCAGCACGCGGCCAGCTGCAGATAGAACAAGAGATGTCCGCCATCGCACGGCAGGCGGGGGTCCCTCTCTGACGCCGCCCCCCAAGGCAGGACAGCATCATCCACAGAAGAAGGAGAAGTAGATGACCCAGCCCGACCTTTCCCAGTCACAAGCCGCCCAGCGCATGCTCTTTGCCCAGTACCGCAGCGCAGTCGCCTCCGGCCTACCGCTTCCCGATTTTCGCGAGGCCGGCTTCCGGCTCTTCTCCCAGACCGACGAGGACGGCATCCTCCTCATGCTGTTCGCCGCCATCGGCATGACCAGCAGGTTCTGCGTCGACATGGCCTTCCACTCCCCCATCGGCGCCAACACCACCAACCTGATCTGCAACTGGGGGTGGGACGGCTTCATGGTCGAGGGGGACCCCGCGGGGGTGGAGCGCTCCCGGGAGTGGTTCGGGGAGCATCCGGACACGAAGATCTTCCCGCCTAAGATCGTCCACTCCTGGATCACCGCGGAAAACGTGAACCAGCTCCTGGACGGCAACGGGGTCAGGGGCGAAGTGGACCTCCTGAGCCTCGACGTGGACGGGGTCGACTTCTGGCTCTGGAACGCCCTGAGCGCCATCTCGCCGCGGGTCATCGTGCTGGAATTCATGAACATCTGGGGGGCGGACGCCTCGGTCACCGTCCCCTACCGCCCCGACTTCAACCGGCACAACTACCATGCCGACTTCTTCGGCGCGTCGCTGCCCGCCTTCGTCAAGATGGGGCAGGCCAAGGGATACCGGCTCGTCGGCTGCAACCGGCTCGGCTACAACGCCTTTTTCCTGCGCAACGACATCGCCCCGCAGCTCTTCCCCGAGGTGACGGCAGCTTCCTGCCTGTCGCTTCCCTATCCGCAACACGCCCGGGCCACGAGGCTCGCCGCGGTATCGCACTTCCCGTGGCAACAGGTCTAAGGAGGCAACCCATGTCCGCCAGCGCGCAAAGCGAGAAACACCTTGAGCACATAACCTGGAACGACCAGCACATCGCCACCATCATCCGGCGCGACTTCATGCCGGACGAGACCACCTTCATCTCCCCGGACAGCTACTACCAGCAGCTCGGGTTCGTGGTGTACCCCAAGGACGGCGTGGTCCCCCGCCACTCCCACCTCCCGCTGCAGCGCCACCTGGTCGGCACCCCGGAAACCCTCCTGATCAGGAAAGGGAAGGCGGAGGTCGAGCTGTACGCGATGGATAAGGCGCCGCTTGGAACCTGGGTGCTGGAGGAGGGGGACATGATCCAGCTGGTGGCGGGAGGGCACTGCTTCAGGTGCCTGGAGAACACCATCTTCCTCGAGATCAAGCAGGGCCCCTATACCGGCCTCGTGGAAAAGGAGCGTTTCTGATGATCCCCGTAGCGGAGCCGCTGGTAACACAGCGCGACATCGAGCTGGTCAACGAGGCCCTGCAGTCGGGATGGATCTCGTCCGCCGGGAAGTTCCTCGACCTCTTCGAGGAGCGCTGGGCGGCCTACTGCGGCATGCCGTACGGCATCGCCGTCAGCAACGGGAGCGTCGCGCTGGACGTGGCGGTCGCGCTTCTGGCGCTTGCCCCCGGCGACGAAGTCATCATGCCGAGCTTCACCATCATCTCCCCGGCCCAGTCGGTGGTACGCGCCGGCGCCGTGCCGGTGCTGGTGGATTCCGACCCCCGCACCTGGCAAATGGATGCCGCGCAGGTGGAGGCCCGCATCACCCCCCGCACCAAGGCGATCGTCGTGGTCCATATCTACGGACACCCCGCCGACATGGAGGCGATCATGGAGATCGCCCGGCGTCACGGGCTTGCCGTCGTCGAGGACGCGGCCGAGGTGCACGGGGCCGAGTGCCGCGGCATCCGCTGCGGCGGGATCGGCGACATCAGCACCTTCAGCTTCTACGCCAACAAGCTGGTGACCACCGGCGAGGGGGGGATGGTGCTGGTGCGCAGCAAGGAGATGGCGGAGCGCGCCCGCGCCCTGCGTAACCTCTGCTTCCAGAGGGAGCGCCGGTTCCTGCACGACGAGCTTGGCTACAACTTCCGCCTCACCAACCTGCAGGCGGCCCTGGGGGTCGGGCAGATCGAGAGGATGGACCGGATCGTGGCGAGGAAGAGGGAGATCGCCGCGCGCTACAGCGAGCTCCTCGCGGGTTGCGCGGGGCTCGCGCTCCCGGTCGAGGAGCCGTGGGCGATGAACGTCTACTGGGTCTACGGCATGGTGCTGGACGAGTCGACCGGGATGGATGCGGCCGGACTCGCGGCACGGCTGAAGGAGCGGGGAATCGAGACGCGCCCCTTCTTCCTCGGGATGCACGAGCAGCCGGTGTTCCTGAGCATGGGGCTCTTCGCAGGCGAGAGCTACCCCGTCGCCGAGCGCCTGGCGCGCCAGGGGATCTACCTCCCGAGCGGCCTCACCATAACCGACGCCGAGATAGGGACGGTGGCCGCCGCCGTCAGGGAGTCCATTTCATGAGCGTCTTCAACGAGTACGCCCGCTACTACGACCTCCTCTACCGCGACAAGGACTACTCGGGGGAGACCGAATACCTCGACCTGCTGCTGCAGTCGCTTGCCCCCGGCGCCCGATCCCTGTTGAACCTGGGGTGCGGCTCCGGAGCGCACGACAGGCAGCTCGCCTCCCGCGGGTACCAGGTGACCGGCGTGGACCTCTCGGAGGAGATGCTCGCCGCCGCGAGGCACGGGGGGGCGGGAAACCCGGCCCTTCACTACCTGCACGGGGACATACGCTCGGTCAGGCTCAAGCGGCGCTTCGAGGCAGTCACCTCCCTATTCCACGTCATCAGCTACCAGGTGACCAACGACGACCTGGCCGCCTCCTTCGCAACGGCCCGGGCGCACCTCGAACCGGGGGGGATCTTCGTCTTCGACTGCTGGTACGGCCCGGGCGTGCTTACCGAGCGGCCGGAGGTGCGCGTCAAGGAGCTTGAGGACGACGCCATCCGGGTCACCCGCATCGCCCAGCCGGTGCTGCACGCCGACCGGAACGTGGTCGACGTGAACTACCGGGTCTTTTTGAGGAACAAGGAGAGCGATGCCGTGCGCGAGATCTGCGAGACCCACAGCATGCGCTACCTGTTCATTCCCGAGCTTGAGTACCTGCTCAAAGCGGCCGGACTGGAGCTTCTCTGCGCCCATCCGGCCTTTCCCATGAACCAGCTGACCGGGTGCGACTGGAACATCGTCCTGGCAGCGCGGGCGCTATAAGGAAGACAATGCGAGTCAGACTGGTCTGTTATGAAAACGTACACGAGTGGATCCTCGGCAAGTTCGCCCTGAAGCTCCAGGAACAGCTCCTCGCGCGCGGCATCGAGGCCGACATAGCCATGACCCCCGACCCTCTGGCGGACGTGTCGCACCACATCACCTACTGGGGGTACGAGGGGAAGGTCTCGCCGGTGGAGACGCTGATGATCACCCACATCGACACGGCGGAGAAGGAGCAGCGCCTGAAGTGGCAGCTTGGCTCCGCCGACATGGGGATCTGCATGTCCACCGATACCGCGCTGAAGCTCGCCCGCACCGGGGTCCCGGCGGAAAGGCTCTGCTACGTGAACCCCGCCCACGACGGGACCATGGTCCCCAGAAAGACCGTGGTCGGGATCACCAGCCGCCTCTACGAGGACCTCAGGAAACGGGAGGAGCTTCTGGTCGAGCTGATCGCGGGGCTCAACCCGCGGGAGTTCACCTTCAGCATCATGGGCGGGGGATGGCAGGCGATCGTCGACCAACTGCGCGCCCGCGGCATGGAGGTGACCTACCACGAGGCGTTCGACTACGCGACGTACCAGGAGCTGATCAGGGGGCTCGACTACTACCTCTACCTCGGCCAGGACGAGGGGTCCATGGGGTTCCTCGACGCGGCCGCGGCGGGAGTCGCCACAATCGTCACCCCGCAGGGGTTTCATCTGGACGCCCCCCAGGCGATCACCCACTCCTTCGAGAGGTTCGAGGAGCTGAAAGGGATCTTCGAGGGGATCGCCCTGGAGAGGCGCGTCCGCATCGAATCCGTTGCCGATTGGAGCTGGGAGCGTTACACGGAAAAGCACCTCGGGATCTGGAAGAGCCTTCTTCATGGCGCCGCCCTCCCGGCGGAGGTTCTGCCGGCCGCACCTCCCCCCCCGACCGGAGCGCGGGTCCCCCTCCCGGCGTTTCGCCAGCTGCCCGACAACAAGGAGCTGAAGCTCCTGATGGTGCTGCACGGTATCGAAGCTGCCGCCAAGGGGGGGCCGAGCATCAGGAGCCGGATCATGGCGGAGCAACTGACGCGGCTTGGCGCCCGCGTCACCGTCACCAGCGACCGCTGCCCCGACCCTACCGGCTTCGACCTGGTCCACGTCTTCAACGCCTGGCCGCCTGAGTCGGCCCTGGAGCTTATGGGGCACCTGAAGCGCTTCGACGTCCCGGTCGTCTTTTCCCCCATCTACCTCGAACTTTCCGAGTTCAGCTGGGCGCACAAGGCGATCCGTCTCATCTTCCAGAACGCGAAGAACCACGAAGAGCTGGCAGGCTACCTGGAGAACCTCTCCCGCGGTGCGCTCACCGTGGACGGCGAGGGGCCGAACAGCCGGGTGCGCGACATCCTGCCGGGATACGGCGACCTTTTGCGCCGGATGTTCTCCCTCTCCGATACGGTGCTCTTTCTGAGCGACTGCGAGAGGAGAAACCTGGAGAAGCGGGGGGTCTTCCCGGGCGCCTCGCACCTGGTTCAAAACGGCGTCGACGTCCAGCGTTTCGGCGCGGCGTCCGGTGCCGACTTCTCCGCGACCTACGGCGTGCGCGACTACGTGCTCTGCGTAGGGCGGGTGGAGCTTAGGAAGAACCAGCTGCTGCTTTTGGAGGCGATGAAGGAGACCGGGATCACCGTGGTTCTGATCGGCGATTGCCCGGAGCCGGAGTACGCGGAACTGGTCAGGAAATACGACAGGAACCTCCTTTGGGTGGAGCATCTCCCCCACGGCGACATGCTAATCTCCGCCTACCAGCAGGCACGGGTGTTCGTCCTCCCGAGCTGGGCCGAGGGTGCGCCCCTGGCGGCGCTGGAGGCGGCGGCCGCGGGTGTGCCGCTGGTCCTTAGCAACCGCTCCGGCGAGCGGGAATACTTCGGCGACCTCGCCTCGTACTGCGACCCGGCCTCGGTCGGCTCGATCCGGTCGGCGGTGCTCGCGACATTCCAGGGGGAAGCTAAGGCCAGGGAGCGGGCGCGCCGGCTGCAGCTGGCCACCGCGGCGAACTACACCTGGGAGAACAGCGCCCGACAAACCATGACCGCCTACCTCGCCACGCTGAACCGGCGGGGGGGAGCGGACGTAAGCGGGGGCGGCGACCAGGCTCCCACAAAGACGCCCGAAATCATCTTCGACGTCACCGCGTGCGAGAACGACATCGACCTCAAGTGGCTCGACGTCATCACCTGGGCTCCGGTCTGGATGACCCGCGCCGAGCGCCTGATGCTCTACAGCCTGATCTACTCGCTAAGGCCCCAGAGGTACTGCGAGATAGGGGTCTACAAGGGAGGGTCCTCCCTCATCGTCTGCGCCGCGCTCGACTCCCTCGGGGACCCGGGACGGATGTACTGCATCGACATCGAGGAGCAGGTGGCGCCGGAGCATTGGGACAAGGTGAAGCACAGGGCGGAGCTGATCATCGGCGCCTCGCCCGGCGTGCTGGCCGAGGTCTGCTCCAAAGCGGGCGGGAAGTTCGACTTCGCGCTGGTGGACGGGGACCACCGCTACGAGAGCGTCATCAGGGATGCCGAGGGGATCGCCCCCTACATCGCCCCGGGTGGGCACCTCCTTTTCCACGACGCCTACAACGAGGGGGTGGGACGCGCGATCGAGGAGTTCGCCTCCCGCCACGGCGACACCTTCCTGGACCTCGGATTCGTCACCCGCGAGACCATCAAGGGGACCTCCCCCGACGGCGGGCCCGCCCTTTGGGGCGGACTGCGCCTTTTGCAGAGAAGGCGCCCGGCAGGGGGGAACCCGCTCCCCCGGGTGCTGGACGGCGGCGCCGTCATCCCTGCCATCAGGCCGCCTTCCTCCGGCGCCACCCCTCCCCTTCCCTCTGCGGCCCCGTCAAAATCCGCGCAAGCGGAGGGGGGGAAGATCTCCGTTCTCTACGACATCTCGGTGCTGGGGCTTGGGACCATGTACCAGACGGCGCGCACCGGGGTGTACCGGGTAGTCGAGCATGTGGTCCAGGGGCTCGCCGCGGCGCCGGAGATCGAACTCTCCTTCTGCGCCCCGATGTCCGCTGCGAACCCGCAGCTCGCCCTCGCCTGCCGGCATTACCTGGCCGCGCGCCCGGAGTTCGCCGGGGTCCGCTTCTACGAGTCGCAGCTGCCAAAGACGCAGGTGTTCCATTCCCCCTTCTACGCCATCCCGCCGGAGATAGACGCCCCGGCCCGCTTCATGACGGTCTACGACCTGATCCCGATACTGCTGCCGCAGTTCATACCGGCGTCGGAGACCGCGGCCCAGAAGGAGCGCTTCCAGCTCCTGAAGCCGACCGACCGCCTGCTCTGCATCTCCGACGCAACCAGGGACGACCTCTGCCGGGTCACCGGGATCGAGCCGGCGCGGGCGGAGGTCACCTATCTTGCCGCCGACCCCTCCATCTTCCACCCCTGCCACGACCAGGAGAAGCTCGCGGCGGTGCGGGAAAGGTTCGGCCTGGGCGAGGCCCCCTACGTCCTGAGCCTGTGCACCCTGGAGCCGCGCAAGAACATCGACCACGCGATCCGCGCCTTCGCGAGGCTCGTGCGGGAGGGGGAGCTCGACGACATCAAGCTGGTGCTGGTCGGGACCAAGGGGTGGGACTTCGACAGGATCTTCATTGAGATCGACGCCAACCCGGAGCTGGCCAGCCGCGTGGTGCAGACGGGGTACGTGGCGGACGAGGAGCTCTCGGCGCTCTACAGCGGCGCCCTGGTCTTTGTCTACCTCTCCTTTTACGAGGGTTTCGGGCTTCCCCCGCTGGAGGCGATGCAGTGCGGGGTGCCGGTCATCACCTCGAACAGCTCCTCGCTGCCGGAGGTGGTCGGGGACGCCGGGATCATGCTCGACCCGGGCGATCTGGACGGGCTGTGCCGGGAGCTTTTGCGCATCTACCGGGATGCGCCGCTGAGAAAGCTCCTCTCGATCCAGGCCCGCAAGCAGGCGCAGACCTTCAGCTGGGAGCGCTGTGTGCGCCAGACCATAGCCGCCTACCGGTCCGCCCTCTCGGGTAAAACCCTTCCGGAGAAAGCCGTTTCGGAGCAGCCGAAAAAGACCATCGTCATCGACGGGGTCTTCTTCCAGATGAACAACACCGGGATCGCACGGCTTTGGCAGTCGCTTCTGGGGATCTGGGCAGGGACCGACTTCGGCAACCGCCTCGTGGTGCTGGACCGCGCCGGCACCGCGCCGCGCATCCCCGGCATCCGCTACCGGAACACGCCGGCCTACGACTGCAACCCCCCGGGATGGGACCGCACGCTCCTGCAGACCATCTGCGACCAGGTGGGGGCGGAGCTGTTCGTCTCCACCTACTACACGACCCCGCTCACCACGCCGTCGCTGTTTCTCGCCTACGACATGATCCCGGAGTTCACCGACTTCTATGACATGGGCGACGCCCAGTGGCAGGAAAAGCACCACGCCATACAGAGGGCGTCCGCCTTCGCGGCAATTTCGCAGAGCACCGCCCGTGACATGGAAAAGCTCTACCCCGAACTCTGCGGGAGGATCACGCTCGCCTACTGCGGGGTAGACACCGGGTTCTTCACCCCGGCTCCCCCGGAGGAGATCAAAGCCTTCAAGAAGCGCCACGGCATCGTGAAGCCGTTCTACCTCTTCATCGGCCGCCGCAGCGAGTACAAAAACGGCCACCTCCTCTTCCAGGCGTTCCACTGCCTGAGCGACGGAGGGGATACCGCCCTTGTCTGCGTGGGGGGAGGGAACCAGCTGGAGCCGAGATACCGCCCCCTGGTGGCAGGGAGGGAGGTGCACCTGCTGGATCTGAGCGACAAGGAACTCCGCGCCGCCTACTCCTGCGCCCTCGCCCTCGTCTACCCCTCGAAGTACGAAGGGTTCGGGCTCCCGATACTGGAGGCGATGGCCTGCGACTGCCCGGTGATCACCTGCCGCAACTCCTCCATCCCCGAGGTGGCGGGGGATGCGGCGCTCTACGTCGGCGAGGACCAGCCCGAGCAGCTGGCGCACGCGATGCAGCAGGTCCGGGATCCCGAGCTGCGGCGCGACATGTCCCACAAGGGAGTGCTAAGGACCGGCGAGTTCTCCTGGAAGAAGATGGCCGACACCATGCGCGAGGCGATGCGCCGGGCGGCCGTGGACGCCGGGGGAGCGGCAGCCGGCGGGGGTAACCCTTGAGAAACGACGCAAACCGGGGCTACCTGGTCTCGGCAATCGTCTCCACCTACAAGGCGGAGCGCTTTCTGCGCGGCAGGCTCCAGGACCTGGAAGAGCAGAGCATAGCGGACAGGCTGGAGATCATCGTGGTCGACTCGGGCTCACCCGAGAACGAACGGGGGATCGTCGAGGAGTTCCAAAAGCGCTACGGCAACATCCGCTACATAAGGACGAAGCGGCGCGAGACGGTCTACCAGGCCTGGAACCGCGGGGTGAGGGAAGCGACCGGCGAATTCGTCACCAACGCCAACACGGACGACCGGCTGCGCCGCGACGCCCTGGAGATCATGGTGCGGACGCTCAGGGAGCACCCGGAGTGCGTGCTAGCCTACCCCGACATGCGCATCACGCTCGCCGAAAACGGCACCTTCGACAACCACGTCCCCTACGGCTTCAAGAGCTGGCCCCCCTACAGCCTCACTTCGCTCCTCGAGCTCTGCTGCGTCGGCCCCTTTCCGCTCTGGAGAAGGTCGCTGCACGACGAGATCGGCTACTTCGACGAGCGCTACCAGTGCATCGCCGACTACGAGTTCTGGCTGAGAGCCGCCGAGCGGCACAGCTTCATCCACGTGCCGCAGTTCCTCGGGCTTTACTGGCTGAACGAAGGGACCGTCTCCCGTAACGGCGACCTCCCCACCCTTGAATACATCTACATCCAGAAGCTGTACCGGGATAGATTTGCCCACCTGATCGTGAAGCCGCCGCCGCACCCCGAGCCCGTGGAAGAGGCATTACGGGAGCTTCTCCGGCGCAGCGCCGACGCCCCCTCCATCTCCGAACTGGAAAGCTTCACCGCGGCGCACCCCGAGTTCGGCGCAGGGCACCACCACCTGGCCCAGCTCTACTTCAAGGAAGGGAACATCGGGCACGCCAGGAAGCATTTCGAGAAGGCGGTCCTGCTCGACCCCGACTCCCGGCAGTTCACCGAATCACTGGAAGGGTTTTTGAAGCTGGAACTGTACCAGTCGCTGCAGCACCACAAGGGGCTCGTCAGCGCAAACCCCGAGGAGCTCGCGACCCAGCTCGCCACGGGGATGATCCTCATCCTGCTGGAGCGCTTCGAGGCGGCTCGCGACCACTACCTGCGCGCCCTGGAGATCGATCCATCCTGCGCCGTGGCCCGCGAGAACCTGGCCTTCCTGGAGCGACAGCATCGGGCGGGGGAGGCCGGGGAGCCTCCCGACTACTACCGCTTCAGCCGTCCCGAGGTGCAGGGGTGCGTGAGCAGGCGCGCCCGCCGCGTGCTCGACGTCGGGTGCGCGGCAGGAGAGCTCGGGCGCGGCATCAAGGCCCGCCAGCAGGCGGAGGTCTGGGGTATCGAACCATGCGCGGAGGCGGCGGCCGCGGCAGAGAAGGTCCTGCACCGGGTGCTCCTGGCCCCGGTGGAAAAGGCGCTCGTACAGCTGCCGCAACGCCACTTCGACACCGTCGTGCTGGCCGACGTCCTGGAGCACCTGGTCGACCCGGAAGAGGTGCTAAGCGGGCTCAAGGGGAAGCTCGCCGGAGGGGGGGAGGTGATCGTCACCCTCCCGAACGTCGCGCACTGGAGCGTCGTGCAGGGGCTCTTGCAGGGGTCCTGGGAATACCGGGAGGCCGGGATCCTGGACCGGACCCACCTGAGGTTCTTCACGAAAAGGAGCGCACTCGCCCTCTTCGAGCGCGCTGGTTTCGCCGTCACCTGCGTCACGCCGATCGCGCTTGCCGGCGACGCCGGGATGCCGCAGGCGCTTCTGCAGGCGCTGCAGAGCGCCGGGGAGGGAAGCCCCACCCTTTTAGAGGAGAGCCAGGCCTACCAGTACCTTTTCCGCCTGGTCCCGAAGGGAGGGGAGCTCACCTCCATCGTCATCCTCACCTGGAACGAGCTCGACTGCACCAGGGAGTGCCTGGAGAGCATAGAGAGGAACACCCCGGAGCCGCACGAGGTGATCCTGGTGGACAACGGCTCCACCGACGGGACGCTGCCGTACCTGCGGGAGTTCTGCAGCGGGCGAAGCGGCTACCGCCTCATAGAGAACGGCGGGAACCTGGGGTTCGCGAAGGGATGCAACATCGGGATGCGGGCCGCGACAGGCGGGCGCATCCTCCTTCTGAACAACGACGTCGTTGTGACCCGCGGCTGGCTCTCGGGGATGATCGACGCCCTGGAGCGGGAGCCGAAGGGGGGTATCGCGGGACCCATGACCAACGAGATCGCCGGCCCCCAGAAGGTCGCCGCGCCAAAATACAGAAACCACGAGGAGCTGGAGGCGTTCGCCGACTCCTTCAGGAGCGGACACTACGGGCGCCGCATCGCGGCGGAGCGGCTGGTCGGCTTCTGCATGCTCTTCCCACGGGACGTGTACGAGTCGGTGGGGGAGCTCGACGAGCGCTTTGGCTCCGGCAACTTCGAGGACGACGACTTCTGCCTCCGGGCGGCCCTTGCCGGCTACGGCTGCGTCATCGCCGGAGACGTCTTCATCCACCACTACGGGAGCCGCTCCTTTGCCGGCAACAAGGTGGACTACGCCGCCGCCATGGCGAAGAACCGCAGGGCCTTCGACGCGAAGTGGGACCTGGCCCGGCTGGAGCGTGAGGCTGCCCTGCGGGTGATCGGCCGCAACGCGCTCTCCAGGGGAGCGAGGCTCGCCCGCGAGGGAAGGGGGGGCGAGGCGGTCGAACTCCTCCTGCAGGAGGGGATCGGCTGCTCCCAGGGCTCCCCCCTCCCCTACCTGGCGCTCGCCGGGCTCCTCGCGGACGCGGGGAACTGGCAGAACGCGCTCGAGGTGCTGGCCGAACTCCCCGAGGGGGGAGAACTGGCGGCGACGCTCGCAAAGGGGCGCTGCCACAGGGGGCTCGGCAACCACGGGGAGGCGCTCAAGCTCGCCGAACAGGCGCTCAGGCTCGACCCGGAGGCCCCCTTGGCGCTGCAGCTGAAGGGTCTCCTTGCCATCGACGCGGGAGACCGGGAGGGGGGGAAGGAACTCCTGCGCCGGGCGATCGCCGCCGACCCGGGGTGCGCCCCGGCCTACGGCGCCTTGGCCTCCCTGCTGTGGGAGCGGGGGGACCGGGCGAAGGCGCTGCAGCTCTCAGAGCTCTCCTTCGTCCTCTCGCCGCTCGACATGGACGCGCTCGCGCGCTACCACGAGTACGCCACCGCCTGCGACACGCTTCCACGCGAGGAGGAGAGGCTAGCCGAGGCGCTCGCCGTCTACCCGGAGCACAGGGGGCTCGTCTACGCTCTGATCGAGCTGCTGATCCGCAGCGGCCGCTACCGGGAGGCGATCGGGGAGATAGAGAAGGCCGCCGCCCGCTTCGGCATGGACGACGCGGCCCTCGACGCGGCGCTCCAGATCCGGGGGTTCGCAGGTACCCCGGGGCCCGCCGTCAAGGGGAAAGGGAGCGTCTCGCTCTGCATGATCGTGAAGGACGAGGCGAAGACGCTCGCCGCGGCGCTCTTTTCCGTGCGGGGCCTGGCCGACGAGCTTGTGGTGGTCGACACCGGCTCCAGCGACCGGACCTGCGACATCGCATGGCTCTTCGGGGCGCGCCTCTTCAGCTTCCCCTGGAACGGGAGCTTCGCCGACGCGCGCAACTTCTCGCTCGAAAAGGCGCAGGGGGATTTCATACTGGTGCTGGACGCGGACGAACTGATCGCCCCGCGCGATCTCGCGCCGCTGGCGGAAATGGTGCGAAACGCCGACCGCCCCACCGCCTTCTCCTTCACCACGAGGAACTACACAAAGGAGATCACCCGCCGCAACTGGAGCGCGAACGCCGGCGAATACCCCGCCGAGGAGCGCGGGGGGGGGTGGACCCCGAGCGAGAAGGTGCGGCTCTTCCCCAACGACCCGAGGCTTCGCTTCGAGGGGACGGTGCACGAGCTCCTGGAGGGCTCCCTGGTCCACTCCGGCATCCCCATCCACGCCTGCGACGTGCCGGTGCACCATTACGGCAAGCTGGACCAGGCGCGAAACGCGCAGAAGCAGGAGGCGTATTACCTCCTGGGGCTCAGGAAGCTGAACGAAACCGGCGCGAGCGTGGAGTCGCTCACCGAGCTTGCGCGCCAGGCGACCGAGCTGAACCGGGTGGAGGAGGCGGAGGGGCTGTGGCACAGACTTCTGCAGGCGCACCCGGAGAACGCCGAGGCGTATTTCAACCTGGGATACCTGCAGTTGAACGAGGGGAAGTACCGCGAGGCGCTCGAACACGCGCTCAAGGGGGCGCGGCTGGCACCCGGGATGAAGGAGGCCGCCTTCAACCTGGCGAAATGCGAGCTCTTCCTGGGGAAGACGGGAAAGGCGCTCTCCGGCTGCCGGGAGATGCTCGACAAATGGCCCGACTACCCCCCCGCCCTGTCGCTTCTCTGCGTCTCCCTCCTCCTGACCGGCCGGGTAGCCGAGGCGGACCACCTGGTGCAGAAGCTTTCCGCCATGCGCTTTGACTGCGCCGACTTCCTGAACGAGTACGCGAGCGGGCTCACGCGGGGCGAGCACGGGGAGCTGGCCCTCCCCCTGGCCGAGTTCGCAAAAAGGATCGCCGCGGGAGATTCCCCATGAAGCCCCCCGCAAGCGCCGAAAAGCTCTTCGTGGAGGGGAACGTCCGCTTCCAGGCCGGAGACCTGAACGGG
>Ga0209317_1000617_pt1 | contig 40357 bp, 35 predicted proteins | sample RifGroB2_FD_183994 | JGI IMG/M metagenome (GOLD analysis project Ga0209317, IMG submission 183994) | Soil microbial communities from Rifle, Colorado, USA - Groundwater B2 (SPAdes) (version 2) | ecosystem: Environmental > Terrestrial > Soil > Unclassified | place: Rifle, Colorado | collected... | reverse complement strand
ATCGGGATCGTCAGGATCAGCGGCCCTGCCTCCCTGCCGATCGCCCGCAGCATCTTCCGAGCTAAATCGAACGGTGGCCTAAAAAGCCACCGTTTTTCTTATGGCGAGGTGGTGGAGCCCTGTACCGGCAACCTGGTCGACGAGGCGATGGTTGTCTTCATGAAGGGCCCCAATTCCTACACCCGCGAGGATGTGGTGGAGATCCAGTGCCACGGCGGCACCCTGGTCGTGTCGCGCATACTCTCCCTGGCGACATCCGAAGGAGCCCGACTCGCCGAGCCCGGGGAGTTCACCAAGCGCGCCTTCCTGAACGGGCGGATCGACCTGGTGCAGGCCGAGGCCGTCATGGACGTCATTTCCAGCCGCACCGAGGCGTCGCTGGCGCTGGCCCAGCATCAGAGGGAGGGGCTCCTCTCGCAAAGGATCTCCCTCGTCAAGGAGGGCATCCTCTATGCCCTGGCCTACGTCGAGGCCTTGATCGACTTCCCCGAGGACGACGTGGACGTAGCGGTGGAGACCGATGTCCTGGGCAAGGTCGCACCTGCACTGGCGGAACTGGACGCCCTGATAGAGGGGTTCGACGAGGGTAGGGTGCTGCGCGACGGCGTATCTGTCGTGATCGCAGGCAAGCCCAACGTCGGAAAGTCGAGCCTTTTGAACACCCTTCTGAAAGAGAAGCGCGCCATCGTCACCTCCGTTCCGGGCACCACGAGGGACCTGATCGAGGAGGTCGTCAATATCAACGGGCTCCCTGTGAAGCTGCTGGACACCGCTGGTATCAGGGAGTCGGAAGACCAGGTGGAGCAGGAGGGGGTCCGCCTCTCCCTGGACAGGATCCCCAAAGCGGATCTGGTGCTCTTCGTCATCGACGGGTCCGCCCCCTTTGGCAGCGAGGACGCCTCCATCATGCAGGCCATCGGAGCGAAGAGCTGTATCGTGGTGCGGAACAAGTGCGACCTGCCGTCGCAGGTTGTGCTCCCGGCGGAGTGCCCCGCGGAGGTGGTGCCCGTCTCGACTTTGACCGGCGCCGGTGTCCCGGAGCTGCGCGACGCCATCGGCAACGCATTCATGCACGGAGCCGCCATCGACAGCCGCGAGTTCGTGGCCGTGTCGAAGGCGCGGCATCGGGACGCCCTCTTGAAGGCAAGGCTCTCCCTGCGATCGTTCATCGGCAACCTTGAGGCCGGCGTAGTCATGGAGCTACTCCCGGTGGACCTGCGCGAGGCGCTTGATGCGGTAGGGGAGGTCACCGGAGAGACCACGGCCGATGACGTCCTGGACCGCATCTTCTCCAGTTTCTGCATAGGGAAGTAGCCGGATGTTCCACGTGGAACATCCGGCTGCTGCAAGACGATGTCGCCATGCAACCCGTTCGCTCCCGGCGGGAGCTGTAATTCTCATCGCAGGTTCCGTAGGAGCGGCATTCCTGCCGCGATGACCGCGGTGGTATCGCGGCAGGAATGCCGCTCCTACAGGTAACGGTGATTTTTTCGCAAACTCCGGACGTCGTTAACCCTTAAAGAAATGTTCCATACGGAACACCGGCTGCTGCAAGGCGATGCCGCCATGCGACCGTTCGCTCCCGGCAGGAGCTGCAATTCTCATTGCAAGTTCCGTAGGAGCGGCATTCCTGCCGCGATGACCGCGGTGGTATCGCGGCAGGAATGCCGCTCCTACAGGTAACATTGTTTTTTGTCGCAAACTCCGGACGTCGTTAACCCTTAAAGAAATGTTCCATACGGAACACCGGCTGCTGCAAGGCGATGCCGCCATGCGACCGTTCGCTCCCGGCAGGAGCTGCAATTCTCATTGCAAATTCCGTAGGAGCGGCATTCCTGCCGCGATGACCGCGGTGGTATCGCGGCAGGAATGCCGCTCCTATAGGTAACATTGTTTTTTGTCGCAAGTTCTTGAATTACCAGACCTTTGAAGAGATGTTCCACGTGGAACATCGGCTGATGCACGACGATGTCGGCATGCGACCCGTCCGCCACCGGCAGGAACTGTAATTTTTAACGCAAGATCTGTAGGAGCCGCATTCCTACAGGCAATGGGGTAACAGCCTCAGGCACAAATGGAGCAACGGCTTGATAGTTTATGACAAGAAATACGAGGTAATAGTGGTCGGCGCGGGGCATGCCGGTTGTGAGGCGGCGCTCGCCGCGGCGCGCATGGGTCGTGCCACCCTTATGCTCACCATCAACCTGGACGCCATAGCGCTCATGTCCTGCAACCCCGCCATCGGCGGGCTGGCCAAGGGGCACCTGGTAAAAGAGATCGATGCGCTGGGCGGCGAGATGGGGCGCAATATAGACGCCACCGGCATCCAGTTCCGTGTGCTCAACACCAAAAAGGGACCGGCGGTGCGCGCCTCACGCGCCCAGGCGGACAAGCAGCTATACCGCCTGCGCATGAAGCACGTGATGGAGCAGCAGGACAACCTGGACCTGAAGCAGGTAGAGGTGACGGGACTGTATCTTGAGGATGGCGGGGTGGCGGGGGTCGACACCAGGGGCGGGGTGAGGTTCCTGGGGACGACGGTGATCCTGACTACGGGTACCTTCATGCGCGGCTTGATCCATATAGGCCTGGTGAACTACCCCGGCGGCAGGGCGGGTGACCTTCCCTCCATCGGCCTCTCCGACGGGTTGAAGGATCACGGCTTCGATGTCGGCAGGCTGAAGACCGGGACGCCGGCGCGGCTGGACGGGAGGACCATCGACTTCGGCAGGCTCGAGCCGCAGTACGGCGACGAGAACCCGATCCCGTTTTCCTTTTCCACCGGCAGCATCGACCAGCCGCAGGTCCCCTGCCATGTCGCCTACACCAATCCGAAGTCGCACGACATCATACGCAGCGGGCTGGACCGGTCGCCGCTCTATGCCGGCGTCATAGAGGGGATAGGGCCGCGATACTGCCCGTCCATCGAGGACAAGGTGGTTCGCTTCCCGGAGAAGGACCGCCACCAGACCTTCATCGAGCCTGAAGGGCGCGAGACGGTCGAGGTCTATCCCAGCGGCATGTCCACTTCGCTCCCCATCGATGTCCAGTGGGCGTTCTATCGCAGCATCGAGGGGCTGGAACGGGTGGAGATCATGCGCCCCGCCTACGCCATAGAGTACGACTACGTGAACCCGATCCAGCTGCATGCCTCGCTGGAAACCAAACTGGTGCGCAACCTCTACCATGCCGGCCAGATCAACGGCACCTCCGGTTACGAAGAAGCGGCGGCACAGGGGCTGATGGCCGGCATCAACGCAGCGCTGCGGGTGCAGGGAAAGGGCCCCCTGGTGCTCGGCAGAAGCGAGGCTTACATCGGCGTGATGATCGACGACCTCGTGACGCTGGGGACCAAGGAGCCGTACCGGATGTTCACCTCGCGGGCCGAATACCGCCTGCTGCTGCGCGAGGACAACGCGGACCTCCGCCTGAGGGAGAAGGGGCACGAGGTCGGGCTGGTGCCGGAAGAGGTGTACGCGTCCTTCGTGGCAAAAAGGGAACTGATCGATACGGAGCTGGAGCGCCTGGGAAGGGAGAGGGTGACACCCTCGGCGGCCGGTGAGGACTTCCTGGAGGAGTGGGACCTGGCAGGCATGCAGAACGCGATCAGCTACGAGCAGCTGTTGCGGCGCCCGGATTTCACCTGCCGGGACCTGGCCAGGGTATACCCGGGGATCATGAACCTGCCGGAAACGATACGCGAGCAGCTGGAGATACAGATCAAATACAAGGGATATATCGGCAGGCAGCTGGAGCAGGTGCAGCGAGCGGCCAAGCTGGAGGGCGCAAGGATCCCGGACGACATGGATTACGCCGCCATCTCGGGGCTATCGACCGAAGTGCGGGAGAAGCTGGCGCGCTTCCGTCCCGACACCCTGGGGCAGGCGTCGCGCATCCCCGGGGTGACCCCTGCCGGGATCACCATCCTCTCCATCGCGCTCAAGGCGAGGTACGGGAAATGATGCAGAGTGCCAAGGAGCTGCTGAAAAAAGGGGCCGCGGAACTGGGGATCGGGGTCAGTGACGCGCAGCTGGAGAGCCTGAACCTCTTCGCGGAAGAGTTGAAAAAATGGAACCGGAAGATAAACCTGACGGCCATCACCGATGACGAGGGGATCGCCGTCAAGCACCTGGTCGACTCCCTGAGCCTGCTGAAGGCGGTGCGCGGCCCGGGACGCCTGCTCGATATCGGTTCGGGGGGCGGCTTTCCCGGCATACCGGTGAAGATAGTGCAGCCTGACCTCGATATCGTCTCCGTCGATGCGGTGGTGAAGAAGGTCAGCTTCCAGAAGCAGGCGGTGCGTCTTTTGAACCTCACCGGCTTCAACGCCATGCACGTGCGCGCCGAGACCTTGGCCGAGCAGTACCATGACTACTTCGACTGGGTCGTGTCGAGGGCCTTCTCAGACATCCCTTCCTTTGTTGCCATGGCCATGCCGGTCCTGAAGCAGCAAGGGCGCATCGTCGCCATGAAGGGGAAAAACGCTGCGGAGGAAATAGCTGCCGCCGAGGGCGAACTGGCGAAATTGGGGGCGAGGGTGGAATCGGTGCAGGATTTCGCGCTGCCGGGCTCCGGCGACGCCAGATCGCTGGTGATCATAGCCAAAATTTGATTGGCAAAATCTAATATGTTCTATAGCGAGCAAAACAGCCGCTTGAAAGGGTTTTGCCTTCAGGGGTAGGGGAAGGGTAATCCCTGTGCCGGAAAATGGATTCTAGGCGGCAATTTCGCAGCCTATTTTTTGTGCAGATCGGCCCTGTTTGTCGTTCCTCAGCCATCTCTGAAACCGGGAGCTCCTCGCCCCACCCCGACCCTCCCCCTGCAGGGGAGGGGACTTGGGGAGAGGGAATTCGGGGGGCGTCCCTCGAAGTCGGAGCCCTACCTTTTTCCTCCCCGGAAGTGGCGGGAGGGGAGGGGGGTGGCTGGTCCCTGCCACGGCCCCGGCTCGGGTTTGTGGGCGGGAGAGAAAAGGCGCAAGGGTGCCGCGGCCGTCGGATTTGTAATATCCGGAGAAGAGGGTATCCTCTGGAGCGTCGCAACTGACGGCAGCCAGTCGGCCGGCCGCCGTAAAAAACCGTTTCCTTGCTCCCGCTGTTTCATCCTCATGGTGAAAAGTTCCCTTGCCGCCTGATATCCTTTCGCGCCGGAAAGAGCAATACTTTTGACAATTGCATGTTTTGTATGTTAAAAATAAAAACTTTTTTTGTTTACGCTGCGCTCTCCACATCTATTGAAGGGGGATGACAGATATGCATCATTTTCAATACAAAGGTGATGAGCTGTTTGCAGAAGAAGTTGCCATTAAGGACATCGTCGACGCAGTAGGAAGCCCGGTCTACATCTATGCGAAGGCGACGCTGGAAAGGCACTTCAAGGCGATGGATGATGCCTTCGCCGGGGCGCCTCATACCATCTGCTACTCCGTGAAGGCGAACTCGAACCTCGCCGTGCTGAAGACCTTCATCAACCTCGGCGGCGGAGTGGACATCGTCTCCGGCGGCGAGCTGTTCCGCGCCCTGTCCGTCGGCGTGGACCCGAAGAAGGTGGTGTACTCCGGTGTCGGCAAGAGGGACGACGAGATCGCTTACGCGCTCGAGAGCGGCATCCTCATGTTCAACGTCGAGTCAGAGCAGGAACTGGACCGCATCGACACGGTGGCCGGACGTATCGGCAAAAAGGCGGGCATCGCCATCCGCGTGAACCCGGATGTCGATCCCGGAACCCACCCGTACATCACCACCGGCCTCAAAAAGGCCAAGTTCGGTATCAACATAGAGCGCGCCCGGGAGCAGTACCGGCGCGCCCAAGGGCTTGCCAACCTCGAGATACTGGGCATCGACTGCCACATCGGCAGCCAGCTCACCAAGGTCTCCCCGTTCGTCGACGCCATCAAGAAGTTGAAGCGTCTGCTGGAGGGCGTGAGGGAGATGGGGATCGACATGAAGTACCTGGACCTGGGTGGCGGTCTTGGTATCCGGTACAACGACGAAGAGCCGCCGCTGCCGGAACACTACGGCTCCTCGATCCTCTCCGAGACCAGGGACCTCGGGCTGCACCTGCTGTTCGAGCCGGGGAGGAACCTGGTCGGCAACGCCGGCATCTTGGTAGGGAAGTGCCTCTACACCAAGAAGGGCGAGGAGAAGAATTTCGTCATCGTGGACGCGGGGATGAACGACCTGGCCCGCCCGGCTCTGTACGGCTCGTTCCACGGCGTGAAACCTGTGCTGCGCGACCAGGAAGGTGTCATCGAAGGCGACATCGTCGGCCCGATCTGCGAGTCCGGCGACTTCCTGGTCAAGGACCGCGAGATACCGAACTTCAAGCAGGGGGACCTGATCGCCTTCATGTCGGCCGGCGCCTACGGTTTCACCATGAGCTCCAACTACAACAGCCGTCCCCGCGTGGCCGAGGTGATGGTGGCCGGCGACAGGTTCGAGCTGGTGCGCGAGCGCGAGAAGGTCGAGGACCTGGTCAGGGGCGAGCGTGTCCCGTCCTTCCTGTAAAGGCTCTCCGGCTGCAACTGGACCAGGATCCGGCAGGCGGACCCGCAGAGATCACGCCCACTGCGCACCGGGATCGATCGACCAACGACTTTACTATCAATTGTTTCAACCATAGGAGGTAGCCCATGTTCCAGGGAAGTATCGTAGCCATCATCACTCCGTTCAAAAACGGTGCGGTCGACGAAGAAAAGCTGCGGGAGTTGGTGGAGTTCCAGATAGAAAACGGAACCGACGCCATCGTCCCCTGCGGCACGACGGGGGAGTCCTCCACGCTGAGCTACGAAGAGCACGACCGCGTCATCGAGATCGTTGTAGAGCAGGTGAAGAAGAGGGTTCCCGTCATCGCCGGGACCGGCTCCAACTCCACCCACGAGGCGATCGAGATCACCAGGCACGCCAAGGAACTGGGCGCTGACGGCGCGCTGCTGGTCACCCCGTACTACAACAAGCCTTCCCAGGAAGGTCTCTTCCTGCACTACAAGGCCGTTGCCGACGCGGTTGCCCTTCCGCAGATTCTCTACAACGTTCCGGGGCGCACCGGCGTGAATCTCCTTCCGGAGACGGTGGCAAGGCTTTCCACCCACGCCAACATCGTGGCCATAAAGGAAGCTACCGGTTCGCTGCAGCAGGCCTCCGAGGTGCTCGACCTTTGCGGCGACAACATCACCGTCCTCTCCGGCGACGACTTCATCACCTTCCCCATGATGGCCTGCGGGGCAAAAGGGGTGATCTCCGTGGTCGCGAACATCATGCCCAAGGAGGTTGCTGCGCTGACAGACGCCTTCTTCGCCGGGAACATGGAGGAGGCAAGGCGCCTGCACCTGCATCTTCTCAAGATCTCCAACGCGATGTTCATCGAGAGCAACCCGGTCCCGGTAAAGGCCGCGGCAGGGCTTATGGGCAAATGCGGCGACGAGGTGCGGCTCCCGCTGGCTCCGCTGCTCGAGGGGAACAAGGCGAAGCTCGTAGCGGTCATGAAGCAGTACAACCTCATCTAATTGCGTCACGATTGGACCAATCACCCTACCCCTCCCTGCCACGGGGAGGGGTATTGCACATATTACGGAGCGAACTCATGGTTAAGATAGCCGTTTGCGGGGCTGCGGGTCGCATGGGCGGCCGCATTATCGCAGCAGTAAAGGAAGCTGAAGGGGTGGAGATCTGCGGCGCGCTGGAGCGTCCGGGCCATCCCATGGTGGGGCAGGATGCCGGGTACAACGCCGGCCTCGGTCCCATAGGCGTCACCATCAGTGACGACCTCAACGCCGTCGTGCAGGGGTGCGACGTGCTGATCGACTTCACCGCGCCCAAGGTCTCCCTGAAGAACCTGGAAGTCTGCGCGCTTTACAAGAAGTCGATCGTCATCGGCTCCACCGGCTTCACCCCGGAAGAGCGCGCGCTTGCAGCGGAACTCGCCCGCGAGATCCCGGTCATCATCGCACCCAACATGTCGGTGGGGGTGAACGTCTGCTTCAAGGTGCTGGCCGACGTGGCCAAGATCCTGGGAGAGGATTTCGACGTCGAGATCGTCGAGGCGCACCACCGTCTGAAGAAGGATTCCCCGTCCGGGACCGCGGTCAGGATGGGGGAAGTGGTCGCAGGCGCGCTCGGGCGCGACTACAACAAGGTCGCCAACTACCACCGTGAAGGGATCTGCGGCGAGCGTACCCACGAGGAGATCGGCATGCAGACCGTGCGCGGCGGCGACATCGTCGGCGAGCACACCGTGTACTTCATCGGCATGGGGGAGCGTGTCGAGGTCACCCATCGCGCCCACACCCGCGACATGTTCTCCAGGGGCTCAGTGCGTGCCGCCAAGTGGGTGGTGACGGCGAAGCCCGGCGTATGGGACATGCAGGACGTGCTCGGTCTGAGATGAATTAATTCCGGCGGCCCCCGCGCCGCCACATAGCTTACCTTTGGAGGAATGCGTGGCAAAGATAAACGACAACTATTTGAAACTCAAAGCAGGGTACCTTTTCCCGGAGATCGGGCGCCGCGTGCGCGCTTTTGCCGCCGCCAACCCGGAGGCGAAGGTGATCCGCCTCGGGATCGGCGACGTCACCCAGCCGCTCACCCCGACCATACTGAAGGCGTTTCACGATGCGGTTGACGACCTCGCCAGCGAAAACTCCTTCATGGGATACGGGCCGGAGCAGGGGTACGACTTCCTGATCGACGCGATCATCGAGAAGTCCTACAAGCCGCTGGGCGTCGACCTGAAGACCACCGAGATGTTCATCTCCGACGGCTCCAAGTGCGACTGCGCCAACATCCTGGACATCTTCGCGCTGGACAACACGGTGGCCATCGGCGACCCGGTCTACCCGGTCTACAACGACACCAACGTCATGATCGGCCGCACCGGCGAGGCAGACGAGAAAGGGTACTACAAGGGCCTGGTCTACATGCCCTGCACCGAGGAAAACGGCTTCTTCCCGGCCTACCCGAAGGAGAAGGTGGACATGATCTACCTCTGCTTCCCGAACAACCCGACCGGGGCCGTGGCTACCAAGGAGCAGCTCAAGGGGTGGGTCGATTACGCCCTCGCCAACGACTCCATCATCCTCTTTGACGCCGCCTATGAGGCGTTCATCACCGACCCGTCCATCCCGCACTCCATCTACGAGGTGGAAGGGGCCAGGCGGTGCGCCATCGAGTTCCGCTCCTTCTCCAAGACAGCCGGCTTCACCGGCGTCCGTTGCGGTCTGGTGGTCGTTCCCGAGGAACTTGAGGGGACCACCACGAACGGCGAGAAGTACAGCTTCAACAAGCTCTGGCTGCGCCGCCAGACCACCAAGTTCAACGGCGCCTCTTACCCGGTGCAAAAAGCCGCCGCTGCGGTTTACTCGGAGCAGGGTTGGCAGGAGACCAGGGCCAACATCGACTACTACATGGAGAATGCGCGCATCATCCGCGAGGGTCTGGCCGCGGCCGGCCTTACCGTGTACGGCGGCGTGAACGCTCCCTACATCTGGCTGAAGACCCCGGCAGGTCTTTCCTCCTGGGACTTCTTCGACAAGCTCCTGAACGAGTGCAACGTGGTGGGGACCCCGGGCAGCGGCTTCGGCCCGAGCGGCGAGGAGTACTTCCGCCTCTCCGCCTTTGGCAACCGCGACAACGTCATCGAGGCGGTCGAGAGGATAAAGAAGAACCTGAAGTAGTCGATCGGGGGGTAAGAAAAAAAAGAAGGCGGCCCGATTTCGGGCCGCCTTCTTTGCATGGGCGAAAGCTCTCTCAAGGGTTTTCAGCCTTCAGCATCCTCACCAGCTCGCGGCAAAAAGCAGGGAGGTCATCGGGCCTGCGCGAGGTGATGAGGTTGCCGTCCACCAGCACCTCTATGTCCTGGTACAGCGCCCCGGCGTCGCGCAGTTCGGGTGCGACCGACTCGTAGCAGGTAGCCTTGCGCCCCTTCAGGAGCCCGGCGGAAATCAGGATCTGAGGTCCGTGGCAGATGGCGGCCACCGGCTTTCCCGAGGACATGAAGGCGCGGGCGATCTCCTGCACTGCGGGGCTGTTGCGTATGGCGGCGGGGGCTTTTCCTCCGGGCAGCACCAGGACTGCGTAATCGGCGGGAGTCACCTCAGAAAAGAGCTTGTCTACGGGAAGCTCGTAGCCGTGCTTGCCGCGAATCGAGCCGCTCTTCTCCGATGCGACCTCGACGGAAAATCCCACCTCCCTCAGCCTGTAAAGGGGAACAAACAGTTCGCTGTCTTCGAAGTTATCCGCGCTTAGGATCAGGGCTTTCATGACTCATCCTCCTATGGACCGTTGAAATATGCAGTCAGCTGTGTCGGGAGCCCGACGAATCGACGCACTAGAGTTTACCATGTGTCTTTGCTAATGGAATCGGCCGCTTGAAAAACAAGAGAGGGGGGCGGATCCGCTGCAGGCGGTGCGCGAAGGCTACTTCAGGACCGTGTAGCCGTTCTTGGCGTCCCAGCGGTACCCCTTGCCGGTCCAGATGGCCTCGATCGTCTTCCAGTCCAGCCCCAGACCCTTCATCTCGTCGCAGACGTAGTAGGCGGGCATGATTTCGTCGTCGTCGATGCGCCCGTCTCCGTTGGCGTCCGCCCAGTGGTAGGCGCCCACCACGATGTCGCTGCTGCCGCCGATGGCCTCGGTCCGGCTCGCAGCTGCGCCGCGCAGTACGATCTCTCCCTTGAGCCGCGTGTCCTTGTCCTGATACCGGTGGACGGGGGTGCGGAGTGAATAGGAGATGGTGACAGGGGTGCTGCCGCTTGGGATCAGCCACTTGACCTCGGAACCTGAAGAGTCCGCGGCGGAGCTGGGGGGGAGGGAACTCACCAGCCGCATGCCCGGCGGAAGCTTCTCCTTCAGGATGAAGCCGAACGGCTCGCCGGGCCGCCGGGCTACTTTTACCTGCACGGGGATGACCTCGCCGGGCGCAGCGTAGCGTGGCGCCCAGCGGACGGCTGCCGGGTCCGAGACGGGATTGCGGGCGAAAAAAAGTACGACGACGAGCAGCAGAACCGCTCCCATCCCGGAGAACAGGAGCACCCGCTTGTCCGGGATGGAGGAGGGCGCAGGAGCTGCCGAACGCTCCGGCCCGGGGTGGTTTGCGGCAGGCTCCTGGCGCAGTATCTCGTCCAGGGGGACCTCCAGCGCGTCCGCGAGCTTCTGGGCGTTCTCCCGCTTGATGGAGGGGTAGCGGTTGTTCTCCCAGCGCGAGATGGTGTCGGTGGTGACTCCCACGACATTGGCCACGTAGAGCTGGGTCAGCCGTTTGGTTTCACGGATGCTCCTGATCCGCAACCCGTCAATGGCTGCGCTCGGCGCTGTCGCTTTCTCGGATCTGTCGAATGCATCCATAAACGGCTCCGTCATCCAGTCGGAACGGCTTAACTGCTGGAAGGGGTGGAACGGGCTCCGGCGACCCGACATCGGGTCATATTGCTATAGATGTCGATATGCAGAGGGTCGGCCCGATGCTATTTTTACCACAGTTCGGTAGCAAAAAACCCAAAAAGAAAAAGGAGCAGAAAAATGAAGAAAGCAATAGCCGCAGTAGCTCTCGTCATGTTCTCCGCCGCCGCGGTGCTCGCCGCGGACGTCATCACCTTCTCCGCCAAAAACGGCAACGTCACCTTCGACCACAAGAAGCACCAGGAGTCGTTGAAGGACTGCAAGATCTGTCACGAGAAGGGGCCCGGCAAGATTGAAGGGTTCAACAAGGATGCGGCGCACAAGAGCTGCAAGGGGTGCCATTCCGACAAGGGCGCAGGCCCGACCAAGTGTGGCGAGTGCCACAAGAAGTAGAGGCTGAAAAGTCCCCCTGTGAATGAGGGGGAAGCCGGCGGCAGCAAAAAGGCGACTCCTTTAAAGGGGCCGCCTTTTGCATTTCCACCAGCCCGGGAATCAGGGCGCTGCCGGAGGGGTGAACAGCTCGTCGATCGCGTCGAAATCGAGGCGCTGATCCGCGAGGGAGCGTATCAGGCGGAGCTTCTCCGTGTCTCTGGCCGTGATCTTGGAGACGTCGTCGGTGATGATGCGATACAACTCGGCGGTGGTGTGTTTCTCGGTGCGCAGGTAAGGGACATTGCTGCGGTCTAGGATGCGCTGGGTGATGGTGCTGACCTCGGACACCCCGGGGATGATCAGGCCGGCGATCAGGGGGCGGAACTCAGGCATCTGGTACAGGTTGGCCAGCGTGACGAGGAGCTCGTCCCGGCTGCTGGTGACCAGCAGCAGCGAGGATTCGCGCAGCATCTCGGTCACGCGCTGGGTGGAGGCCGCCCCGATCTGCACGTGGTGGATGATGCGCCGCACCTCGCGGCGGTTGCCGTGCAGCGGCAGGTCGAGCAGGCGCGCCACGCGGCTCAGCGTCGGGTTGGCAAGGACCGGCTTGTAGTCGAAACCGCCGATCACGGAGAAGGGGTGATCGGAGAAGGCGCGGGTCAGATAATCGAGCGTCTGGTCGCGCTTCTCGGCAAACAGCTTGTTTACCAGCACCCCGCGCACCTCTGCCCCCTCCAGCTTGAAGAGCGCGGTGTTCATGGCGATGGTGTCGACGACGTTGCCGATGCCGCCTCCGCTCACCATCAGCACCGGCGCCTCCAGCATCCTGGCGATGCGTGCGTTGGAGAGCTTCAGCACCGAGCCGACGCCGGGGTGCCCGGACCCCTCGATCACTATGAAGTCGCAGTGGTTCTCCAGCTCGGCATAGCTGGTCAGGATCCGGTCGGAGAGCTCCGAAAGGGAGATCCTGCCGTCGATGGCGAGGCGCGAGGTGTCGGGGTGAACCACGACCGGCGACATGTAGCGCAGGTCCCTGGTCAGCCCGAATACCTGGGCGATGAGCGCGGCATCCTTGTCCACCGACAGGCCGCGCAGCATGGCGGGCTTCGGCCCCAAGGGCTTCATGAAGCCGACCCTGCCGTATTTCTGTTGGGCCAGGTGCAACAGCGAGACGCTGATGGTGGTCTTTCCTATGTTCTGCCCCGAGGCCGCGACGAAAATCCTTTTGGCCATGGCTACCCCCCCGTAAAGCCGCTGCTTGCGGCAGCGGAGTGGTTGCAAAGCCCCCTGCCGCGCCAGCCACATCATCATACCGAAGCGGCCAGATGTCAAGATGAAAGGGGGGAGCGAGGGGGGGTAATTAGGTCGCGCAGAGGGGGCGTTGCATGAGAGCCGGGACAGGTGTAATTTATCAGACATGAAAAACATCGACGACCTGCACCAAAAAATAGTCCACTACTCCGAGGCCGAGGAGTTGGTCAACCGCTGGACCCATGGCGTGGCAACGATCCTTGCCATAGCGGGATCTGCGCTGCTGGTCGGGCTTGCGCTGGAGGGGGGGGATATCTGGCGCATCGTGTCGGTCTCCGTGTACGGAGCGGCCATGGTTACCTTCTATTGCTTGTCCACGGTCTACCACAGCGTGAGGGAGCCGTATCTGCGCTACCTGTTCCGTATCCTCGACCATGCCAGCATCTACCTGATGATCGCCGGCAGCTATACCCCTTTCGCGCTGGTGACCCTGCGCGGGGTCTGGGGATGGTGGCTGTTCGGGCTGGTCTGGGGGCTGGGCATACTGGGGGCGATCCAGAAGGTATTCGCAGCGCACCGCCTGCCTTATCTCGGCCCGCTCCTCTACTTGGGGCTGGGGTGGATGGTCGTGTTCGCCTTCAAACCGTTGTCGGCGGCCCTGGCAGCCGACGGAGTGGCGCTCCTATTCGCCGGCGGGATCGCCTACACCGTCGGGGTCGCCTTTTACGCCTGGGACCGCCTCCCCTTCAACCACGCCATTTGGCACCTCTTCGTGATGACGGGGAGTGCCTGCCATTTCGCAGCCATCTTCTACTACGTGACGCCTCTCAATTCCTGAGCGCCCCCCAAGGGAAAGGCCTGTGACGGGGCCGACTCTCGTGCCGGTGAAAAAGGGTGAGTGACCGTGCTAAGGGCGCGCCCGGGGCGGGAAGCTACGGGGGAGGGGGCCTGGGGGCCTTTTCCAGGTGCCAGGGACACCGGTCGAGCATCCGGGTCAGGGCATAGAAGTACACCTCGGCCCGCCCCTTCATGTTGCGGCAGTATTCGGGGTGCGGGTGACGGGGATGCCCCGTCATGTCGTAGTGCGTGGCGTAGCATCCGCCGGCGCAGTCATAGCGAAGCCAGCAGGCGTGGCAGGGAAACGCCTGGTCGACCGCGAAGCCGGACAGGCTTTGGTGCAGCGCAAGGGAGTCGCCGGTCCCGGCGTGCCCCATGGCAAACCCTTCCCGGTCCACGAAGGCGATGCAGGGATACACTTCCCCCTGGCTGCTGATGGCGAGGGTGTTGGTACCGGCGCCGCACGGCCTGGTGAAACGGTTGCCGCGCCTGATCCTGGCTATGTTGTCCAGCAGGTTGGAGACGAAGGGGATGTCCCGGGTGTCCTTGTAACGGCTGATGTAATCGACGTAGTAGTCGGCGAATTCCCTGAGCTCGGCGAGCTGCCGCTCCGGGGAGACCATGAGCTTCTCGAAGATCGGGTTGCTGTGATACCCGGGCTCGTGGCAGTACTCCAGCTGGATCCTCCCTACTCCGAGCGTGGTGAGGTGGCGGAAGGTCTCCAGGTAGCTGTCCGAGAAGGCGGTCAGCGTGGCGCGGATGCCGAGCAGCTTGGGGTTGGGGAACGTCTTGATGTTGTTGACGATCCTTTGCCAGGTGTCCTCCCCGTACTTCCCGGGCCGCTGTATGTCGTGGACCCGCTGGCTGCCGTCCAGGCTCACGCCGATCTGGGTGAAGTAGCGCGCCAGGAACTGCGCGGCGGCCCCTTCCAAAAGGGTCCCGTTGGTGTCGAGGGTCAGGTAGAAGTTCTTGCCGAGACGCGCCTCGTGCTGCAGCAGTTCCAGGGTGATCCTTTTGAGCACCTGGAAGCCGAGCAACGGCTCTCCGCCGTAGAAATTGACGAAGATCTTCTCGGCGCTCGAAGACTCGGCCAGGGAGAGGATCAGCTTCGTGACGCGCTGGGCCACCTTCCTCCCCATCAGGCGGCCGGGCCTGCCGAAGGTGCCCCCGCGGTTCCAGCAGTAACAGCAGGCCATGTTGCACTCTTGGGCGAGGTAGATGGAAAAGGTCTGGTAGCGGTTGCCGCCGGAGGCTTCTTCCCTGTCATGCGAGGCCGGCAGGGGCACCCGGTGTTCCCGGTGCAGAAGGTCGCTGAGCTCGGCGTACAGCGGTGCCTCGTCGGCAGACAGGGGAGTTGGCGGCAGGCAGGGGGAGGTGGGGAGCGGACCAGGGGCCTGCAGATCGTAGAGCATCCGGGAGGCAACCTGGCTAACCTGGTAGAGCCTCGCGGAACGGGTGAAGAACAGGAAGTTCTCTCCACCCTGCTCGAAGCTGTGGTAGTCAGTCATGACGATCCTCTGGCCGATGCGCGGGGGTCACAGCCTTTCGCTGTAGACCAGCAGCCCGGTCGGCACCATCCGGACGGAATATTTCTTGTCCAGATCCACTATGAACCACACCCTCCCGAGATGCTGCACGCTCAGGCGGGCGGCTCGGGAAAGCGGGGACCCGTTCGCCTCGAATTCCTCCAGCATGGTCTCGGGGATGGTACCCTGATCGAGATCAGCGGCGTGATCGAGCGGGACGGAGAAGACGTACCTGTCATTTGTGGGGAGCGTCATGCAGACGTTGTTGTAGGCCCTGAAATTCTCCATCTGCTGCGGCGTGATGCAGCTGGCCACGATCTGGTCCGGTGACCAGCACTGGGCTTGCTGCGTCTCGCTCTCCCCGGCCCCACCCTCCGAAACGAGCTTCACATGACTGCTGCTGCGGCTTCCCCCCACGGTTTTGGACTCGGCCATTGCTCTCTCCTGTGCCTTTGGTCTGGTAAGCATCGGGTAGCAGCAAGTTCCCGGCTGCCCCCGTAGATGCAGATATCAGGTGAGAAACGCATTGCAAAAAGATCACACGTCGAGGTACACGGCGATGCGCGCGGCAACCCTTCTAACCGAGTAGGTGCAACCCTGGTCGACGATGCGCCAGAGGGTGCCGGGATGCTTGACGCTGACACGTGCGCCGGCGGTAAGGGCGTTGCCGAGCCGCTCCAGTCGATGGCGCAGCACGTCGGGTATCGACTCGTTGTCCAGTTCCTGCGCATGCTCAGCAGCCAGGGAGCAAAGGGAGGTTTCCTCGGGGGCAGCAATGCTGCAGGCCGTTGCGGAGCGGTACACGGTATGCTGGGTCTCGGTCGGGCAGCTTTGGGTTGCCTGGATCGAGTCGATGCACACCATTTCGGGGCTCCTGGCGTGGGAGCTGCCGCCTTCGGAGATCAGCCTTATATGTGAGGTCGCTCCAGCTTCTTGGTGGTGCAGGTCGTGAAACGGATCCCTCATGAGTGACTCTCCTAAGCCCCAACGGGTCACATTAGAGGCAGAAAGTTTGGCCGCGTGCAAACTCACTGGGACCGGAACCGGTGCGGACAAGATAAACAGGCGGCCAAGAGCAGGTTCATTATTGCCTAAAATTAGTATTTGTCAATGTTGGGTCTCATTTTGACGGGCGGTTTTTGACGTTAACTGAAGCGCGTTCGCAGGGGGAGAGACGGCAGGCAAAGAAAAGGCGGAGACAAGGCGTCTCCGCCGGAAGGGAGGTATCGGTACGGCCGCTACTTCTTATGGCACTCGTTGCACTTGGCAGGCCCTTTCCCTCTTGTCTTGTGGCAGCCCATACAGGTCTTGTGCGCCCACTCCTTGCCGAGGTCCGCGATCTTGCCCCCCCTGTCCGTTTCATGGCAGTTGGTGCAGGCCAGGTCCTTCATATCCTTGTGCTTCTTGTGGGGGAAGGTCACGTTGCCGTTCTTTGCGGGGAGCACCACCACCGCCTGGTCGGCGGCAACGGCAAATCCGGCGCAGAACATGGACAAGGCGACGGCTGCGATAACTTTCTTCATTGTCAGATCTCCTTTGGGAAGGTAATGAGAATGCATAAGACAAGAGGATACCGTTTTACACCTGCATTTCAATCGGGCTGATATTCTTAACTTGACAAAAGCCGGCCGATCATTGGAAAGTATCGGTAATTTAGAAGGATAACCACTCCCGCTCATGAAACCTGCAGCAGATCCGATCAACATCCCCGTCAACTACCTTGCCCTCCCCGTGCCGCGGACCGGGAGCATCGAGCCCCGCTCCGGCTATGACCGGTCCACCCTGGACGGGCAGGAGATCCACCTCCGGGTGCAGAAGAAACGCTCCCAGGCGGATCCCCTGTACCAGGCCGAGGTCCAGGTGAGCCGCCTCTTCGAGAGGGGGGGGTACCGGTTCCAGGTCAACGGGCGCATGGACGGGATCTTCCGGCACGACACCCCGCAGATAGAGGAGATAAAGAGCTGCTTCAACCTGTGGGAGCTGAAGCGGAAGCTGACGGGAGGGACCCTGGAGGAGCCTTACTGCCTGCAGTTGCTGGCCTACGGCTACTTCTATTGGCTGGAACACGGGGTGGTGCCGAAGCTGAGCTTCCACCTGGTATCCTCCCGCAACGGCCAGAGCGAAGATCTCCCCATAACCCTGGATATCGGGGGGTACGAAGCATGGCTGGAGCGTCGCATGGACGAGCTGGTGCTGGAAGCGGCAAAAGCGGCGCAGCGCGCCCAAAGGAGGCGGAAGATGGCGGCGGGGTTCCCGTTTCCCTTCGCCCGGCCGCGCCCGGGGCAGATGGAGCTGATGCAGGAGATCGGACAGGGGATGGCGCAGGGGCGCCGCATGCTGGTCCAGGCGCCGACAGGGCTGGGAAAGACCGCGGGGGTCCTGCATCCGGTGCTGAAGGAAGCGCTGGGGCGCGGCCAGAGCGTCTGCTACGTCACCCCGAAGAACAGCCAGCACGAGGTTGCGGAGGACGCCGTCGAGCGCTTCCGCGAGGCGGGCGCCAAGCTCCGCTCCCTCACCATTACTGCCAAGGGTAAGATCTGCTTCAAGAACGAGCCGATCTGCACCCCGGAGTATTGCGAATACGCCCGGGACTACTACCGGAAACTGGGGGAGACGGGGGTCGTCGAGCTTCTTTCCAGGAAAAGGAGGTTGAAGGCGCGCGTCTTCCGGGAGTTGGGCGAACAGCACCAGGTCTGCCCGTTCGAGCTGCAGATAGACGCGGCGAAGCTGTGCGATGTGGTGATCTGCGACTACAACTACGTCTTTGGCCCGCGATCCGCCCTGGGGCGCGCGGCAGGGCTCGCGGTGGGGCAGACGGGGAAGCCCAACCTGGTGATCGACGAGGCGCACAACCTGCCGGGGCGGGCCATGGAGTACTACTCGCCGGCGCTCTCGAGCGCGGTGCTCGAGGGGATGCGGGAAGAGCTGGGAGGGGTGCCGCGCCCGTTCGGGAGCGAGGCCGGGGAGCTGGTGGAGGCGTGCGTGGCTGCCATCACGGGGTGCCGGCCGGCAAAGAGCGCCGGCGCGGCCAGGATAGAGCCGCCGCTTCCCCCCTTTCTGGAACTCGACGCCAGGCTGCGCGCGTTGTTGTCCCGCTACCTGGAGTCGGATGCCGAGATCCGGCAGCAGGACCCGATCCTGCGTCTTTGCTACTACTGGTCGGAGTTCACCCAGATCCTGGAGCTGTCTGCCGGATCCGAGCGGCAGGAGTTCTTCACCTCCTACCATCCGAACCCGGGCGGGGGGAGGGTGAAGGTCACCTGCTGCGACGCCTCCACCCTGATCAGGCATTGCTACTCGGAGTACCAGCAGGTGGTGGGGTTCTCGGCGACGCTCAAGCCGTTCGAGTACTACGCGAAGCTCTCCGGCCTGGACCCCGACGCGGTGCGTTGCGCGGAGTTTCCAAGCCCTTTCCCCCCCGAGAGGCGCAAGCTCCTCATCATACCGCAGGTCTCCACCAAGTACTCGCAGCGCGAGCGCAACTACGCGAGGATCGCGGATGCCCTGGCGAGGATCGTGGCGCTTAGAAACGGCAACTATCTCGCCTTCTTCCCGAGCTTCGTCTTTCTGGAAAGGGTGGCGGAGCTGTTCCTGCCGCCGGAGGGGTTCCTGGTGCTGAAGCAGGAGAGGAACATGAGCGCGGCGCGGACGGCGGAGGTCCTGGACCGGCTGCGCGCCCGCTCTGCCCCGACGCTGGTCTTCGCGGTGCAGGGGGGATCCTTTTCCGAGGGAGTGGACTACGCGGGGGATATGGCGATCGGCGCCTTCGTGATAGGTCCCCCCCTGCCGAACTTCGACCTGGAACGGGAGGAGATGAAGGCGTATTACCAGCGCCAATACGGGAACGGGTTCGCTTATGCCTACACCATCCCGGCCATGGCGAAGGCGATCCAGTCGGCGGGACGCGTGATCCGTTCCGAGACGGACCGGGGCGTGATAATCCTGATGGACGACCGGTTCCTGGAGGAAGGGTACAGCGCCGCGATGCCGGCGGACTGGTTCGAATCGGGGGCGGAGGAGCTGGTTTCGGGCGCGATCCTGAAGGATATCGGGGAGTTCTGGGGGGGGTGAAGGGGGCGGCCGGGTTTTCAGACCTCTATCCGGAATTCGGCGCCGTCCCCGGTGTTCCGGGCGGTGAGCGTCCCGTTCATGCTTTTCTCGATTATGGTCTTGCACATGAAAAGGCCGATCCCGGTTCCCTGCTCCGGCCCCTTGGTGGTGAAGTACGGCTCGAATATCTTGTCCCTGATCTGCTCCGGTATGCCGCCTGCGTTGTCGGAGATGGCCACAACGGTCTTTCCCCCCTCCCGGAAGAGACTGATGGCGATGAGCGGCTCCTGCGTCCGGCTGGCAATCAGGGCGTCGCGCGCGTTGATCAGGATATTGAGCAGCACCTGGACGAACTCCCCCAGGAATCCCGATACCGTCGGGTCGCCGTCCTGCTCCACCTCGATGCGGATGCCGTGTACGCTCAAACTCCCGTCCAGGAGGGCGAGTGACTTTTCCAACGGTTCCCGGACGCTGAATTCCAGCTTCTCCTGGTCGGGCTTGAAGAAGTACCTGAAATCGTCGATGGTCCTGGACATCTGCTGGACGATTTCCATGCTCTTTCCGACCGTCTGGTCGATGTACTCTTCGCTGAGACCCACGCTCTTGTGGGTCATTTGCAGGTCCTGCACCAAAAGGGCAAGCATGTTGAGCGGTTGCCTCCACTGATGCGCTATGTTGCTGAGCATCTCTCCCATCACGGCCTGCCGCCCCTGCAGGATCAGCATCTTGTCTTTCTGGCGCAGTTCGTCCACCGTTTCCCTCACGCGCTGTTCCAGGGCCTCGCTTAGCTGCCGGTACTTTTGCTCGCTCTCCTTCAGCGCCGCCTCGGCCATCTTGCGCTTGGTGATTTCCTCCAGTATCCCTTCGAAGAAGAGCTCCTTGCCGAGGTTGTCGCGCACCACGCGCACGCTGAGCGATACCCAGATGGAACTGCGGTCCTTGCGATACATCTGCGCTTCGAAACCCTCGACCTTGCCGTTAGCCGCCAGCATCCTCAGCAGTTCGTCGTGGCGCGAGGGGTCCAGGTACAGCTGCTTGCCGATATCGGTGACCTTGTCCATGAGTTCCAGGGGGGAGTCGTAACCGAGCATGTGGGCCAGCGCGGGGTTCGCGTTCAGGTACCTTCCCTCCGGGGTCCTTTGGAAGATCCCCTCTGCTGCGTTTTCGAAGATGTCGCGGTACTTGGCCTCGGCAACCCTTTCCTGCTGCCGCGCCTGAACCAGCCGCTCAAAGAAGAGGTGGTTATCCAGAAGAGACGAGACGAGACCGACGAGGTTCCCCATGCTGAGCAGGGCGCCGGGGGTGTCCTCCACCCTTTTGTAGAAAGCGGCGTCTTGCGCCGAGTTCCCCACCGCCAAAAGGGCATGAGGGATGTCGTCGTGGCCGAGAGGGTACAGGAAAAACTCGTTCATCAGCAGCTTGGAGCGGCACTCGGGGAGCCCCGGCTGGTCGTCGCGGGGCGTACAGGTGAGGTGCTCCCCGGCGGCAGCGGGGGGGAGGCAGGGGGAGTCGGTTTCCAGGGCGATTCGGGAAATGAACTCCTTGTCGGAGGGTGCATAGTAGCCGTCAAAGGCGCAGGCGCAGTATGCCCCGTTGTCGGCGCGGCGGAAGAACACGGCACGTTCGAATCCGAGCTGCTGGATCGCGTACTCCACGGTTTGCCGAAACAGGGCCTGGATGTCGAAGCTGCCGCTGAGCCTCCTGCTCAGGTCGTAAAGCCCCTTGTACTCCTTTAGCTGTGCGTCCATCTCCTGCTGGTAATCGTAAAGCTTCCCCTCCGCCCTGATCAGTCGCTTGACCTGTTGGGCCAGTGCCTCGTGTTCCCGCTTGAGAGTCTCAAGCTGAAGCTCCAACGCCGGGACCAGCTTCCTTAGCGAATTCCGGTTTTCCATAACACCCCGAGGAATCAGATCAGAAAATGGCTACCAGTACAGAAGTGAAATTGTGGATGCAGTTGTAGCCGGAGACGGGACCGATCTCGCCGTAGGAATAAAAACCGATCCAGGGAAGCTCGGGCCCCACCTCGTCCTGCAGTGACTTCAGCAGGTCGATCTTCTCCTGCTCCCGGTACACCACCTTTCCCCGTCCCATGCACTCGAACTGCATGAGCATCTTGGGCGTCCGGGTCCCCAGCTTCTCATGTATCTGCTTCGTTATCACCTGCAGGCCTTCCCGCATCAGCTCCTTGTCGCGGCGCATGATCCAGAGCGGAGTCCCCTCGCCCACGTCGGATTGTATGGTCACCCACCCCTCGGCGTCGTCCTTGTCCATCATATAGCGGATGAAGAACTCCCCGTAGTCCTGCTTCAGATGCTCCGGCGTCTTGAACCCGAGGCAGAGGTTGAGGGTGATCTTGTTCCACTGCTCCCCCGAGCCGTCCTCCACGTAGTCCTTTAGGGCCTCGAGCGCCGGCACACCGTCGATCTCGTAGATGACGTTACCTTTGCTGCGGGTGATGGTCCGGCGGGTGCCGACGGGGACGCAACCATGGTTGACCCCCCAGGCGACCTCTCCCTTTCCGGACATGATGACGCAGGAAATCCCCTCGGAAAACACCTGGTCGTCGTGATACTGGAAGGTCTTCCGGGTCGACCAGTTGTCGGCTGCCAGACCGCCGAACAAGGGGAGGGGGCGGTCGTGGGCGAGCGCCTTTTCGAACGCCTCGCGAAAGGGGTCGAAATCGAAGATGAGCCCGTCGACAAAGAGAAAGCAGGCGATGCTGTCACCGGCCAGCAGTGGCCGGACCTCAGCCGCCAGGCGCTCCCCCGCGGTGTCGAACCCAACGGCCAGCCCCTTGACGCAGACGTTGGCGAATCTCAACTCGTCCGAGGATATGGCCATGACGCAAACACCGAAGTTGGTTTCTGCGACTATGCCCTGCGTGATGATCCCTTCGCCTGAACAGCCGCTCAACGGCGCCCCGGAGGTCGCCTCCCGGATCGACCCTATCAGGGCCTCCTGGTGATAGCCGACCGTGGCGAAGACGAGGACGAAATCGGGCTTCCCGATCCTGCCATTGGCGAGAGCCTTGAGCGCAGCCTCTCTACCCGCCTCTGCCGCGCTCCTGTGCAGACTGTAACCAACCCCTGCCGAAGTTCCCATACCGTCTCCCCATGTTGAATCGGGCGCTCCGCCACACCAAAAGGTCGCTTGTGTGAAAATGCTGACTTGGCCCTGCGGGGAGGCAGCCGCCGCCAGCGGGAAAAAACAGAAACCAGTATAACAATTAAAAAATATTTATCTCGTGCTAATGTGGGGGGCGCGGCGACGCAAGCAGCCGAATGCGGTTGAACTGTGGTTCGATAACGACGGGTGAGCCGCGGCCAGGAAGCGGGATTGGCGGGAGATGGGGTCGGGGGAGGGTTGTGCGGGGCTTCGAGCCGCCGGGGAGCCGGCGGCTCGAAGCGGTAGCAGCGAGTCGGATCCCGGGGGCTACTTGCCGGCCGTTACGGTCAGCTCCTTGTAGGGCCACCCTTTCATCCCGTCTTCGAGGATGTAGAGGCGTCCTGCCGCGATCCCTTTTCCGAAGAGATAATCGCAGGCGCTCTTTGCTCCACCGCCGCCGCGCGGGCACACGACCACAATCTCTTCGCTGCTCGCGGCAAGTAACGGGAGCGCCTTGTCGAGCCGCTGCTTTTCCTCGGCAGACTTCACAGGATAGGCGTTGGTCTCGATGGAGCCCCTGAAATGCTGCTGCTGGAACTCCGCCGGCACCTGAATGTCGACTATCTGCATCTTTTTTCCCCCCTCCAGCCACTGCTTGAACTCGACGGGGGGGAGGTAGTTGTAACCGGTGCCGGCAACAGCCGTGGCCGCGAAGGCAGCCAGCAGCATGACGATAATGACGATTGCTTTTCCCATTTTTGCTCTCCTTTGTCCTTTTTTACCTTCAATAACATGAAACAGCCATCCCTGGCCTCCCCTCGGACTTCAGGGCGAGGCATGCAAGGCGGCACCGAGGGCGCCGGTAATCGACGGGTCCCGGGGGACCATGACCGGCACGCCGAGCGCCCGCTCCAGCATCTGCACCAGGGTCGCGCTGTTGGCGACACCGCCGGTGAATACAAGGTGGGAGCAGTCCCCCCCCTTGGAGACCATGGCGGACAGGCGCGAGGCGACGGCAAGGTGCACGGAGCGGGCGATTTCGTCGGGCGGCACTCCACGGTTTTTCAGCGAAACCACCTCCGACTCGGCAAAGACGGCGCACATGCTGTTTATGGCAGCGGCCCCTTCGGCCTTGGCAGCGGCCGCGCCGAATTCCTTGAGCCCGTAACCGAGCGAAAGCGCCATCATCTCGAGGAACCGGCCGGTGCCGGCTGCGCACTTGTCGTTCATCTGAAAGCCGGTGACGCGGCCGGTTTCGCTGAGCTGGATCACCTTGCAGTCCTGCCCTCCCACGTCCAGGATGGTGCGGCAGTGGGGGAACAGGTGTCGGGCGCCGAGCGCATGCGCCTTGATCTCGGTTATCACGTCCAGCTCGGCGTGCTGCTGCATCAGGTGCCGGCCGTAGCCGGTGGCGACCACCCTCGCCTTTGGGTGCTTTGCCAGGAGTTGCAACGCCTGGCGGTGGGGCTCGAAACCGCTCTCGACCACGCTACGGCTCTGCATGCTGCCCCCCTGCAAGGCGACGGTCTTGATGGTACGGGAGCCGATGTCGATTCCTATCTGCATGCCTAGCCTCTGATCTGCTCGATGAACGCTTCCACGCGGGTCTGGAGCTGACCGACGTCATCGGGGGAGTAGTCGGTCTCGATGGCCATGAAGGGAATCCCCCTCTTTTCGCACGCCTCCCGCAGTTTGACCGCCTCGATGTTGTAGGTGTGGCAAAACTGCAGGCAGTAATCGATGACCCCTTCCGCCCCCGATTCCTCGTACTCCTGGATCACCTGGCCGATGCGGTCGTCGTTGGGGGTGAAACAGGAGCAGTCGATCTTCATGTACCGCTCGGTGAGCCGCTCAAGCTGCTGTTCCACGGTTGCGGAACCCTCCTCGATCAGATCCTTGTAGTAGCGGGTGCCGATACAGCTCTCCTCGTTTACCACCACGGCGCCGGATGATTCGATGATGTGGTGCAGCTTCCAGTTGGGAAGCGCCATCGGCGTGCCGGACACGAGGATGCGCGGGGTCGATTTGGGGGCGATGGCGACGCCGTCCCGGATGCGCTGATCCAGCTCGTCGCAAAGCTCGTGCACCTGCTTTGCGAAACGGACCGGCTCGTCGTAGAACGCGATCTGCTCGATGAGCAGCATGTCCTTGCCGCTGATGGGGGACGGGTTGTGGTGGCGCAGTGAGTTCAGGCGCTGCAACGCGGCGCGCTTGGCGTTGATGGTCCTTATGCCGCCGGCGATGGCGTCGAAGCCGGTCGTGTTGCCGGTGATCTTTTCCACCGCCGTCTTGAAGTCCTTGACCTCCTCGACCCAGAGCCGCTTGTCGCGTTCGCGCTTCATCTGGGGGATTTCCATGACGTGGGTGGGGACGTAGCGGTCGAGGAGTTCCCAGCTCTTTTTCTTGGCATCGCAGGTGGTCTCGCCATAGACCAGGTCGACCACCTGGAAATAGGGGCAGATCTTTCCGACCTTGAAGCCGAAGGCGGACTTGACCATGGGGCAGATGTTGCGCGGCAGGATCTTCTCCGCGTCGGCGATGGAGCCTTGGGCGCCGCCGCAAAGCCCGATGCAGATGCCGCCGGCAGCGACGACCAGCTCCTCGGGGACGTAGACGCAGAAGGTCCCTATCACCGGCTTGCCCCCCTCCTTGGCATCCACGATCTCCCGGATGCGGCCGGTGTGGATGTTTTCCACCATGGCGTCGAAATATGCCATTTCTTTGGGACGGTTTTTCTGGGACAGGAAGATGCTGCGGTAGGCGTTGGTCAGCATGCCCGGCATCCCGGAGAAGCGGGGCACGTCCATGCCGAGTTTTTCCCACAGTTCCGGATCGGATTTCACCTGAAATTCCCCGCTCATAGCTCTAGACCCCCTTTTCAATGCGGCAACAATAGTATGGGATTCTATATATGTGCAGACTGGGAATAAGTCAAACTGTTAGTTTCGATAAATGTTGTTTCGTCTATCGGTTTTTGCGATGGGGGAGGCTTTTTCCGCTAGCAGGGGGGAGGGGGGGGGCAAAAGCGTGACCTGTCAGGTTCCCGGAGGGGGCAAAGAAGTTTTCGCGCCGCTTGATAGCGGCGGGACTTACCTGCCGCGGAACCGTCATTCGCCGGAGTTGTTTTTCCTGAAAAGGCATCGCTTTACCTTCTTGACGGCTTCAACATCGTCCGGGTAAAGGTTGAAGGGGACGTCGTCGCCGCCGTTTTCCTTGTAGATCCGGTACCTGTTGCAGCTTTCATAGTCGCCATAGCAGAGCTTGTTCTGGATGTACTCGGCCGACTTCGGCAGGTTTTTCATGTTGTCTTTGAAGAACTGGCAACACTCGACAAGTTCGCATTTCATCGCTACACCTCTACGGTTTTCGACATCTGGGACAGGTTGGCCGACTCTGACAGCAGTGGTAGCAGTGGTGCCGGGACTCGAAATTGCCTTGGGGTTGCCGCGCACATCCGTTTCGCGAAGATCAGTTCCCGGCGTCTGCGATCCGACGCAGGGTCGCCTGGATGGTGCCGGCGCTTGCGGCATCGCCAAAGCAGCCGGCTCCCGCATAGCTGTCGAAATTCTCCACCTGCTTGAGAAGAAGCTCGATCAGTTCGGGAGCTGCGGCGTGGCGCCCAGGGGAGCCGGCGATGTCCAGGATGCCGGCCAGGAGCCAGGAGGGGAGATTGGCTTCCTCGCCTTGGCGCTTCGCCGCTGCTGCAAGCCTCTCGAAAAGTTCCATCACGCTTCCCCGGTGACGGGCGGGACCTCACCGGCCAAGGTGCTGCGGTACTGCTTTACCGCGGCGTGCAGGGCGGACGCTGCCATGTTGGAGCAGTGCATTTTCTCCTCGGGCAGGCCACCCAGTGCTGCGGCGATTTTCAGATCATCAAGTGCCAGCACCTCGTCAAGCGACTTTCCCATGACAAGCTCCGTTGCGATGGAACTCGTGGCTATTGCTGCGCCGCACCCCTTGATCAGGAACCGTATGTCGCGCACCGTCTCGGACTCGATCCTCATGAAAAAGACCAGGGCGTCGCCGCACTCGGGGTCGCCGGCCTGCACCACCACGTTTGCGTCTTCCAGGGCTCCGGTGTTGCGCGGGTTATGGAAATGGTCCAGCACCTTCTCGGTGTAGTAATCGCTCATGCAGCACTCCCGGATGTATTTCGGCCCAGCACCCTCCGGCCCGGAGGGGGGTAAACGGGTCGCGGTGCGGAACCGCCGTTTCAGGGAGTCTCGCTCCCCGGGACCGGAGTCCCCCGGTCGTCGCCTTCAGGGGGACCCGCCACGGCCAGCGCCTTTTCGTTGACCAGAGCTTCGGCTACCTTGCGGCGTGCCGAGGACAACAGGCGCTGCACGGTGCCGCGGGAAACCCCCATGGAGATACCCGCCTCTTGCTGGGTCTTCCCTTCCCCGTCGCAAAGGTGCAGCGCATCTAGTTCGTCATGGTCGAGCTTGATGATCTCCATCTCCTTTAGCGGTGTCCCGGCCGGCTTGAACACGGCGGCGAACCCGGCCCTGTGCGGGCAGATGCAGGTCCTTGGCTTGCGTGGACGCGGCATTAATGGGAGCAGCCGTGGCCATGCCCGCCACCACAGGTGTGCAACGGTTGGAATTCAGGTAGCTCGTTTGCTGCGAGAAGGGGGATGTTTTCCGCCACGCTGCCTTCCCGCGCCCGGAATACCCGCAGGCCGGCGGCATTGAGCTTTTGCAGCGCGCCGCGGCCAATGCCTCCGACCGCGACGGCATCGACCTGGTGCCCCTCCAGCCCGGCTGCCGGATTGCAGGCACCGTGCTGGTGCACCTGGTTGCTGTTCCTGATGGAGGTGAGCTCGCCTGTTTCCAGGTCGACCACTAGGAAACCGGGTGCCGAGCCGAAATGCCCGCATACCAGGCTCGCCAGACCTTCATCGCTTATCACGGGGAAACACACTTTCATCGCTACCTCCGGAGGGTTTTGTGTATACGCTCAAATAACATTCAGAATCCTGCATGTCAACAGGTTTCAGGGTGCGGCGGGGGAGGCGGCGTCATTCCTGTCCGTTTTCGCGGGCTATGCGGCCGTCGTGGACCTGGAAGATCCGGTCGAATCCCTCGACCATCCTGTGGTCATGTGTCACCACCAGGATGGCGGAACGGTTCTCCACCGCAAGCGATTTCAAAAGCGACATCACGTTCTTGCCGTTTTCCGTGTCGAGCGCCGCCGTCGGCTCGTCGGCCAGGATCACCTTCGGCTTGTTGGCGAGCGCCCTGGCGATGGCGACCCGCTGCGCCTCGCCGCCGGAGAGCGAGCAGGGGTAGTTTTGCAGCCGGTGCCCCAGGTTTAGTGCCTGCATCAGTTCGACCCCCCTGCGCTTCGCCTCGCCGGCGCCCACCCCGTTTATCTCCAGGGCCACCATCACGTTCTCCAGGGCGCTCAGGAAAGGGATCAGGTTGTGTGCCTGGAAGATGAAGCCGAGTTTTTCCCGGCGCATCCGCTTCAGGTCGATCCCGGGTAGCCACCCTTCGTCCGCCACGGCGACCCCGTCTATGGTCACCCTGCCGTGTGTCGGCTCGTTGATGAGGCCGATGGAGGTCAGAAGCGTTGTCTTGCCGGAGCCGGACGGGCCGAGAATGGCGACCAGCTCTCCCGGCTCCACCCGGAGGGTTGCCCCGGCGATGGCGGTGACGGCGGTCTCGCCGCTGCCGTAGATCTTGGTCAGGTTTTCCACTTCCACAGCGTACATCTACCCTCCCAGGGCCTCGGCCGGTTCCACCTTGAGCGCCTTGCGGATACCCACGAAGCTCGCTGCGGTGCAGATCGCCATGACGATGACGAAGAGCGCGGCCAGGTCGGGCCCCTCAAGCACTATGCGGCGCGGGAACTTCTCGTAGGTGACGAGGATCAGCAGGTAACCGATCCCGTAGGCGATCAGCCCCATGAGCAGCGACTGCTGCAGAATCATTCCCACGATGACCCGGTTCTGCGACCCGATCAGCTTGAGCGTGGCGATGACCCTGAGCTTGTCCAGCGTCGAGGTGTAGATGATCAGGGCGATGATGACGGCCGAGATGGTGAGGAGTATGACGCGGAACAGCCCCAGCTGCATGCGGGCCTTCTCGATCATCCCCTTGGTGAGGATGTCACGCTGTTCCTGGTTCGAGATGGGGCGCAGGTGGTTCCATCGCTCGATGCGCTGCTGCACCGCCTTTAGGTCCGCTCCGGGGGCGAGCCTTGCCACCACCGCATTCACCGTGCGGGTCGACTCCGAGGCGGCGCTCAGCTTGCCGGCCAAAAGCGCGGCCTGGGACGGGGGGAGCGAGGGGTCCCGGGCCAGGTCGGCGCCGATACGCGCCCGGTTGTTCCTGATGGCGTCGTTGTCCTTTTTGAACTGGATCTCCTGCGCATCCGGGAGGGTGACGTAGGCGGCGGGGTCGCCGCTTGAGGAGACCACCTTGCCGGTGATGCCGACCACGGTGTAATCGTGTTGCCCGAGGCGTACCTTCTCCCCCAGCTGCAGCTTCATCCCCTGTGCGGCGACCATCTCGTAATGCTTCTGACGGATCCCCCGGCCGGCGACGATCCCCGGGGGGGCGCCGAAGCCCCCCAGGTCGTAGCCGATCAGGAAAAACCGGAACGGCCTGCCGTGCCGCTCTATCTGTATGGTCTGGAAGGAGAGGGGAGATGCCTGGGCCACCCCGGGGACGCTCCTGACACGGTATTTCAGATCCTCAGGGATCCGGGAGCTCTCGGCGAAGGGGCCGTTGGTCCCCTGCTGCACCACCCAGAGGTCCGCCCCCGTGTGCTGCAGGATCGCCAGGGCGTCGGCAAAGAGCCCGCGGTAGATCCCCCCCATGCTGATGACCACCCCGAGCAGCAGTCCCAGCCCGATGGAGGTGAGAATGAACCTCCCCAGGTGGTAGCGTATGTCGCGGAAAGCGAGGTTCATCTTGCCACCCGGACCCGCTTGCCGGGCTTGAACTCCGCCATCTGGGCAGGCGTCCCCCAGACCACCCGCTCTCCCTCCCTCACTCCCCCGGTGATTTCGGTGAAGTTGCGGGGATCGCGGACTCCCGGAGTCACCGGGCGGAAAGAGAGCCTGCCCTCGGCCTCGATCCAGACGCCGGCCCCCTCCTCGCGGAGCACGATCGCGGCTGAGGGTACGGCAAGGGCGCCGGCTTTCTTGGCAGTGACGATGAGGACCTCCGACTGCTCCCCCAGGCGGAACTCTTTGAGCGGCGCGGCGAAGGCGACGTCCACCTCCAACTCCTCGGTCACCCGGTCGCTCTGGCGCCCCAGTCGGGCCACCCGCCCGGGCAAGGGTTCTCCCGGCTGGGAGCGCAGGGAAATGAACGCCTCCTTCCCGACCTCGACCCCCCTTAGCAGCGACTCGTCCACGTTGGCCTTGACCCATACCACCTGCGGGTCGGCCAGCGAGAAGATGGGGGCGCCGGGAGAGAGCGTGGCTCCCCGTTCCAGGTGCCGCGTGATGATGACGCCGTCCTGCGGCGAGCAGATGAGGGTGTCGGCAACCTTGCTCCTGGCAAAGCCCAGCCCCGCACGGCCGGCGCTTTGCTCCATGCCCGCGGCCTCTATCGCAGCCTGGCTGCGCGCCACCTCTTCCCTGGCCACCTGCCAGGCGGTCTCGTGCTGGTCCGCCTCAAGCCGGGACACCAGGTTCTTCTCGGCCAGGTTCCTGTAGCGAAGCGCGTTTTTCTCAGCCAGGGCGAGATTGGCCTTCGCCTTGCGGAGGTTCGCCTGCTCGACGGCGAGCGCTGCGGCAAAGCGGCTGACGCCGGCCTCGGACTGGCGCTGCTGTTGCAGCAGGTCGGCGTTTTCCAGCCGCGCCAGCAGCTGCCCGCGCCGCACCAGGTCCCCCTGGTCCGCGTAAAGCTCGACGATCCTGCCGGTGATCTTGCTCGACACGCCGACCACGACCTTGGCCTCCACCGTCCCGTTGCCATACACCTGGGCGGTGAGGTCGCGCCTTTCTACCGCGGCGCCCTGCACCTGCGGCGGCGCCAGGATCGTCGCCTTAAGCAGCAGCAAAAGGGGGAGAAGCAGGATGGGGAACAGCAGATATTTTTTCCGGTTGGCGAGGGATGCTGGTATGGACATGACGGTACTCCCGGGTTCTTTCGAGTGTGAATCCCTCGGATTAGGGCGATCTTCGGCAGCGGTAATTCTCCATAGGGCGAGCCGCATAAGCCCTACGGCCTTCCCATGCTCCGGTCCAAAAGGGCGAGCGCGATGCGGTAGTCGTACTGCGCCTGGATCCGGGAGGTCCGTGCCTCAAGGGCGAAGGAGTGCGCATCGGTCACCTCGATGATGCTGCCGACCCCCTCCCGGTAACGCCCCTCTGCCAGCGCCCTGTTCTCCTCGGCGGCCGCAACCTGCTTGTCGGTGGAGGAGAGGCGCGCCGCGGCATCCCGCACCCCGAGCCATGCGTCATCGACCTCCCTGACGATCTGCAGCTTCAGGCCCTGCTGCCGCGCTCTGCTCGCGTTCAGGAGGGCGCTCGCCTCGCGTACCTGCTCCCTGGTGGAGAAGCCGGAGAATATGGGGACGGTGAGGTTGAGGCCGACCCCCCACACCCGCCCGGTCGGAGGGAAGTCGCGGTCGGCATAGCCGTAGCTTGCCGAACCGGCCAGGATCGGGAGGTGGCCGGCCCGGGCGGCCTTCAGCTCGGCGCCGGCCGCACCGGACAAAAGGACCAGCTGCTGCAGCTCCCCCCTCTTGTTCAGCGCCTCGTCGAGGGCCGCGTCCCGGTCGGGGAGGGAGACGGCGGGCGCGGCAGGCTCGACCGGGACCGACTCCCCCAGGGAAGGGAGGCCGAGGGCGGTGGCGAGTTCCACCCGGTGAAGCTCGACCCGGCTTCCGGCGGCTATCTGGGCGGACCTCGCCTCGTACAGGTTCGCTTCCGACCTGGCGACGTCGACCCTGGCCCGCAGCCCCTCCCGGAAGAACTCCACGGCCTGTCCATGCAGGGCTTCCCGGGCGGCAACGGTATCGTTGGTGGCGGCCAACTGCTTTTCCGCCGCCAGCAGCCTATAGAAGGCGACCCTCACTCGAAGCCCCAGATCTAGCCGGCTCAAGGCCACCTCTTTTTCCGCCACGTCGCGGTAGCTGCGGGCGGCGGCCACGGTTCCGGCGGTGCGGCCGAAATCGTAAAGGGTCTGCCTCACCTGCAAGGTGGCGCTGTCGACCTCGGTGCCCCGGACCCGTTCCAGCGCGGCGAGGTAGCTGCGCCCCTTGCTCCAGTCGCCGACCAGGCTGATCTGCGGGTAGTAGCCGGAGCTAGCCCGGCCGGCCCTGGCCTCGGCGCCGGAGAGTCCCTCCTTCGCCTCTGCCAGCTGCGGGTGTTTTTGCTGCGCGATGGCAAGCGCCTCCTCCATGGTGAGGGGGGCGGCCGCATGGGCCGGGGGGGCAAAGGCGAGCAGGGCCAGCAGAGCGGTTAGGCATCGTTTCATACGCCGTCCATATGCAGTAGGTTGAATGTAAAGCGACCAAACGCTCACGTAGGGCACAAAAAAAATCAGCGCAGCAGCAGCACGAAATTCTTCCAGAGCCTTTCCGCTTCCGGGGTGATCTCGAAGGAGGCGTTGCTGATGGTCCAGCGCAGCGCGTTGATCTGGATGGTCCCCAAGAGGGTCAGCGCCGTTTCCCTCGCCGAGATCTCCGGCTGGAAATCACCCTCGGCGATCCCTGCGGCGATGACTCCGGTCAGGGTCCGGACGTAAGAGGCGATCTGCCCCGCCAGGACGTCGGCCGCCCCCCGGTGCCCGAGATGGACGTCGTCGGAAAAGACGAAGCGCGGTATGCCCGGGTGCTCGGCTATCAGCCTTATATGGTTGAAAAAGACCATCTCCAGCTTCTCCAGGGGGCTTCGGTCCTGCGCGGCAACGGCCGCGGCCTTCCCCATCACCTCGCTGCCGATGAAGCCGGCAACCGCAAGGTAGATCTCCTCCTTGCCTCTGAAATGCCGGTAGATGTTTGCCTCGCTCATCCCCGCCGTCTCGGCGATGGCGGCGATGGTCAGCGCGCGGACCCCCTTTTTCCCGACTACTTCCAGGGCGGCGCGGACGATCTCCTCTTTGCGCACGCGGGTACTTTTCTTCTCCAGCATCGGCACCTCATGTGAATGGTCGCTCGCATAATAAGGGAAAGCGCAGGATCAGGTCAAGCGGATTTGTCGAGCGGCGGGGAAGGAGGCGCCGCATGCACAAGGGGGGAGCGACGAGGCGGGGCAAATGGTCAACGGCAGCAAGGGTGGGGGCGAACGGTGGTTCGCCCCCGCATTCCGATTCGTGCCGCCTGCGGCTACTCCTCCAGCTTCTTGTCTATCCCGGCGCGGCCGTCGTCGCATTCGTCCTCCGGCTGCCCGGGGCGGCTGTAGCGTGGGTCGCTGGTCGCGCTGATGCAGACCGGCGCCTGTTCTTCGGCCGCCCCCGCGGCGGAGGGGACATGCTCGTGGCTCCTCCCCCCATCCTTGGGGACGTCCCCCCTGCTTGGCTGCCAGTCCGCCATGTCCCTGAACATGCGGAAACGCTCCAGCGCCTCCTGCTCCATCTGTGTCCGGAGCTCGCGGGCGACCTCGGGGTTTTGCTTCTCCAGGGCATGGAAGCGGACCTCCCCGGAGAGGAACTCGGCCAGGGAGCCGTCCGGCTTCTTCGATTCGAGCACGAACGGGTTTTTCCCTTCCAGCTTCAGCAGCGGGTTGTAGCGGTAAAGCGGCCAGTACCCGGATTTGACGGCAAGCTGGCTCTCCTCTATCGATTTCCCCATCCCCTTTCTCAGCCCCTGGTTGATGCAGGTTGAGTAGGCGATGATCAGCGACGGCCCGGGGTACGCCTCGGCCTCCGCGATCGCCTTCAGCGTCTGGTTCTTGTCGGCGCCGATGGCGATCGAGGCGACGTAGACATAGCCGTAGGTCATCGCCATGCTCCCCAGGTCCTTCTTGGAGGTGCGCTTGCCTGCTGCGGCGAACCTCGCTATCGCCCCAAGCTGGGTCGCCTTGGAGCATTGGCCGCCGGTGTTGGAGTAGAGCTCGGTGTCCATCACCAGCAGGTTCACGTCCTCGCCGGTCGAGATGACGTGGTCCAGGCCGCCGAAGCCGATGTCGTAGGCCCAGCCGTCGCCGCCGTAGATCCAGATCGACTTCTTGGTGAAGAGGTCGGCCGAGGCCGCTATCTGCTGCAAGAGCTCGTTGTTCCCGGCCTGCGGCAGGAGTTCCTTCAGCCGGTCGCCGTGGCGCCGGGAGAGCTCGGGATTCATCATCCCTTCCAGCCATCCGGTGAGCTCCTCCCTGAGTTCGCCCTCCGGCAGGCTGTTGATCGCCCGGCGCACCTGGTCGGCCAGGAGGCTCCTGCGCTGGGAGATCGCCATGTGGAAGCCGAAGCCGAACTCGGCTGCGTCCTCGAAGAGCGAGTTGTTCCAGGCCGGGCCGTGCCCCTGCGCGTTGGCGCAGTAGGGGGAGACCGGCGCCGACGCCCCCCAGATGGAGCTGCAGCCGGTGGCGTTCGCGATCAGCATCCGCTCCCCGAAGAGCTGCGTGATGATGCGCGCATAGGGGGTCTCGCCGCAGCCGGAGCAGGCGCCGGAGAATTCCAGCAGCGGCTGCTGGAACTGGCTTCCGATCACCGTGTTGCGCTTCACCAGGTGCCCCTTGGGCGAGAGGGTTTCCGCGAACTTGCGGTTTTGCTCCTGCAGCGCCGCCTGGGTGTCGATCGGCTTCATCACCAGCGCGGATTTCTTGGCCGGGCAGATGTCGGCGCAGTTGCCGCACCCCATGCAGTCAAGGGTGTAGACCTGGATCCGGAAGCCGTGCCCCTTGATCTCCTTCATGTTTGCGGGGATGGTCTCGAAGCTCCCCGGCGCGCCGGAGAGTTCCTGCTCGGTGGCGAGGAAGGGGCGGATGGTCGCGTGCGGGCAGATGTAGGAGCACTGGTTGCACTGGATGCAGTTCTCCTTGATCCATTCCGGGACGTTGATGGCGACGCCGCGCTTCTCGAAACGGGCGGTGGAGAAGGGGAAAACGCCGTCGGGGGAGAAGGCGGAGACCGGCAGGTCGTCCCCCTTCTGGCGCAGGATCGGGAACACCATCTCCCGCATGTAGTCCGGCATGCGCTGGTCGAGTCGGAAATCGAGGCCGCGGTCGTCGGAGGCCTCCATCCATGACTGGGGGTATTCGATCTGAACCAGGCTCTGCACCGCCAGGTCGACTGCCCCAAGGTTCATCTCGACCACCTGGTCTCCCTTCCTGCCGTACTCCTTGCGGATGGAATCCTTGAGCAGTTCCACGGCGCGCTCGAAGGGGAGCACCCCGGAGAGCTTGAAGAAGGCGGTCTGCATGATCATGTTGATGCGCCCGCCAAGCCCCGCGGCGGAGGCGATGGAGATGGCGTCGACGTTGTAGAGCTTTACCCGTTTCCGGGCGAGGTCGCGCCTCATGCCGGCGGGGAGGTGCTCCTCCATGTCGGCCACCGTGTTCCAGGGGGAGTTCAGGAGGAAGGTGCCGCCGTCCTTGATCCCCTCCAGGAGATCGTAGATCTGGACGTAGGGCGCCTTCTGGCAGGATATGAAGTCCGCCGCGTCGACGAGGTAGGTGGACTGGATGGGGCTTTCGCCGAACCTGAGGTGCGAGACGGTGATGCCGCCGGACTTCTTGGAGTCGTAGGAGAAGTAAGCCTGCACGTAGAGCTCGGTATGGTCGCCTATGATCTTTATGGCGGCCTTGTTGGCGCCCACGGTGCCGTCGGCCCCCATCCCCCAGAAGCGGCACTGGATGGTCCCTTCGGGGGTGGTCAGCAGGGTCCCCTGGACCGGAAGCGACGTCCCCCCGACGTCGTCGGCGATCCCCACCGTGAAGTGGCGCTTGCCGGGGGAGCCGTTCATGTTGTCGAAGACGCTCTTCACGTGCACCGGGCGGAACTCCTTGGAGCCCAGCCCGTAGCGCCCGGCGTAGAGCTCCGGCATCGCTCCCCCCCGCTCGATCAGGGCGGTGCAGACGTCCTGGTACAGCGGCTCTCCCAGGGAACCGGGCTCCTTGGTGCGGTCCAGCACGGTGAGCTTGCACGCCGTCTGGGGTATGACGGAGAGGAGCGCCTCGGCGTCGAAGGGGCGGTAGAGCCTCACCTTGACGAGCCCCACCTTTTCGCCGCTGCCGTTCAGGTATTGAACGACCTCCTCGACCGTCTCGCACGACGACCCCATGGTGATGATCACCCGGTCCGCCTCGGCGTGCCCTATGTAGTCGAAGAGCCGGTAGTGTCTGCCGGTCAGCTTACCCACCCTCTCCATGGTTTCCGTCACGATGGCGGGGAGCGCGAGGTAGAAGGGGTTGGCCCGCTCGCGCCCCTGGAAGTAGATGTCGGGGTTCTGCGCCGTGCCGCGCAGTTCCGGGTGCTCGGGGTTCATCGCCTTGGCGCGCAAGGCGGCCAGCTTCTCGCGGTTCAGGAGTCCCGCCATCTCCTCGTAGCCGATCACCTCGATCTTCTGCACCTCGTGGGAGGTGCGGAACCCGTCGAAAAAATGCAGGAAGGGGAGGCTCCCCTCCAGGGCGGCCAGGTGCGCCACCAGGGCTAGGTCCATCACCTCCTGCACGGAAGAGGAACAGAGCAGGGCGAAGCCGGTGGGGCGCGCCGCCATCACGTCCTGGTGGTCGCCGAAGATGGAAAGCGCATGGGTGGCGATGGCCCGGGCCGAGACGTGGAACACCCCCGGGAGCTGCTCCCCCGCGATCTTGTACATGTTGGGGAGCATCAGGAGAAGCCCCTGCGAAGCGGTGAAGGTGGTGGTGAGGGCGCCTGCCGCCAGCGAGCCGTGCACGCTTCCGGCGGCGCCCGCCTCCGACTGCAGCTCCTTTATGTTCAGGACCTGCCCGAAGATGTTCTTGCGCCCTTCCGCCGCCCATTCGTCCGCCACCTCTCCCATGGTGGAGGAGGGGGTGATCGGGTAGATGGCAGCCGTCTCGCTCATGGCGTAGGCGACATGCGCCGCTGCGGTGTTGCCGTCCATGGTTTTCCTGGTTCCGCTCATGTGAAAAATCCCCCTTCTCAGAAGATGGCGCTCCCGCCCGCACGGAACTCCCCGAACATGGGGACGCCGGGAGGGCGACAATAATGAAGTTTAATATGCTATCACTAATTTTTTTAAAGGGAAGGGGGAGGGGAGGGGCGGCGGCAAATATGCGTGGCAGGGTTGCGGCTGCCGGGCGGAAAAGCAGCGAGGGTCCCGCGGGCCGATGCTGGGGCGGGCGCGGCGGCGTGGCTGTTGGCGGGGGGAAGACGAGCTAGGAGGGCGGCAGAAGGGAGGCGGGCGGCTTGAGCGCGAACCTGTTGTAGATCCCATGTATGAAATCGAGCAGCATGGGGTCGAGGGTGCGCCCTTTCTCCAGCACGAGGCGCCTGGGCCTGGCCCGGTCGAAGCCGCGCACCCGGTGGGACATCAGCGACCCGTTGTCGAGGTAAGGGGCGACGATGCTGCGTGAGATGAAGGTGATCCCCTCCCTTGCCATCACGGCCCTGATGATGAACGGGATGTCGTCGAAGAAGACCGTGTTGCCGAACTCCCCGGCGTCCCTTCCGATGGTGAGCATGCTCTTCTCCAGGAAGCGCCGGGCGCAGCACCCCTGTTTCTTGCAGTAAAGGCGCTGCGACAGCATCGCCTCGATCTCTACCGTTTCGGAGTCGATGCCGAATCCGGGGGCGCTGATGAAGACCATCTCGTCGTCCGGCAGTGGGTAGACGGAGAAGTCGTCCAGGTTCAGATCCTCGCAATACTCGATGAGGATCAGGTCGAACCGTTTTTCCCTGAGCCCCTTCAGCGCGATCTCCGGCATCTCGAAGATGAAGTGCAGGTCGCTGCTCTGGGCGTTGCGCGCCATGAAGCTTGTGAAGACGTCGGGCAGGTGCGAGATGCCGAAAGGGGCTGTGCAGCAGAAGGAGATTTTCGTTTTCCGGGACAGCAGCTCCAACTCGTGCTGGACCTCCTGCTCGATCTTCAATAACTGGCGAGCCTTGTCCACCAGGAGTTCCCCGGCAGCCGTCGGCCTGAGGACGGGGCCGGACCGGTCCAGCAGCAGTTGACCGTAATGATCCTCCAAGAGCTTTATGCGCCGGGAAACCGCTGACTGAGTGACGCACAGCGTCTCGGCAGCCTTGGAGAAGCTGCCGGATTCCACCGACTCTACAAGCGTTTTCAGATTCACGAAATCCATCGGCTGCCACTCCGCGCTCTGGTATGCGTAAACAACATGTAATTATGAAAATCTTTCGTTTGAGTATATTGCAGAAATCCCTATACATTGCAACAGCGAATTGTGGCAAATCCTGAATGGGCGCCGGTGCGGCGTTCGCCGGGGGATAAAAATAGAGAATTTTCATTACTATGCGTGATGCGCATGGGGCCATGCGAATCTTTCGCTTGAGCAAATTGCCCCCGTGCCGAAACCGTTCAAAGCCGACAGGCATATCCCGCTCGAAGGGTGCTAGCTGATAATACGCCAGTGAATCAACCATATGCGACGACTGGCATAGTGGCAGGCCAAGTCGCGGTGACCGTGGCAGCCTCTGGCAAAAGTAAACGGCTGCAAATGTCTAAGCAATGAAGATGCTTGACAAACAACGAAAATATTTTAATCTACGTGACATCGCTCTATGTCAGTTGAACAATGAAGAAAGGAGGGGACATTCACTGTAGGACAAGCGCTTTAACACTTGACCATTCCAAAGGAGGTTGTATGTCGGAAAAGATGATGAAAAAGAGCAGAGTCCTATTGGTCGCGCTGCTTGGCCTTGTCGCCGTTGCGGCTCTTACCATGTGGGGTTGCGGCACTGACAGCTATGAGAACCCTGCCAGCGCGGTAACCACGACCAAGACAGCCACTGCGCTCATCGAGCCCGCTGATCTTAAACAATGGATAGACGAAGGTAAAGTCAACAAGGCAGGCGGGTATGACCGTGTGGTCGTGCTTCAGGTGGATGGAACCACCACGAACTACGAGCTGGGCCACATACCGGGGGCCCAAAGCGTAGCCCTCAACACGGAACTGTCCCAGTCCCGCACGGAAGGGCCGATGTTCACGGGCCTCCTGGTGCCGGATGGAACCACCATGGACGCCCTGATCCAGCGTCTGGGCATCGACGCCAACACCACCATCGTCTTCACCACCTCCGAGACCGAAAGCGGCAATCCCTGGAACCTGACCAGGGGGTACGCGGTGTTCCGGTACTGGGGCTTCCCCAAAGAGCGCCTGAAGGTCCTAAACGGCGGCAACAAGAACTGGAAAGCCGCCGGCAACGCGCTGGTCTTCGACAGACCGGCCGTCGCCAGGTCGGCCTACTCCGTGACCCCCAACGGCACCAACAGGGTGCGTACCGACCTGAGGGCCTCCCTCTCGGACATGATTGCCGCTGTATCGGCTGCCTCCACCGCCAACGATTTCGTCGACGGCAGGAGCACCGACGTGCCCGCCGGACCGACCCCTGACCTCATCGACAGCTCCACTCCGACCAAGTACGTGGTGTTCGAAGGGGCGATCAAGGGGGGTCGCAACAAGGCCCACTCCCTGCTGCACACTGCAGGCAAATTCAAGACAGCTGCCGAGGTGAGGAGCGCTCTTGCCATCCCGGATGCCGCCACCAACGTCTACACGGTCTGCCGCGCAGGCAACATCGCCTCCGTTCTCTTCTTCGCCATCGAGGGGTACGCCTATTACAACGAGGCAAACGCCGGTACGCGCAAAGCCATCTGGTATGACGGCTCCTGGGGCCAGTGGGGCCTGCTCGCCTCCTCCGACAAGGTGGGGACATCCGCCGTCAACGCCGGCGGCAAGCTTGCCGTCGGTTCGGTCTGGGACACCACCGCCCTCACCGATTCACTTACCTATAACGTCGATGCAATCCCGGCCAGGACCATCGTCACCTACAGCTCCAGGGTGCTGAGCCCGGAGCCGTCGCTTGCGGCAGGCAACCAGCTGGAAAGCACGGATGCGGCCTACCGGAGCCCGGTAATCACCTCGACTGGCGGTGGGGCGGCGGCCGGCGGCGGTGGCGGTTGCTAATCGGTTCGGAACTCCGGTTCCGACCGGAGGATTAATCACCTAACTAGGGAGCGAAAAACCATGATCAATATTAATAAAACCGGAATCTGTGCAACCGTACTCGGGTTGGCCTTAACAACCGGAACAGCTTTCGCGGGTCCCAGGATGACCTTCGGCCCCAACGACGAGGGGGCTCTGCAGCTCGACTACAAGGGGCAGTTCCAGATGACGGTGCGCGACACCGGGTCGGGCGAGGACAACGACGACGAGACGATGAACTTCAACTTCCGCAGAAACCGCCTCGCCCTGATGGGGAAATACGGCGACAACATGTCCCTCTACGTGCAGACCGAGTACATCGACGACGCCAACATCACCCCGCTCGACGTGGCGGACACGGACCAGGGCTCCGAGTTCCAGATCCTCGACGCGGTGATGCGCTTCAAGGTGAACGACGCGCTCAGGATCAACGTGGGGAAGTTCAAGTACAACCTCTCCCGCGAGAACCTGGAGGCGTGCGAGGCGCCGCTCACCCTCGACCGCTCGCTCTTCATCCGCGCCCCCTACACCACCACCCGCGACACAGGGGTGGCGGTCTGGGGGAACCTCTTCGACGACATGTTCCAGTACCGCGTGGACGCTATGGAAGGGCGCAAGGCGCTCTCGGGCGTCGCCGCTCCGGCCTCGAACTTCCGCTACTCGGCGCGTGCCCACGTGACGCTGCTCGACCCTGAGAACGACTACGGCTACAAGGGGACCTACCTCGGCAAGAAGAAGGTGGCCACCCTCGGCGCCGCCTACCAGTACGAGCCAGAGGT
>Ga0209317_1000616_pt1 | contig 40384 bp, 36 predicted proteins | sample RifGroB2_FD_183994 | JGI IMG/M metagenome (GOLD analysis project Ga0209317, IMG submission 183994) | Soil microbial communities from Rifle, Colorado, USA - Groundwater B2 (SPAdes) (version 2) | ecosystem: Environmental > Terrestrial > Soil > Unclassified | place: Rifle, Colorado | collected... | reverse complement strand
AGGGTGAGGTAAGAGCTCACCGGGTCCGGCGGCGACGCCGGATGCCAGGTAAACCCCACCAGGAGCAAGACCAAATAGGGAAGCGTTAAGGACGGCCCGTCCGTGCTTCCGGGTTGGTTGCTTGAGGTCGCCGGCAACGGCGATCCTAGATGAATGACCATCGCCCGCCTCCGGGTAACCGGCTGCGGGAACAGAACCCGGCTTACGGGCTGCTTCGGCCAATTTTACATGTTTGACAGAGGTGCCGCCACCGGGAGGTATGTCTTTCGGTGGCGGAAGGTTTATGGGCTGCTGACGGTTGCCGCCAGGCTGACGGGGGCGTAGGTTGCCATGCAGGCTGCGCTAAGGCCTGGGTGGCTTTTTTTATCTGCGGGACTTTATGGGTGCAGGGCTCGACGATGGATTTTGAAAAGCAGTGGCGGGACGGGGTGGCCAGGGTGAGCGCCTCCTTTTTACTCCTTTCGGAGCCGGAGTTGGCCAGGGTACAGGCTCTCTGTTCCATGCTGATGGAGCAAAAGCAGGCTCTGCAGGCGCTGGCCGCGCCGGCGGATCCCGCCTCCCACTGTGCCGACTGCGGCGGGGCGTGCTGCGTGGCAGGGAAGTACCACTTCACGGCGGTGGACCTGCTGGTCTACCTGGCTAGCGGAGAACCGCTCCTCACCCCGCTTTTCGGCAACGGCCTTTGCCCCTATCTCGGGGAGAGCGGTTGTCTGACCAAGCCGGGATACCGACCATTTAACTGCATCACCTTCAACTGCGAGATCATCGAGGACCTTCTTTCAGAGCAGGAGGTATCCCGCTTCTATCAGCTGGAGCGTGAGCTGAGAGCCAGCTACGGCGAGATCCGGGCGATTTTCCCGGGGAGATCGATGGACGGGGCGCTCCTGGAAGGGCCGCCGCTGTCGCGCTGATCACATGACAAGCACTGACCGGAGGAGAAAAGCAAATGGCCACCATACACGACCTCGTGCTCGCGCACATCGACAATAAGCCCGCTTTCTACGCAAGGATAGAAGAGATCGCACCGGATGTGAAGCCCGGCTGGTGGAAGGTGAAGCTGCTGGTGCTCACCGTCCCGCTGCAGGTCTACACCTGGATTCTGGACGAAAGCCAGGTGAACGGCGCCCCCTTCACCATGGGAGAGACCCCGATCATGCTGGAGAAGGTGATCTCGCCCGAGCCGCCCAACAAACCGCTCAGTTCCGTCGGCAAGGGCGCCTCCCGCAAGACCGGCAATGTGGTCTCGCTGTTCGATAGAAAAAAGCCTTAGGGGACCCGGTCCCCAGGCGGAGGCCCTGCCTCAGCCTGGGGGCTTTTATTTGAAGGTGACTCAAATTTGTTCCGGATCTGTCATCCAATTCCCACCCGCAGGCTATTGCTCCCCTTCTGCCCGTTAAACCCCTGTAAAACCTCCAAAAAATTCCGTTTTTTCCGGTTAAATATGCCTTGACATCACTCTTGCCCTCCCGTATATTTGTGCGCAAAGTGGTATAAAGTGGTATAAAGTGGCAACCAGTGCCGGGACGGACATGTTTAGAGGTAAATTCGAGACGACCATCGATGCCAAGGGGCGCACCAGTATTCCCGCGAAATTTCGCGAGGTTCTGTGTGATGCCTTTGGTGGCGACCGGTTTTTCCTCACCAAATCGAGCCCGGTCCGGCTGGACGCGGGGCAGGTCTGCTACGGCCTCGTCATTTACCCGTACAAAGTTTTTTTGGCACTGGAAGAAAAGCTGAAGGACGGCACCGGGCTCGGCCTGAGCCTGGTCGAGCTGGCCGCGGTGAAACGTACCGTTCTGGTGCCGGCCGTCGAGTGCGTAGCGGACAAACTCGGGCGCGTGCTGGTACCGAGCGATCTCAGAAAGAGCGCGCAGCTCGAGCGGGAGATCCACTTCGTCGGCATGCAGAACAAGATTGACATCTACAGTCAGGCTGTCTGGACGAAGGTTTGCGAGCAGGACGAGCAGAATTTCCCGATCGATTCACCCGCGCTGGCGGGTCTGGGGCTATAGATGGAAGATTTTCACCATATATCGGTGCTGCCGGACGAGGTGCTCGCTGCCCTTTCGCCGCGCTCGGGCGGGGTCTACGTAGACGGCACCCTGGGCGGCGCGGGGCACGCCGGGCTGATCCTTGCCGCGAGCGCGCCCGACGGACTGCTGATCGGCTTTGACCGGGACGCCGAGGCGATAGCGGTAGCCCGGGAGCGGCTCGCCCCCTTCGGGAACCGGGTGCGCTTCTTTCAGAGGAATTTCGCCAGCATAGCAGAGACGCTCCAGGAGATCGGGGTGGCGGACATCGACGGCTTCGTGCTCGATCTCGGCGTCTCCTCGCACCAGCTGGATCGCGAGGAGCGCGGCTTCAGTTTCATGCACGACGCTCCCCTGGACATGCGGATGGACCGCGGGAGCGGTCAAAGCGCGGCCGACCTGGTGAACACCCTGTCCGAGGCGGAGCTCTTGCGGATCATCTCGCAGTACGGCGAGGAGCGCTGGGCCAAGCGGATCGCCTCCTTCATCGTGACAGCCAGGGGCGAGCAGCCGATCGAAACCACGCTGCAGCTGGTCGACCTGATCAAGGGGGCCATACCGAAGGCGAAGTGGGAGGAGCGGCTGCATCCGGCCACCAGGACCTTCCAGGCCCTGCGGATCGCGGTGAACGAGGAGCTGAAGAGCCTGCAGGACGGGCTCGCCGACCTGCTGAAGCTCCTTCGCAAGGGAGGGCGCGGTGCGGTCATCTCCTTTCATTCCCTGGAGGACAGGATCGTGAAGGAAAGTTTCAAGCTGGCCGCCACCGGCTGCACCTGCCCGAAAGGGCTGCCGGGCTGCGTCTGCGGGCGCGTGCCGCAGTTCAAGCTGGTGACCAGGAAACCGTTGCGGGCCGGAGAAGAGGAATTGGCGGCTAACGCGCGCTCCCGCAGCGCGCGACTGCGGGTCGTGGAAAAGATCATCTAGAGGGGTAGCATCATGGCGCAAAGTAAAGTTGCCTACGGAAAAGTCGCCGCACCGGTCAGAACCGGCGCGGGTGTCAGGGAAAACTGGATCAGCTTTCCCTATCTGACCGGGGTCATGGTGCTCATGACGCTGGTCTCCGTTTTTCACGTCTGGTCCCGGGTCGAGGTGATCGATCTGAACCTGAAGATTACCGAGTCGGTCCGTTTTTTCAAAGAGGAACAGCAGGAGAACAAACGCCTGAAGGTGGAAGTCGCCTCCTTGAAGGCTCCGGCCAGGATCGAGGCGCTTGCCAAGGGTGAACTCGGGATGGCGCTTCCCACCGATCAACAGGTGGTCCTCGTCAAGTGATAGAGAAACGGGAGAAATGGGCCAGGGTCAGGATGCGCATGGTGGCCCTCCTGTTCACAGTTGTCTTCGCGCTTACCGCCGGGCGCGCCTTCTATCTGCAGGTGCTGCAGAAGGACCGCCTGGTGAAGCTCGCGGAGAAGCAGCATCAAAGGATCGTGGCCCTTACCCCTGGCAGGGGTGCTATCTACGACCAGCACAACGCGCCCCTTGCCGTGTCGATCGAGATGGATTCCTGCTATGCGGAGACCCGCAACCTGGAGAACCTGCCGGACGCCGCCGCCCGGCTCGCCCCGCTGATTGGTTACGGACGCGCCGAACTGGAGGCGAAGCTCAAGGCCAGCCGCAACTTCGTCTGGCTCTCGCGCCGGATGGCGCCGGAACAAGCCCGCAAGGTGCGGGACCTGGATCTGGACGGCATCGGCTTCGTCAAGGAAAGCAAGCGCTTCTATCCGAACTCCGAGGTGGCCGCCCACGTGATCGGCTTCACGGGGATCGATCCAGGCGGGCTGGAAGGGGTGGAAAAAGAGTACGATTCGGCCATCCTCGGGAACATCGGCTACCTGGTTACCGAACGCGACGCACTCGGGCGCGACATAAACCCGAAGAAGGGGAGCGAGGCGAAAAGCGGCTCCAAGGGGAGTAACCTGGTCCTCACCCTGGACAAGAACGTGCAGTACATAGCCGAGAAGGAACTTGCCAAGGCGGTGGAGGCAAACGGCGCCAAGGCGGGGATCGTCGTCGTGATGGAGCCGGAAACCGGTCGGGTGCTGGCCATGGCCAATTACCCGACCTTCAACCCGAACAGCTATTTCAAATACGCCTCCACTTCCCTTAGAAACCGGGCCATCTCGGACAGCTTCGAGCCGGGCTCCACCTTCAAGATCTTCCTGGTCGCCACCGCTTTGGAAAACAAGGTGATCAGGGCCACGGACAGCTTTTACTGCGAGAACGGCAGCTACAAGATGAGCGGCAGGACGATCCACGACACCCACAGCTACGGCAACCTGAGCGTGGCGGAGATACTTAAGTATTCGAGCAACATCGGCGTTGCCAAGATCGGCAGCCGCCTCGGCGCCGAGCGGCTTTACGCAGGCCTGAACGGTTTCGGGTTCGGGGAGAAGAGCGATATAGACCTCCCCGGGGAAACGGGGGGGATGCTGCGCCAGCAGGCCAAGTGGCATGGTATCGACCTGGCCACCATCTCCTTCGGGCAGGGGGTGACCGCGACGGCGCTGCAGATAACGTCAGCCGTCTCCGCCGTTGCCAACGGGGGCAACCTGATGCAGCCGTACCTGGTGGACCGCATCACCGACGAGAGCGGGGCCGTGTTGAAGCAGTTCTCCCCGAAGCTCAAAAGGCGGGTGGTCTCCACCGGGACCGCCAAGACGGTGGCCCGCATGCTGGAAGGGGTGGTGATTGAGGGGGGGACCGGGATGGGCGCCGCGGTGGAAGGTTACCGGGTGGCGGGAAAGACCGGGACCGCGCAGAAGGTCGATGCCGAGACCCGCCGCTATTCGGCCGATAAAAGGACCGCTTCCTTTGTCGGCTTCGTCCCGCTGGAAAAGCCGAGGCTAGCCATCCTGGTGGTGATCGACGAGCCGAAGACAAGCTCCTACGGCGGGGTGGTCGCGGCACCCGCCTTCAGCGCCATAGCGCAGCAGAGCCTTGTCTATCTGAAGGTGCCGACCGACAAGAGCATGAAAGGTAAAACGGAGGCGGTGCCGGCCAAAACTCCGCCTCAGCCGGAGCGGGAAACGGTGGAGGGCGGCATCGTGGAGGGGAGCGAGGCCGGCAGCATGCCGAACTTCCACGGCATGAGCATGCGGCAGGTACTCCGGATCATGGAAGAGCGCGGCCTGAACGTCAAACTGCAGGGAAGCGGCCGGGCGGTCGAGCAGAGCCCGCCGCCCGGGAACCGGATCAATACGCAGGACCAGGTCTGGGTCCGCTTCGTACCGTCCGCCTGATCAATGGGGGTAGCATGAAACTCGCACAACTTTTGGGCTGTCTCTCACAGGCCGAGCTGACCGGCGACGGCGATATCGAGATAGCAGGGCTCTACTATGATTCGAGGCAGGTCAGGCCGGGCGGGCTGTTCTTCGCCCTGGCCGGGGTCAAGAGCGACGGCGCCCGGTTTCTGGAAGCCGCAGTCAGGGGAGGGGCGGTGGCAGTCGTTGCTGATCGCCCCTTGGCCGTTAGCGGGGTGAGCGTCGTGCAGGTCCCGGACGCCCGGCTCGCCATGTCGCTGATGGCCTCCCTTTTCTACGGGCGGCCGACGGCCACGGTGCCGGTGGTGGGCATTACCGGGACTAACGGCAAGACCACCACCAGCTATCTGATCGAGGGGATTCTGGAGGCAGGCGGCCTGCCCGCCGCAGTGCTCGGCACCATCAGTTACCGTTTCGGGGAGACCACGAGGCCGGCGCCGAACACCACGCCGGAATCGGTAGACCTGCAAAGGACCCTGCGGGAACTGGTCGATCTCGGCGCCAAGTCGGTGGTGATGGAGGTCTCCTCGCACAGCCTGGAGCAGCACCGGCCGGACGGCTGCCTCTTCGACGTCGCCGTCTTCACAAACCTGACACGAGACCACCTCGACTACCACCTGGACATGGACTCCTACTTCGCCAGCAAGCTGCGGCTATTCACCGACCTGCTCGCGCCGAGCGGCGGGAAGCCGCTGCGGCGCGCCGTGGTGAACCTGGATGACCCTTACGGGGTGAGGGTCGCGGCCGCCGCCAAGGCACCGGTTCTCAGCTACGCCATGGCAGGGAAGGCGGATCTGACCGTGGCCGAGGTCGATTTCTCCGTGCACGGCATCCGCTGCCTGCTCCGGACCCCCAGAGGAGAGCTCTCACTGGTTTCCGAGCTCCTGGGCCGCTTCAACCTGTACAACATCCTGGCCGCCGTAGGCGTCGGCCTGGCGCTCGGGCTTTCTGACGACGCCATCCGGGAAGGGATCCAGGGGCACAAGAAGGTGCCGGGCAGGGTGGAGCGGGTGGCGAACGATCAGGGGATCACCGTGCTGGTCGATTACGCCCACACCGGAGACGCCCTGGAGAATGTCCTTGCCACCATAGCCGAGCTGAAGCCCCCCCGCATCATCACCCTTTTCGGCTGCGGCGGCGACCGCGACAAAGGGAAGCGTCCCTTGATGGGAGAGATCGCGGCCCGTTACAGCGACCTCGCCATCCTCACCTCGGACAACCCGCGCACCGAGGACCCGCAGGCGATCCTGGCCGACGTGCGGGCGGGGATCACGCCGCTTTCACTGAGGGAGTACAGCCAGAAGGAGCTGGAGGCAGGCTTTACCGAGAAAGGGTTCGCCGCCATCGAGTCGAGGCGGGAGGCGGTGCGCACGGCGATTCTGGTGGCGAGACCGGGCGATATCGTGATTTTGGCCGGTAAGGGGCACGAGGACTACCAGATCATCGGGACCGAGAAATTCCATTTCGACGATTGCGAAGAGGCGGCTGCGGCACTGAGGCTGAGAGGGTGAAGGGGATAGCAGTGAGGCCAAGCGAACAGCTGCAGTTTAGCGGCAACAAGAGTATCATGGCAGTTTAGCGGACTATCCCGGCAGTTGACAAGTTGGCAGGCGTGAGGCATCAAAAGCACCCGGAGGAATAAGAGTAAGCATGACGATGTTCACCTTCACCTTACAAGAGATAGCCGAGGCAACCGGCGGGATCATGACTGGCGAGCCGGGTGCGGTGGCGACTGCGGTCTCCACCGACTCGCGGCGGGTGGCCGCCGGCGAGCTGTTCGTGGCGCTACGCGGAGAGCGCTTCGACGGCCACGACTTCATAGCGGAGGCCGCCAAGAGGGGGGTCGCACTGTTCCTGGTGGATCGAATCTGGCAGGACGCCGGGCGGCTCCCGGCCGGCTGCTCCGCCGTGATGGTGCCTGATACGCTGAGGGCGCTTGGCGACCTCGCCGCCTGGCACCGCCGCCGCTTCAAGATCCCCGTCATTGCCGTGACCGGCAGTAACGGCAAGACCACCACCAAGGAGATGCTCGCGCGCATCCTCACCAAGACAGGGCCGGGGCTTAAGACCGAGGGGAACCTGAACAACCTGATCGGGCTGCCGCTGACCCTCTTGAGGCTCACCGGCCGCGAGAGGTGGGCCGTGGTCGAGCTCGGCATGAGCGCCTTTGGCGAGATCGACCGGCTGGCGGAGATCGCCTCCCCCGAGGTCGGCATCATCACCAACGCCTTCGCCGCCCACCTGGAGACGCTCGGCAGCGTCGACGGGGTGGCCCGGGCCAAGGGGGAGCTGTTCCTGCGCCTGAAGCCGGGCAGTTTCGCCGTCTACAATGTGGACGACCCGCGGGTATCCGGCTGTCCGACCGCTGCGGAGGTGACCCGCCTCACCTTCGGGCTCAGGGGGGCCGAGGTGAGCAGCGCCTCCATCAAGAGTCTCGGCAAGACCGGGGAGAGCTTCACCCTGCGCCTGCCGCAGGAAGAGCAGCCGGTGCTTTTGAAGGCCTTTGGCCGCCACAACGTCTACAACGCCCTGGCGGCGGCCGCAGCCGCGCACGCCCTGGGCATCTCCGGAGAACAGATACGCGCGGGACTGGAAGAATTCACCCCCTATGACAAGAGGTTCCAGCTGGAGGAGGTAGCCGGCGTCACCCTCATCGACGACAGCTACAACGCGAACCCCGCCTCCATGGCGGCGGCGCTTGCCACCCTGCAGGAGGTCCGGGAGAGTGGACGCTCCGCCGCGGTGCTTGGGGACATGCTGGAGCTGGGAGCCGGGACCGAAACGGCCCATTGGGAACTAGGCGCGCTGGCGGCAGGGAGCGTGGAGCGGCTCTACCTCTTGGGCGACCTGGCCGGGCAGGTGGCGGCCGGGGCCATTGAAGCAGGGCTTCCCCCGGCAAGCGTGCTGGTGGCCAGGGATCATGACGAGCTCTCACGCGAGCTGCTCTCCTGGCTTAAGCCCGGTGACTGCGTGCTCTTCAAGGGAAGCCGCGGCATGAAGATGGAACTGGTGGCACAGTCGGTACGACATGCCCTGGCGCCCGAAGAAAGTGGGGGGAAAGACTGATGCTGTACCATTTTTTATATCCGCTCGCTTCGGACTACCGGCTGTTCAACGTCTTCAAGTACCTCACCTTCCGGTCCATCTACGCGATGATCACGGCGCTTCTACTCTCCTTCATCGTCGGCCCCTGGGTGGTGCGCAAGCTGGAAGCGCTGCAGGCGCGCCAGGTGATCAGGACGGACGGCCCGGAATCGCACCTGAAAAAGCAGGGGACCCCGACCATGGGGGGGGTGCTGATCCTGGTCTGCGTAGTGGTGCCGACCTTGCTCTGGGCGGACCTGAAGAACGTCTTCATCTGGCTCACCCTTTTCATCCTGGTAGGCTACGGCGTGCTCGGCTTTGTCGACGACTACAAGAAGGTGGTGGAGAAGGACCCCAAGGGGCTCTCGCCGCGCCAGAAGATGTTCTGGCAGATCCTCTTGGCCACCGGGGTCGGCATCGTCCTCTATAACCTTCCCGGCTTCTCGACCGAGCTGTACCTCCCCTTCTTCAAGAGGGTGCACCCGGAACTGGGGCTGCTTTTCATCCCGTTTGTGACGCTGGTGATAGTAGGGGCCAGTAACGCGGTGAACCTGACCGACGGGCTGGACGGGCTCGCCATCGGGCCGGTCGCCATCAACGCGGGGACCTACCTGCTGTTTTGCTACATCGCGGGCAACGCAAGGCTCTCCGGCTACCTGCAGATACCTTACGTCCCGGGGGCGGGCGAACTGGCCGTTCTTTGCGGGGCGCTGGTCGGAGCCGGGCTCGGCTTTCTCTGGTACAACTCCTATCCGGCCGAGGTCTTCATGGGGGATGTCGGCTCGCTCTCCCTGGGCGGGGGGCTCGGCACGCTGGCCGTCCTGACCAAGCAGGAACTGCTGCTGGTCATCGTCGGCGGGGTGTTCGTGGTGGAGGCGCTCTCGGTGATCTTCCAGGTCGGCTCCTACAAGTACCGGGGGAAGCGGATCTTCAGGATGGCGCCGATTCACCACCATTTCGAGCTGAAGGGGGTGGCAGAGCCGAAGATCATCGTCCGGTTCTGGATCATCACCATCATCCTTGCGCTGGTCGCCATCTCCACCTTGAAGATGCGCTAGGCAAAGGACATCAAATCGGGGTTTGAGGGGTTTGAGGGCGATAATTTTAAGGCAGGCCGCAATTTTTTCGGGTAGAATAGTGGCCGCTTCGGGGCCTGGCCCCTGGCGGGCACCAATCTCCCGCTTCCAGGGCGCGGGCATTTGCAAAAGGGTCAGTATGGAACTCAGAGACAAAAAGATATTGATCGTGGGGTTGGCCAGAACCGGAGTGGCGGTGGCGCGTTTTCTCGCCCAGGCCGGGGCCCAGGTGACCATAACCGACATGCGCGAGGAAGAGGAACTCTCGGAGAGCGTGGCCGAGCTCTCCGACCTGGTGATCGGCTTCGAGTTCGGCCGCCACGTCCCCTACAGCTTCCTGATGGCGGATCTCATCGTGGTGAGCCCGGGGGTCCCGATGGACATCAAGCCGCTCGTCATGGCGCGCGCCCAGAGGCGCCGCGTGGTGAGCGAGGTGGAACTCGCCTCCTGGTTCATCAAGGCGCCGATGGTGGCCATCACCGGCACCAACGGCAAGACCACCACCACCACGCTGATCGGAGAGATCTTCCGTGCCTGCGGCTTTGACACCTTCGTGGGGGGGAACATCGGCAACCCGCTGATCGAGCTCGCCTCCAGCGGCCAAGAGGTGGACCGGGTGGTGGTCGAGCTCTCCTCCTTCCAGTTGGAGGGGGTGGAAAGCTTCCGGCCGCACGTGGCCGTGCTCTTGAACCTGACTGAGGACCACCTGGACCGCTACCAGAGCTTCCAGCAGTACATCGAAGCCAAGCTGCGCATCTTCGAGAATCAGACGGCCGACGACTTCGCCGTCCTCAACATGGACGACCCGCTGGTGGCGGCCCTGGCGCCGAAACTTGCCGCCTGCGTATTCCCGATGAGCCGCCTGCAGGAACTCGAGGAGGGGATCAGCTATCGCGACGGCTTTATCACCTTTTCGCACCGGGGCCGCGTGCTGCGCTTTGGCACCGAAGGGTTCCTTCTTAAGGGTGTGCACAACCTGGACAACATCATGGCGAGCCTTGCCGCGACGCTGCTCATGCGCTGCGAGGGGGAGTGCGCCTACGCCGCCGTCCGCTCCTTCAAGGGGTTGCCGCACCGGATGGAGTTCGTGGCCGAGATCGGCGGGGTCGCCTGGTACGAGGACAGCAAGGGGACCAACGTGGGAAGCGTAGTCAAGTCGCTGGAGAGTTTTGATTCCGGCATCACCCTGATCGCCGGGGGAAAGGACAAGGGGGGCTCCTACCAGCCGCTGGCGCCCCTGGTTTCCAGCCGGGTCAGTCACCTGGTGCTGATCGGCGAGGCGAGGCCGCGCATGAACGAGGAGCTGGGCGCCCTCACCGATACCCACCTGGCCGAAAGCCTCGAGGAGGCGGTGGAGATTGCCCGCACGCTCACCAGGCCAGGGGGGGTGGTGCTCTTTTCTCCCGCCTGCTCCAGCTTCGATATGTTCAAGGATTACCAGGAGCGCGCCGAGCGCTTCCAGGCGCTGGTCAGGGAAGCTGAGAGCAAGGGGAAGGCGTGAGGCGTGTGGAGGGGTTTGACATTATTGTCCTCATGATGGCGGTGATTCTCACCTGCTTCGGTGTGGTCATGGTCTACTCCGCCTCCTCGGTGATGGCGGCCAAGAAGTTTCACGACGGCTTCTATTTTCTGAAGCGCCAGTCGCTCTTCGCCCTGATCGGTTTCGCCGCCATGGCGGTTGCCATGCACATCGACTACCACTACTGGAAGAGGGTGGCTGTGCCGCTCTTTCTGGGCTGTTTCGTGCTGATGCTGTTCGTGTTTCTGCCAGGGATCGGCGGGACCGTCAAGGGGGCCTCGCGCTGGATCCGGCTGCCGGGTTTCAACTTCCAGCCCTCGGAGCTTGCCAAGGTCGCGCTCATCATCTACATGGCCTACTCGCTCGACAAGAGGCAGGACAAGCTGAAGCAGTTCATGGCCGGCTTTTTACCCTACCTGCTGATCCTCGGGGTCTTCATCCTGGTCCTTTTGGCGCAGCACGACATGGGGGCGGCGCTCACCATGGCCACGGTCGCCATCGTCATGCTGTTCGCCGCCGGGACCAGGCTTCAGTACATACTCGGCATGGGGGCGGTGGCGCTGCCGGGCGTCTGCTACCTGGTGGTGACCGAGTCCTACCGGATGCGGCGCATCACCGCCTTTCTCGACCCATGGAAGGACCCGACCGACGCGGGGTTCCAGATCATCCAGTCCTGGCTCGCCTTCGGCACCGGCGGCTTCTTCGGGCAGGGGCTTGGCGAGGGAAAGCAGAAGCTCTTTTACCTGCCTGAGGCGCACACGGACTTCATCCTCTCGGTCGCCGGCGAGGAACTGGGCTTTGCCGGGGTGATCGTGATCGCCAGCATGTTCCTGGTACTCGTGCAAAGGAGCATCCGGGTGGCGATCGCCGCCGAGGACAACTTCGGCCGCTTTCTGGCCTTCGGGATTGCCGTGCTGATCGGTCTGGAGGCCTTCATCAACATGGCTGTTGTGACCGGCATGCTCCCGACCAAAGGGCTCGCTCTCCCGTTTCTCAGCTACGGCGGCAGCTCGCTGATCATCTCGCTTTTCGCCATCGGGGTGCTTTTGAACGTATCGACCAAGATGAGGGTGACACCATGAAGCTGATAATAGCCGGCGGCGGAACCGGTGGGCATCTTTTCCCCGGCATAGCGGTGGCTGAGGAATTCCTCGCCCGGAGCCCCGAGAACGAGGTGCTCTTCGTCGGGACCAGCCGCGGCATCGAGGCGCGCCTGCTCCCGAAGCTCGGCTATCCATTGGCCCTCATCTCGGCCAGCGGCATGAAGGGGCTCGGGACCGCCAAAAAGGTGCTGAGCGCCGGCCGGCTTTTGTACGGCTATGCCCAGTCGAGAAAGATTCTGAAGGAGTTTCGCCCGGACCTGGTGCTGGGGGTCGGCGGTTACGCCTCCGCGCCGCTGGTGCTGGCCGCGCGCGGCATGGGGATCAGGCGCTTTATTCATGAACAAAACGCCCTGCCGGGGCTCACTAACAAGATCCTCGGCCGCTTCGTGGACGGCGTCTTTCTCTCCATGCCGGAATCGGCCGGCTCCTTTCCGAAAAAGATCACGCTCATGACCGGCAACCCGATCCGCAAGGAGATTCTCTGGGGCTTTCAGGAGCGGGTGAGGAGCGCGGGCGACACCTTCAGCGTGCTGGTCTTTGGCGGCAGTGCCGGCGCCAACCGCGTCAACCTGGCGCTGCTTGAGGCGCTCCCCCACCTGGAGAGCGTGAAAGCCAGGCTGAGGATCACGCACCAGACCGGCGAGAAGGATATGGCCCGGGTGCGCGAGGGATACCGGGCGCTGGGCTTCCAGGCGCAGGTCTTCAGTTTCATCGACAATATGTCGGCCGCCTACGGGGCGGCGGACCTGGTGATCTGCCGGGCGGGGGCCACCACCATCGCCGAGGTGACCGCCTGTGGCAAGGGGTGCATATTCATCCCCTACCCGCATGCCGCCGACGATCACCAGAGAAAGAACGCGGAGTCGCTTTTGAAAAGGGATGCCGGCTTCATGATACTGGAGGAGGACCTGACCGGAGAGCATCTGGCCGGCGAGATGCTCGGCCTGATGGAGCACCCCGAAAGGCTCGCCGAGGTGGAGAGAAACGCCCGCAGCCTGGCGCAGTTGGACGCGGCCCAGGCGATCGTGGCGGCGATGGTGGAAAAGCCGGCTTTGCTGCAACCTTAAACCTTCAGTCTGGATCCGAGTCGCCAAGGAGCATACGTGTACGGAAAAATAGAGAGAATACATTTTGTCGGCATCGGCGGGATCGGGATGAGCGGCATCGCCGAAGTGCTGCTGAACCTGGGGTACAAGGTCTCCGGCTCGGACCTGCGCGCCTCGGAGATCACCGAGCGGCTGGCGGGGCTCGGCGGGGAGATCTTCTTCGGCCATGCCCGGGAGAACGTGATACAGGCCGACGTGGTGGTAACCTCCAGCGCCGTGCACGACGACAACCCCGAGGTGGTCGAGGCGCACGAGCGGCTGATCCCGGTGATCCCGAGGGCCGAGATGCTGGCCGAACTGATGCGCATGAAGTACGGCATCGCGGTAGCCGGCACCCACGGCAAGACCACCACCACCTCCATGGTGGCGACGGTCCTCTCCAAGGGGGGGATAGACCCGACCATCGTGATCGGCGGCAGGCTGAACTCGATAGGGAGCAACGCCCGGCTGGGGCAGGGGCAGTTCCTGGTCGCCGAGGCGGACGAGTCGGACGGCTCCTTTTTACTGCTCTCCCCGACCATCGCCGTGGTCACCAACATAGACGCCGACCATCTGGACTTCTACAGCGGCATAGAGGAGATCAAGGACACCTTCGTCGAGTTCATCAACAAGATCCCCTTTTACGGCCTCGCCGTGCTCTGCCTGGACAACGGCAACGTGGCCGACATCCTCCCGAGGGTGAGAAAGCGCTTCACGAGCTACGGGCTCTCCGCCCAGGCGGATTTCAGGGCTACCGAGGTGCGGCTCTCGGGCTTCACCACCAGTTTCGTGGCGCACCACAAGGGGGTGAGGCTTGGAGAGATCACCTTCTCCATGCCGGGCGCCCATAACGTGCTGAACGCACTGGCGGCGGTCGCCGTCGCCATGGAGCTGAACATCCCGTTCGAGACCATCCGCGACGGGTTTGCCTCCTTTGGCGGGGTAGGGCGGCGCTTCCAGATGAAGGGGGGGGTAAACGGCATCATGGTGGTCGACGACTACGGCCATCACCCGACCGAGGTCAGGGCGACGCTTGGAGCCGCCAAGTCCGGCTGGGACAGAAGGCTGGTGGTGGTTTTCCAGCCGCACCGCTACTCAAGGACCAAGGAGCTCTTCGAGGAGTTCGTGAAGGCGTTCCACGATGCCGACGTACTTATCCTCACCGACATCTACCCGGCGGGCGAGGCGCCCATCGAGGGGGTGAGCGCCGAGGGGCTGGCGAGCAGTATCCGCAGGCACGGCCAGAGGGACGTCAGCTGGATCTCGGACCGGGAAAAGCTCTGCGAGCACCTGGAGCGCATCCTGCAGCCGGGGGACATCCTGCTGACCCTGGGGGCCGGAAACGTCTGGCAGATCGGCGAGACCATGCTGGAGCGGCTGAACGCTGCAGTGGAGGCCTGAACCTTGCCGAGTGACGGGCTGGAAAGATTGGCGCGCGAGCTGCGCGGAGAGGCGAAGTTCGACGAGCCGATGGCGCGACACACGGCGCTCAGGGTGGGTGGAGCGGCCGATCTCTTCATAGAGCCCGCCGACCTCGCCGACCTGCAGGACGCCCTGGCGATCCTGCGGAAAGAGGAAATTCCTTATTTCGTGGTGGGCGGCGGCTACAATCTGCTGGTGCGCGACGCAGGGATCAGAGGGTGCGTGATTTCTCTGCGTGGGCTGGACGGCTTGAAGCCTCAGCCGGACGCGAGGCTGGAGGTGGGAGCAGGTGTAGCCAACGGCATGCTCTGCAGGGTAGCGGCGGAGAATTGTCTGGCGGGGGTGGAATTTCTCTGCGGCATACCTGGAAGTTTCGGAGGGGCCCTTGCCATGAACGCGGGCGCCCACGGCTGCGAGACCCTGCAGCGTGTCGAGACCCTCACCACCCTTTGTAATGGGGAGCTCGTGGTGCGAGAGGCAGCCGAGCTCAGCTTCGGCTACCGGTACCTGAAGCTGTATCCGGGCGAGATCGTGGTCTCAGCCAGGCTCAGCCTGGAAGAGGCGGAGCGGCAGGTGATAGAGGCGCGCATGGCCGGCTATCTCTCGCTGCGAGGGGGGTCGCAGCGGGTCACCTTCCCAAGCGCCGGCTCCTTCTTCAAGAACCCGCCGGGGGCGCAGGCCTGGAGCCTGATCGACCAGGCCGGGCTGCGGGGGGTAAGCGTCGGAGGGGCGCAGGTCTCCGAGGTGCACGCGAATTTCCTGGTGAACCGCGGCGGGGCGTGCGCCACCGATTTCCTGGCCCTGGCGGCTCTGGTGAAGGTGCGGGTGCAGGAGACCTCGGGCGTGGAACTGGAAGAGGAAGTGCGCGTGGTCGGGGAAGGGTAGGGAGCGCTGGGGGTGCTGCAGGTGGCGGGAGCGCAAAAAAAGGATTTATTCTGTAGACATTCCTGCCGCGATTGCCGCAGCGTTTATCGCGGCAGGAATGCCGCTCCTGATAACGGCAAATTGACAAGACCTGCAGGCAAAGGATTTTCCGATGACAATCGAGGAACTGAGGGCGAAGAAGATCGGGGTGTTGATGGGGGGGCTTTCCGCCGAGCGGGAGGTGTCGCTTAAGAGCGGTGCCGCAGTCCTCGCGGCGCTCGTCTCGCAGGGGTACCGCGCCGTCGGCATAGACGCGGGGCGGGACCTCTCCGAGAGGCTTTCAGCCGAAGGGGTCGAGGTCGCCTTCATCGCGCTGCACGGCCGCTTTGGCGAAGACGGCTCCGTCCAGGGGCTTTTGGAGATGATGGGGATCCCCTACACCGGTTCCGGCGTGCTGGCCAGTGCCCTCGCCATCAACAAGGTGTTTTCCAAGATCATCTTCCGCTCCGCCGGTCTCACCGTCGCGCCCTACCAGGTGCTGCGTCGCGGAGAGCAGCTGAGTCTCTCGCATCCGCTGCCGGTAGTGGTCAAGCCTTCCCAGGAGGGGTCGTCGGTCGGGGTGAGCATCGTGCGGGAAGCGCAGGCCATGGAGGCGGCCCTCTCCGAGGCCTTTGAATACGATACGGAGATCCTGGTGGAGCGCTTCATCGTCGGGCGCGAGGTCCAGGTGGGGATTCTTGACGGGCGGGCGCTGGGCGCCATCGAGATCGTGCCCAAGAACGAGTTCTACGACTACCAGGCGAAGTACACAGCCGGAATGGCGGAGCACATCCTGCCGGCTCGCCTTCCTGCCGCCATCTACCAGGATGTGCTGAAGGCCGGGGAAAAGGCGCACGCAGCCCTTGCCTGCGACTGCTACAGCAGGGTCGACTTCCTGGTGACCGAGGCCGGAGAGTGCTACATCCTGGAAGTAAATACGCTGCCGGGAATGACGGATCTGAGCCTCTTCCCGGAGATAGCGGGGGGAGCCGGGCTCGGCTTCTCCGCACTGATCGAGCGGATACTGCAGGCCGCCTCACTGAAGATCTGAAGGGACTGGCTCCGCAGGTGCCTGTCCCTTTGCCAGGTGCCTGTCCCTTTGCAAGCTGCAGCATGGATCACCAACATATAAGGCAGCAGCCAGGGTAACACGATCTCCAAGCTTTTCCGGACTCCAATGCGCGATCTGTACAGCAAAAATCAGCGACTGCTTCCCCACAACCGGGCGAAAAAGGTGGCCAAGAAGCACAAGCCGATCAACTGGCGCCCCCTGTTTCGCTGGGTCTCCCGGGGGCTCGGTGCCACGGCCGTCTGCGCCGCTCTTGGTTTGGGCGGCTGGCAGTTGTACAGCCTGGCCTCGCATACCACCTTGCTGCGTCTGGAGACCATCGAGGTCTCGCCGCTGAAAAAGCTCAGCAAGGCGCAGGTGGTCGCCATCGCCGGAGTCAAGCCGGGCGATTCCATGTTCGGCCTGACCTTGCAGGGTGTAGTGGCAAAGCTCTCCAGAAATCCCTGGATCGAGCAGGTTCAGGTGAGCCGCTACTTCCCGCACACGCTCTCCATCAAGCTTTCCGAGCGCACGCCGCAGGCGGTTGCCAATGTCGGCTGCCTCTACTACCTGGACGCCAAGGGGGTGCTCTTCAAGTCCCTGGTCGAGGGGGACAGTCTCGACTACCCGCTCATTACCGGGGTAAGCGAGGAGGATCTGACCAAGGACCCCGGCGGCAGCAAAGAGGCCCTGAATAACGCGCTAGAGCTGATCGACACCCTGAGGAAGGGGACCGTCTTCGCCCTGACGGATGTCTCGGAAATTCATTACGACAAGGGGTACGGCTTCACCCTGTTCACCATGCAGGGGGGGGTTCCGGTTAAACTGGGAAACGGCGGCTTCAACGAGAAGTTGGTCCGTTTTGCCGGCATCTACCGGGAGCTGCAACCCCAGATGCAGGCGCTCGACTATATAGATCTGGATTACCACGACAAAATCATAGTTAAAAAAGTGTAGGAAAAGGGGGGAGCATGTCCGGTAGAAGGGATAATCTGATCGTTGGGCTCGACATTGGTACCACCAAGATCTGCGCCATCGTCGGCAACATGACGGAGGAGGGGATCGACATCGTCGGGATCGGCACCAGTCCCTCCAAGGGACTCCGAAAAGGGGTGGTGATCAACATCGAGAGCACCGTCGCCGCCATCAAAAAGGCGATCGAAGAGGCGGAACTGATGGCCGGCTGCGAGATCAAGTCGGTCTACGCGGGGATAGCCGGCGGGCACATCAAGGGGTTCAACTCGCAAGGGGTGATCGCCATCAAGAACCGCGAGGTCACCGCCGAGGACGTCAAACGGGTGATCGAGGCGGCCAAGGCGATCGCCATCCCGATGGACCGCGAGGTGATCCACATCCTCCCCCAGGAATTCATCATAGACGACCAGGACGGCATACGCGAGCCGCTCGGCATGAGCGGGGTGCGCCTGGAGGCCAAGGTGCACATCGTGACCGGCGCCGTGGCCAGCGCCCAGAACATCGTCAAGTCCTGCAACCGCGCGGGGCTGGAGGTGGCGGACATCGTCCTTGAGCAGCTCTCCTCCTCCGAGGCGGTCCTCTCGGCGGACGAGAAGGAACTCGGCGTGGCGCTGGTCGACATCGGCGGCGGCACCACGGACATCGCCATCTTCGTGGACGGCGCCATCAAGCACACCTCGGTCCTCTCCCTGGGCGGAAACCATCTGACCAACGACATCGCGGTAGGCCTCAGGACGCCGATGGCAGAGGCGGAGCGGATCAAGCAGAAATACGGCTGCTGTCTCTCCTCGCTGGTCGGAAAGGACGAGACCATCGAGGTGCCGAGCGTCGGCGGCAGAAAGCCCCGGGTGCTCTCCCGGCAGCTTCTCTGCGAGATCCTGGAGCCGCGCGTGGAGGAGATTTTCACCCTGGTGAACCGGGAGATCATGAAGAGCGGCCTGGAGGACCAGATCGCCTCGGGCGTGGTCATCACCGGCGGCAGCACCATCCTGGAGGGGATGCCGGAGCTGGCCGAGCAGATCTTCAACCTTCCGGTCAGGCGCGGCCTGCCGCAGAGGATCGGCGGCCTCACCGATGTCGTCAATTCGCCGATCTACGCGACCGGAGTTGGGCTTGTCATCTACGGCAGCAAGAACGTGGGCGCCCACGAGTTTCCGACCCAGCAAAGCGACGACACCGTGTTTCGTCGGGTGAGCAGAAGGATGAAAGAGTGGTTCGGGGAATTCTTCTAATAAAAGTGAATTCGACGCCATTTTCACCTTTCAAAAGTCTCGTAAAAGTAGTATAAAAACGGCTAATAAATTCGTTTTTTTTCCGCCGGGGGGCGCGATAAGGGGGTATTAATGTTTCACTTCGATGACAGCGTCGACCAGAGTGCAAAGATAAAGGTGATTGGCGTTGGTGGCAGCGGCGGAAATGCCGTGAACACCATGATGGCGAGCGGTGTCACCGGGGTCGATTTCATCGTGGCGAACACGGACGCCCAGGCGCTCAGGCTGTCGAAATCACCGGTAAAGATTCAGATCGGTACCCAGCTCACCAAGGGTCTGGGAGCGGGCGCCAATCCGAACGTCGGGCGCGACGCGGCCGTTGAGGATAAAGATAAGCTGACCGAGGCGCTGAAGGGCGCCGACATGATCTTCATAGCAGCCGGCATGGGCGGCGGCACCGGAACCGGTGCTGCTCCGATCATAGCCGAAGTGGCGCGCGAGCAGGGCGCCCTCACAGTCGGCGTGGTCACCAAGCCGTTCACCCGCGAGGGTAGGCAGCGCCTGGCCAAGGGCGAGGACGGCATCAAGGAGCTGAAGAAGCATGTCGACTCCCTGATCGTGATCCCGAACGACCGTCTGCTGGGACTGGCCGGCAAGTCCATGTCGATCCTGGACGCCTTCAAGCCCTCCGATGACGTGCTGCGCCAGGCAGTGCAGGGTATTTCCGACCTGATCACCCAGGCCGGCCTGATCAACGTCGACTTTGCCGACGTGAAAGCGATCATGAGCGAGCGCGGCATGGCGATGATGGGCATAGGCCTTGGCAGCGGCGAGAACCGGGCAGTCGATGCGGCCATGCGGGCCATTTCCAGCCCGCTGCTCGAGGACATCGACATCTCCGGGGCCAAAGGGGTGCTGGTCAACATCTCCGGATCATCCTCCATGACCATGGACGAGTTCGACGCGGCGAGCAAGGTGATCCACGAGAAGGTGCACGAGGATGCCAACATCATCGTTGGTCTGCTGATTGACGAGACCCTGGGCGAGACCATCAAGATCACCGCCATCGCCACCGGCTTCGGCGACCGTTTCGACCTGGAGAAGGGGCGCCACGAACTGAAGAACGTCGCTCCTATTCAGAAGCAGAGCGAGATCAATCGCGAGATCCCGACCTTCATCCGCGACAAGCAGCAGCGCGATACACAGGTTAGAAAGCACAGCTTCCTGATGGACGACGAGGACCAGTACGACATCCCGACCTTCCTCAGAAAATCCGTCGACTAGCAGCGGCAGCTTATAGCAGTCACAATCCAAAGGCCCGGCCCCTCTTCAACGGGAGCCGGGCTTTTTTTGGCGCATACTTATCTTCAGTATCACGTCTGCTGCGGCAATCTCCTTTGCAAAGGAGGGGTAGAAGTCCCCCTTTGCAAAGGGGGATTGAGGGGGATTTCGACGCTGATGGAAACCTGAGCTGTACGTGCAGCTGAGCAAAATCCCCCCCGACCCCCCTTTGCAAAGGGGGGAGATAGAACCAAGCAAAGTTGGGAGAGAAAGCCCAACAAAGTGGGGAAAGAGAACCAGGCAAAGGGGGAGTGAGGACCAATCTGCTGCCGCAGGACGTCCCCTCTCCGCTCAGGGGAACCTAACCGGGCTTCACCCGTCCAGGAAGCCTACCCACTTCACCCGCAGCGTCGCCACCCCGAACTCCTCTTCCACCATCCCTTTTAGCAGGTAGGGGCGCCTCTGCGAGAGCTTGCGGCAAAACCTCGCGTAGACGTCCGGAAAAAAGGTGGCGTCGAAAATAGACGTCACGTCCTCGAAGGAGATGAATTCCATCGGCCGCCCGTTTTTGTCCTCCACGGTCTTGGTGCTAATCCACCAGCCGACCATGGTCACCCATTTACCCGCGTGTTGGCCCAGTTCCGAAGCCTTGATCGGCCTGTGCCGCTGCCATTGCTCCTTGTAAAGGGTGAGCGGGTGCCTGGAGACCAGAAACCCCAGGCTCTCCACCTCCTGCCGCAGCACCGTTTTGGCGTCATAGGGAGGGGGGTGCGGCAGCTCAGTTTTCTGCTCGAACAGCAGTCCCGTCGATTGCTGCTGAAAATGAAGCAGTTCCCAGAGCAGGCTCGGACGTTTCTCCACCCCCTCCAGGCTGTCGAAGCACCCCCCCTTCACCAGCCGCTCGCAGTCTGCGCGCGCCGCGTTCACTCGACGAAGGAAGTCCTGAAAGGAGGTGAAGGCTCCCCTTTCGCGGCGCTCCGCCAGCAGCCGCCCGGCCGTCTCACGGGTCAAGCCGTCGAGCTGCATGAGTCCCACCCGCAGGGTCTTTCGCACCCCTATGTAGCAGTAGTCGCTCTCGTTTATGTCGGGAGGGAGGATGTTCAGGCCGAGCCTGCGCCCTTCCGAGATATAGGCAAAGGCGGAATAGTAACCACCCTGGTTGGAGATGACCGCCGCTATGAACTCGGCCGGATGGTTAGCCTTCATGAAGGCGGCCTTGGCACTTAACAGGGCATAGCTTGCCGAATGCGGCTTGCAGAAGGAATAGCCGGCGAAGGAGAGGATCTGTTCCCAGACCGCTGACAGCACCTGCTCGCCGACCCCCTTTGAGAGCCCTCCGGAAAAGAACTTGGCCCGGAAGTCGGCCAGCTTCTTTTCCCGGTGCTTCTTGGTGATCACCTTGCGGAGCTGGTCTCCTTCGCTTGCCGAAAACCCGGCCAGCTCCATGGCAATCTGCGTTATCTGCTCCTGGTAGATGGCGATTCCCAGCGTCTCCTCCAGCACGCTTTCAAGCAGCGGGTGCAGGTGGGTCCAGCTCTTTCCCTGCATCCTTGCCAGGTACTCCTGGATGAAGCTGTTGGCGGCCGGCCTGATGATGGAGGAGGCCTGCACCAGCACCTCGAAGATATCGAGGGCAAAGGTCTCAGGCGGGGCCGTGCGGCTCCAGATCTTACGCAGCAAGAGGCGCACCGAAGGGGACTCCAGGTAGAAACAGCCGATGGTCAGTCCGCGCTGCAGGAGGCTCCTGGTCCTGGCGTCCTCCATCGGCTGCCAGAGGGCGTAATCTATCTCCAGGCCGGTCTCTTTGGCGGCCGCCGCCATGGCATCGCGGATCACGGCCAGCGAGCGGTTGCCGAGGATGTCTATCTTCACCAGCCCCGCATCCTCCGCCTGGTCCTTCTCCCACTGGATGAGAGGCAGACCCTTTTTCGAGAGCTCCACCGGGACATACTTGCGGATCTCGTCCGGCACGATGACCAGGCCTCCGCAATGAAGCGAGAGATGGCGCAGTTGGCCGTTCAATAGGCTCGCCGTTGCCATGATCTCCTGCCAGTCGGGAGAGAGCTGTTCACCCTGGAAAAGCGGGTGCGCGGCCACTGCTGCCGCACTCTGCTCCGCCTTCCAGAAACCGGAGATCCGCTCCGTCATCTCCTTTATCTCGAAATCCGGCAGCCCGTAAACCTTGGCCACCTCCCGAAGCGCCGATCTTCCCTTGAAGCCGACCTGATTTGCCACCATGGCCGCCCGTTTGGCGCCGTAGCGCGCAAAGGCGAAGTCGAGGATGGCGTCCCGCTCGTCCCAGGGAAAATCCATGTCGATGTCGGGCGGGTCCGTTCTCCCCTCGTTCAGGAAGCGCTCGAAGAAGAGGTTGTGCCTGATCGGGTCGACATGCGTGATGCCGAGGCAGTAGGCAACCAGCGAGGCGGCGGCACTCCCCCTGCCGCAGGTGCGCTGCGACTGCTTCGAGATTTCCTCCACCACCAGAAAGTAGTGGGAGAAACCCTTGTCCCGGATGATAGAGAGCTCCTTCTCCAGGCGGGCCTCCACGATCCGGTCGATCAAGCCGTAGCGCCAGAGGGCCCCCTTTCGCGAGCGGCGTTGCAGCTCGGCGAAGGCGGTGTCGTTGCCGAAGTCGCGAAAAGCGGGAAAGATAGTGCTGGAGAAGTCCCAGTCGGTTCGGCAAAGGCCGGCAATAAGCCGCGTGTTGTCGAGCGCTTCCGGGCAGTGGGGGAAGAAGTCGGCCATTTTTTGGGCGGGGTAGAGGAGGTCCGTGTCAACTGCCGTGTCATCAGGATGCAAGCGTGAAAGCTTCGTGTTCAGGTGGATCGCCCGCAGCACTTTGTGCAGGTGGAAGTCCTCTTTGTCCAGCAGCAGGGCGCGCGAGGTGGCGACCGGCGGCAGCACCAAATCCCTGGACAGGGCGAGGGAGCGGTGCAGGGCGTGGCCTGGTGAAAGCTCCACGAAGAGCGCCTCCTGCGAATCCTTTTTTAGTGCCGACAAAAGCTTGCCGTCGTCGCTCAGCACCACCACGCCGCGCCGGTACTCTTCCAGGGCGCGGATCAGGTCGAACTGCTTTTTACAATGGAGATCGGAGAGGAGCCGTGAGATGTTGGCGTACCCCTCCTCGTCACGGGCCAAGAGGACCGCGCGGTTTTGGGTCGTGACCGCCTCAGTGCCGATAATGGGGTCGAGGCCGGCCTCGCGGGCAGCGCCAAGAAAGCGCGGGACGGCGTAGAGGCCGTTTCGGTCGGTAAGGGCGAGTGCCCCGAAGCCCATCCGGGCCGCCTTCGCGCAGAGGACCTCGGGCGAGTGCACGCCCCAGTTGGGGGAGAGCGCGGAGTGGACATGAAGGTGAACGAACATCTTTTGGGGTACCTCTTGAAAACGACAAAGACAAGGTCAAAGGCGTCGCACACGGATTAAACGGATGGCACGGATAAAGGCTGATAAGGCCCAAGGCGCAAGTCAAGGGCTTTGACACGGATTGGACGGATTGAACGGATAAAGGCAGATAAGGCAAAAGAGGAATCGTTTGGTTGACCCTAGCCTCTGCTTAATCTGATTTTATCCGTATAATCCGTCCAATCCGTGTCCGGGTTGGAGTTTTTGGAATCTTTCAGCTTTAATCTGCCTTTATCCCGTTGCATCAGTTAAATCCGTGTGCGGATGTTGACTCTGTAAAGGCATAAAGCCGAGGCAAAATCTTTTTTGTTAAAAACAGGCAAGGCACAAGTCAAGGGCTTTGACACGGATTGGACGGATTGAACGGATAAAGGCAGATAAGGCAAAGACGAGCAGTTGTGGTTAACCCTAAGCCTCTGCTTGATCTGATTTTATCCGTATAATCCGTCCAATCCGTGTCCGGGTTGAGGTTTGGAATGGTCTCAGGTTTAATCCGTCTTTATCCGTTGCATCAGTTAAATCCGTGTGCGGATGTTGACTCTGATCCCATCTTCAATTCTTAGTCAAAGTCATATACCGCGTCTGCTCCGGGTCCCAGTCGGGCGGCGGCTCGCTGACTGTCATCGTCTCCCTCCGACTAGGCAATCCCTTCCCCCAGCGAACCGCATCCCGGCCGTGCTTTTCCCGCAAGGCGTCCAGCGTTTCCTGCAGGTCGGTCTGCTTTTGCGACACCTTCGCCGCGGCAGGTGCGAAGAGATCCAGCTGTCCCGCCTCCTCTGCCACCTGGTCGACGCTCAACCGCAGCGCCCGCACCCTTTGCCGCCTCTGGCAGGTGGCGAAAAAAAGCTCCTCCACGAAGCCTAGCAGCAGCAGATCCAGCGAGGTCGGGGAGGTCAGCAGCTTTTTCCCCTGTTGCGTCACTCCGTCGGCGTACATGACCGAGAGGGTCAGCTTGCGCGCCCCCTTGTTAAGCCGGCGCAGCCTGAGCCCGCACCCCTCCACCAGGCGCAGCAGTTCGCACAGCAAAATGGCGTCGTCATTCTCTTCCTGGTCCAGCAACCCCTCCTCCACGATTTCCGTCCAGAAGCGGGGCGGCTGCACCGGCGAGCGGTCGATGCCGCAGGAGCGGTCGTGCAAAAGCGGCGCAAAGGGGCCGACCGCAAGACGGAGTTGCGGGATCGACAAGGAGGCCACCTGCTCCACCCGCTGCAGGTTCAGGTCGCGAAAGAGCATGATCTGCCGGGACTCTCCGACCCCTGGGAGCACCGAAACAGGGAAGGGCGCCAGGAAATTCTTCTCCGAACCGTGGAAGACGTCGTAAACCCCCGGCTCCCGCATGAGGTCGGCGGCCACCCGGGAGACCAGCTTGTTGATGCCGGCGCCAGCCATCGCCTGCAGCCCGAGCTGCGAGGCAATCGCCTTTTCCAGTCGAGCGGCCACGTCGCGCGCCGGGCCGAACAGTTTCAGAGAAGCGGTCAGGTCGAGAAACACCCGGCCGGCACCAGGCTCCACGATCGGCGTGAACTCACCGGAGAGCTCCATCAGCGCCTGGCTCCCCTTGGCCGTAAGAAGCGGATCGGGCGCAATCACGATGAGAGATGGGCAGGATTTGCGCGCTATATAGATGGGTGTACCGGCATGCACGCCGTCCGAGGCTGCCTCAGCCGAAACACACTGCAGGAGCGCCCGCTCAGAGTTAAGCGCAGCGACCGCCACCGGCCTGCCGCGAAGATGGGAGTGGACGACACGCGCCAAGGCGATGGGGAAGGCGGGGACAGTTATGTGGAGGATTTCCCTGTCCACTTTCGATAGAACCTCATGGAGCCGACCAGGACCCCTCTTATCTGGAAATCATCGTCTTCGGTGACGATGATCGGTTGCATGGCGGCATTGGCGGGGCGTAGTTCGATAAGATTCCCCTTTCGGAGATACTTCTTTATGGTGATGGAGCCGTTCACCTCGGCGATCACCGTCTGGCCGTTTTCGGCCACCGCCTGAGGGTGCACCGCCACGAAGTCGCCGTCCATGATACCCATCTCGACCATGGAATCCCCGCGCACCTCGTAGACCACGTTGCCGGGACCCGCCATAGACGAGGGGACCTCGATGGCGTCCGACTGCTGGAAAGCCTCCACAGGCGTGCCCGCAGCGACAATTCCCACCAGCGGCAGTTCGTGTCCGGAAGAAGCTGGTTCAGGCGCCGCGAGCTGAAGCCCTCTTCTGGCATTCCATTGGCGGGAAAGGTGACCGTCGCGTTCCAGGAGCCGCAGGTAATGCTGCACCGTCCCCAGCGACTCAAAGCCGCACCCCTTGGCGATCTCCAGTTGCGAAGGCTGGTAACCCTGCAGCTCTTTGAACCGCATGATGAAATCGAGAACCTTTTTTTGTTTAGGTGTCATGGCGCCTCCTGCACTTAGCTCAGGAGTGGCAGGATACTCGCAAGTTATTCGTAAGTCAAGGGGGTGAATTGGGGATGCTGCTGGCGCCGCCGCCGCCCGCCGCCGCCATCTGGCAGATGGTAGAAGTGGATGCGACTCGCTATAAGAGGATGCGACTTTGTACAAGTGGATGCGACTGAAAGAAGGGGGGGAGATGCTTTCATTGGAAATTATATGAACCGGTTTTTTCCTCATGAGGAGGCTGCACCTTGGTGGAAGAAACAGAGTCAGGTGAGACTGGCGATCTGCAAATTACGAGGAGTTATGGGTATTTCGACAACAGACCCGTCGGGCGATTTAACATCATTATTTGAGAAAAAAGGGATATTAACATGATTAGGCGAGATTTTCTGCAGGAGGGATGCGCTGCTTGCGTATTCCGCGGCAAACCGGCACCCCGACTCCAATATTGAGGCGGCTACCTATTCCGATTGATTCCGGTTCCTGTGCACCTTCCCCCATGCCTTTTCTTAAAACGAGGGCGTAAGCTGTGCAAAAAGTCTGCATTTTACACTCATGAAGAAACTCAATATGTGGGTCGGCCCACTGCTCTCTTGCCATGGCTTATGCGGAAAGTACTCCTACTCTCCTCAAGTATCTGCGCCACTGCAAAAAAGACCTCATCCACCGAGATCCTATCCATGCACTCAAGATATATAGTATTGCCGCACCTCTTGGCATTGCAGGGAACGCAGCTCAATTCCTCATGACGAATGATACGGTGTCCCTCGCCAACCGGTCCGGTCCGTTCAGGATCAATCGCGCCGAAAAGGGCAACTGTCGGCGTGCCAACAGCAGTTGCCATGTGCAGCGGACCAGTGTCACCGCTTACCACAACGCTGCAACGCTTGAGGATCGCCCCGAGCTGCAACAAGTTGGTCTTGCCAAGCAGATCTATGGGGGTGGTCTGCATGTTGCCACAGATGGCATCAGCCAGGTCCCGTTCGTCAGGAGCCCCGACGATCACGACACAGGCGCCAAAATCAGCTGAAAGACGATCGGCAAGCTCGGCAAAACGTTGGGTGCTCCAGCACTTGATCCTATTGCTGGCTCCGGGGTTCAAGGCTATAAACGGACCGCTGTGCGCCTCGATGACTTTGGTGGCATATTCATCATCCGTAGGGGAGAGGAAGAGATCCAACTCCATGTCATCAGGCCGAATTCCGAGAGGATAAACAGTTTCGAAGTGGTTCATAACTGAGTGCACCTTCCTAGTCCTTGTCTTGTGGTAAATGAGCACACGGCATGTCAATGTGCTAAGGGCTAGAAACCATAATTTGAGATTGCACCTCTGGTAGTTCAGAACAAGGTCATAGCGCGAGGCTTTCAGACGCCGCCGCAACGCAACCAGTGCCCGAAATGTGCGATGGCTCCCTCTCTTGTCAAAGACAATGGTCTCGTAGACGCCGGGGTGGTGATCAAACATTGCCGCAGTTGAGGGGGACCCTACAAGCAGCGTGATCTTTGCTTTTGGAAAACGTTGGGAAAGCATTCGAATGACTGGAGTGATATGGAGCAGGTCGCCAATCGCTCCCGGTTTTGTAATAAGGATATTAGAGTATTCAGTCACTAAGTTTCGTCCTTTTCGATCAAGCGAGAGATATCACATGCACTGACCATCTCGCAGTGCTCTGAGGCAACTCGGCAAGCCTCTATTGTTATGAACATCGAGACCCACAGATGCTGTTCTTTTAGCTGTTGTTCTTTTCGGCTACCAGGGTCCTGAGCCGGTTAAGCACCTGCTCGTTCGGCGCGGTGCGATAGAACTGGGTGAAGCTGAGCTCGCTGTTAATGAATGCGGCAAAGAGATTGTAGCCGCCGTTGCCGGCCAGTTCGTTGGCGAAATTGTTGCCAGATATGTTGGAGTGGGAGACGGCGCGGGACCAGTGATCTTTGGGAACCATGAAAAGGGTGAGCCCCGCACCGCTTGGTACCATCAGGCAGAGCATGGCCCGGATGGCGGCGGAAACAGCGAGGAAAGTAAGAGATCAGGGCGATCAGGCGGCGACGTAGCGGCATCAGGTATCTCTGCATTGGGTTGTTGGCATTGTGACGCTAGCCAATATACGGGAAGCTGTGTTGCCGGAGCATGGCAGGAAGATGACATTTCGGTCATCAAGATACGATTCTGCGGGTTTTAGTTGTGGGTATCCAAAGCCGAGGCCGGACACCCGCAAGCGGTGCCCCTACAAGTAGCTGGCAATAGCCTGGAGTTCTAGAGGTGTAAATCTCAGCGTGACCACGGTACCCTGCCCAAGTTCGCTGGAGATGGCGACGCTGCCGCCGTGCAAGAGCATGATGGAGCGGACGATGGCCAGGCCGAGACCGCTTCCCTGGTTATGGCGCAGCCGAGCCTGCGGGCTGCGGTAAAACCTGTCGAAGATGAGCGGCAGATCCGTGGCGGGGATCCCCATGCCGTCATCCTTGATACTTATCTCCAGCCAGCCATCCTGTGCCGTTTCGATAGTAATCCGGATATGGCCGCTGTTCGGGGTGTAGTAGAGCGCGTTAGAGATGATGTTGCCGACGGCGCGTTGGAACAGATGCGGGTCGGCACTGACGCTGGCGGTTCCCTGAATGGTAATGGCAATCTGCTGCTCGTCTGCCAGGTTCCGGTACTATTCGGCCAGCGTCTCGATCTCCGCCCGTACCTCAATCTGATCGGGCAGCAGCCCCTGGTCTGGCCGTGCCAGAAAAAGGATGTCTCCCATCATGCGGGAAAGCCGCTCGTACTCCTAAATGCTCGACTCGATGATGTGGCGGTACTCTTCCTCGGAACGAGCCCGTGACAGAACGACCTCCGCCTCGCCTCGCAGATTATTGATCGGCGTGCGCAGTTCGTGGGCCAGATTGGCGGAAAACTCGCTGAGGCGGGTGAAGGAGTCCTCCAGACGTCCCAGCATGGCATCGAGTGCGATGGTCAACTGGTCGAGTTCCCTTGGCCAGACCCCAGTTCTGATGCGCTGGTGCAGATCGGTTTCGGTGATCTCTGCCACCTTGAGGGCCATCTTCTGCAGCGGTTGAAGTCCCCTGCGAGTCATCAGATAGCCTAGAGCTCCGGACAGCAGGAGTCCGATTGACACGGACATCCCCATCTTAAAGCGGTATTTCTCAATCAGGGCGTCTTCATCGGTTACGTCCAGGGCAATCTGGACCAGGCGGAAATGGGCATCGCCGAAACCCTCTGCCCAGGCGGAGTTCAACAGGTAGGACCGGCTGTCGGCTCCCAGGTACCTGGCCCCGTGCCCGATCTGTTCCTTGGGAGATAGAGGGGGCGGAAACTGCGTCAGCCGGAGCTCGGACATGCCTGGCGACTCCAAAACGACGCGTCCCTCTCCGTCTTGCGCGCGGATCAGGTACCGGAGGTGCTGGCCCGGGGTGTTGGACGGTATCTGCTCCTTGAGCATCAACGCGGTGTCGGGATCACGGGCAATAATCGTGCGGAGGCTGGAAAGTCGCTCGGCCAGGAAATCGTTCTCCTCCAACTCCAGATCGTCCGAAAGCGCCCGGAACTGAAACCAGCTGGTGCAGAAGAGGATGATCAGGGTGCAGATCAGGTAAAGCAGCACCAGACGGGTGGTTAGTGCGATGGAGGAAGTAGCGTCAGCCAGTTTTGTCGAGTACATTATCCCCTCCCTGGATCGATCGGGTTCGGTGTTATCTTGCTGCCGGCTCAAGCTCGCTCCGACAGAACTGGGAGATTCCCCTCTTGTTCCAGAGCACGACCTTTTTGCTCCTGAAAGGCTGCTGGAAATACACATCTTCGCCTCTGATCAATTTTGTTTCGGGCTCGTAGGTTATCAGGGCAACCTTTTCGTGGCTGGCTGCATAGGCGCCGGCTGCCTCCTTGCTCTCCATGGGCACCAGTGGCTGATCCAAGCGGCCCAGGAAGTGAAACTGTCCGTGATATTTGCCGATATGCAGTACGCTGTAGCCTGCCTCTTGTTTTGCTTTCAGCACGCCGGAAATGCCATGGAGGTCGTATCTTTCAAACAGGGCGCTTCCGCTGGCGAATACCACGAGATAGCCAAGCACCGAAGAGAAGGCCGTATAGCTCACTGCGCGGGAAAAGGAGCGCTGCCTGAGGAAAAAGAGGGTCAAGCCTGTTGCTGTCAGTCCCAGCGCAAGCAGCCGCAGTCCCGATATGCCGATAGACCCGATGTTGCCTCCCATGTCGAGGAAGGAGAGCACCAGGGCGGCGACTCCCAGCGCGCTGTAAAATGCGGCGCCGGCATAGCGCCAGGACCCGGTTTTTTCCCTGGGCTCGCAAAGCGCCATGTTCCTGGCCATCAGCATGCTGAATGCGGGGAGTGCCGGGATCAGGTAATGGACCTGTTTCCCGCTGATCAGGGAGAAAATCAACAGGGTGGAGAGCGCCCAGATTATCAGCAGACGGCTGCCCGTGTCCTTTGCCAGCTGTGAACAACCGCGCCAGGCCGGGGTGAACAAGGTCCAGGGGAGCAGCAACGCAGGCAACCAGGGGAGATACCACCACAAGGGACGCTTGTGTGCGAAGGAATCTGCCACTCGATTCACCGTCTGTCCCCAGAGGACGGCTTCCCGGTAAGCTTGCCCGCCGCTCAAGGCCGCCGGTATCAGCCAGACCAGAACAACCGCTATCCCGAGGCAAAGTGACAAGGTGAGCCAGGCGTACCAGCTCCTGGAAAATTTCTCCTTCGGTATCCAGAGAAACGCCAAAATGGCGCAGGGTAGGATATATACCAAAACAACGGGACCTTTGGTGAGCAGGCCCCCGCCTATCGAGATGCCGACCAGAAGCCAAGACTTAGCACCGTGGTTTTTGGCTGCTGTCAGTAGGCCGAATATTGCCAGCAATACCCAGCTGGTCAGCACGATATCGAACATAATCAACGCCGACCAAAGCAGGTAAGACAAGGTGGAAGACAAAATGATCGCAGCATAGCGTGCGACCTTTTCATCATCCCAAAGTAGCAGGGAGATCCTGTGCACCAAAGCGACGTTCAAAAGACCGAACAGCAAGGGGATAAAGCGCAGCGTCGCCTCATTCACCCCCAGAAGCAGCCAGTCCAGGTTAAATAACCAGAACAGGAGCGGGGGTTTATGGGAATAGGGGAGGGCGTTTTGCAGCGGAACGATGAAGCTGTTCTGCTGCCTCATCTCCCATGCCACCGAAAGATAGCGCGTTTCATCCACCGGAAAATAGGGCAGGAACAAAGAAAAGACCAGTGCGGGGATGACGAGGATCAGGAAGGGAAACCACAATAACCTAACTTGCAGCATGGTTTTTTTCCTTCCGCACGAAGTGCAGATTCCGAAGATAGACCGTGATCCCGAACGCCTGTCCGAGAATGAAGACCGGGTCCTGACGGTACACGGAATAGCAAAGCAAGATGAGGGATCCGAGGATGCTGAAGTACCAAAACGATACCGGTATCACGCTCTTTTTCTTTTTTTCCGTGGCAATCCATTGCACCACAAAGCGCATGGTAAAGAAAAACTGACCGGCAAGGCCGATGGCAACCCAGGAACTGTTAGCTAAGGTCACGATTCGCACCTCGCGATACGTACATTTTTTACTCTCAGACGCAGCCAGCAAACTCCGGTGATATCGACGATGCCGACCCAGAGGCGGTTCATGGTTCCGTACTTCGAGCAGCCGTGCACTCTGGCCCGATGACTGACTTCAAGGGAAATAACGTCGCCACCTTGCATCCGGACCAGGGCCGGCAAAAAGCGGTGCATATGATCGAAAAAGGGGAGGGCGTTAAAGGCCGACCGGTAAAACACCTTCAAGCCGCAGCCGGAATCGGGCGTCTGGTCCCTCAAGAAAAAGCTCCTGACGGAGTTGGCGATTTTGGAGCAGACGATGCGCCAAGCGGGGTCGTTTCTTTTCTTCCGGAATCCCGCAACCATGCGGAGCTTGGGATTATCGCTGTTCAATAAGGCACTGACCAGCTTGGGAATGTCCGCGGGGTTGTTCTGGCCGTCGCCATCCATGGTTGCTATCAACCTCCCCTCTGCATGAGCTATCCCGGTTGCGATTGCCGCGCTTTGGCCGCAGGTGGTCTCGTGTTGTATCACCTTCAGTTTCGGTACATTTCCCCTGTAGTTGAGAGCCCGGGCATACGTGTCGTCACTGCTCGCGTCATCCACTACGATGATCTCGTAGGAGTGCGAAAGTTTCAGTTGTCCGATTTCGGCGATAAGCGCGCCGATGTTGTCCGCTTCGTTGTATGCGGGTATCACGATGGAAATATCTGTCATAGATTGCAGGCCTCTGGTTGAGCTGTGGGGATGGCCCATAATACAGAGGCAGCCTTGCCGGAGCATGGCAGGGAGATGACATTTCGGTCATGTTGGGGGGAAGGAGGGGGTTTTGTAGGGATACCCCTTGCGGGTATCCAAGGCAGGGCACCGGCAAGGGGTATCCCTACAAGATACTCGTTAGCTGGAAAGGGGCTGTAGGCGAGAAAGGATACTGAGCATGAACTGAACCCTAGCCGGCAATAACCGGGAGTTCTTGAGGCGGAAATCTCAGTGTGACTACGGTACCTTGCCCCGGATCGCTGGAGATGCCGACGCTGCCGCCGTGCAAGAGCATGATGGACCGGACGATGGCCAGGCCGAGGCCGCTTCCCTGGTTATGGCGCAGCCGGGCCTGCGCACTGCGGTAGAACCTGTCGAAGATGAGCGGCAGATCCGGTGCGGGAATCCCTATACCGTCATCCTTGATACGTATCTCCAGCCAGCCATCCTGTGCCGCTTCGATGGTTACCCCGATATGGCCGCCGCTTGGGGTGTAGTAGAGCGCGTTCGAGATAATGTTGCCGACGGCGCGTTGGAACAGATGCGGCTCGGCACTGACGCTGCCGGTTCCCTGAATGGTGATGGCAATCTGCTGCTCGTCCGCCACGTTCCGGTAATATTCGGCCAGCGTCTCGATCTCCGCCCGTACCTCGATCCGGTCCAGCAGCAGCCCCTGGTCCGGTCGGGCCAGAAAAAGGATATCTCCCACCATGCGGGAAAGCCGCTCGTACTCCTCGATGCTCGACTCGATTATGTGGCGGTACTCTTCCTCTGAGCGGGCCCGTGACAGGGCTACCTCCGCCTCCCCGCGCAGATTGTTGATCGGCGTGCGCAGCTCGTGGGCAAGATTGGCGGAAAACTCGGTGAGGCGGGCAAAAGATTCTTCAAGACGTGCCAGCATGGCATCGAGGGCGATGGTCAAATCGTCCAGCTCCCTGGGAAAACCGAGGGGGACAGTTGGTTGAGTTACTCGGAGGCCAAGGGCAAGAGAGGCAGAGCTAACGGCTTGTTATCTTCCTAACCTGCAAATTTTACGGAGGAACTCAACGAAGTGACCAGCGTCCTTGGGGACCGACCCGAGTGGGTCATTGTGATGGCCAGGGGAACGCAAGGCCAGCAGGATAGCCCGGTCGAAAGAATGTGCTTCCCCGTCCATAACCTCATCAGCCAGTTCGGCAAAAGCCCAGAGGCCGGACATGATCAGGGAGACCACCACCAAGGAAAAAAGTTCGGGGCGAGCCTGACGAAGCACGAGAATAAGCCGGGCAAACACCCTCATCTTGGCTCTCCTTGCAATTCAAAGCCACTCTGGGCGACATCTATCCTGGCACAGGGGGGACTTGAGCATCCCCGACATAATCGACCTGGTCGAGGCATGTAGTTAAGAAGAAGTCGCAAAAACCTGTTAAATCCGAATTGGAAAGGTTTCCTCCCGCCACTGGGCTCTGGGGTCGGACCAAGCTAACGGGCCGTGATCATGGAGTAATTGCGCATTTCATCCCCCTTCTTCAGCTTTAAAGCTGCCTTTTTGGTGGTCGTCACTGCAAACGAAGCTCCAACAAGGCACTTGGACCGCCCGAAAAGCCGCCCGGTCAACTCCCGAAACATTGGCTGCGATAAGGATTGGGTAACAGGGTTCCCCCCAGAAACCAATCATTAAAATGATGAGAGGGCGAGCAACCGTGCGCCGTAAATAATCCGCACTATGAAAACTGTCTTCCCGGTAATGCGAAATATTGTGCGATATGCGCCGTAAATTAGGTGGCGATATCCTGTTCCGAGAAGTTCATTTTCGGGAATCAGCGGACAACGCTCAGGAAATTGCTCCAACGACTCGATCTGCTCTTCCAGTCGCAGAATAAAGGATGTGGCATTCTCTGGGCTATCATCGGCGATGTAGGTCCAGATTTCCTCCACATCCCGCTCGGCCGCTGGCGTAATCTGGACGCTATATTTTGCGGGCATCTTTGAACTCACTCAAAAAAGCACGGGCCGGGCGGGTCTTACCGGCATCAATCTGTGCCTCGGCTTCGAAGAGCAGCCGAGAGAGGTTCATAGCTTTCAACTGCTTTTCATAGACCTTGGCATCGATCAGGACCGAATCGGCACGACCGTTCACCGTCAACACTACCGGACGGCCGGTTTCGTGAACGTGATCAAGAATTTCCCGAGTATGCCTTTTGAGATCGGTGACCGAGCGGATATCTTCAGAAAAACTGATTGACATGGGAGCCTCGCATTATTTGATGTTAAATTCAATGTCATATTGGATGCATTATGTCTCGGCGTCAAACGATTTTTCCAAGAAGACAGGATTAGAGGAAAAAAATGGAAAGTTGGAAGAGGTCGAGGGGTAGGCTGTCCCAACTTCAAAACTTCGAAGCCTGGCCCAAAGCCTGGCCCCATTGTCTCCCTGGCCCCATTGTCTCGAGTTCCCGGTCCGGCACCAGCTCGGAATAAAGCCGGGCCAGCGGCAGGTCGACCTTGGTCAGCGCCAGCTCAACGTTGCGGCAGCCAGGATTAAACTGCGAATTTTCTATCATTACAGGTCATTTGCACAAGCAAAACAGTGCTGTTGAGTTATTACCCACTGCGGCAATTTCCCCCAATCACCGGTGCACTGTCTTCAGGCGGCACGACCCCCCTCGTCCCGGCAAGCCCTGTCCAGCCAGTTATAGAAACGGCTCGCTGCACCCTTTTGATTTTCTGTATAAGGTTGACCTGGACACGCCCAGTTTTCGGGCAGCCGCGGAGACATTGCCGTTACACTCGCGCAGGACGTCCCGGATAGCAACCACTTCGACCTCCTCCAGGCTTCCCGAGCCGCTGCCGGACTCCAACTCCGCACCACGGCGATACTCCTCCGTTCCCGCTCCAATCTGCTCCAAAAAGTCTTCCGGGAGGTGCTCGACCGTGATTTCGTTGTCGCCGTTTCTGAGAGCCAACGCCGTTCGGACGGCATTGGAAAGCTGGCGGACATTGCCCGGCCAGCAATGCCGGGCAAAAAGATCGAGTACTTCCGCGGAGAAAGTGATCTGTTCATGCTCCGGAGCAAGGGTCCGCAGGATGTTGCAGGCCAAGGCAATCCGGTCCGCCCGGCTGCGCAGCGGAGGGAGGGTGAGCAGCAGTCCGTTGAGCCGGTAATAGAGATCTTCACGGAAGCGGCCGGCCGCAACCTCGTCTCGCAGTCGGCGGTTGGTGGCGCAGATGATCTTGATGTCGACCGGTAAGGACTTGGTGCCCCCCAGCGGCGTGACGATCCGGTCCTGCAGCACCCGCAGCAACCTGGCCTGAAGGCCCAGGGGCATGTCGCCGATTTCATCGAGAAACAGGGTGCCGCCGTCGGCCTGCTGAATCATGCCGATGCTGCCGGAGCGCCGGGCGCCGGTAAAGGCGCCATCCCGGTAGCCGAACAACTCCGACTCGATCAGCCCTTCCGGTATGGCGGCGCAGTTGAGGGCCACGAAGGGACCGGCGCGGCGAGGGCCATCGGCATGGAAGGCACGCGCGAACATCTCTTTGCCGCTCCCCGACTCGCCCTGGATCATCAGCGGGATGTCGTGATCGATGACCCTGCTCACCTTGCGGATGGCCGTCTCCATGGCAGGATCGCCCAAGTCGAGCGCCGCCAGGCAGGGGGCGCCGGTTGCGCGCAGGGCGACCCCCGGCTGACGGATGGGCAGATAGGTGATGGGCGAGACCGGGGCGCTGAATTTGACCCGGCCAAAGACCTCGACGCCGTTTCGCAGGCCGAACCTGATGATCGGCTGCGGCAGAAGGCGGGTCTGTTCGAAAAGGCTCGCCATGGTAAGATCGAAGATGGCAGCGAAGTCGCGCTTCTCCGCATCGTAACGGTCGAGGCCGAGCTGGACCAGGGCGGCCCGGTTGCCGCCGACGAAACGACCATCGGGGGAGAAAGCCGCAATCCCTTCATAGAGCGTGCCGATGAACTCGGGGCGGAGATGGAAGTGAATAAGAACGGCGTCACTGAAATCGTGGGAGAAAAACTGATTTTCAATCATCTGGGCAGACATGCGCACCAGCGGCATGGTGTGACGCTGGTAGGCGGCGGAGTCGCTGGAGACGTTGAGAACGCCGAGCATCCTGCCCAGGGGATCGAAGATCGGCGCAGCCGAACAGTCAAGGAACTGGTTGATCTCGATAAAGTGCTCGCCGCTTTGAACCGAGACCGGAACTTTTTCAATGAGGGCAGTGCCAATGGCGTTGGTGCCATTGGCCTCTTCCGTCCAGAGGCCGCCGGGCTTCAGTGTCACCTGCTGGGTCTTTTCCACAAAATCCTGGTCGCCGACCGAGTGCAGCACCACTCCGGCGGCATCCGTCAGCACCACCACGCTCGAAGTCCCGGAAATCTGCTCGCGGAGCTGATCCATGACCGGCTCGGCATGCATGATCAGCCGGCTGCTCCGTTCTCGAAACCCGTTCAGGGCGCCGGATGAGACGAAGGGGATCTCCCCGGACTTGCGCTCCACACTGACCTTGCGGTCGATACAGCGCTGCCAGGAACGGGCGATAACCTGGGGCAGGAGGCCGTCCGGAAGAGGCTCTCCCGCCAGAAAGCGCGCCTTGACATCAATCATACTTATCGCCTGGTTGACGGTTGACCACGACATAATCACCTCCCGAAATCCCTGTCCCTGGGATCCTGAACCGCTTCATGAGCCCGCCTGCACCCCACAAATACTTAACGCTGTTTTCTTTTGCACCAGTTGCACAGCAACACCTGTGCCATTTTGAGTCAATCCTCATCCTGCGCGCGGACCTCCCCCAGGGGCAGCTAACCTGCAAAACCCGACAAGACCGGATAAATCTTTATAGTTGCAGCTATATAACGACAAGCAGCACGCGGAAATATATCAATAAAACCAAGTTCTAACTGTTGGCATGTGACTGCTAAAAAGGACAAGCGAGGGAACGTTGGCTGACGCCGACAACGCATATGGGGAGAAAGGAGACAGTCATGCCAAATGTGGCGACGCAGATCGATGAGATGATGGCAAGAGCAGGGAAAGCAGCAGAATCCTTCAAGGGGTTCTCTCAGCTGGACGTCGACAGGGTCGTCGCGTCTATGACCAGGGCCGGCGTCCTCAACGCCATGAGACTGGCGAAACTGGCCGTCGAGGAAACCGGCATCGGGAACGTGGAGGACACGCCAAAAATCACTTCGCCACCTAGGTGGTATTCGATTACATGAGAGGCAAGCCGTCGGTCGGCATCATCGGCGAGCAAGACGGCATCATCTCCATTGCCGAACCGTTCGGCATCATCGCCGCGGTAACGCCGGTAACCAACCCTGCCGCAACGACCATGTTCAAGGCCCTCATCGCCCTCAAAGGGGCCAACGTCATTTGTTTTGCCTTCCATCCCGGTGCGCAGAGATGCAGCGCCGCTGCCGCCCAGTCGCCATGGCGATCGCCGACGTCATCGCCTCCAAGACCTTCGATAACGGCGCCATCTGCTCGTCGGACCAGTCGGTGATCTTTGACGACAAGGACGTCGCCGGAAAAGCGCTCCAATTGTTCCTGGAAAACGGCGCCTATCTTTGCAGCGAAGCGGAAAAGGCCAAGCTGGAAGCGGTGATGTTCGACAAGGAGCGGGGCGTCCCGGCCATGGCGGTCATCGGCAAAAAGCCGCAGATCATCGCAGAGCTGGCGGGATTCTCCGTACCGGCCGAGGTGAAGCTGCTCATGGCGCCGCTCACCACCACCGGCGCCGAAGACTGGATGAGCCACGAAAAGCTTTCTCCGGTCCTCGGCTGGTACATCGCCGACAGCAAGGAAAAAGCGATTTCCGCCGCCATCTCCCAGTTGGAGTGCGGCGGAGCCGGCCACTCGGCGGTGGTCTTCATCGAAAACGAGGAGGTTGCCAAGGATTTCGCCCTGAGTGTTCCGGCCAACCGGGTGATCTGGAACCAGCCCTCGGTCCATGGCGCCATCGGCGCCATCTACAACGACCTGGTCCCTTCGCTGGCCCTGGGCTGCGGCGCCAAGGGGGGCAACGGCGCCACGGAAAATGTCGGTTTCGCGAACCTGCTTAACATTAAGAGGGTGGCCAGAAGGAAGTCCGCCTCCAATTAATCAGGCGCCGGATAGATTCCGGGGAGATCTGTAATCCATGATGAGCAGTGCGCGGCAAGCAGGTTGTCGTCATTGACCAGATCCGGGATCAGGTGACCATCATAGCGTCAGCTCGTCTTGGATATCGCCGAACCAGGGAGAATGCGGACACCAGAGGGATGATTTTTACAGTATCTGCCGCCGTTGCGTCGCTCTCCTCAAGTGTTGTTTTCTTTTGCGACAATTGCATCGGCAACACCTGTGCCATTTTGGGCCATATTCGCCCGGCATCCGGACCGCGTCACGGTGCGTCGAGCTCAGGGCGCGACACTTTCACGAAATGTTCCCATTCATAATCAGCCGGTTACTGATTGCTGACCGGAATGTACGATTCAATAAAACCCGGTTATAGGATTTGGCATATGAACTGCTATACAGGATGAGTGAACGGGCGCTGCCTGACACCAACAACGCTGACGGTAAGAAAGGGGATCAATAATGTCAAACGCATGCACGCAGATCGATCGGATGGCAGCAAAGGCACTGAAGGCGGCAGAGGCTTTCAAGAGCTTCACCCAGGAGCAGGTCAACAGCATCACCTTGGCCATGACCAAGGCCGGTGTCGCCAACGAGCGCAAGTTGGCCGAGATGGCGGTCGAAGAGACCGGTATCGGCAACGTGGAAGACAAGGTCATCAAGAATCACTTCGGCACCCAGGTGGTCTACGACTACATGAAAGACGGGAAGTCGGTCGGCATCATCGGTGAAGAAAACGGCGTCATCTCCATTGCAGAACCGTTCGGTATCGTCGCCGCGGTCACGCCGACCACCAACCCGACTTCCACCACCATGTTCAAGGCGCTGATTTCACTCAAGGGCCGCAACGTGATCATCCTGGCCTTCCATCCCAGGGCCCAGAAATGCAGCGCCGCCGCCGCCCGGATCATGCTGGACGCCGCCGTGGCCGCCGGCGCTCCCGCCGACTGCATCCAGTGGGTTACCGAGCCCTCCATCGAGGCTACCGACGCGCTGATGAAACACCCGGACGTGTCCATCGTCATCGCCACCGGCGGCGGCGCCATGGTCAAGGCAGCCTACAGCTCCGGGCATCCCGCCCTGGGAGTCGGGCCCGGCGGCGTGCCGGTCTTCATCGAGAAGACCGCCGACCTGGACATGGCCGTGGCAGACGTCATCGCCTCCAAGACCTTTGACAACGGCACCATCTGCTCCTCCGACCAGTCGGTAATCTTCGATTGCGACAAAGTAGCCAAGAAGGCCCTGGGTCTCTTCGAAGCAAGCGGCGCCTATCTCTGCACCGAAGCCGAGAAGGCCCAGCTGGAAGCCGTCATGTTCGACAAGGAAAGGCACGTCCCCTCCATGGCCATCGTCGGCAAGAGCGCGCAGGTCATTTCCGCACTGGCCGGTTTCACCATCCCCGCCGACAGGAAGTTGCTCATGGTGCCCCTGACCACCACCGGCGGCGATGACTGGATGAGCCGCGAGAAGCTCTCCCCGGTGCTGGGATGGTTCATCACGGACAGCAAGGAAAAGGCCATCAGCGCCGCCGCGCAACAGCTGGAATTCGGCGGCGCCGGCCACTCGGCCGTCGTCTTCACCGAGAATGAAGAGGTCGCGATGGAGTTCGCACTGAACGTGCATGCCAACCGCGTGGTCTGGAACCAGCCCTCCGTGCACGGCACCATCGGCGCCCTTTACAACAGCCTGGTGCCCTCCCTTACCTTGGGATGCGGCGCAATGGGCGGCAACATCACCACCGAGAACGTAGGCTACAAGAACCTGCTCAACATCAAGCGGGTAGCCCGCAGAAACGCCGCCTAATCCGTTTAGTAGACACCTGCGGGTTTTGGTCATAGCTGTATGGGCGCAGTCCGACGCGCCCATACAGCCGCCTCTCGGGATCTCCCGCAACCCCCTCGCCGCAACCTTCGCAGCAAAGCAGTTACTCGAAGCCCCTTTCCGTTGCAGCCCCGGCAGCAAAGCTAGTTAGTTTCCATCCGGAAAGGGTGCTTTTCCGCCCTGGCGGCGTCAACCTTCGGTCTTGCTTGTGCGGCGTACTTATGTACGCCTCCGCGCAACCCCTCGGTTTCCTTGCCAGGACGAAAAATCCCCGCTTTCCGAATCGGAAACCAACTGTTTCACATCCGGAGTTTCCGGATGGAAACTA
>Ga0209317_1000615_pt1 | contig 40398 bp, 42 predicted proteins | sample RifGroB2_FD_183994 | JGI IMG/M metagenome (GOLD analysis project Ga0209317, IMG submission 183994) | Soil microbial communities from Rifle, Colorado, USA - Groundwater B2 (SPAdes) (version 2) | ecosystem: Environmental > Terrestrial > Soil > Unclassified | place: Rifle, Colorado | collected... | reverse complement strand
TTTTTTTCGGAGGGCCGATCCGTTGGGATCGATCCGGGAGGAAGCATCCTGCACCGTTACGGTACCTGAGCCCTCTCCCTTTTTCCTGCCGGCCTGTATTCGGTTGCAAAGAGCTGCCCTGCGAAGTCAAACTTTATAACAAAAGGTTATCCGACCGTCAACCCTTTTCTACCAACTTAATGAGTAATTTTTTCTAACCGCAACAACTGGCAAATCAGGGCTTCCCCTTCCCGCTTCACCTCGGCTATACTCCACCCATGTCAAATCTGGCCTTTAGCCTCATCGTCGTCTCCGCTGTCATGCACGCCATCTGGAATCTGCTGGTCAAGCGGAGCCGCCACAAAACGGTTTTCATCTGGTGGATGTTTGTCGCGTCCTTCGGGCTCTTCACGGCCTCCCTGCCGCTGGTCCCGGAACCCTTCCTTTGGCCGGGTGTAGAGACCCTGCAGATGATAGGAATCGGAGCGGCCGCTTTTGCCCTTTATCACCTTTTCAATGGGAGAGCATACCAGGATGGCGACCTGTCAATCGTCTACCCCCTCTCGCAGACCTCAATGGTATACGTACCGATCTGGGGCGTGGTCCTGCTCGGCGAGCGGCTGTCGTTTATCGGGGTGGTAGGAATCCTGCTGGTAATCCTCGGCACATTTTCCCTGCAGATGCAGCGCATCTCACTCACCGAGTTAGCGCGTCCGTTTCGCGACCTGAGTAGCCCATCGGTTCGGGCCGCCCTTTTGGCCGGCTTTATCTACTCGATCGGCTCCATTGCAGAAAAAACGGGGGTAAGGCACTACTCTCCCCTTTACTTCACCTACCTGCTGATACTTTCCATGCTGCTTCTGATGACGATAAACCTCTGCAGGCCCAAGTACCGCTCGCTGGTTGCGGCCGAGTTCCGGGAAAACTGGCTGCCGATAGTTTGCAGCGGCCCCATCGTGATGACCTCGTTTCTCACCTTCCGCTACGGACTGAACCTTGCTCCGGTCGGTTACGCCGTACCGGTGCGGCAGGTAAGCATCATGGTCGGCGTGCTGATAGGGATTCTCTTTCTGCACGAAGGCTTTGCAAAGGCCAGGCTGTTGTCGGCACTGCTCATTCTGGCCGGCGCGGTGCTGATCCGCTTCGGATAGCACCGGCAACCAGCGGCTATCGGCGCAAAAAGGCCCGCCAGACTTATCTAGCGGGCCGATTTCATGATACGCCTTGGTATGCCAAGGGGACTGGCTCCGCAGGTGCCTGTCACCTTCATCACCCTTTACCTGCCAAGCTTGCCTCCCCTTTCAGTGCCACCTGTGCAGGACTTTGCTCGCTTTTCCTCCCATGTCATCAGCGAAATGGGTCAAGTCGCTGATCATCCTCTCCCTCTTGTTACCTATCGATCTGCCGAATCGAACCAGCTTCTTGCGGCTTTTGGTGCCTGAATACGGTGCGAAAAGAAGCGCCAAGCCCGCACCCACTACGCCTCCGCCGACGAGCATCAGAGCATCTGCCATTTTGTTGCTGACTTTGTGTGCCATAGTAGGGCCTCCTTTTAGATTTTTTGCTACGCATATTATAGCCCATAAAAATGGAAACCACGATGAAATGATTAAAAACCCGCCACCTGAGCTAGAAACGGCTCAGACAGGAGCCGTTCGGTGATGTCCGGAATGAGCAAAACTTCTCCGGGAAATAAAGTGATGACTTTTTGCCTATCTACAGTAGTATGCAACTATCACGATATTACCAGCTTCAGTATCAGCAAGTCACAAACCAGCCGTGCCAGACACTTGTGACTGGGAAGCATCCTATCCGTAAATACAGAATTGAGGAGAGGGACATGCTACTGGAGAGGTTGATAGAGAGCGCAGGCAAAAAGTCCGAGTTCGACTGGGATTCATACTACACCTGGCTGTTCAGCCAGGATGCAGGCCGTGAAGTTACTGACTTCGTCTTCTGGGAATGCAAGAGTTGCCTTACCGTCAATCTGCTGTACCTGCCGGCGCGCTATGGGAAATGCCGCTGCTGCTCACTCATCCATCTGCCATCTTGATCGAGAACATGCGCGGCTTCTTGAGCGCTCCGGGAGATTTAAAGACTATGATACGGATAATTCTGATTGCTGCATTTATTGCCGGCACCACAAATAGTGCGGCATCGTTAGACAGCTGTACTGAGTGCCATGGTAATCGACAGGGGATGGAGACGCTGGGCTACGGAGGCTTTTACGTCACCAGACAGGAAGCAGAGGCACAGACCCACATGCAGGCTAGCTGTGAGCAGTGCCACCTCGGCAATCCTGATGAGCGCGACAAAAACAGGGCGCACAGGGGGATGGCGCGACTGCTGGTGGTTTCCAAGAAAGGGCTGGCAGTGATGAGCTCGGCGAGGCAGTACCCGCTTCAATATGGCACCAATGCCATGAACCGGGTTTACACGGTGGCGGCCAAGGATGGCAAAACGGTCAAAGACGCCTCTGTGGCGGCCATTTCCTGGCACGACAAAAAAGCCGAAACCCTGAGCCAGGATTTCGATGTCATGAAAAAAACCTGCGGCTCGTGCCACCCGCAGGAATTTTCCGAATTCTCCAAGAGCACCATGGCGACCAACGGCAAGCAGAGCCAGTACAAGGGATGGCTTGATAAAGAGCGCGGCCCGCATAACTGCGGCCCATGGTTCGAGGGGAACCTCGCCTCGATGCAGGCAAACACCGCCATACCCATGTCACCGCAGAGCAGCCGCATCAACCAGAGAGCCTGCAATACCTGCCATGTCGGCTGCCTCGACTGCCATTTCTTCCCTCAGAAAAAAGACCCTGCCAACCCGGCCATCGGCCCCCACAGCTTCGTTAAGACTCCCCCACCGGAAAGCTGCTACGGCGGCGGCCGGGCTTCCATCTGCCATGCGGGCCCGGAGGATCGGCGGCGCGGAGCCGGCTATTTCGGGGGTTCCTTCTCCTTTCCCGAAGGAAACGAAGCCGATGTCCATTTAAAGGCCAAGGTCGGCTGTCTCGACTGCCACCAAAGCACCAAAAGCAATCCATCCATAGGACATGCCATGGTCAAGAGGCAGGCAGACGATTCCTGCAGGCGCTGTCATCCGGAAGCGGTCAAGACCCATGGCGCTTCCAGGCACAAAAACCTCTCCTGCGAAGCCTGCCACATTCAGCAGGTGGCCGGCTACCAGGGCACCTACTGGGGTCCGGGAAAAATGGCCGGATCGGCAACGCCCTATTTCAAGTTCAAGGCCTACTACGGCTACCTGCCGCAACCAATACTGATTAAAGACCAGAGCGGCCGCTGGATTCCGGTGAAACCCTTCCCGATGGCGGTCATGAACCAGAAGACTTCCCCCTTCAAGCCGGGCCTGCACTGGCGCTTCCCGCTTGAGCTTCCGGAGTTGAAGAGGACCGATGACGCCTGGGGTTACGTGGGGTTGTTCGGCGGGTTGCCTGAAAACAACAAGGCCCTGCTCTGGATACAGATGGACAAGATGTCCCACAAGCTCGGCAAGAGCCGCTCGTGCGACTCGTGCCATGGCTCCCTGGACGGCTCTCAAGTGCAGAAGGTAACCTGGGAATATGGCGATCCCGGAGCGCTCCCCTTCAACGGCAGCCATGAGGTACTGGCAAATAGCAAAGGGCTGTTCATCAAGAAGATGCAGTCGGAGAAGATCGAGTTGGAACCCGGATACGCACTCTCGACGTTTGCTCCCTGGGTCTATCTTAAAGACGCCTGGCAGATCCAGGGAGATTTTTCGCTGCCGATCTTAAAGGACAGGAAAGCCTTAGAATCCTTCCAGGCCAATCCTGAAGCAGCTATAAAAGCGGGGGTTCGGCACCGTTGACGGGTTTACAGAGGAGAAAATGATGATCGGGGGGAGCCAGCAGGGGACTCGATGCAGGGGGCGATCGATTCGCCCCCTGCAAAAAAGCCCCTGACCGGAGTGGAACTGTAGAGCGCTCAGGGCGATGTCTGCCGGGGAACCATGTCCTGGAGGGCCTCTCTCATCAGGTCTGACACCTTCTTGTTGGATGCCCTGGATACCTTTTTCAGGGTCTCGCGCTCTTCATCGCTCACTCGCACCGACACTATATTGCCTTTGGTGTGCTTTCTAAATTTGGGCATGTTGCCTTCTCCGCCATCAGCATGGTTAGCGACTTTAACCCGGCGTATAGACCTTCAGCAGAGCCTGGGCCATCTCGGCCGGGCTGTCCGCCACGCTGATGCCGCACTCGCGCAGTACGGCGACCTTTTCCGTGGCGGTACCCTTGCCGCCGGAGATGATGGCGCCGGCATGTCCCATGCGCTTGCCGGGAGGGGCGGTGATGCCCGCGATGTAGGCGGCGACCGGCTTGCTCATATACTGCTTTACGAATTCGGCTGCCTCTTCCTCGGCACTGCCGCCGATCTCACCGATCATGATGACCGCCTCGGTGTCGGGATCTTCCTCGAAAAGGCGCAGGCAGTCGATGTGGCTGGTACCGTTCACCGGATCGCCGCCGATACCGACGCAGGTGGACTGGCCCAGGCCGAGGCTGGTGAGCTGCCAGACCGCCTCGTAGGTGAGCGTACCTGAGCGGGAGACCACGCCGATCTTCCCGGGCTTATGGATGTAGCCGGGCATGATGCCGATCTTGCACTGGCCGGGGGTGATGACGCCGGGGCAGTTGGGGCCGACCAGCCGGCTGTTCTTGCCGGCCAGGTACTGCTTCACCTTGACCATGTCCAGAACCGGAATCCCTTCGGTAATGCAGCAGATCAGCTCGATGCCGGCATCGACCGCTTCCATGATGGAATCGGCTGCGAAGGGGGGCGGGACATAGATGACCGAAGCGGTGGCTCCGGTCCTCGCGACGGCATCGGTTACCGTATCGAAGACGGGAAAGCCGTCGATGACGGTGCCCCCTTTGCCAGGGGTGACGCCGCCTACCATGAGCGTGCCGTAGTCGCGAGCCCCCTGGGCATGAAAGAGACCGGTGGCGCCGGTGATCCCCTGGGTGATTACCTTGGTATCTTTATTGATCATTATGCTCATTGTCGGCTCTCCTATGCAGCGGCCGCGACGGCCTGGACAATTTTCTGGGCTCCGTCGGCCATACCGTCGGCGGCGACTATGTTCAGACCGCTATCGGCAAGCAGGCGTTTACCGAGCTCGACGTTGGTCCCTTCCAGGCGGACCACCAGCGGAACCTGGATGCCGACCTGCTTGGCCGCTTCGATGACGCCGGTCGCGATCACATCGCACTTCATGATGCCGCCGAAGATATTGACCAGTATCCCTTTGACGTTCTTGTCGGAAAGGATGATCTTGAAGGCCTCAGTGACCCGCTCGATGGTCGCCCCGCCCCCGACGTCCAGAAAGTTGGCCGGGTCGCCGCCGTAGTGCTTGATGATGTCCATGGTGGCCATGGCCAGACCTGCGCCGTTTACCAGGCAGCCGATGTTGCCGGCCAGCGAAATGTAGGAGAGGTCGTGCTGGGAGGCCTCCACCTCGTTCGGGTCTTCTTCGTCGAAGTCGCGCATGTCGCCGATCTTTGGATGCCTGAAGATGGCGTTGTCGTCGAAGCCGAATTTCGCGTCCAGGGCGAGCAGTTCGCCCTCGGCCGTGACCACCAGCGGGTTTATCTCCAGCATGGAGCAGTCGCAGGCGATAAAAGTGGTGTAGAGTCCCGTCAGCACCTTCACCGCCTTACCAGTCAGCTTGCCGGTGAGGCCTAAGCTGAAGGCGATCTTTCGGCACTGGAACTGGGTGAGCCCCACCAGCGGATCGACCGCCTCGGTAAAGATCTTCTCAGGTGTGCTGGCGGCAACCTCTTCGATGTCCATCCCCCCTTCGGTGGAGGCCATCACGGTGACCCTGGAGGTGGCCCGGTCTACCAGCAGGCTCACATAGAGCTCGTTGGCGATGTTGCAGCCGTTTTCCACCATGACACGGTTCACCAGCTTCCCCTCGGGCCCGGTCTGGTGGGTGCGCAGCGTCATGCCGAGCATCTCGCGGGCGATCAGCTGCACCTCGTCCGGAGTGCGGGCAAGCTTGACGCCTCCCCCCTTCCCCCGGCCGCCAGCGTGGATCTGCGCCTTGACGACCCAAGGCCCCTCGCCGAGACGCTTGGCCCACTCCCTGGCGCTGGCGCCGTTGTAACAGACGTGGCCGTCGGGAACCGGCACGCCGAACTTGCGTAGAATCGCTTTTGCCTGGTACTCGTGGATGTTCATACCTTCTCCTGTAATGCTGATTTGGTGGTGACAATTCCCCAAACACATTTCGACCGCCCAACCCTCAGGCCAGGCGTACTCCAGAGCCACTTCCGCCGTTGCCAGCAAACACCCTTCTAATCTCAGTGCCGGCATGAGACACTGTTACCATTTCAAATTGGTAAGACAAATTTTTACAGCAAGGCCCACACCCCCTGAACGACAATCAGATTCATAGCACATCAGGCAAGCTAATGCCATAAAATCATCGTTTAGCTTGAGTTATCCCCCCAGCGAGACAGACAGTCGCGCCCACAAACGGGGAAGAAGACTCCTCTGCCAACAGCATTTGGTAATACCGTATGACAAATAACAAGAGACACCGGTCACCCGGCCGGGGCTTCTTTCCGGCAAGGTCCCAGGGGCCGCGGGGATTGCCCTTTGGAACCCCTGTCCATAGCAGCTGCGGAGCCTGCCTCTAATGGCTTGCCCCGTTCCCGGTTAACCGGCCACAGGCTGACTGCATAATCACCGACAACCTACCGCCCACCCCCGAGAGGGGGCAGCGTACAAAAAATCCCCCACCCCGTGCACTGGTCAGGGGTGAGGGGTGCGGCCTTGCAGCAGGGAATTCCGGAGCACGATAAGTATCACAGTTAAAAAACGCCCCGTTGTTTTGGCAACGGGGCGTTTTCCGGTCAGTGGCTGGCTACGACTTGAACCAGGAGGCAGTCGTGTCCAGTTCGCTTGCCAGCTTGCTGAGGTGTCGCACACCATACAACCAGATTCTTCCTTGCCATAGCTTCTGCCTCCTGTGGATCGTATTTGCCGATTTCGGCATCTAGTCAAAATGCAGCCCCGATTACATTTACTTCCGCGCCCTGCCAACTGTGAGAACAAAGAGATGACTGTTTTCAAATATCGGTACACTGAATGCAAACTTTAGGTAAATCTTAAGGTGGCGCGCAAGGCTGTCTGCACCTGACACGGAAATTCTACATGCCTCTTCAGCTCAGGCCACACAAGTTCAGCCACTTGGGTTGCAGGGCAACCGGAAAAAATACAAGGACCTAAATAAAAGGACCTAATTGACGATCTAGAAATTTTCACTTGACCATATCCGCCCAGACAAATATAATTCGTCCATGAAAGAGCCTGTCCATATATTCAAAGCCCTGGCCGATGAGACCCGCCTGCGCATACTGGCTCTGCTCCTCATGGAGCAGGAACTCTGCGTCTGCGATATCATTGCCGCACTTAGACTGCCGCAGTCAACCGTATCCCGCCACCTCGCCTACCTGAGGAAGTCCTGCCTGGTAAACGACCGGCGCTGCGGGCTCTGGATGTATTACTCCATCGTCGACAGCGATGGTGCATTCCAGAGAGAATTAATTCAGTTCCTCAAAGCTAATTTTGCCGCCTTCCCGGACACCGCTGCTGATCGCAGTCGCCTGGAGAGTTTTGGCAAAAGCCGCAGTTGTGACTAAAAAAATTTGCCAAGCTATATCCGCGCGTGCGGATATAGCCAAGACAAAAATATTGCCAGGTAGCGTCACTTGGCATGACATTTTCTGCGATCACCCAATTGCTGCCGCTCAGCCGGCAGTACAACAAGGAGACATGGCATCATGACCGAAGGCATTTCAAAGAAACTCTCTTTCCTGGACCGCTGGCTCACTTTCTGGATCTTCGCCGCCATGGCCTTCGGTGTCGGGCTCGGCTGGTCTGTACCCGGCGTGGAGGGGTTCATCAACAGCTTCCAGGTCGGGACCACCAACATCCCCATCGCCATCGGCCTGATCCTGATGATGTACCCCCCCTTCGCCAAGGTGAAGTACGAGGATATGCCCCGGGTTTTCCAAGACAAGAAGATCCTCAGTATTTCGCTGCTGCAGAACTGGGTGATCGGGCCTATCCTCATGTTCGTTCTGGCCATCGTATTTCTTCGCGACAAGCCGGAGTACATGGTGGGACTTATCATGATCGGCCTGGCGCGCTGCATCGCCATGGTGATCGTCTGGAACGATCTGGCCAAGGGAAACACGGAGTACGCCGCCGGCCTGGTTGCCTTCAACAGCGTCTTTCAGGTGCTCTTCTACAGCGTCTACGCCTGGTTTTTCATCACCGTGCTGCCGCCGCTCATAGGACTTGAGGGGGTGGTGGTCAAGATCGGCATCGGCCAGATAGCCGAAAGCGTCTTTATCTACCTCGGCGTCCCCTGCCTAGCCGGTGCGCTCACCCGCTTCATCGGCGTCAAGGTGATGGGGGTGGAGCGCTACCACAGAGAGTTTGTGCCGCGCATCAGCCCCATTACCCTGATCGCGCTCCTCTTCACCATCGTTGTCATGTTCAGCCTCAAGGGGAACCTGATCGTGCAACTGCCGATGGACGTGGTGCGAATCGCCATCCCGATGCTGATCTACTTTGTAGTGATGTTCCTGGTCTCCTTCTGGATGGGGAAGCGGCTGGGGGCGGACTATTCCAAAACCACCACGCTCGCCTTTACTGCCGCCAGCAATAACTTCGAACTGGCGATTGCTGTTGCGGTGGCAGTCTTTGGCATCAATTCCGGTGCCGCTTTCGCGGCGGTACTCGGCCCGCTGGTGGAGGTGCCGGTTATGATCGGATTGGTCAATGTCGCCTTCTGGTTCCAGAGACGATATTTCGCAACTGTCTGATGCGCCTCGTCCTGCTTGTCAGCCATCTGTCAATAGCAGAGGCATGAGTTCCCTGCAAAGGAGAGCCTCAAGAGGGCGCAAAGGCCGGAGTGCCAGCCACTGTCTTTGCGGATGTGAATATTGCCAGGAAGGGACGGTATCCCGCCAACGAACAGCTCCAGGCACTAATAAAGGAAGTGGAATCGAGGTTGCTGGAAAAGCCCTCCTGTGGCCCCATCAAATGCCTTCTTTTATTTTTATTGCGTCACGTTATGCATTTTTGGTATAACGCGGCTAGCAATTTCCTCCCTGCTCTCTTGCAACGGAAACAAAAGGAGAAATCACCTCATGTTCGGATTCGGCATACCTGAACTCGTCATCATTCTCGTCATCCTGCTGGTGATCTTCGGCCCGGGGAAAATCCCCCAACTGGGAGCTTCACTGGGCAGCGCGATCAGAAACTTCAAGAAGGCCTCCGAAGAGGACGGCAAGGTTATCAATCCCAAGGAAGACGAGAAGAAGGATCAATAGGAGCTGACTTAACCCCATGCCTCAAAACCTGGAACAGGACATAACCGGAATAATCCTGGTCGGCGGGAAGAGCCGCCGCATGGGGAGAGACAAGGCGTTTCTGGAAGTAGCCGGCAAGCCGCTCTTCGAGATCATGCTGGAGCTGTTCAGGGGTATCTTCGCGCGGATCCTTTTAGTGGGGGACCGGGCGGAACGCTTCGCCGGTTACGGCCTGCCGGTGGTGCCGGACATCTACCCCGGCAGCTCCCTGGGCGGGCTTTACACCGGCCTGTATAACGCGGAAACGAAGTACGTTTTTGTTTCCTCCTGCGACCTCGCCTTCCCACGCGCCGAGATTGTCGACTATCTCTGCTCTTTTTTGAAAGACGGCTTCGACGCCGTAGTGCCGAGCACCAGGTACGGCTATGAGCCGCTCTTCGCGCTCTACTCGAAGAGCTGCCTGGCGCCGATCAAGGCGCAGCTCGATGACGGCGAATTCTGCGCCTACGCTTATTACCCGAAGATCAGGGTCCGTTACGTCCCGCCCGAAGAACTGGCCCGCTTCGACCGGGACGGCAGGGCCTTTTTGAACCTGAACACCCCCGAAGAATTGGCAAAAATAGGAGAAAAATCATGACGGTAAAAGCAGTTTCCTTTGTAGCGAAATCCGGCACAGGAAAGACCACCCTGCTGGAAAAAGTGATCGCCCGCCTGAAGGAGCGTGGCTACAAGGTGGGGGTCATCAAGCACGACGCCCACCGTTTCGACATCGACCATCCGGGCAAGGACAGCCACCGGCTGACCGCCGCCGGGGCCGACACCATGCTGATCTCCTCGCCGGAGAAGCTGGCCCTGGTAAAGAAGCATGCAGCCTCGCCCCCCATCGAGGAACTCTTAGCCACCTATTTCAACGATGTGGATATCGTGCTGACCGAGGGGTTCAAAAAGAGCTCCATGCAGAAGATCGAGATCAACCGTCAAGAAAGGAGCGCAACGCTGCTCTGCCGCGGGGAGGAGCACGACCCGACCCTGGTGGCGGTGGCAAGCGACGCGAAGCTGGAACTTGACGTACCGGTGCTCGACCTGAACGACGCAGTGGCGGTGGCCGACTTCATCGAAGAGAAATTCCTGAAGTGAATGCTCCCAGCTCCCTGCTGCAGGTCCGTTCCAAGATCTGGCTGGAGGTCGACGGCGAACCTGTCTTCGGCCAGGGTCGCGACAAGCTGTTGCGCCTGATACAGAGGACCGGCTCCATCAACGCCGCAGCAAAAGAGATGGAAATTCCCTACCGCAAGGCGTGGACCTATCTCGACGCCATGGAGAAACGGCTGGGGTTCCCGCTGGTGAACCGCCTGAAGGGCGGGACCGGCGGAGGCGCATCCTCTCTCACCGCGCAGGCAGAGACGCTCCTGCAGAAATTCGATCTCCTGCAACAGGGGTTCAATGATCTGGTGAACGGCAAGTTTGTAGAACTAGAGTTCTGATTCAGACAAAAGGAGTGTCGGCCATGGTCAGCATCGAGGAAGCGCAACGGACCATTCTTGAGCAGATCAACCCACTGGAGACGGAAAAGGTCTCCGTTTTCCAGGCGCTGAACAGGGTTACCCCTGAGGATCATATTGCCCCTTGGGACATCCCTGCGGCAGACAACTCGGCCATGGATGGTTTCGCCTTCTCCCAAATGGGTCTAAACGACAACCGGCTGAAAGTCACCGGGTTCCTACCGGCTGGAGAGGTGCACACCGATCCGGTGCAGCCCGGCGAGGCGATCAGGATCATGACGGGTGCTCCCATTCCCCCCGATTGCGACACGGTGGTGCCGATTGAAGACGTCGAGGAGGACGGCGAATGGATAAGCCTGCCTTTGACCGTCAAAGCGGGTTCGCACGTACGCAAACGGGGCGAGGACATCGGCGTGGGTGATGTAGTCATCCCGGCCGGCTCACTTTTGCGCCCCCAGGAAATCGGCATGCTCTCCGCCATGGGAAGCACCTCGCTGGCCGTCTACCGTCGGCCGCGGGTCGCCATCCTGTCCACCGGCGACGAACTCCTTGAGCCCGGCTCCACTCCCATGCCCGGCAAGCTTATCAACTCCAACAGCTACAGCCTGGCCGCCCAGGTGCTGGACGCGGGGGGGGACCCGCTACTTCTGGGAATTGCCGTGGACACCATGGAGGCCACCTGCGAGAAGATCAGGGCCGGCCTGAACGCGGACCTGCTGGTGATAACCGGCGGGATTTCGGTGGGCGACCGGGATTATGTCAAGGCCGCCATCGAGCAGATGGGCGGCAGCATCGCCTTCTGGAAGATCAACATGAAGCCGGGAAAGCCTCTGGCGTTCGCCATGCTTGAGGGAAAGCCGATCTTTGCACTTCCAGGCAACCCGGTTGCCGCCATGGTCTCCTTCGAGCTTTTCGTGCGGCCGTCCATCCTCAAGGCGATGGGGCACCGGCGGATTTTCCGGCCGGTTGTCAGGGCGGTCCTGCAGGAGCCTGCGGCAAACAAAGGGAAACGCCCGCACCTGGTGCGGGGGATCGTCTCCATGCAGGAGAACCGCTATCTGGTCTCAACCACCGGCAACCAGAGTTCAGGCCGCCTCTCCTCGCTGATTCTCGGCAATGGGCTGATGAAACTGGCCCCCGAGTCGGCGCTTGCCGCGGGCGACGAGGCGGAGGTGATTCTCCTCGACAGAGGCTTCGAGATGGGATGCAATTGCAATGCGGCTGCCTGACCATCCCGGCTGGTCGGCGTAATTGCCAAGAAGCGACTATTGTCAGGGCCGGGATTGGGGGATAGCGATGAAGCCGTTCAAAGGCGGTCAAATGGCAGCACCGAGAGATGGATGCGGGGTTTACCGGTGACGCTGCCACTACTGGCCCTTTTGTTGATCGCCGTCCTGGCAGTGGCAGTCCTCTACTCCAGCGTCGGCCATGGCGGCGCCTCCGGGTATATTGCCATACTGGCCCTGTTCAGTGTGGCACCGGCTGCCTTCAAGCCCACCGCCCTGGTCCTGAATATCGTGGTCTCGGCCGTGGCTACCTACTCTTTCGCTCGAGCCGGACACTTCTCCTGGCGCCTGTTCTGGCCCTTCGCGGCTACCTCAATCCCCTGCAGCTTTATCGGCGGCTACCTCAGCCTGCCGCCTGACATATACAGGCCGCTCGTTGGAATAATACTGCTCGCTTCAGCCTGGCGGCTCATTTCCCATAGAGAGCATGACACACTGGCGCTTCGACACCCTTCAACGCCCGTAGCCATGGTTATCGGGGCGGGGCTGGGGCTTTTGTCCGGGCTGACCGGCGTGGGGGGCGGGATCTTCCTGAGCCCGCTCCTGCTGCTGCTTAAGTGGGGACGTGCGCGGGAGGTCTCGGCCGTAGCGGCGTTGTTCATCCTGGTGAATTCCGGCGCCGGACTGCTCGGGCACCTAAGCGGCCTGCAGGCGATCCCGCCTTTTGCCCCGCTGCTAGCTGTTGCCGCCCTCTGCGGAGGCGTCATCGGCTCCTTTTTCGGCAGCCGGCGCCTGCCGGTAACCGGAGTGATAAAGGCGTTGTCCGTTGTGCTGACCGTTGCCGGCTTCAAGCTGCTGTTTGTGTAGCCATACATCTCAAGATGCGCTGGCAAGAGCATCTGTCATCGCAACGTCAGGCGTGCGGCGGCGCGGACTTGGAGCTTGTCCGCTTTAGCTAACCCAATGTCCCCAATGTCCCGCCTGCTCCCGCAGCTTTTGTATCTGCCCCTCCTAAATCTCGTCCCCAATGCATAGACTGCCCACATCTGCCTTTCAACTCCATCGATCCAACTCTTGCTGAGCCTGACCAGGCAGAGATGCTTTTTGCTCGGACAGTCGCATGACATCAATTCCAGCAAATTCCGCGGTTCCAAAATAATACACCTGTTCCAGAATGGACCGGACTGAATGTTCGCATTCAGAACAAACCAATAGCCAAATGGATCAGTCATATAATCCGCTAATGCTTCAGTTCTTTCTTTCCATTGAGTCTAAAGGAAATGAGAGATAAAACGGTCAACTACAGGGTTCAGGTACGAGAGTTGCTATATAGAAAGCCATTCTATTGAGCTGTATGCAAAACAAAACCAATATCATCAGCTGTCAGAACGGGTCCTCAAAAGGAAAGGCCTTCAGCTCTCAGTAAACGCCGGTACATGCATCTGCTGCAAATGAACAAATCACTCTCTGGGGGCAAAATGCAAAGAAAAAACATCACCACATTGGCTGCAGCCATGCTATTGGCAGCAGCCGCAGTACCATCAGCGCAGGCTTTCGAGATCGGCGGCTCCAACGGTTGGAAGTTCTCTACCGACGGTTTTCTGAATGTCTTCGGCACCTACGAAACGGTGGGAACGCGTCCGGCAGGGGTGATCGGCGGCACGCTTGGCGGTGACCAGACGGGTACCGGAGAAGGCCAGCAGCAGTTCAGGATCAGGACCGGCCTGCTGCCGGTGGGGATCGGGCTGAACATCAAGGCACCGACCACCAATGGCGTGGATTACGCGGTCCGCCTCGGCATATATCCGCAGATCCAGAATAACGGTGGCAGCCGAACCGACATCTCGCCGAACATTGACTTCCGGGAGATCAATCTAACGGCTGACGGCAAGTTCGGCCAGGTACTCGCGGGCCGCGCCATCAATCTGTATCAGGCAAAGAACATACTAACGGACATGACCCTGTTCGGCGCAGGCGTGATAGGACCGGTGAACAGCGGACCGACCATGGGGCACATCGGCTACGGCTACCTGTATCCCAATTTTGGCGCCCAGATCCGTTACACCTCCCCTGACCTTGGCGGCGTGAAAATCGCCTTCAGCGTCAACGACACCAACGACATCGGCTCCGCGACCATCCGCAACGTGCCTCGTCTGGAGACCGAGATCTCCTATGCCACGGCTTTCACAGGCGGTAAGATGCAGGCGTGGGTCTCCGGTCTCTACCAGCAGGCGAGCTTCTCCTCGGCACCCACTGTCACCATTCCCGCGACGCTCAATCCGGACGGCACCACAACCCCGGCACAGACGGTAGCCGCCGCCCGGCCGGGCGGCCACGCCACCTCGCTTGGCGGAGCCGGCGGAGTCGAGGTCGGTTTCGGCGGAGTTGACCTGCTGGCCTCGTGCTACGGCGGACAGGCCCTGGGCATGCTCGGTCTGCAGGGCGCAGACGCGCTCTCCGCCGACGGCGAGGAAAGATTGAACTGGGGCTTTCTCACCCAGGCCACCTACCTGCTGACACCGGAGCTGAAGCTGGGCCTCAACTACGGCCAGAGCAGAGCGGAACTTGCCGGAAATGACACGAACCTGAACGTGCAGAAACAGCAGGCGACGGTCGTCGCCCTCACCTACAGCATCAACAAGTTCGTCCAGGTGATCGGCGAGTACACCTGGGCTCAGAATAAGTGGTATAACGGAGCCACCCAGGACGCCAATATCGGTGCGCTCGGCACCTTCATCTACTGGTAGCCTGAATCGCAGTATCAGTAATTTACCTTGTCCGTTCCTGCTGGCTGACCAGTTAACGAGATGGCGAAACTGAGATCGATAACCGGCCAGAAACAGGAAACAGCAAATTGAAGAAAGACTCTTTAGGGGCGCCCACCACGGGCGCCTTTTTTGTTTTACCTACTGGTAGAAGGCGTGGCCCGCTGTAAGAACTTTCGCCATTTCAAAAAGCTTGCACGTTGAGCCGGACTTATTGATGGTGGACAACAGCAGTGGCCAAAACAAGCTCCTTTCTAATGCCCTAGCTGTTCGCCGGTGGTCCCCCCATTACCCCTCGACCTTGATCTGCCCGTCAGCTCGCCCAAAGCCGATCCCCGTGCAGCCACCCAGCCGAGTCCCGGCAACTGCCGCCATCTCATATTCAGCGGTGGTCATAGATGTCATGGCCGTTTTGAATCCGCTGTTAGCCCGAAAGATTAGAATTTACTTGCCAGCGAAGAATGATTCATTTAAGTTGGCCCGGGCTAAGGTTGGTGTTTCTAATTTTGGTATCTACCTCCGCGCCTTGCAAGGCATTGCGGTATTTACCATTGAACAGATTCATAGTCTGTGATTTCCGCAAGGAAGCGGCTGGCTGCCAGATAGAGGGGCGAGTCTGAAGTTTCAAAAGGGGATGACGTGCCGAACCTGAAGGAAACTGACCCGCCAATAAGGCTAGCCGGGGCCGCACAATTGATCGCCAATACCGGATCATTAAACTGTCATTTGACAGATGAAGGGGCCTACTATGCCAAGATGCCTTGCTGGAAGTCTTGCATCAGGATCAGTCCTACAGACATGCTGTTGACAGTTACGATCTGATCGAGTTCACCACGAGCATGGCCGCACCTGGTTGGTGGAGGCATTATCTTGCACAGTTGAGATAAGGGGGAAACATGGGCACCGACTTTTCCGAAATAGCCGCCAGGTACGAGCGTGACTCCCTGATCCAGAAATCCGCCGCCGAAAAGCTCTTCGGCCTGCTGGCGATAGGCGGGGACGATGACGTGCTCGATCTCGGCTGCGGCACGGGGAACCTGACACGAAAGATACGGGGTATGACCGGCGGTCGCGTGGTCGGCGTCGATCCCCGCGAGGGAATGGCCCGGGAAGCGGCCAACCAAGCCGGAGCAGGCATATCCCATGTTGACATGGGTGCCGAAGAACTCGGCTTCGAGAATGAATTCGACGTCATCTTTTGCAATTCGGCCTTCCAGTGGTTCCGTGACCCGCAGGCAGCCCTTCGAAACTGTTTTAGCACTCTGCGCAAAGGGGGGCGGATGGGCATCCAGGCCCCGGCTCGCCAGGCCTATTGTCCCAATTTCCTAAGCGCCATAGAGAGGGTCGCGCTGGACTGCCGCACACGGGAAACCTTCGCCGGATTCACACCACCGTGGCTCTTTCTGGAAACCGCAGCCGAGTATGAGTCGCTTTTTGCAAATGCCGGTTTCACGGTTCCGTTTGCCAAAATCGAGGAGCTGAAGACGCAGCATACGACGGATGAGGTCCTGACCATCTTCGAGTCGGGCGCGGCTGCCGGTTATCTCAATCAGGCGTTCTATAATTCCCGGATCGACGATGCATATGGCGAATACTTCCGAAAGATCTTGAAAGAGGCTTTTGCTGGACAAGCTGGTGAGCACGGTTACGTGGAGCTGGTGTTCAACAGGATTTATCTGCTGGCCGTAAAGGGGTGATCCCGGAAGCTATGCGCCGAGAATCAATAGCCGAGGGCGAGCCTCGGGGACGCCTGTTACCCTCTTCTCTGCGAACCACCCGGTCCGAATTGCTGCTGGTCTGCGCAACGGTCGCGATCCTCTCGGCCGGGATGGCGCTTCCTGCAACCGCTGCGCCATGGGCGACGGCCGGGGCAGGGGGCTCTGAAAACTTATCGAAAAGGTCAATTCAGGCGATGATTTGAGTGGTCATTAGATCCATTTGCAATGGGTAAAGACAGCTTCTAACTAGTTTCCATCCGGAGTTCCCGGATGGAAACTAACTAGCGGGAGGATTAATGGAATGAAAGAAACCACAGTTGTCCGAGTTCGTTTTCGGCTGCTATTTATACTGCCGTTACTGCTGATTCCGTTGCTTACAGGCGGTTGCGCGACAATCAAGGGAATTTCCATGATGCGCGGCGGCTCGACCGAGCAGGGTGCGTTGACGCGTGACGAATCGGTTCCAACAGGCCGGATGGCCCATCTTCTTACCGTGAAAGTAAGGATCGACGGCTCATCAGAGGACCTGAACTTCATAGTGGATACCGGCTCCCTCACCGTCATTGACCAACAGGCTGCCAAGCTGCTGGCTTTTAAGGAAAGCGTGACCAATGAAATCAAGGATTCTTCCGGCAACAAGAAAGCAGTGCGACTGGTTCAGGTAGAAAAGATAAGCGTCGGGAACGTCACGGTTTCCAATTGTGCCGCCGCGATCATAGATTTAAAAAAGTTTTCTCCCAAGATCGACGGCGTGCTCGGCTCCAATTTCCTGAAGTTTTTCAAGGTGAAAATCGACTATCAAAATTCTACCTTGACCTTTCTAAACGACTCAACGAACCAGGGGATTGAAGGGGCCTTGACACTTCCCATGTGGAAGAACATGCGGTTCGGGTTTGCGCCCACCATGAAATGCGAACTCGACGGTGCAGTAAGGGTGGATTGCATGGTCGATACGGGGCACGAAGCCATCGCATCGTTTCCTTTATCTATCATCGATAAGCTGCCTCACTTCAAGTCGGGTGAATACATAGGCTCCAACGGCGTGATTGGCGCAGGTATTTTCGGAAGGGATAAGGAAAGTTACCTGGTTAAGACGGACAAAATAGCATCGGGACCTTTGGTTATAGACAACGCCCCGGTTGTGACCAACAACTTCGATTTGATGACCCTTGGCAATGCCTATCTGAAAAACTTTCTGGTAATCATTGATTACCCCAATTCGGTCATGTATTTGAAACAGTACCCGGACCATAGTCTGGACAACAGGATGTTATCCTTTGGATTCGGCCTTTCCAGGGAAAAAGATAAAACGACGGTGACAGGTACATGGAAGGGTAGCATGGCGGACAAAGCAGGATTGTTGGCAGGTGATGAGTTGGTATCACTCAATGACAAAGATGCAGCCAGTTTGTCCTTACTGGACATCATGCAATTGATGAAATCAAGTGAGACCCTGAGCATCTCTTACCTACGGCCATCCGATAAAAGCAGGTCCTATATGACGTTGCACAAAGCGGATTTGACCTCTCTTTTCCCCAGTCCTCCCAACTGATCCTGAGCATCGAAATGGAGAGAGCATCATGGCCATGGATTCCGGAACAACATCCTCAAACGGCAGCGGATGAACTGCCAGCTATGGCTGGTTTATATGGATAAGCCGGCCGGCAACTGCATGGGCCTGTTCTAGAAAAAGCCGTTAACGATGATCAAAAGAGTTGGGCACTAGAAAGGAGATGTCGATGGAAAAGACCGATTACCAAAAGCAGCTCAAGCACCTGTATGGACCCTCTGCCAAGAAGGTCGAAATTGTCGAGGTTCCGCAAATGAACTTTCTCATGGTTGACGGCGAGGGAGATCCGAATTCCTCGAAACCGTTCAGTGATGCGATCGAAGCCCTTTATTCGGTTTCCTACACGCTCAAGTTCACGGCAAAAAAAGGAGAGATAGGCATTGATTACGGTGTATTGCCGCTGGAAGCTCTCTGGTGGGCTGATGACGTGTCTGCGTTCACTACCGGGAACAAGGATGCCTGGAAATGGACAGTGATGATCATGCAACCGGAGTTCATCACGCGAGAAATGGTCAAAGAAGCAACGGAAGAAGTGGCAAGGAAGAAGAACCCTGTTTCATTGCCGCTGATCAGATTTGAGACATTCAAGGAAGGTAAGGCTGCACAAACAATGCATATCGGGCACTACTCAGAGGAGGGGCCGACCATTGAGAGGGTGCATTTGTTCATTGAAGATCATGGCAGCGACAGGGTTGGTAAACACCACGAAATATATCTAAGCGATTTAAGACGAACAGCACCGGAAAGGTGGAAAATCATTGTCAGGCAACCAATGTCGCCATGATAAATAAAATCGGCAGCCCCAACCTTGGCAAAGAGACTTTGAACCGTGACCACGAGGCTCCTAAAAAAATTGACACTCGGCAATTCAAGGACTATATGACTATGTAGTCATTTACTTGCAAGGATACCCATGAAAGAGCTTATCGAGTTGCGTGCTGAAGTCCTGAAAGCCCTGGGCCAGCCCACCCGCCTTAAAATCATCGACTTTCTCCGGGACGGCGAGCGATGCGTCTGCGAGATTTTTCCCGCCATCGGCGAGGAGCAGTCCAATACCTCCCGGCATTTGAACATGCTGCTCGCGGCCGGAGTTCTTTCCCGCCGCAAGGATGGATTGAAAATCTACTACGCCATCAAGCATCCGGAGATTCTTGAGATTGTGGACCTGGTCACTGGGATCGTTAAACTGGAGATTTACGGACGGCACGACCTGCTAAAGGCCGTGTGAACTGGGAGTTGAAACCATGGAAGAGCTGACCATCGAATGGCGGCATTATGAAAAAGAAGGGGCAACCTGTGACCGCTGCGCCGCTACCGGGACCTCGCTCAGAGATGTCGTTTCCGAGCTGAGCAAAGAGCTGGCAGCGCGTGGGGTTACCGTAACCTTCGCGGAAACGATCCTCCCCGAAGAACTCATGGCCCAGTCAAACATGGTCTTGTTTAACGGGGTTCCGCTGGAAGCTATTCTGGACAATGCTGCGGCGGAGGAAAATCCCTGTCCTTCCTGCTCCTGCCTGACCGGTTTTGATACGAGCTGCCGGACGATTGAATACGAAGGGAAAACCCATGAGGAGATCCCCGGGGAACTCATTCGCAAGGCCGTCTTCAGAGTAATCGGGTCGAGCCAAGGGTAAAAAAAATTTAGGCCATTAAGTGAGCAATCAATCAGATGCTCATGGAGCGTGGGATGCTAAAAAGCTTTGCCGACTACCTTGTCTTCACCCTCATAGGCCTCGTTCCCGGTTCACCTGCGGGCGAAGCGCTCGATTTCTTCATCTATGACACCTTGAAGATCTTCCTGCTGCTCGCCACCATCATCTTCGTGGTAGCGATCATCCGGTCCTCCTTCCCTCCGGAAAAGACCAAGCGAATGCTTTCCCACAGGCGGGAATACCTTGGCAACGTCATGGCGGCGCTGCTTGGCATCGTCACCCCCTTCTGCTCCTGTTCGGCGGTACCGCTCTTCATCGGATTCGTGGAATCAGGCGTGCCATTGGGCGTCACCTTCTCGTTTTTGATCTCCTCGCCGATGGTCAACGAGGTGGCCCTGATCATGCTCTGGGGGCTCTTCGGCTGGAAGATCGCCCTGATCTACATCGGCACCGGCCTGCTGGTAGCCGTTGTGGCCGGCATCCTGATCGGCAAGCTGAAGATGGAGAAGTACGTGCAGGACTACGTCTGGAAGATGCAGGTGGGCAACAGCGAGATCACGACCATGAGCTTCCGCGAGAAGCTTGCTTATGCCCGCGAGTACACTCTGGGACTCTTGAAAAAGATCTGGCCCTATGTGGTGGTCGGCGTTGGCCTGGGCGCCTTCATCCACGGTTATGTGCCTGCCGACTTCCTGGCCCGTTGGGCGGGGCCGGACAACATCTTCGCCGTGCCGGTGGCGGTGGCGCTGGGAGTGCCACTCTACAGTAACGCCGCCGGGGTGATCCCCATCGTCCATGCCCTGATGGAAAAGGGAATGGCCATCGGCACGGTGCTGGCCTTCATGATGGCGGTCACCGCCCTGTCGCTGCCGGAAGCCATCATCCTCAGCAACGTGTTGAAAAAACCGTTATTGGCCACTTTTTTCGGTATTGTTGCAGCTGCCATAGTCCTTGTTGGTTATCTGTTCAACGCCCTATTGTGAGGTGAGGTCGGCCAGCAAGAAAAATCATTAAACCAGGAGAGGTTATGAAACGCATTGCCCTGATCATCTGCCTGATGCTGCTTGAACACTCAAAGAAAAAGGAGAATCGACCATGAAAATCGAAATTCTCGGCACCGGCTGTGCCAAATGCAAGACCCTCTACGAGAACACGAAGAAAGCCCTCGAAGAAAGCGGCAAGAGCGCCGAGGTGGTGAAGGTGGAGGATATCCCCTCGATCATGAAATATGGCGTCATGAGCACGCCGGCGCTGGTGATCGACGGCCAGGTGAAATTCTCCGGCAAGCTTGCATCGGTGGCCGAAATCATGGGGATGCTGTAGAGCGTCCTCGCTAACCGGCCTATCCCAACACCAATCGAAAGGAAAATCCATGAACCCATACCTGACAGCTCTTGCCATCACCCTCATGCTTGCCGGCGCCGCCCAGGCCGAGCTCCCGTCGGCCAGTAAAGCGGACGTCAGCCGGGCACTTTCTTCCGGCAAACCCGCCGTCATCGATCTGGGTGCCCGTACCTGCATCCCTTGCAAAAAAATGGCACCTATCCTCGCATCACTCTCGGCGGAATATCGCAGCAAGGCTTCGGTGCTCTTCATCGACGTGCGTGAGGACCGGGCTGCCGCCGACAAGTTCCGCGTTCAGATGATTCCTACCCAGATTTTTTTTGACGCCCGCGGGAAGGAAGTAAAGCGTCATGTCGGCTTCATGGACAGGGCGGAGATCGTCAAGGAGTTGAAGGCAGCGGGGCTCAAATGACTCAAATGACCTTCCTCGACAATATCGAGCAGATCATCACACTTTATCCGCTGATAGCCTTCGGCGCGGTCTTTCTCGCTGGGGTCGTTTCCTCCGCCTCTCCCTGTGTGCTGGCCACCATCCCGCTGGTGGTCGGTTTCGTGGGAGGCTACAGCGATGGTGACCGATGGAAGGCATTTCGTTACTCCCTGACTTTCATACTCGGGCTGTCGTTGACCTTCACAGCATTCGGCGCTGCGGCAGGGCTGCTGGGCACCATGTTCGGCACCCTGGGGGGACCGTGGTATCTGATCGCCGGAGCCATCGCGCTGGTCATGGGGGGCCAGATGATGGGACTGTATGAAATCAGGCTGCCGATCAGTCGCGATTTCAAACCCAAAAAGGGCGGACTGGTCGGCGTCTTCCTGTTGGGATTGTTCTTCGGCGTGGTCTCCTCCCCCTGCGCCACGCCGGTGCTGGTGGTGCTGCTGACACTCGTGGCGAGCAAAGGACAGGTGCTCTACGGCATCGCCCTTCTCTTTTGCTACGCCATAGGCCACTGTCTGCTCATGCTCTTTGCCGGCACCTTCACCGGTTTCGTCGAGGGGTTTGTCAAGGCGCGAGGAGTAATGAACTTCTCCCTCTGGACCAAGCGAATAAGCGGAACTGTCGTAGCACTGGTAGGGGGTTGGTTCATCTGGCAGGGGTTTTGATACGCAACAATCCGTTCAAGATGGGAAAGGAGCTCTGCCCTCCCTAGAGCGGTTTTCCGGTAGCGTAGTATAGGTGACAAATGGAGCAGAGTTCATCGCCTTCCCGGATAAGATGAGGAGGCGGGTTTGTGAGATCGTGACAGGAAAGACAGGTAATTTTGCCATTTTCAAGAACGCAGCCCGCTTTTTCGACATCGCCCAGTGCTGCGTAATCCCCCGCTTTGCCGGCTGGCGGATATGGGTGCATGAGCGAATGACCATTTCTGTAGAGGCAGTCATTGCCAAGACAGGTAGCAACACCCTTCCCCGTGGAGCCGGAATGGCATGCGAGGCACTCCTGCATGGTCAGCACCCCGGCCGCCTGGGCACGATGGCGTGGATTGTTCCCGCAAAAACTCAGCATGGCGGTGCCGGAGGCAACCACGACAAGAAACAGAGTCAGGTATTTTTGGCGAATATCACTCAATATCAACCTCCAACACGATATTACCTGCAGGCCCCCTCCTGTCAAACAACCACCGAATACCAGGCCCTCTTACCCCTCCCATTGCTGTTCAAGATAATCCTGCTGCAGGTGATGACGCTAATGCCGTAATCTGCCCCTTGATGAAGATACGTGTCATCACCCTCCATGATCGACTGGCTCATGCGCTGCATCGCCCTCCCCTCGCCTTGCGAGGGGAACAGTTAAACATTCTTCACATAGCAAAGTCTGGTGATATCTTTTGAGCTGTCTCAGCGGTTTCCAAGGAAATGGCCTTGGTCTCGTCAGGCAGCGACGTTTCGTCCATAGGCACTTCGTAGGGACCCGGCAGCAGATTCCCGATGGCAAATACCATCGGTATCGATGAAAGTGTTGAAGTTGCCGGCGAGGTAGATAAGAACATCGGGAACTGGCGTGTCGGAGGCATCGATTCTCCTTGTTCCCGTTGCTATCCAGGAAAACCCTGCCTCGCAGCGCCCCCGACGATTATCTATTCAGCTCTACGTTATTTTGACGATAAGTAATCAGGACTCCCATCCCAGGCAGTAGAACGTTTGATTCCAGAAACAATTAACCTCCGGAGAAGCGCCATGAAATCCCGCCAGCCCCTCACTCTTAAGCTGCCTACTATACAGCACCTCTTTTTAGCGCAGTTGGTAATCATCTCTGTAATGGAGACCCTGGTACATTTCTTCATGCCGCTGCTGATCCCCGACACACATAAGGCCTGGCAGGGAATTACCGATGCATTGGTGTTGACACTCGCCAGCGCGCCGTTTGTCTGGGCCATCATCGCACGCCCCTTGCGCGCAGTTGCGATTTCAGAATCCACCCGGACCCAGACAGTGCTGGAGTCGGTTGTGGAAGCCGTCATCTGTTTTAACGGAGAAGGGAGAATTGAATCGTTGAACCCGGCAGCCGAGAGGATGTTCGGCTGGCAGACCGACGAGATCGTCGGCCAGCTTATCACCAAAGTCATACCGGAGTCTTCCGAAGGCACCTGCTACTCAGGGGGCGGGATGCTAGCGGATCATGAAACCTTTGGCCTCCACAGGGACGGCAGAACCTTGCCCGTCGTGGTCTCCATCAGCAAGATGCCCCTTGGTAGACGACCACTGCTCGCAGCAATAATACACGATATCACTGAACGCAGGCAGGCAGCTGCCGCTCTTGAGGAACAGAGGCAATTTTCGTTGAAGTTGGTCCAGGATTCCTCAGTGCCTTGTTTTGTGCTGGCCCCGGACCACAAGGTACTCGTGTGGAATAAGTCATGCGAGGAATTGACCGGCATAAGGTCTGCTGAGATTGTGGGCACCAATGACCATTGGAAGGCCTTCTATGACCAGAGACAGGTGACCCTTGCCGATGTGGTGTTGGACGGGGACGATCACGGCCTCTACGCCGATTGCAGAAAATCGGCTTTTGCCGAGGGGGGCTTGCAGCGCGAGGGGTGGTTTCACAATATCAGAGGGAAGGACCGCTACCTGTTTTTTGACGCGGTCCCGATGCGCAATGACAAAGGAGAAATCATCGCGGTTATCGAAACCCTTGAGGACATTACCGAAAGGAAGATCGTCGAGGAGTCACTGAAGAAATCCGAAGAGAAATTCTTCAAGGCATTCCACGCCAGTCCGGACGGTATAGTGATAAACACCAGAGATGAGGGGTTGTTTATCGAAGCCAACGAGGTCTTCTTCAAAATGTTGGGGTATGCCCGGGAGGAGCTCATCGGACAGTCGTCGCTGGAGCTTGGGATATGGGTCGATCCCGGAGAGCGTGCCAGGATCATAGCGCGCACGAAAGAGGAGGGTGCCGTCCGCAATGTCGAGATCACCATACGGGTGAAATCGGGGGCTATCCGCACCTTCCTCTGGTCCTCTGATGTCATAGAGCTGAACAACAAGGATTGCCTGCTGGTGATCGTGCGGGACATCACCGCTCAAAAGGAAAACGAGCGCCAGCTCCTCAGGAGCAAAAGCGAGCTTATCTGCAAGCATGAGCAACTCTCCGCTCTCTTCAGCCAGGTCGAGTCGGTCAAGAGGGAATGGGAGAAGACCATGGACTGCATCAACGACATCGTGATTCTGCTCGACCAGGAAGGGAGTGTCAAAAGATGCAACCGCGCCGCCATCGAGTTTGTGGGGCTACCCTGTGGAGAGATTATCGGTCAAAACTGGCAAGGTCTGCTGGAACTGCCAGGGATGCCTGAGATCGGCTCATTGGATCGCCACCTTCCCTGCGAGTTTCACGATGACCGGCTGAATAAATGGTTGTTGCTGACCTACTACCCCGACAGCAAGCAAGGTACCTATGAGAACACAGGTGCCGTGGTGACCATTCACGACATCACCGGGACCAAACAGGTCTCCCTGGAACTGGCCCGGGCCTACACCGAGCTCAAGGATACGCACAGCCAGATGATTCGCCAGGAAAAAATGGCATCCATCGGCCAGCTGGCGGCCGGTGTCGCCCACGAAATCAACAATCCCACCGGCTTTATCATCAGCAACCTGGGGTCCCTCGGCAAATACAACGATCGCCTCGTCGAGTTCATCAACGCGCAGCAAGAGGCCATCAGCATGCTGGACGCCTCCGAGCAGGAGAAATTCGCGGCACTGAGAAGACGGCTGAAGATCGACCACATCATCGGCGATCTCCCCGACCTGATCAACGAATCCCTCGATGGCGCGGACCGGATCAAGAACATCGTCCAGTCCTTGAAGGGCTTTTCGCGTAAGGACGGCTCAGAACCCACCATGGCCAATATCGTGGACTGCCTGGAGAGCACCATCAATATCATCTGGAATGAAATCAAATACAAGGCGAGCTTGAAGAAGGAATTCGGCGACCTGCCGGCAATGAGGTGTTACCCGCAGAATCTGAGCCAGGTATTCATGAATCTAATCGTGAACGCGGCGCACGCCATCAAGGAGAGGGGAGAAATAACGGTGAGGACCTGGCAGGAACATGATGCCGCCTACATCGCCGTCACCGATAACGGAAGCGGGATCCCGGAGGAAATCCAGGGGCGCATCTTCGAGCCATTCTTCACTACCAAGGAGTCAGGAAAGGGGACGGGATTGGGTTTGTCCATCAGCTATGAGATCGTCAGGAAACATGGCGGGGAGATAACCGTAGAGAGCGTGGTGGGAACAGGGACGACTTTTACCGTCATGCTGCCAATAGACGGTGTGCAGCAAAGCTGAAGGGCAACAGATAGCTTCGAGTGAAACCAAAGTTCTTCGAATCGAAGCTATCTTACAACTGTCAGCGAACCCGCGTAGGTGGCGGATAACACCGTCGATGAGGAGGCGTGCGAACTACAGGTTCCTCGCATTCTTCTTTGCTGATTCATGATGTGCAAAAGCTTCACTGACCCTGGCCCGCATAGCATCATTATCCCACGGTTTATTCAGAAACTTGTATACGGCGCCGCGGTTGATAGCGTCGGTCACAGCATCCAGATCGGCATGCGCCGTGAGTAGAATTCGGACGGTATCCGGGTAGATTTCCTTGACCCGGCCAAGGAACTCTGTGCCGGTCATGACGGGCATCCGCTGATCGGAGATAACCACCGAGACATCATTGTTCGCCAGCAGCTCAAATCCCTCGCTGGCACTCTCTGCCATCAGAATACGGTAGCCATCCAACAGAAACAGCCTCTGCAAAGAGGCCCTCACATTTTTTTCGTCATCAACCACAAGTATGGTTTTCTCCGAACAGCCGCTGTTATCGAGCGCCGGGGGCAAATGACTCCCCTCACGGAGCAGGTACTCAAACTCCAAGGCCGGCACCGGACGACTGAAGTAAAACCCCTGCATCTCATCGCAGTCATGGGAACGCAGATAGCTCAACTGTCCTTCCGTTTCTGCTCCTTCGGCGATGACCTTCAAATGCAGGCTGTGCGCCATGGCAATAACGGCCCTGACAATCGCTGCATTTTCCGGGTCACAGGTAACACCCCGCACAAAGGCCTGATCTATTTTCAATTTGTCGAAGGGGAACCTTTTCAGATAGCTCAGGCTGGAATAGCCCGTGCCAAAATCGTCCATCGTCAGCCAGATCCCCATGCCCTTCAGCTCTTTCAATATGGCCGTCACTCTCTCCACGTCCTGCATGACCATACTTTCAGTTATCTCAATCTCCAGGAAGGATGGGTCCAGACCGGTCTCCCTCAACACCAGACCTATTTGGCTTGTGATGTTGTGCTGCATGAATTGGCGGGCCGACAGGTTGACCGCCACAGTCAGCGGCCGAAGTCCGGCCTCTTGCCAGGCCTTGTTTTGCGCGCAGGCGGTTCTCATGACCCAATCCCCAATCGGATCGATCAGGCCGGTCTCCTCGGCTAGGGGAATAAAGAGATCCGGAGAAACCATACCCAACTCCGGACTTTGCCAGCGCACCAGGGCTTCCATTCCGGTAATACGGCCGGAGCGCAAACTGACCTTTGGCTGGTAATACACCAACAGTTCATCATTCTCCAAGGCTCGCCGCAGATGCTTCTCCATGTTAACGCGCGCCAGCGATCTGGCGTTCATCTCAAAGGCAAAGAACTGGAACGAATTGCGTCCCTGCTCCTTGGCCCGATACATGGCCACGTCTGCATGCTTGAGAAGCGTCTGCACATCCCCTCCATCCCTGGGCGAAATACTGATGCCGATGCTGCAGGTGATGAAGAGCTCGTGCTCGTCGATTCGTAAGGGCTCAGCTACCGCTTTTAATATTTTGCCAGCGATGTTAATGGCGTGATCGGCAACGGCCGGCTCCGAGATGATGACGGCGAATTCGTCGCCACCCTGGCGCGCCACAGTGTCGCTCGTTCTCACGCAACCGGCCAGTCGTTCGGCAACCTTTTTCAGGAGCAGGTCGCCGATGTCATGCCCCAGGCTATCGTTGATAAATTTGAAGTTGTCCAGGTCGATGAAGAAGACGGCCACTTCGGTACTATGGCGAAGAGACAAGAGCAGCGCCTGACGAATGCGGTCCGTGAGCAGATTGAAGTTGGGAAGGTTTGTCAAGGCGTCGTGGTTCGCCTGATACTCCAGTTGCTCCAGGTACCTTTTGCGTTCGGTGATGTCGTGAACGATGGCGATATAGGTGCGCCGCTCACCCAGATGCAGCTGGCTTATGGATAGCTCCACCGGAAAACAGGGTCCGTCCTTATGACAGCCAACCGTTTCGGAGGCCCGAAAACCTTTTCCGGGTTCAGGCGGGTTGGTATCATACAGCGCACCGCTGCTCTCGGCATCCATCTCAGGAATGATTCGGCCGATGGCCTGTCCGATTAATTCATGAGGCTTATGCCCAAACAACTTTTCCGCCGCCGGGTTCAGCGATTCGATGGTGCCCTCACCATCGAAACTGATCACGGCATCCTCGATGTATTCCAGTGCGGCCTTGGTGCGGGAAAATTCGGTCATGGCCAGGTTACGAAAGGGGCGGGCGATCAACCACCAGACGAAGGGGGCACTGAGGGCCGCCAAAAGAAGTGAGTCTGCAATATTTTGAAGATATTCAGGGGTGGCCGGCGGAAGGATGTACGGCAGGACAAACATTATGAGGATTTCCGCAATGGAAATAATCAGCAGCAATGAGACAAAAAGACGCGACGGCTGGGGGAGCTTGCGGTGTGAGATGGCGAGCTCGTTCATAGGGCCTCACTTCATAATCAGTTTCGGAGGTTTCGACCAGGCGTTCTGGAGAAGTCTCGTCTGAGATGCCTGTGGCGGCTCGCGGCTAGCTCCTCCCTGGGTCATCGGAACACCCTTGCCGCATGGCGCAAGGGGCGAGAAGCTCATGCCGCCTTTCTGTATATATCGGCTCTGGGGCTGGTTCCTGAAGTAAAAAGATGGCTGCACCTTCGGAGGGTTATTACGGGCTGAGTTTCCGGATCATAAAGGAGGGGTATCGCGTCCGCAACAGCAAAAGGCGGCCAATGGGCCGCCTTTTGCTGTTGCTTTGGTAAGCTTCAGCAGGTGTGGGTCAGGACATATTTCCAGCAGGCGGGCCGGCCAGCCGTAAACTCAACCTTTATGGCTCAGGGCGACTCCGTTCATGAAGCTGCGGAGCAACTGGTCGTCGCACTCCTTGTAGTGTTTGTGCCCCTGCTTTCTGAACAAGGCGGTAATCTCGTGTTTCGTTATGGTGACACCCCCCATCTTCAAGACCCGAGCCAGCTCCTCCTCTTTCAAGTCCAGGGCTATCCGGAGTTTTTTCAGGATGGTATTGTTGCTCAGTTCGGCAACCGGTTTCGCTGCCGGAGGCGGGCTCCCTTCCTGCCTGCCCCTGTTATGGATGATCAGTCCATCCAGGAAAAACCCCATGATCGGGTTGGCGCACGGGAGGTAGTTCTCTTCGTCCTCAGTCTTCAGAAAGGCAGAGATAGCGGACTGCCCGACCTCACGTCCCGCCTCCCTGAAAATCTTGATCATGGTCGCATCGTCAAGGTCCAGAGCGGCCCGGATGCTGCGTAATAGATCGTTATTGGTCATTGTGGTCTCCGTTACCCTAAAAAAAAGGGCATACACTGCGACTCGGAAACCGAGATCGCCAAGAAATATACTTCAGATTATCGAATAGCCCCGTCTATCTGCTGCTCCAGGTGGCGCCCCTGGTCTTCTCATGGAATACCTGCTGCCGTTTTGAGGACAGGGGGCGCCGGCTCGGCGACGATAGCCATCATCTAAATACGCAGTTCCAGCCTCCCGCCGGTTGCTCGCGATAGCTTGGCCACCTTCTCGCCGTTCATGTGGATTACCATGCGTCGCCCTTCTGCTCAGGGGCGCCGTCCTCGCGAGGCTGGATCAGCATCTCGTAGTCGAGGGCCGCCAGTATCTTGAAAAGTGTGTCAATACGCAGGGCGTGCCGGCCATTTTCAATCCTGGAGATCACCGTCTGGTCCAGGCCCACGCACTTCCCCGCCTCGGCCTGGGTGAGCCGCCTCCTCATCCTGGCATCCTTGAGCATGTAGCCCAGCGTCTGTTCCGAAACGAGCGTCTGCATATGTCTCCCTGTCAGGGCATATTTGCCATACTGGCAAGATAGTACATAGATATCATAAATACAAGATATGATTTGTTTGTCATAAAGGCAGGATATGATTTATTTATCATAAAGTCCCATGGCAGCTTTTGGTTGCCATCAGACAAAAGAACTCGGATGGAAGGCAAACTGCTGTTATGCAGGTGACCCCACTGAGGTTCCCTCTACAGAGGAGCGGCTTTTGTCATTTAACGAACGCCGCTGAATGAGAGAGATGTGTTTAATAGGTGAAGGAATCAGGCGCGCTTTCTAGGATGTTCTTCCAGCCACTCCTTTAATGCTTCGTTCATGCGGGTCTGCCACCCTTTGCCTGTGGATCTAAAGGCATCAAGGACTTCTCGATCAAAACGTATGGTTTGCGATTCTTTGACCCCGCTACCGAGTTGACGCCCAGGCTTTTTAGTAAGCATTTCATCCGCAACTTCTTTGCTGAAAATTTCATGGAGCACTTCCTTTGCAGGACGCGCTTTCTTGAAGTCTTCAGTAGTCCATTCAGGGTTCTCTTCGTCTATCAAATGAGGGTTTGGCTTATGACTTGCCATGTTCCTTTACCTCTCTCGCATTGGCCTTTCTGAGACTGATAACGTGGGGCACTCCATTCCTAGGGGTTATGACCGCGGCATATAAACGCCCGTCTATGTCACTAAACACCCGGAAACGCCTTTCGCAGTAATCCTTGCGGGTATCTTCAATGATGACGGCTTCGTTCCAATCTATATCATCGACCATGTCGAATGGAAGGCCACGTTCGGCAATGTTCTTGGCATTTTTTGCCGGGTCGAAAGTAACCGTCATAGGTATATTTGTAACAACAAAATTACCCCTCGTCAACGAATATTGCCCTCAACATCTCGCAATGTCGCTGGTTAACTGACTTTCTGCTCTTTCATGAATGTCTCTCGCATAGCGGCCTCAAACCCTCCCCTCCCTTGTAGCCAAGTTGTCTCAATGAGGCCCGAAGGGGACGCTGGTCAGTTGGTTGAGTTCCGCGCGGAGTTTGCCTTCGGGATCAAAGTAACTCGACGAAGTGACCAGCGTCCCCCCCTCCTCCCCCCCTCGCCCCCTCCCCGCGGAGGACGTCTCTGACCCATGAAGTTGTCCAATATCCCTTTACGACCGTCACGACGACAACACCTTGCGTACCCCCTGGAAGGAAACGGTAGGACGGCGCCAGGTAAAGTTGTCAATTTATCAATGCCTGGCCCAATGCCTGGCCCCATGGCCCCAATGCCTGGCCCCATGGCCCCCCAAATGCCTGGCCCCATGGCCCCCCATTGGAGACTTTGCCATGTAGCATGCTTTTCCATAAAAAGCGCTGCCCGCCTACCAGCATGTGTGCCTGAAAAAAACTTAAAAGGGTTTCAGCGAGGTGAGCAGTTACTGCTTGCTTATATTGAAGCTCTTTTTTTTAGGTATGGTATTTTAACCAATCAGCTCAAGTTCATGCCTCTCCTTAGCAGAATTAGGAGCAGCTTAATTTAAACAGGTGCGCATTCGTAACAGGTGTGTTGCAGTTACTGTTTAGATGACTCCAATAGGTCAGCAATTTCTTTAGCTATTTCCTCGACAGTGTGAGTCGCGGTGCTGCGTGCGACCTTGTCCGCGAGAGATGGGCTAAAATTGATAACCTGTTGTTTGGTAATGTTGTGCCATATGGGTAGTAAAATTTGATCACCAGAAACAGTACGTGTAACGATTCCGTCTAGTTCATAGTTCGTCCAACCCTTCGCAATAAAAGAAGGCGAAAGCAACACCAGGCCCACTCGACTATTTGCAAGGCCGTGATCAATCTTTTGCCGTAGACTGTCGCCTATACGAAGTGTAAATTCGTCATACCAAACTTTTAACCCTTCATGTATAAGAGCGTTAGCCAATGGCCTCACGATTTCATCTTTGTCTTCTGATGCATGAGAGATAAAAACATCATGAGTTTGATTGTCTTGGCCGACAGATGGTGGGACGTTGTTCCGCACCAGACTTGGCACTGAAGCCAGAGGCGCTTCCCTGATTTCAGGTAAGGCGCCAGGAAGAACTCGTACGGAAGCACGGGTGCTACCTTGTAGGCCTTGCATATCGATAGCAACGTGCCAGCGCCCCGAGTTGGGGATTTGGAGCCTAAGTGGTGATTGTTTCGCTAATCCGCCAATATAGCTATGGCGTCTTCCATTTTTGTAATCAGAAAAATTTGAGTTATCCATCAAACGGACATTCGCTCCGCTCGTAAGAGTAACCTCTACTATTTCGCCTCTATCCCTTTGACCTAAATCGTTATGTATGAATTGCAATGTGAATGCCTCCTATAATGGACTCACTAACTTGATCAGCAGCACCATATCAAATATTTAAATAACAGTAATTTTGTGTGGTATCGCCATGGGAATATACTCAAAATACAATTACTACATTCACGCCCAATCAGTCAAAGTGATTACTTAACGCCGCGTAGCAAGAGATATTACATTATGCGCTAGTTTTGGTTCATCAGGGCACTTTATGCCAAATACCGCTAACACGTTTTTGCTTAGGTGGAGTTGCCTTGCCATACCAGCACATGAAATTCCCTGTGTATCTTTAAGAGCTTGGATCGCCAATGGAATAATCTCAGGCCATTCCGGCGGGGGTTCGCAGGGCTCCCCACGTTTCCAACCATTCCTGCTGATGTAAACATTGGCATTTCTGTACTGAACAGCAGTTATGATACCCAAGTCGTAGGCCCGCCGTACGATGGCTTGCACACTGACTCCCCATCGTTCTTTAAGGCGAAACATTGCCCTCCAGTCAATCTGGCTCGTCCGTGGAAATTCCCGAAAGAAAACACCCCGTGGAAGAAGAAACGCGCTAGCAAACCGATTAGCCTCTGCCTCGGTTTCCGAATCGCCCGTCTCAATACCTTCATGCATAACAAGGTGGCCGCATTCGTGGGCAAGATCGAATCTGGCACGGGAAGTGCTCCCCTTATCCATGTTCCTAACAATAACAGGGCGACCACGAACGAGTGAAAACGCATCAACTTTTTCTGATACGCCCTCAAAGGTAGTTACTACGACTCCGGCTCTTTCCAGGGTACGGGTAATATTGGTAATAGGCGCGTCGAGGTACAGCCCCCATTTCTCCCGACAAGCTTCAGCAGCCTTCTCGATATCTTCGACAGTATCCACCGGAATGGACGGCGTATTCACCTCGGGGAGTGACAAGACCGAGTCGAGGTAGTTCACGACCATGTTAAAGATCGTCCCATAAGACAGAATCCGATGGCGAACATTCTGTGGTGTAGTCTGTAGCTTGCGGAAATGCCCTTGGTCTTCCCTGACCTCATCGGTAACCGGAAGGAAGAAAAACTCCTCCTCCACATGAAGGACCTCAGCCATGGCAGCCAGAAGTTCAGCGCTCGGGGCCTGATCAACCGAGACTTCCAGACGCTGTATATACTGGCGCGTGGTCGAAACTTGCTCTCCAAGGTCGGCAAGAGTAAGTCCGCTGAACAATCTAGCCAAGCGTAATCGTGAGCCTTGGAAGGGCATATCTAACCCCATTAGTCATTCCCTGCATTCTTTTTTATTGTATCTACCTGACGTGGAGCAATAACCGGCGGTTCAAGCTCGACACCTTCACGTAGCCGATTATGAACTGGTGTTATGATAGGTACGTTGTCTGTCAACGGAATCGTCCACATGTTTTTGATCTCACCTGTTTCAGAAACCTGAACCATGACAATGCGCATAACCTCACCGTCAATATCTGTTTCAATAGCCATGCGCCATAGCCATTCTCTATCTTCAACAGGAAACTCGAACGCAAGCTGTTGCGCTTCTATTTCAGGATATCTGCGGCTAAGAAAGCGAGGATTTGGGGATTCAGCGTCGCCCCTATAGAATCGTATAGGAACGCCGCCAATAGAGAAAACGAAATGTAGGCTGGGGTCGATAACATCAAGCCAAGTCTGATCGTCAGACGCCTCTTTGATTGCAAAGCACGTTCTTTCGTGGACACGACAGCCCAACCCCCAGTTGGTGTCGCCTTTTGATGGTTCGTGAACTAGCAGAGCCGCGTGACGCACCTGCTTTATTGCGGTGGCAAGAAATACCAAGCGGTCTTCTTGAAGTTCGATGTGTGCTTCCCAGGGTTTACAATCGTGCATATTCCCCTCCTCGGAGATCCCAATGTTTCACGAGGAGGAGACTACAATTTTATCTATCGTTTGTCAACCAATTTAACGTATGTCACCTGCCAGCCTATTTGTCTACGCTTTGAGAGCAGGCAATGCCCTCGGATTATCGAATAGCCCCGTCTATCTGCTGCTCCACGTGGCGCCCCTGGTCGTCCTGCTGCACCGCAAACAGGAACAAGCAGCGCCCGCCGCTCGACTGCTGCCATTGGTGACCGACTTGCGACTTCTCCCTCGAATCGTCATTGGTCTTGTACGGTTCGCCTTTATACTCGACCACCAACACGCGCCCATCTGTCAATTCACAGACAAAGTCGGGGTAGAAGTAGTCGGTTGCAGTCGGAAGCCAGAAGGAAAACCGTTCTTCTTTCTCGACATTGCGGACCCAAAATTTCACTGAAGGGTGGGCGTCAATGGCCCTTGCGCACAAAAACTCTTCTGCGGGCTTCCCATCGGCGCGCTTTTCGCGCAAGTCGTGGATTGCAGGGTAAAAGTGCTTCTTGAAAAGATAGCGACCGGAATAGTACGGCGCACGAGCGGGGTAATGAGTCGGATGAAAAGAAAACCCATACCGAAAACTGTTTTCCAGCCTTGGTGCGGCAAGAAATCCGGGCAATGACTTCTGAAAACCTGCCTTAATGGCGGTTTTCCTTCGGCGCTCAATTTCCTGTCGTATGGCCTCCGCCATTGGGTATTTGGCCCGTAACAGTGCGGTCAGAGAAAAACCACGATCCGCCTGAAGGTGACGCATCAAGGCCAGCAACCACTTGAGAAGAATGGCCTGCCCTAAATCCTTCTGGCGGCATTCACGGTCCAGCCAGCGCACCAGATCGTTTTCAGTGGTATGAGAAGCGACTTCATTGAGGTGCAACTGCCCGCTGTCAGCCACCCCGTACACCACTCGGCCCTCATGGATGTCGATCTCGAAAGCAGCATCGCGCTCAACGATGGAGAAACCGGCCAGCCCAACCGGTTCGGCAAAAAGATCGAAGTCGCCCAACTCCGATAGCAGCCGTTTTTCCACCGGTTGTAACTCCCCATCCCAATCAAGGCAGAGCTGCGGCAATGAAGCAAACCGTTCTCCTCGTGCCGAGGGCGCCAGCAGCGTAGCCTGCCTGGCGCGCTCATTATTAATCGCGTCCTTCACCCCTTGTTTTTGTTTGGCATTACAAGCCGTCAACAGAAATTCCTCTACCGCCTCGGAAAGTTCTCCTCGCACAATCGCCGTAGCGCCAGAAGTCGTCGGACGGATTTCCAGGGAAGCTTTCAACGCTTCGGGGACCGGTTCCATTGGCACAATTGGCAGCGAGATCACCGCTGCGGCGGGGATTGGGCGACAATACTCGCCATTCCCTAACAGAGGGAGTGTGCTTTGTACCGGCGCAATGGCCTGAACAGCCTCAAAGGCTTCAAAGCCCATGTTATTAACCAGTCGGTCAGTCAGCTGATCGGCAACCCGAGCGAAGCCTTGAGCAACAATGTGGGCATAGGCTCTGCTGAGTTCCGTCTGCTGACGTGGCCTGGCATAAGGCATGCGCAAGATACGCCCCAACAACTGTTCCACGTCTTTTGCGCTTCGAGCGTCTTGAAGACTGCACAGCACATAAGCAAAGGGGCAGTCCCAGCCTTCCTTCAGCGCTTCTATGGTGATGACATAGCGAATCGGACAGAGTGGGTCCGACATAGCAATACCATCCAACTCCTTCTGATCCCCCGTCGCAACTGCTATCTGGCCGCGTTCAAGCTTTTCGCCGTCATCGCTGACCAGGTGTTCGAGCAGTTTCTCTACTGTTACCTCCCCGTTTTTCGGTTCAGCCTGGAATAGCAGCACTGGACGTATATAATCCGGTTCCTTCGCAGCTAACATCTCCAGTCGGTCGCGGGTCAAGATTGCATCGCGGACAGCATCTTTCCAACCGGTCGGATGCTCCATCAGCACAATGGGGAGTTTGATCATATCTTCGCGCTGTAAAGCGCTCGCTCCGACATGGTAGAGCACGTTGCTGTTGGTGGCCGGAGTGGCAGTCATTTCAATCACACAAGCCGGGTGCAGGTTTTTCAAGGTGCGGAAAGCTTGATCGGTGCGGTTATTGTGTGCCTCATCCACCACAACAATCGGCCTGTTGAGCGTCAGCCAGTTGGCGAGCGAAGCCTTGACGCGCCCCAGATCGGTAGAAGTGAGGTATGGCTGTGCAACAATATCCGCCTCGGTCACCCGGTCGAGCCTCGATTCCTGTTGTGGTGTCAGCCCCTGAAAATGTCGAGCGAAGCTTTCATCAAAGGAATAGACGGTGCGCTGGCTCTTCTCCTTAACGTTGAAGGACTGTATCGTCGCCACTACAATAATGGCCGATTGCCCTATTTCCTGGGGTCCCACTGTCGGCAAATCATCCAAGGCACAAACCCGGACACGTTCACCGAAATAGCTTGTCAATGCCTCGCGGCCAGGAAGACGCGGTGTGGATAGCACAGCCAGTGTCTGACTACGAATAGCGTCGGACGGTACCAGCCACAAGACCACCGGCGCGTCGGTGTCCATCAGAGATTTTCCTGTCCGTGCCACCGCGTGCGCCGCTAAGAAGGTCTTGCCGCCCCCGGTCGGGATACGCACACAGACAGCGGGCGTATCCTCCAGCGCCTCGGCGTTGTAGGGAGCCTGCCAGGATTGCCCATTTTTCTCTTGCAGCGGTGCACAGTCCACCCAGGCTCCGGCCAAGCCGACCAGCCGCAGTTTTCTAAAGAACCCGTCTAAGGCTGTGAGCGTATTTTCTTGATAATTCTTAAGTGTGAACATGGTCACCGCGCCTTAATATCGTAGGGGATTTGCTTAAACGTGATGCCAGCCTCACGCATCCGAGCTTCACCTAGCCGGGTAGTTTCTCCGTAGATGACCCGAGGGCCTTGGTGCGGGTATTTCTCGTCCAGGTGCGCTAGCACAGCAGAGGTAAGCACGTTCCCCCCCTGGGGTCGTCGGTCACCAAGGATACCATTGTAGAGGAGATAATAAGCCGTGCCGTCGTGACTACCGAGTAAAGGAGCATCAAAAAGCTGGCGCGCTGGTTCGCCTGTCTCGAAATGCCATAGATAGGCGGCCAGTGCGGGGAAGTGCACAGAGGGGTGAATCCCTCCGTCTGCATCAAACACTGGCTCTCCGAGAGTATAAAAGCGGACCCCTCCTCCCCCTTCCCACTTCGCTTCTTTTGAAATTCCGCCTTGTTCACCGTCAACAACCTTTTCCATACGCGGAAGGCAGTGTGTGACGGCATGATCACCCATTTCAACACCGATCCAGCGCCGTCCCATTTTATGGGCCACTGCGGCTGTGGTCCCAGAGCCAAGGAAGGAGTCAAGTACGAAGTCACCAGGGTCAGTGGCTAAGGTAATAACTCTTTGAAGAAGTCTTTCTGGCTTAGGCGTGGCAAAGGCCGTGTCCGCACCGAACAAGTCGTTAATTTCTTTTTTTGCTTCTTGATTATGGCCGACATCAACATTGCTCCACCAAGACCATGCTCGCATACCTTCGTGTTCCACCAAAAAATTCTTGGTTCTGGGCCGTGATTTACCATCTTTACCGAACCAGACTCGTCTTTCTGTTACTTGCCGTTTGAACTCACTCTCAACGTTGGCCCAGCAGCGTCCTGGTGGCGGTTCATATTCGACTCCCGCCGAAGTCGTCAGTTTATACATTTGATTTGGCCGCCACCCTTGGGCCGTGAAGTCTGTAGAGGTCCAAGGCCCACGTGGGTCGTTATCTGGGTTTTTAAATTGTGCAGACTGGGTAGGGGATAAAGGGACACGATTTAAGGTAAACTTCGTGCTGTTTTTAGAATAAAGCAATAAATGATCGTGGGCATCACCGATGTAAAGGCGGGCATCCGGGGAAGTACGCTTTTGCCAAAGGACGTTAACAACGAAATTTGCCCGACCAAAGACCTCATCCATCAGTACCTTCAGATAATGCGCTTCATGGTCGTCTATCGACACCCAGATGCTCCCATCCTCAGCCAGCAACTCCCGCAGCAGAACCAGACGGGGGTACATCATCGTCAACCACTGGGAATGCTCAAGCTTATCGTCGTAATGGGTAAAAGCCGATTGGGTGTTGTAAGGCGGGTCGATATAGATGCACTTCACCTTACCCCTGTAAAACGGTAGCAGGGCTTTAAGTGCTTTAAGATTGTCGCCCTGAATAAGCAGGTTTTCAGAACTGGCGTCTCCGTGTGCGGATTCAAATCGAAGGAGGTGGTAGGGGACATCAGCGGCAATATTTACTGCCTGGTTTTTGTTTACCCAATCAAGAAACGGCATTAATTATCCTTTGTTCCAATTTCAGTTTGTTTGTCCGATTGCAATCACTTGACGGCATTTGGGGTAGCCTGAACACGCCCAGAAGAATTCCCCAGCATTAGGTCCGGTCTTTGCCTGTCGCTTTACCATAGCCGAAGTACATTTAGAGCAGACCGGGCCAATTTCTATATACGTTTCTTGAGGTTGGTTAGTTTTTGTCTCAGGGATGGGCTGTACTGCCGGAGGCTCTTCCTTCAAGGTAATTGGCGTAGCGGGGAGAACTGAAATCTTAAAAGCCGAATAAAGCATGGTCCGAACGTCCTGAATGGCGTATCCGTTCTTTGCAGAGAAGTGAGCAATAGGGATTTTTGCAGTGGCTAAAGCCTGATCGACAAAGGCATCCCGAGCCGAACGATCTTCGCGCCCGTGCGATTGGTCATCCAGTTCCACCGCGCCAATGACAGCTAGATCGGTTGCAGAGCAAATCACAAAGTCCACATGCTTCTGGCGGATCTTGTTTGAGGCCGTAGTGCTCTGGCTTTTTGATAAGCCCTTTGCCGGCTTCACCAAATCGCCAAGTCGAACCTTACCGAATACCCGGTAACGGTTATCAAGGACCTGTTCCAAGACGCCGAGGAATGACCTCTCAGCCGGAGTAAATAAGGGTCCCATGCTGTCAAAGGAAAGCCCCGCTGCCTTAGCTGGGAGTTTGGATTTTAAGGCCGCAAGGACGCACAAAACTATCATGGCGGCGACTACTACAACGACAATATTCATCCCAAGTCACCCCAAGCCAATAACGGTCTAGCTATGACAGCTACAATTCCCTGCGTTGTTCCTTTTCATTCCCGGCAGACTAGAACATGCGAGTTCCAAAGTCAAAGGCATTTTAATGTTGCCATGCCAGAATGACTCAACAGCGGCTCTGATATAAAAAGAAACCTGTACTTGCCGCAGAAAAAGGCTCTAACCGTCTTCAGTCGTCCCTTCCCATACTGAATATTTGGCTGCAAACCCGGATGTCTTCCTTTTACGACCAGTGCTTTTTTGAAAAGGGCTTTCGTGTCGGTGGAGGTGCTTGCCGTGACAACCTTTCCATTTCAGCTTTAAGCTCAGCAGCTCTTTTCTGTGCGGCGGTCGGTTCGAACGTTACAAAGGGAAGCCACTCTTGCGGTTCAGGAAACTAACTGGGAAACTAACTGGGGTCAAGCCTGTATAACTGCAGTTCGCGAACATCAGTCATTGGCAAGAAATGCAGTTATGCAGGCCTGACCCTAGCCTGCCCCTAGGCCTGCCCTTCTTGGAAACGCTCTACAAACCCTTGCTTTAACTTCTCAACTTTGCCCAAAACTTCCTCAGACCTATCATGTAGCCGTGCTCCTCGGACCATGTCCTGCATTAGACGATACCGCTGATTTTCCGCCGTTTCCTCATCCAGGATAGCCTGTATCGCCCCGCCGGTCGCCTTATTTGCCATAGCTGCCATGTCTCGGCCCAATAACCTGATCCCCGCCAGCGTCTGGTCGAAGCCCTCTGCCACGAGTAGTTCCGTTTCCTCATCATACAGGCGATCTACATTTCCTGCGTCGGCATAATGCTCCATCAGAAAAAGCAGATCTTCGGCGTCTTTTGGGCGCTCAGGATACCTGTCTTTCCAGGATAAGACCTTCATCAGAGCCATACCAGGGATCGTTGGAACTTTTACGTCAAAAACCGGATCCTCGCTAAGGCGGATGGTGAGACCGTACTCATAAGCTTCTTGAAAACCCATTATGTTCATATAAATCTGATTGTCCGGAGGCCAGACAATGCTCTTCCCATCGGGGCTGACACCACCAAAAGGGACGATGTCCACCAGGAAAGACCCGGACTTCAGCCTGTGAAGCTCTCTTGTTGCCTCAAATCGCCCTGTGGCCACCAGGGCTTCCGACAACTTCTGAAATTCATCCCAACCAGCCACCTCGACGCCAATATCGAGGTCACGTGTCCCCCGAGCCGGCCGGATAGCGTGGCAGTACTCAAGTACAATGTCCCGTGCCGCGGCTCCGACCACAAAAAACAGAATGCCCAGAGACGAAGCTTCCCGGCTTACCCCCCCGCAGTACTTCCACAAGGTACGGGCTAATCCTCCCGGACAAGTTGAACGATATGTTGGTCATAGATCATCCTGGCAGTTTCGAGATTACGTTGATTGCCA
>Ga0209317_1000614_pt1 | contig 40450 bp, 36 predicted proteins | sample RifGroB2_FD_183994 | JGI IMG/M metagenome (GOLD analysis project Ga0209317, IMG submission 183994) | Soil microbial communities from Rifle, Colorado, USA - Groundwater B2 (SPAdes) (version 2) | ecosystem: Environmental > Terrestrial > Soil > Unclassified | place: Rifle, Colorado | collected... | reverse complement strand
GGGATCCCCTCGGAGAACGTGGAAAAGGTCTTTCAGCCGCTCTTCAGCACCAAGGCGCGGGGGCTCGGGCTCGGGCTGTCGATCTCCAAGAGCTTCACGGAGTCGAACGGCGGGCGGATCGAGGTGGAGAGCGGGGTGGGGAAGGGGACGACCTTCACGGTGGCGCTGCCGGTGGGAAGGAGGGAGCCGTGAGAGGAAAACACCCCGAAAATGACATCCGCTCCGTGGCCTCGGGGGTCCGGCTGCGGGTGCTGGTTCCCCTCTTCGTTGCGATGATTCTCCTGCTGCTGACCTTTGTCTCGATGTTCTTTCGCGAGGCAAGGAAGCGCCAGAGCGAGGATATCGCACGCACTGCCGCGTCGGTCGAAGACATGTTCCAGGCGCAATCCATCGAAGGCGTCCAGGTCATGAGATCGATCATGGAGCTGGTCATCGGGGACCGGCGCCTGGAGGAGGCGTTGCGGGCAGGAGACCGCCAGGCCTTGCTCGACATCTCGGAGCCCATCCTGAAGGAGATCAGTGGCAGGAACCGGATCACGCATTTCTACTACATCCTTCCGGACCGTACCATGCTGCTGCGGGTTCAGGTCCCCGACAAATACGGCGACAAGATAGACCGCTTTGTCCTCCGGGAAGCCCAACGCACGGGCAAGCCCTTCTGGGGGAACGAGCAGGGTCCCTTCGGCAGCCTCACCCTGCGGGTCACCTATCCGTGGTACAGCAACGGGGAGGTCATCGGCTACCTGGAGATGGGGATCGAGTTCGAGGACATCATGCAGGCCTTCCACAAAATGCTCGATGTGGATGTCTTCGTCGCTATCGACAAGAAATTCCTGGATCGCGTGAAATGGGAATCGATGCGGAGGCGGACGGGAGGGGAGGCGAACTGGGACGAGTTTCCCTCGGTCATCGTACTCAGCCGGACCAGGCCGGAGATCCCGGCGCCGATCTCCGCGTACCTTGCTGGCCTCAAGGGCAGGCACGTCAGGCGCACCTTCGAGACGGCATGGGGCGGTCGGGTTGCCGAGACCGTTGTCGTGCCGTTTGCCGATCTGCGCGGACGCGAACTGGGCGAATTGGTGGTATTGCGGGACATCACCGGCGCCGCGTCAGAGCGCCGCCAGGGTCTGATTTGGGTCGCGACGCTCTGCACGATTATCACCGGCGTCCTGATGGCGTTTTTTTACGTCTTGCTCGGCCGCGTGCAGAGGGATGTGGCCCAGCGGACGGCGCGGCTGACGGAAGCCCAGCGGGTACTGACGGTTGAACAGGTAGAGCGGCAACGCGCGGAGAGGGAGAATGCAGAGCTGGAGCGAAAAGTCGAGGAGAGGACCCGGCAGCTCCTGGATGCCCGGGAGGAACTGGTGCGCAAGGAGAAGCTCGCCATTCTCGGCCAGCTTTCCGGGAGCGTGGGGCACGAACTCAGGAATCCGCTCGGGGTGATGAGCAACGCCGTCTACTTCCTGAAAATGGTTCTGGCTGAGGCGGACGAGACCGTGAAGGAATACCTGGGCATCGTCGAGACGGAGATCGCCAACTCCCTGCGGATCATCACCGATCTGCTTGATTTCGCCCGGACGAAGACCCCCCAGACAAAAGCGGTGACGGTCACGGAATTGATGGATGAAAGCCTCGGGAGGTGCACCATTCCGGACAACGTCCTGCTTCAGACCGAAATACCGGATTCACTTCCCCTTCTCAGGGTCGACCCGCTGCAGATGGGGCAGGTGCTTACGAACCTCATCACCAACGCGGTGCAGGCGATGCCCAAGGGGGGCGTGCTGCGGGTGGCGGCACGCCTTGCAGGGGCAGACCTTGCGCCCGCCCAATCTGCGCCCGCCCAAGCGGGGTGCCCGCAAGTGGCGCCCATACAGGACTTCATCGCCATCTCTGTCACCGACACAGGCGAAGGGATATCCCCGGAGCACATGACGAAGCTCTTCCAGCCGCTTTTCACAACCAAGGCCAAGGGGATCGGTCTGGGGCTGGTGGTCTGCAGGAACCTGGTGGAGACAAACGGCGGGGGGATCGAGGTGGAGAGCGAACAGGGAAAGGGGACCTGCTTCACGGTGCAGCTTCCCGTCTACGCGGACGGAAGATAGCGGCAGGGGGTGTCGTACCAAACGGGAGTCGAGGCATGGAAAAAGCAGTCATTCTGATCATCGACGATGACCCGAACATGGGGAAATCCCTCGCCGACATCTTCAGGGCCAAGGGGTTCGAGGTTCTGGCGGCCGGCAGCGGAGCGGAGGGGCTCGCCCTGCTGCGGGAGCAGTTCGTTAATGTGGCGCTCATCGACCTGGGGCTGCCGGACATCTCCGGTCTCGACGTCTTGGAACGGATGAAGAAGGCAAGCCCTGCCACCGAGGCCATCGTCCTCACCGGACAGGCCAGCGTCGATTCGGCCATCGAATACTCGTACATGCTCAAGCCGTACGACGTGGACCTGCTCCTGCTCCATCTGAAGAGGGCGCTGGAGAAACAGCGGACGGAGGAGGCGCTGCGTCTGCGTCAGCGCGCCATCGAGGCGAGCAGCAACGGCATCACCATCGTTGACATCACCCGCCCCGACAACCCGATCGTCTATACCAATCCCGCCTTCGAACAGATCAGCGGCTACTCCTCCGGGGAGGCGGCGGGGCGAAACCCGCGCTTTCTGTCGCGTGACGACGGGGAGCAGATGGGGTTGGAGGAGATGCGCGCGGCCCTGCGCGAACAAAGGGAGGGACACGCGGTCCTGCGCAACTACCGCAAAGACGGCACCCTCTTCTGGAACTCGCTCTCCGTTGCGCCGGTGCGCGACGACGGCGGCAAGGTGACACATTTCGTCGGCATCATCAACGACATCACCGAGCAGAAACGCTACGAAGAGCAGCTGGAATATCAGGCAAACTATGACGAGCTCACCGACCTGCCGAACCGCAACCTCCTCACCAACCTGATCAGCCAGTCCGCCCGCTATGCCCATCGCTACCGGCGGGAGATGGCGGTCCTCTTCATCGATCTCGATTATTTCAAGCTCGTTAACGACAGTCTCGGGCGCAGCGTGGGGGACCGCTTGTTGAAGGCCATGGCGGAGCGCCTGAGGGCATGCGTGCGGGCGGCGGACATGGTGGCGCGTCACGGCGGAGACGAGTTCGTCGTCGTCCTCACCAATCTGGAGAGGAGTGAGAATGTAGCCCTCGTGGCGCAGAAGATCCGGGAGTCCCTCTATCTCCCCGTCCTGATTGATGGCCAGGAATTCGCTATTTCGTGCAGCATCGGCATCAGCATCTATCCCAAGGATGGCAACGACGCACAGGCCTTGTTGAATAACGCCGATGCCGCCATGTTCCGCGCCAAGGAGCAGGGGCGCAACAATTCCCAGTTTTATACCAGCGAGATGAACGCCCGGTCGCTGGCGCGCATGATCATGGAAAAACACCTGCGCCGGGCCTTGGAAAACGGCGAACTGGCGGTGCATTACCAGCCACAGGTGGATCTGGTGAGCGGACGTGTCAACGGAATGGAGGCGCTGCTCCGCTGGCGAAACCCCGAGCTGGGTATCGTTTCGCCTGCCGCGTTCATCCCTCTGGCTGAAGAGACCGGCCTCATCGGCCCGATCTTCGACTGGGTGCTGGAGGTGGCTTGCGCTCAGAATCGGGCCTGGCAGGAGGCGGGCCTTCCGGCGTTGACCCTGGCGGTTAACGTCTCGCCCGTTCAATTCAGGGATCCCGACCTTTGCGCTTCCGTCGACCGGATCGTGCGCAAGACCGGACTGGCGCCGAACTGTCTGGAACTGGAGATCATCGAGAGCATGCTCATGCATGACGTGGAAAGCGCCATGCTCATCATGAGGGAGTTGAAGCAACTCGGCATAAGGCTCGCCATGGACGACTTCGGTACCGGTTACTCCAGCCTGAGCTATCTGAAACGTTTTCCTTTTGACAAGCTGAAGATCGACATCTCGTTTGTCCGGGAGGTCACGACCGACCCGGAGAGCGCGGCCATCGCCCGATCCATCATCGCCATGGGGCACAATCTTAATCTGCGCGTCATCGCCGAGGGGATCGAAACGGCAGGACAACTCGCCTACCTGCGTTCCCATGGGTGCGACGAGATGCAGGGGTTCCTCTTCAGCAGGGCGCTCCCCGCAGTGGAATTCGAGGAACTGCTCCGGGAGGACCGGCGACTCGAAACCCCAGCGCTAAGCGGCTCCAGTACCGAGAGGACGCTCCTGCTCGTGGATGACGAACCCCCTGTCCTTGCAGCCTTGGTGCGGGTGCTCGACAACGACAGCCACCGGATACTCTCGGCCACATGTGCCGAGGACGGGCTGGAGCTGCTGGCAGTCAATCAGGTAGGGGTGGTGGTCTGCGATCAGCGGATGCCCGGAATCAGCGGCATCGAGTTGTTGCGCCGGGTCAAGGAAATCTATCCTGAAACCGTACGCATTCTACTTTCGGGATATGCTGATCGAGATGTGGTCGTTGACGCCGTCAACCAGGGCGCCGTTTTCAAGGTTCTCGACAAGCCCTTGGACGGAGAGCTGCTGCGGCAGATCATCAGGGATGCATTCAGGTGCTACGAGCTTACCAAGGCTGGCAGTAGAGTGCAGTGAGGAGGCCCGAGCTACTCCAGAGGTCTTGCGTGTGGTCCGATAGCGCGTCGGCAAAAAGTTCACAGATCGTGGATACAGCTACCAAGGCAAGGGTCCTCACGGTAACCATGACCTGGCGGAAGAGGGGGGGCTTCTGAGCATGGCCGCAAACCATCATATGATGGGCCGCCTGGAAACCGTCGGCGATACCTATGAGACCCTCCCGCTGAGGCAACTGGACTTGATCCTGAACATGTTATGGGTTAATGTTATGGCGAAACAGGGCGGGAAATAACTACGACATCCCGGACACCCCCGAGGCGTACACGCACCGCATCGGCCGTACCGGTCGCGCCGCCAAGACCGGCGATGCTTTTACGCTGGTGACCCATGAGGACGATATCATGGTGCGCAGTATCGAACGGGTGTTCGGAGGCAAGATCGAGCGTCGCCTCATCGAGGGGTTCGACTACAGCGTACCCGCTCCGAAGAAAGACGCCGAGTTCGTCAGGCCGCCTCGCGAGCCGCAGCGCCGCAAGGAGACCCCCGGAGCCAAACCTGCCGGCCGGCACGCCGTCGGCGCCGGGGCCAAAAGCACCCCGCGTCCGGCGAACCATGCAGCCCGCCGCAGCGGCAGATAGAGGGGTTGAATCTCTTCCCCCTTTGCAAAAGGTAGGCTTTACGTCTCCCCTTTGAAAAGAGGGGGGATTTGCCCTTTGTTGTCGGCTGAAGGTTGACGCCAACGACAGAGATATGTGGACGAAAAAGAGGGGGAAGGCCGCAAGGCCATTCCCCCTCTTTTTTCATCACCGCCGGTTTGAAACCCACGGAAACTGTCTCTTATGCCGACCACTGGCCGTGCAGGCTGCAGAACTCGCGGACCGTAATCTGGTCGGCGGTGACTGCGAAGGTCGCCTCGGGGGGCTGGCCCGGCTGCAGCATTGCCCGGTAAATTTTCCCGTCCGCTATCAGCTCGATCCACTCTATGAAGTGGGCGCTCTCCATCGGGTGCGCTACGCTGCCGACCTTCACCGTGATGGTGCCGTCGCCCTTTACGATCACCGGAACATGCTTCTCTTTGGAGGCGTCAACGGTGTTTTCCGTCTGCAGCGTCATGGCGCTGCCGCAGCAGACCAGCTCGCCGGGACCAGCATGCAGCACTTCCACGATGTTGCCGCAACTCTCACACTTGTAGATCTCTAATGCCTGTGCCATCTTGATGCTCCTCCTTGTGATTGAATGCCGCGAGGCTTCATTTGAGCCAGTTCGCCAGGTTTGCTCCACTGTTTTGTCAGGGGCGCCCCGCTTTGGTGAGACAACGGCACCCTAGATCAGGCAGTATTAAAAAGGACCTTTATGGTCGTGTTTGTCCTTATAGCAGCATTGCCCGGCTGGCGCAACAATTTATTCACCCTTTTCCCGTAAAATAAGTCCCCGCCTTGACAGAGAGGCAGGCGCCGATGTATTACATGGTATATCTAGCTGCACATTACAAATCGCCGGGAGAAAGAGATGATTACCCACATAGTACTTTTCAAACTGAAGGAGCAGACCCCGGAGGGGATTGAAAAAGCGCGCCAGATCCTGCTGAGCATGGACGGGAAGGTTGAGCAGCTGCGCCACCTGGAGGTCGGCATCGACCTGATCCGTTCGGAGAGGTCCTCCGATATCGCCCTGGTCACCAAGTTCGATTCCATGGACGACCTGCAGGCCTACCAGGTGCACCCCTATCACGCACTCGAGGTGGCAGCCTACATGAAAAGCGTCTGCTCTTCGGTAGTAACGGCCGATTACCAGTCCGCCTGAACTTAAGTCACCAAGGCACCAACAGAAATGTAACGAGGAGGAGTACGAGATGGAGCAGTGTCCATGTGGAACCGGTCTTGCCTACGCTGATTGCTGTCACCCGATCATCACGGGTGCGCGCCCTGCGGAAACGGCTGAGGCGCTGATGCGCTCACGCTACGCGGCTTACGTAAAGGTGGAGACCGATTATATATTCAACACGACCCACCCAGAGCACCGCGAAGGCTATGACCCGGCGGGTACCAAGGAATGGGCGGAGAGCGCCGATTGGCAGGGGCTAGAGATCATCTCCGTGACAAAGGGCGGCCGTGATGACACCACCGGCGAAGTCGAGTTCATCGCGCGCTTCAGCGAGAAAGGCGAGCAGAAGGTGCACCATGAACTTGCACTTTTCAAAAAGGAGCGGGCAGGCTGGTTGTTCACGGACGGCAAAGCGGTCAGCCAGAAGCCGATCGTCAGGAACTCGCCTAAAATCGGGCGCAACGATCCCTGCGCCTGCGGCAGCGGCCAGAAGTACAAAAAGTGCTGCGGGAAATAGGGAAACAGACTAAGATCAAGGTCAAGCTTCCGCACCATGGCAGCATTAGGGACCTCAAGCAGATGAAGAGTGGGGGCGAATAACTTATTCGCCCCTTGTTTTAAGCCGTTCCCAAAAAAAGAGCAAGGAGTGCCACGATGGCAGTTGCCAGCAAGATCGCCGGGTTTATCGCCAATTCATCATGGATCAGGAAAATGTTCGAGGAGGGGGAATTGCTGCGCCAGCAATTCGGGGCGGACAAGATCTACGACTTCACCCTTGGCAATCCGGACGTAGAACCGCCCCAGGCGCTTCATGACACGCTCCTGAAGCTCGCGCAGTCGCCGCTTCCCGGGATGCACCGCTATATGAACAACGCCGGCTATGCCGAGACCCGAAGTGCCGTGGCGAAGGCATTGAGCAGCGCCTCGCAGCTGCCGGTGCAGGCCGCGCAGGTGGTGATGACCTGCGGCGCCGGCGGCGCGCTGAACGTGGTATTGAAGACCATATTGAACCCCGGCGACGAGGTGATCATCCTCACCCCCTTCTTCGTCGAATACCGCTTCTACATCGACAACCACGGCGGGGTTCCTGTGGAGGTCTGGACCGACCGCGACACCTTCCAGCTCGATATCCCTGCCATCGCGGCGGCCATTACCGAAAAGACCCGGGCCGTAATCATCTGCTCCCCGAACAACCCGACCGGCGTCATCTATCCCGCCGAGAGCCTGGCGCGCCTGGGAGAGCTTATGAGCGCCAAGGAGAAGGAGTTCGGCAGGCAGATCTGCGTCATCTCCGACGAGCCGTACGCGCGGATCGCCTACGACGGAAAATGCGTCCCCAATATCTTTCGCTACCTCGCCAACTCGGTGATCGTCACCTCACACAGCAAGGACCTGGCGCTACCCGGCGAGCGGATCGGCTACCTGGCAGCCAACCCGGGGATGAAGAACGTGGACAGATTCATGGAGGGAGCGATCTTCTCCAACCGGGTACTCGGTTTCGTGAATGCTCCCGCGCTCATGCAGCGCCTGGTCGCCGGCCTGCAGCACATCTCGGTAGACATCCAGGCCTATCAGGACAAGCGTGACCTGCTATTTCGAGCGCTCACCGGCATGGGATTCAGCATGGTTGAGCCCGACGGCGCCTTCTACCTGTTCCCGAAATCCCCGCTGGCAGACGACGTCGAGTTCGTCCGGCTCGCGCAGAAGCACCGCATCCTGCTGGTTCCCGGCGCCGGTTTCGGCGCCCCCGGCTTTTTCCGGATCGCCTACTGCGTCGATCAGGGGATGATCGAGCGGAGTCTGGACGCCTGGCGGGAACTCGCCCGGGAAGTGGGACTTCCCGGTTGAGCATCTTGTCAGGATACTGCAGCGCGGAACAGGCAGTCAGGGGGACCATGACCGAGACCATACTGATAGTAGACGACGAAGAGGGAATCCGCTCGGCCCTGGCGGGCATCCTGGAGGACGAGGGATACCGGACGGTGAGCGCTGCCGACGGCATCGAGGCGCTTGCCCTTTGCATGCGGGAGTTGCCCGGGCTCGTGCTTTTGGACATCTGGATGCCGAAGATGGACGGCATCGAGACGCTCAAGCGGCTAAAGGAGCAGCACCCGGCCCTGAACGTGATCATGATGAGCGGGCACGGCACCATCGAGACGGCGGTGAAGTCCACGAAGCTCGGCGCCTACGACTTCATCGAGAAGCCGCTCTCGCTTGAGAAAGTGGTGGTGACGGTGGAAAACGCCCTCGCCATGACCCGGCTGAAGGAGGAGAACGCCTCGCTGCGTGGCCTCGTGCTGCAAAGCCACGAGATGATAGGCGGCTCTGCGGCCATGGTGCAGTTAAGGGAGCAGATCCAGCTGGTGGCGCCGACCAACGCCTCGGTGCTGATCACCGGGGAGAACGGGACCGGCAAGGAACTGGTGGCGCGTTCCGTCCATTATCACAGCCAGCGCCGCGACAAGCCGTTCATAGAGATCAACTGCGCCGCCATCCCCGAGGAGCTGATCGAAAGCGAGCTGTTCGGCCACGAGCGGGGCGCCTTCACCGGCGCTGTAGCCCAGAAGAAGGGGAAATTCGACCAGGCCGACGGCGGCACCCTGTTTCTGGACGAGATCGGCGACATGTCTCTTAAGACCCAGGCCAAGGTATTGAGGATCCTGCAGGAGAAGAAGTTCGAGCGGGTGGGCGGCACGCGGACCCTGGAGGTCGATGTGCGGATCGTGGCGGCCACCAACAAGCATCTGGAGGAGGAGATCAGAAGCGGCAGCTTCCGTGAAGACCTCTTCTACCGGCTGAACGTGGTTCCTTTCAAGGTGCCGCCCCTGCGCGAGCGGCGCGACGATGTCCCGCTCTTGACCGGTTATTTCCTCGATTCCTTCTGCCGCCGGGAGGGGAGAGAACTGAAACTGATCGTGCCTGAGGCGATGGAGGCATTGAAGCGCTACGATTGGCCAGGCAACGTCAGGGAGCTAAAAAATATCGTGGAGCGACTGGTGATCATGACCCCGGGCGGCACCGTCACCATAAACCACCTTCCCGACTACCTGGTGATAGAGGCAGGCGGCAGGGAGCCGGCCGGCGGCCGGCTCGACAGTGTGCTGGAGCTCTCCAGCCTGCGCGAGGCCAGGGAGGAGTTCGAGCGGGAGTTCATCATTCAGAAGCTGGAGGAGAACGACTGGAATGTCACCAGGACAGCCGAGGCGATCGAACTGGAGCGGAGCAACCTGCACAGGAAAATCAAGAGCTACGGCATCGATATGAAAAAATAACTGTCCCTATAACTTTAGCTAAGGCATCATTTCCGGCCGTGAATTCAGCCGGCCGCAGGGGCGGGACATGTTTTTCAAACTCTTTCTTCTTTTTCTCATCGTTCCGGTCATCGAGATTTACCTGCTGATCGAGGTCGGCTCCCTGATCGGTGGCCTTGCCACCGTGGTGCTCCTTCTTTTGATGAGCTTCTTGGGCGCCTTTCTGGTGCGCAGCCAGGGGTTCATAATCATAGCGCGCATACGAGAGCAACTTTCCCACGGCAGGCTTCCCGCCGCCCAGTTGCTGGACGGGGCGCTGGTCCTCGTGGGCGGCGTCTTGCTGGTGACGCCCGGGTTCTTTACCGACTTTCTCGGCATCTTCTTCCTGATTCCCCCCACCCGCAGGCTCATCAAGCTATGGCTCGGCCTGTGGCTGCAGGCGCGGCTCGCCAAGGGTACTTTCCTCGTGAAACGGCGCTAGCCAACGCCAAGGCTTTCCCGGTCAGCGCCGTCTTCAGCCGGCTTTCTGCATAAACGCTCCCGCAGCAGCTTTACCAGCGCCAGCAAAGTGGCACCCGTCCCCATCACCCATCACCCCATCACCGACTCCCCGCTAGAGAGCATCAGCCGTTGCGCCCCATTTTTTTCCCGTTAAACTCTTGCCATGCCGGTCCCTGGTGTCTTGAGATTGCTGTTGTGCAATAATGCACTGCACCCTGAACCGTGAAAAGGACTCTGTCATGATCCTCGTCGAGCAGTACAAAGGGTTAAATGTAACCGAGCAGAGCGTGGAGATCGTCGAGCGAAAGGGGACGGGGCATCCGGACCAGATCTGCGACTGCGTTATGGACGCCATCTCGGTCGCTCTCTCCCAGGCCTATCTGCAGGAGTTCGGCACCATACTGCACCACAACATCGACAAGGGGCTCTTAGCGGCAGGACGGGTGGAAAAGAGCTTCGGCGGTGGAGAGGTGATCGAGCCGATGGAGCTCACCATCGGCGACAGGGCGACCTTCAGCGCCTCCGGCAAGGAGATCCCGGTGCAGGAGATCGCCCTGGACGCTGCCCGTGGCTGGGTCGGCGCGCACCTGCGGCATGTCGACCCGGACCGGCACCTGAAGTACCGGTTCAAGCTCGCTCCGGGCTCGCAGGAACTGACCGACATCTTCCAGCGCCCGGGGGAGACCCGGGGTGCCAACGACACCTCGGCAGCGGTCGGCTATTACCCCTTGAGCCCAACCGAGCAGGCGGTGCTGGCCCTGGAGAAAGAATTGAACGGGGAGCGCTTCAAACGGCTTTTCCCGGAGACCGGTGAGGACGTGAAGGTGATGGGGCTGCGCTGCCGCGACGAGCTGGACCTGACCGTCGCCATGCCGCTGCTGGCCGGCTCTATCGGGTCGGAGCGCGAGTACTTCGACCGCAAGGAGATGGTCGAAGCTGAGATGCGGCGCTTTCTTGCCGACCAGAGCGATTTCGGGATGCTGACCGTGCACTACAACACCCTCGATCAGCGGGGCCGCGGCCTGGGCGGGGTCTACCTGTCGCTGCTGGGCACCTCCGCGGAGGACGCCGATTCCGGACAGGTCGGCAGGGGAAACCGTGTGAACGGAGTCATTCCGATCGGCAGGCCGATCGGCACCGAGGCCGCGGCCGGCAAGAATCCCATGAGTCACGTCGGCAAGATCTACAATATCCTTGCCCACCGGCTGGCCAGGGAGATCTGTCAGAGCGTTGAGGGGGTGCAGGGGGCTTACGTCCTGCTGTTGAGCCGGATAGGCCAGCCGGTCGATCAGCCGCTGATGGCCAATGCCCAGCTGCTCATGGAGCGTGGGAGGCAGGCGGCAGAGGTGGCGGGGAAGGTGGAAAGACTTTTCGAGCAGGAGCTGGCGGGACTCGGCGAGTTCTGTCTGGCCTTGGCCCGGGGAGAGTATCCGGTAAGTTGAAAGGGCGTTGCCGGGCGCGTGCAGCCGAAACCCTGGCTATTCTCCTGGATTGCGCTACTAAAGGTTGACAAGAGATGCTTTTATGACGAATATGAACGATTGTTGATTTTGGGAGCAGAACGGCTCAGGGCGCCTCGGCATGCTGACCCCGATAAAAATACCCTGGAGGGTAATTGGACACCATCTTCATTGAGCTGATCGTCGTATTCATCCTCATTTTCCTCAACGGCTTTTTCTCCTGTGCCGAGTTTGCCATCATCTCAGTCAGAAAGAGCAGGATCGCCCAACTTGTGAATCAGGGGGACGAGCGTGCCGTCATGGTCGACGCGCTCCAGAAGGATCCCCATCGCTTGCTCGCCATCGTGCAGATTGGGGTGACCGTGGTAGGGTCCACCGCCTCCGCGGTAGGCGGGGTCATCGCGGTCGACTACATCCGTCCGCTCCTGCAGCAATCAGGGGTTGCCATGGTCGCCAATGCGGCCGAGCCGCTGGCCCTGACCATCGTGGTTGCAGTAATCTCCTACCTCCTGCTGATACTGGGCGAACTGGTGCCAAAGACCATAGGCCTGCAATATGCCGACGCCGTGTCGCTCCACATTGCGAAACCGATCACCTTCCTAGCCAGAGTGGCCGGTGTGCTGGTTACCATGCTGAGTCTCTCCAGCAAAGCGGTGCTGGCGCTGCTCGGGATCAAGGAGGCGAAGGCGTTCATGACGCGGGAGGAGGTGCAGCATATTGTGGCGGAGGGGCACGAGAGCGGCATCTTCAGCGAGACCGAGCATACCTATATAGATAACCTCTTCGACTTCACCCACACCTCGGTTCGCGAGGTCATGGTCCCGCGCACCAGGGTGGTTGCCTTCGATCTGAACCTTCCCAAAGAGGAGATCCTGAACGGGGTCTTGGACAACATGTATTCCCGCTACCCCGTCTACCTCGGGAGCATAGAAGACACCGTCGGTTTCATCCACGGCAAGGACCTGCTCGGCCGGATGGTGCGCGAACCCGACTTCGACATCCGCTCCATCGTGCGCCCCCCCTTCTTCGTTCCGGAAGGAAAGAAGGTGAGCGAGCTGCTGAAGGAGATGCAGAAGACCCGTGTACACATGGCCTTTGTGGTGGACGAGTACGGCAGCATAAGCGGCATCGTCACCACCGAGGACCTGCTGGAGGAACTGGTGGGTGAAATAGAGGATGAGCACGACGTAGGCGAGCCGAGTACGGTGCAGGTGCTGGCCGACGGCAGCTACCTGGTCGATGCCCTGATTTCCATATCCGATCTGGAGGACCTGATTGAGATGGATCTTGGGGACGATCTCCCCTACGACACCCTGGCGGGGCTGATCCTGGACCGGATCGGGCGTTTCCCGGAGCAGGGCGAGAAGCTCGTGCTGGGAGACTACACGTTGAGCTGTGAAGAGGTGACCCAGACCGCGATCTCCAAGGTGAAGATCTCCAGGTAACCTGGGATCGGGGGATTTGCCTTCTCCCTCCGGGAGAAGGTGCCCGAAGGGCGGATGAGGGCGTCGGTTCACTGCTGGTTGATGATCTTTAGCCCCAGGCGAATACTAAAAAGCCCCCCTTTGCAAAAAGGGGGGCTTTTTAGTATTCGCCTGTAAAGGCCTGGGAGTGGGGAGGCTATTGGGTGCGCAGCTTCTTCCTGGAGACCATGACCGAGGTGAGGACCGATATGGAGAGCGCCCCCACGATCACGCCGAGCGAGACGGAGAGGGGGATCTCCACCAGGTCGGCGAGCAGCATCTTGGCACCCACGAAGGCGAGTATGCAGGATACCCCGAGCTTCAGATAGACGAACATCTCAATGACATGGGAGAGCAGGTAGTAGAGCGAGCGCAGCCCCATGATGGCGAAAACGTTTGAGCTGTACACGATGAACGGGTCGCGGGTCACAGCAAGAACAGCCGGGATGGAGTCGACGGCGAAGATCAGATCGCTGGTCTCCACGACGAGCAGTGTCAGGAAGAGCGGGGTCGCGGCCAGTATGCCCCGCCTCTTGATGAAGAACTTGTCGCCGACATTCCTTTTGGTGATCGGCATGAACTTCCGCAACAGGCGAACCATCAGATTTTTTTCCGGCTCGATCTGCTCTTCCCCTCCAAAGGCCATCTTGATCCCGGTGTAGATCAGGACGGCGCCAAATATATAGACCAACCAGTGGAAGCGCTCGATAAGCTCGATGCCGAGCAGTATGAAGAACGCCCTCATGACAAGCGCGCCGATGATCCCCCACTTGAGGATCTTTGGCTGATGCATCCTGGGAACCCGGAAGTAGGAGAAAATCATGATGAAGACGAAGAGGTTGTCGACGGAGAGCGATTCCTCGATGAGGTATCCGGTAAGAAACTCCAGAGCCTTCGCCTTTCCCAGATAGAAATAAACCCCCGCGTTGAAGGCCAGGGCGAGGCCGACCCAGACGAGCGTCCAGGTGAGCGCCTCGCGGAAGCGGATCTCGTGGCTCTTACGGTTGAAGACCCAGAGGTCAAGGATGAACATCACCGAGATGACGGCGGCAAAAACGAGCCACATGATGGTCTGTGTTGACAAAAAAATCCTCCTTTTAGTGTGTCATCCGCTCTAGTCTTGCTATCCTGCCCTCCATGCCCCCCTCCTCGTCCTCGTTTCTGTTCCCGAAGGTGGCTGACCATTGCGGCATCAGGCCGCGCATGGAGATGGCGCCGGCGATGGTCGCCGCAATGGTGGAGATGAGGATGACATTGCCTCGGGTGAATAAAAAAGACCTTAACCCAAGCGCTTATGGCCCTGGATGAAGGTCTTGCCTGCGTTGACTGATGTCATTGCCCCGTGTCCGGCCCTTTAGGCCGTGCTGACGAAATCCACGGGTCGGCTACTTCAAAAGCCGATAGCTACTCCCCTTTACCTAGATGAAATATAAGTAACGGGTCGCCGGGTGTCAACAGTTTCCTTTCTTCAGTGATGAAATCGAAGCATCGCGGACCCGGATCTCCCAGAGGGAGTAAAGCGAGCAGCTCAACGTTCCTGGTCCACGGTTTTACTCTGGCCGTCTCTCAACCTTTTCTGCCTTTTCCGGATCCGGTTTGGCCTTTGGAGGCCACTTCTGAAAGATGCCTACCACGCACGATTGCCCGCTGCCATCAACAGCCGATCCGGTCGGTCAGCAGAATTGCCTCGGCCAGCTGCCGCATGGAGATCCTGCGGTCCATGGAGAGCCGCTGCATTCTGCGAAAGGCCTCCGCCTCGGTCAGCTTGTCGCGCTCCATGAGGCGACCCTTTGCCTTCTCGACGATCTTTCTGCTCTCGATGCTCTCTTTCAGGGTCGCGACCTCTTCCTTTAGTTTCTCAACTCTGCGCGCCGCGGCAAGCGAAAGCGCCAGGGCCGCCATCAGCTCGTCTTCGCGCACCGGTTTTGCCAGAATGGTGGCGATCGCCGACTCTCCCCACTTCTCCACTGCCTCCAGATCCTGGCTGTCGGCTATCATGATGATGGGTATGCTGAGCTTGTCCCAGAGTTTCTTCACGATGGAGCTTATCTCCCCCTCGCGGGGCGAATATTCGATAATGGCTACCTCCGGCAGACTCTCCAGGGCGTCGGCATACATCCCGCCCGGAGTTGCGGAAGCTATTATTTCAGCAAATCCCCGTGCGTGCAGCCTCTTTTTTAGGCTCCCCAGCAGCTTTTCGTCGCGAATGTACAGGACCGCTTTTCCCATCTTTTCACCCCCTTACGACGAATCGATACGCAGCTATGCGGCGTAACGGCTTATAGGAGAGCATAGAGCGTTCCAAAAATCATGAACTGATGCTATAAGTTTGGAAGTCAAGGGAGGTGCCTGTGAAAAAAGCGATTGTGGTCGCCGTACTGCTGGCTTTACTTGTTGCCGTCGTCATTTATCTGCGCCAGCCTTCCCCAAAGGGGAGCGACACCCTCCGGATCTCCGGCAACGTGGAGCTGACCGAGGTACAGGTGAGCTTCAAGGTGCCAGGACGGGTGCTTACCCGGTTGGTGGACGAGGGAGCTTTCGTCAGGCGCGGAGATACCGTGGCGACGCTGGAGGACGCCGAGCTTCTGGACGCATTGCGGGACGCGCAGGCGGAAGCCGATGCAGCGGCTGCCACCCTTGCCGAGCTTAAGGCGGGCTCCAGGCGCGAGGAGGTTGCGCAGGGGGAGGCGCTGCTTGCCCGGGCGGAGGCGGAGGCGCGTCGTGTCTTCGCCGATTACCAAAGGGGGGTTGCGCTCTATGCCAAGGAGGTGATCCCGAGGCGGGAGCTGGAGGCAGCTTTAGCCGCCCACGACCAGGCGCGGGCCACCGTGCGCGAACGGCGGCTCGCCTTGCAACTGCTTCGAAAGGGAGCCAGGCAGGAGCGGGTCGACGAGGCGCAGGCACGTCTTCAAGGTGCGCTGGCGCGGCTCTCCAGCGCGAAGGAGCGCTCCGGCTATGCGACGCTGGTAGCGCCGATCTCCGGGGTCGTGCTCTCCAAATCGGTGGAACCCGGGGAGCAGGTAGCCGCGGGGACTCCGGTGGTCACCCTCGGAAACCTGGAGCAGTGCTGGCTCAAGGGGTACATCCCGGAGACTGAACTTGGGCGGGTGAAGCTGGGACAGAGGGCGCGGGTCAGCACGGACGGCCATCCGGGCCGGGTCTTCGAGGGGAAGGTGAGCTTCATCTCCAGCGAGGCGGAGTTCACCCCGAAGAGCGTGCAGACTCAGAAGGAACGGGTAAAACTCGTGTACCGGATCAAGATCTCGCTTGCCAATCCCGGCAGGGAGCTTAAGCCGGGGATGCCGGCCGACGCCGAGATTGAACTGGTCAGTCCGACGCCCCCGGCGAAAACCGGTTCATAGAGTTCCCGGTTCGCTCCAGGCGAAAAAACCATTTGCCACGGAGGAAGTCTGAGAAAATCTGAGGTCCGTCTGTCGACCTTGCCGGTACTGGTAAAAAGAATATGCCGAATCTGCTGGGGGAGCTATGGGGGAGATGGAGGCAATCAGGACGGAGCAGCTGAAGAAATCGTTCGGATCGCTGACGGCAGTTGAAGAACTGACCCTGACCGTCCCCCGGGGTGAGCTTTTCGGCCTGGTCGGCTCGGACGGGGCGGGCAAAACCACCACCCTCAGGATGCTGGCCGGTATCATGGACCCAAGCGGCGGCGAGGCCTTCGTGCTGGGGAGCAACATGCAGCGAAACGCGGACGCCGTGCGCGGCGAGATCGGCTATATGAGCCAGCGCTTTGGTCTCTACCCCGACCTGACCGTGATGGAGAACCTGCTTTTTTATGCGGATATCCAGATGATAGCGCGCCGGGGACGCGAGGCGAGGGTCGCCGAGCTGCTCGGCTTTGCCAATCTCACCCCCTTCAAAGACAGGGCAGCGGGCAAACTCTCGGGCGGCATGAAGCAGAAGCTCGGGCTCGCCTGCGCCCTCGTGCACAGGCCGCGGGTGCTCTTTCTGGACGAGCCCACCAACGGCGTCGACCCCGTTTCCCGGCGCGACTTCTGGCGCATCCTCTACGGATTGCTGGCCGAAGGGGTGACCATTTTCGTGGCCACCGCCTATCTGGACGAGGCGGAGCGCTGCGGCAGGGTCGGCCTCATGCACAGCGGGAGGCTGCTTGCCTGCGACACCCCCAAGGGGCTAAAAACTCTCATGAAGGGAGGCGTGCTGGAGCTTAGCACCAGCGACCCGCGCAAGGCGCTGCGGCTGCTGTCGGCGGTTTTCCCCGCCAGCTCCGTCGCCCTTTTCGGCGATCGGCTGCACCTGTACGCGCTGCAGCCAGCCGAAGCGGGGGCAACCGCCGCGGCAACACTTGGCGCTGGCGGCGTGGAGCTTGCCGCCCTGCGTGAGGTCGAGCCGACGCTTGAGGACATCTTCGTGTCGCTGGAAAGGCGGGGGCAGGGGGAGGGGGAGGGTGGACAGGAACGTGGACAGACCGTGGACGCGTCCTCGCTCTCCGCTCTCCAGTCCACTCTCTCTGGTCCCCAGGTGAGCCTGCGGGAACTGACCAGGCGCTTCGGGGATTTCACCGCGGTCGACCGGGTGACCCTGGATGTCGCGCGAGGCGAGATCTTTGGCTTTCTGGGACCAAACGGCGCCGGGAAATCGACCACCATCAGGATGCTGTGCGGCATCTTGCCGCCCTCCGCGGGAAGCGGAACGGTGGCAGGTTACGACATCAGGACCGAGTCGGAACAGATAAAAAAGCAGATAGGCTACATGAGCCAGCGGTTCTCGCTCTACGAGGACCTGACCGTCGAGGAGAACATCGACTTCTACAGCGGTATCTACCGCATCCCTCAGCATTTGAAGCGGCAACGAAAGGAGTGGGTGATCGAGATGGCGGGGCTTTCCGAACAGCGGCGCACCCGCAGCTCCACCCTCTCGGGCGGCTGGAAGCAGCGGCTGGCGCTTGGCTGCGCGGTCCTGCACGAACCGCCGATCCTCTTTCTGGACGAACCTACCTCCGGAGTCGACCCCACCAGCCGCAGAAGCTTCTGGCAGCTCATCTACCGGCTCTCTGGTGAAGGGGTCACCATCTTCGTTACTACCCACTACATGGAAGAGGCGGAGTGCTGTGACCGCCTGGGGTTCATCTTCGGGGGCCAGCTGATCGCGCTCGGCACCCCGGCCCGCTTGAAGGGCGACTTCCCCGGCCAGGTGATAGAGCTTGAGTGCGAGCGCCCCTTCGAGGTGTTGCAACGGGTGGGGTCGCTTCCCGGGGTGCGCCACGCGGCCCTGTTCGGGGCCGGGCTGCACCTGGTGGTCGACAGCGCCGAGGTGGCGATCCCGGTTATCAGGGAGGCCTTTGCCGGCCTGCAGCTTCGTCTTCAGCGCATTACCCCTTCTCTGGAGGATCTTTTCGTCTCCTTCATGGAGGGGGAAGGCGGGCAGTCCTCCCGGCAGCAGCCATGAAGCTCAAGAGGGTGTCGGCCATTGCCAGGAAGGAGTTCCTCCATGTCCTTCGCGACTGGAGGAGCCTTGGCATCGGGATCGCCATTCCGGTCGTCATGCTCTTTCTGTTCGGCTACGCCCTCACCCTCGACGTCGACCGGGTACCGCTCATCGTCTGGGACCAGAGTGCCACCCCGGCCAGCCGCGACTTCATCAGCGGTTTCAGCGCCTCGCGCTATTTCCAGCTGGTGGGGAGCAGGCAGGGGTACCGCGAAATCGAGCGGGCCATGGATTCCCGGGAGGCGGTCATTGCCCTCATCGTCCCTGTCGATTTCGCCCGCCGGGTCGCCTCCGGCCGCGCCGTCTCAGTACAGGCGATCCTGGACGGCAGCGACTCCAATGTCGCCTCCTTTGCCCTTGGCTACGCAGAGGCGGTGACCCGCAGCTTCAGCCAGCGGGTAACGGTAGACCTTTTGCGCAGAAGGGGCCAGCCCCCCCCCGGCCGCGGGCTGGAACTGCAGCCGAGGGTCTGGTTCAATGCGGACATGGAGTCGCGCAACTACATCTTTCCAGGCCTTATAGCCATCGTCATGATGGTGATCGCAGCGCTTCTCACCTCGCTCACCTTCGCGCGCGAATGGGAGGGGGGGACCATGGAGCAGCTGATCGCCACTCCTGTCACCCGCGCCGAGCTGATCCTGGGTAAGCTGATCCCCTATTTCGCCATCGGGATGCTTGATCTGGTGCTATCCATGCTGGTCGGCCAATTCGTTTTCCAGATACCGCTGCGCGGGGAACTCTGGCTCATCTTCGCCGCCTCGGCGATCTTTCTAATCGGCGCTCTGGCGCTCGGCATGCTGATCAGCATTGTCACCAAGAGCCAGTTTCTGGCCAGCCAGATTGCGCTGGTAGCCACCATGCTTCCCGCCTTTTTGCTCTCCGGATTCGTGTTCCCGATCGCGAACATGCCGTACCCGATCCAGCTATTCACCCATATCATCACCGCGCGCTACTTCGTGGCACTGCTGCGCGGTATCTACCTGAAGGGGCTGGGGCTGAACCTCCTTTTCGTAGACGCGCTGCTGCTAGCCCTCTTCGCCGCCCTGGTGCTTGTCCTTTCCCACTATAAATTGAGGAAGAAAATCGAGTGACGGATCTGGTGTCTGAATTAAACGGGGAGAGGTGCCTGTGTTCGAACGGCTGAAAGCCATGCTGGTGAAGGAATTCATCCAGGTGCTGCGCGACCCGCGCATGCGCTTCGTCATCTTCGTGATACCCGCCATGCAGACCATCATCTTCGGCTACGCGGTCAATACGGACGTGCGCCAGGTGGCGACCGCCGTCTATGACCTGGATAACAGCAGCCAGAGCAGGGAGCTTGCCGACAGGTTCATACGGTCCGGCTACTTCAATCTGCATGAGCATGTCTTTACCGAAGAGAGGGCGCAGGAGCTGATCGACCGGGGCGAGGTCAAGGCGGTATTGCGGATGAACCACGGCTTCTCGGAGGGGCTGGTAGGCGGGCGGGGAGCTGCTGTGCAACTGATACTGGACGGGACCGATTCGAACACGGCCGGCATCGCCCTGAACTACGCGGCGAGGATCGTGGCGGGGTACAGTGAGAAGCTGCAGCTGGAGAGCGCCTCGCGGGCCGCCGGGCGCCAGCTCGAAGGGTCCGGGGTGGAACTCTCCAGCCGCGCCTGGTACAACGAAAACCTGGAGAGCCGTAACTTCTACGTCCCCGCCGTCATTACCAACATCGTCTTTATCATCACCATGCTGCTCTCCAGCATGGCTGTGGTGCGCGAAAAGGAGATCGGCACCATCGAGCAGGTGATCGTCACCCCGATCGGCAAGGGCGAGTTCATCCTCGGCAAGACCATCCCCTTTGTGCTGATCGGCTTCATCAACGTGGCGCTCATCTCGCTGGTCGCCGTCTTCTGGTTCGAGGTGCCGCTGCGCGGCAGCGTGCTGCTGCTGTTCGGGTCCACGGCGCTCTTCCTGATGAGTTCGCTCGGCATCGGGCTGCTCATCTCCACCGTCAGCCGGACCCAGCAGCAGGCCATGATGAGCGCGTTCTTCGTGATCTTCCCGGCCATGCTCCTCTCAGGTTTCGCCTTCCCGATCGAGAGCATGCCGCAGGTGGTGCAGTGGATCACCTGCCTGAACCCGATGCGCTTTTTCCTGGTCATCATCCGCTCCATCTTCCAGAAAGGGGTCGGCATCGAGATCCTTTGGCCCCAGTTGCTGGCCCTGCTCATACTCGGGGTCACCATCCTCTCCAGCGCTGTGCTCCGTTTCAAGAAGACGCTTGGCTAACTGGCTAATAGGGGCCTGGGAAACTGGTGGACTTAGTAGACTTAGTGGACTTGGTGGACTTGGTGGACTTGGTGGACTTGGTGGACTTGGTGGACTCTGCGCTCCCCCCTTTGAAAAAGGGGGGTCGGGGGGGATTTGGCGGGCCTGCCACCTGCGGCTAATTCCCATTTCCAGATGGATGACGGCCTTAGATATGGTCTCGCTTTGTCGCTAAGCTGATGCTATAGTCGCCCCATGACTGAACTCAGCAAGAAACATATCCATGTGGCCTGCGCGATCATCGAGCGCGACGGGCTGGTGCTGTCGGCGCTCAGGAGCGCCTCCATGAACCTCCCCTTGAAGTGGGAGTTCCCCGGCGGTAAGATCGAGCCGGGAGAGGGGCGCGAGGAGTGCCTGAGGCGCGAACTGGTCGAGGAGATGGGGGTGCAGATAGCGGTCGGGCGCGCCCTCACCCCTGCCACTCACAACTATCCCGGCTTTACCGTAACGCTTTACCCCTTCCTTTGCAGCATCCTCTCCGGTGAGATCACTTTGTACGAGCACTCCGCCATCTCCTGGCTTACCCCTGCGCGGATGCACGAGTTGGAGTGGGCCGACGCCGATCTCCCCGTCATTGCCGAATATCAGCAGGGTTTCCTGTAATGAACCAAACTGCCATCACAGCATGAGCTCCTGGGCATCATCGAGCACCTCGTAGAGGTCATCGAGCTCGTCTTCCGTCAGCTGCAGCATCGCGGTCTCCGGCTGTGCCTGCATGTCGATGGCAGGCTCCTTTGCCAGGCCGATCCCCTTCAGCTTGCAGGCGGCGTTCACCAGCCTTACCACAGTCAGTATGATGTCTGCGGTGTCGAAGTTGGGATCGTGGTGGTTGGCGACCACGTTGTAATAGATCTTCGGCATGTTCCAGTGCTGCATGAGCCGGCATCCCTGGTCAACATGCAGCTCCGCGAAGATCTCCATAAGCAGGTCCTCTTCCAGCGCCGCCTGTGCCACTCCGGCTTTGTTCAGACGCTCCAGGGACTTAAGCAGGTACAGCTTCCCGACATCGTGCAGGAGGCCTGCCATGTACGCCTTGTCCGCGTACTGGGGGTAGCCTGCGCTGCGCGCAAGCAAGCGGCTACCGACGGCACAGGCGTGGCTATGCAGCCAGAGCGACTGCATGAAGCCGTTTAGCAGCTGGTTGTCCGAGGTATGCAGCCCCGCCTGTGAAGCGGCCATGGCAAGATTGGAGACCTGCTGGGCGCCCAGCCGGATCACCGCATCCTTGATCGTTTCCGTGCGCACCCGCCCCATGTACACGGTGGAGTTTGCCATCTTCAGGATCTGCCCGGCAAGCGACTGGTCCTCATTGGCCAGGAAGACCACCGCATCCATGGTGAAGTCCGGGGTTTGCAGCAGCTGTTGCAGCTGGACTGCGATCGGGTGGAAAACTGGCAAGTCGATCGGTTGGCTTATCAGCAAGCGCCTGATGGTGAGTGAGAGGGACATGTCGATACTCTCCTGGTGACGGTTTTGAGCAGCCCGTAGTGTAGTCCACAAACTGAAGATACAACAAGGGAAAGTTGAAAATGACCGGCTACCGCCCGTTCGCCACGCACGTTAGAGAACGCGAAGGACGCGCAGAAATCATGAAATCATGTTCAAGTCGAACAGATCAGAAACGTTGGCCACGGAGAACTTCTGAGAAATTCGGAGATAAGCTTACTTGGTACATGTTGATCCGCCCTGAGGTTCAACTCTGCCCTAAGGTTGCTCAGATTTCCTCAGATTTCCTCCGTGGCCAAAGCTTTTGCCTTGGATATTGATCTCCTCTGCGTTCTTCGCCCTCGGCGGTGGACGGGCTTTAAGGTTTCCTCAAATTAGTTGTTGCCTTGAACTGCTTAATCGGTCAACTATGAAGGCCAGGAAAAACGATGATGGAGACATGGAGCAAGAGATGACAGCAGATTATAAGGGCAAGAAGATCGCCGTCGCCATGAGCGGCGGGGTCGATTCATCCACGGTAGCTGCTCTCCTGAAGGAACAGGGGGCGCAGGTGATCGGGATCAATATGAAGCTTTTCGAGCGGGAAGGAGAGGATCCGGGCCTGAAAGGGGATGCCGAGACCGTCGCCGATTTTCTTGGTATCGAGTTCCACCAGCTGCGTCTGGAGGAGCCGTTTGCGCGCCTCATCGTGGACGATTTCCGCGCCCGGTATTTCGGCGGCGAAACGCCGAACCCGTGTGTGCGCTGCAACCGCTACGTGAAGTTCGGGCTCCTGCTGGACAAGGCCCTGGAGCTCGGCGCGGACTTTCTGGCCACCGGGCACTACGTGAGAACGGAGCAGGGCGCCGATGGGCTCTGGCATCTGCTGAAGGCCGCCTATTCCGCCAAGGACCAGTCCTATTTTCTCTACACGCTCACCCAGCGGCAGCTGGAGCGGGTGGTTTTCCCGCTGGGCGAAATGCCGAGCAAGGACGAGGTGCGCAGGCTCGCCTCCGGCTTCGGCCTGCCGGTGGCGCAAAAGGGTGACAGCCAGGAGATCTGCTTTGTCCCCAATGACGATTACGTGGCCTTTCTGGAAAAGGACCGGCCGCAGGAAAGCAACGGCGGCGATATCGTTCATCGGGAAGGGAGCGTGCTCGGGAGGCATCACGGCACCCACCGCTATACCGTCGGACAGAGAAGAGGGTTGGGGATTGCCTGGAAGGAGCCGCTCTATGTATTGGAAATCGATGCGGAAAAGGAGAGGGTGGTGGTCGGTGAGCTGGAGGGGCTGTTCGCCGCGGGGCTTAAGGTCGTCGATCTGAACTGGATCGCTCCACCCGCCGGCTTGAGCTTCCAGACCACCTGCAAGATCCGCTACCGGCAGCAGCCGGTTGCCTGCAGCGTCACTCTTTTAGGGGAGCAGACAGCCGAGATCCGTTTCAGTGAACCGCAGAAATCGGTGACGCCCGGGCAGTCGGTCGTTTTCTACCGGGATGATGAACTGCTTGGCGGCGGCAGGATCAGCTCCGCCATCGGTTAATTCGGCTAACGTTTCCGCCTACTCCTCTACTCCTCCCCCCGGCGGGGGGGAGGGTAGAGAGGTCACACCGGCTTTCCGCGGATAACCAGGCAGGGTTCCCCCTCCCTAGCCCTCCCCCTCCGGGGGAGGGAAGACGTTCGCGCCCTAGGAGAGGGCGCCCTTGCAGGTGCTGCAGACGTTCAGCCACGCCTGGATCAGCGTCTCCTGCTCGCTCCAGCCGCTGGCGAGCCTCAGCTTCAAAAAGTTCGCGAAAAGCGAGTCGAAGAGCTGGTTCCCCTTTTCCAGCAGCACCATCTTCTCGAAAAACACAGCCTCGCGCTCCATCCCCTCGTCTGTGGTATTGTCCTTTTCCACCTTGACCGAAGGCGACTTGAAGGAGGCGAAATGGAACAGCTCGCCCTTGAGCGTCATCTTCCAGTGGTCGTCCCCGGTCTCCAGGTGCAGCGTCGCCTCGGTGATCTGCTTCTTGTTCAAAAGCGCGCTTCTCACCTCGTTGAAATGATCCTGCGGCCCTGCCACGGTGATCTTCTGGGCTCCGTTCTCGCCGGATCCGAGCAGCACGACCCGGTCGTCCAGGTAGCCCACGAAAGGCTCCTTCTCCAGCAGGATCCCCGGCTGGTTGACGCTGTACTCGGAGGCCTCGTTCATGGTCTGGTACATGAGCCAGAGCAGGAAGTCGGTTCCCAGCCACTGGTTCTCCTTGATCAGTTCCAGATAGTTGTCGCCGCCGGCCTTGTTCGCCTGCTTCAAAAGCGCCTGGTTCTCCGCGTCCAGCACGCTCTCCGCCCTGGCAAAAGGATGGAAGGCGGAGAGCCTCAGCCCCTCGAAGCTCTTCTTGAAATGTTCCTCGAACAGCTCGATCACCTTGGGCGACAGCGAGCTGAAGGTCAAAAGCCCCGTCTGGGTATCCCAGACCGCATCGTAAGTGGCGGGTGTCGGCAGGGTCTGTGAGAGCAGCATGGCGTGCACCGCTTCCTTCAGGTCCTCCTTCTTCTGCTTCGGGACCTTGGTGAAGCCGGGATTCTCGGCGAGAAACTGATCCTGCGCCTTTTCCAGGTGTGCCTTCAGGATCGCCGACGGTACCGACCGCTTGTCGCGGCGCAGCGTGAACATAAGGTAATGGTCGCGCCAGCAGGCCGTGGGCGACTCGAAATCGGCTGATTTCGGATCGTCCAGGTGAACCCAGCCGAGTGAGAGCTCTTCGGTTCCCTGGTCGATCGGGTTGAACCTGTTTGCTGCCAGCTGCCTGGTGGTCCAGGCGTAGAGTTCCTCCTGCGGGAGATCCCCCTGTACCTTGAAATGGCAGACGCTTACTGTGTTGGCGAGGATACCCATCTTTTTTCTCCTTCGGTTTGAACTTGGCTGCTGTCTTTCGGGACAGCATGGATACACCTTTTGTCCCTGCGGGGCAAGTTAAATGATAAGGCTTTAGCGCCGTCCCGGGCCAAAGCTCAGGCGGAAAAGTTTCTGCTCACGGTGCGGAGAGCTGCTGTTTTTGTGCCCGGTACTCCTTTTCGGTGACAAGGCCCAGGCTTCTCTGACGGCGCAGCTCGAGGAGCCGCCCCAGATCCGCCGGCAGCGCCGCCGCCGCCCGGTCCTGCAGGCCCGAGACCTGGTAGATCCTGCCGTCGTAGCTCACCAGGAGTCCTGATCCGTCCGGCAGGAAAGCGGCTTTCGCCCGGGAGGGAAACGAGAGGATGGCCCTGCCGTCCTGGTAGACACGTCCGTCCAGAAAGAGGTAGGACCCGGACGGAGAGAGGGCGGGGTAGCTGCCGGGGGAAGGCCAGGCGTCCATCTCCCTCCCCTCCGGGATGGAAAGCCGCCGGGTCAAGGAGTGCGCGTCTCCCACCAGCAGGCTCTCGCCGTCGGGGGCGTATACCGCCCCTGCCTGTCCGACCGAAATTCTGCCCAGCTCCTTTACAGTGCCGCTTTTCAGGTGACGGACCATCACCCTCAAATAAGGGGTGAATACCGGCGGATCTTTGAGGGCGCCGTAGGCGATCTCGTCTCGGTAAGGGGAGACCGCGAGGAAAAAGGTTCCCCTCAGCGTCTCTTCCGGCAGTTTGGCGAGGCCCGGCCGCACCGTCACCTGGCTCAAGGTGGTGGCGACCGGCGGGGTCGCTCCGTCCCAGAGGTAGAGAACCGATTTCAGCTGGCTGCCGAAGGAGAATTTTGTGATCTGAACCGCCGTAGCGAGCAGCTGCGATTCGGAGCGCCAGGCAACAGAGGTTAGCTCCTCCGCTATGACAGTCTCGGCGACCACCTTTCCCTGCCGGTCGAAGAGCAGCAGCGCGCTGCTTTTTCCTGCCGGCAGCACTGCTGCCAGCAGGTCTCCCTTTGGCGAGAAAGAGAGGGCGCTCGGCGTTCCCTCGCTAATGATGCGGACAGCTCCTCCGGTATCATGGACCTGGACGGCCCCCTTGGAGACTGCTGCAAAGCCGCCGTTTGGGTTGCTGGCGAACGGCGTGCCTGCATCCGCCTTGGCGATCTGCCTGACGGCAAACCCCTCGGGAAGCGGCGCTCCCTGCATGATGGTGCTGCAGCCGGTAAGGCCGCTAAAAACCAGCGGTAACAGCGCGACGATCAAACGAAATCCGTTCATGTAAGCTCCTTTTGGGCGAGGGGGCAGTGTATCGGATTTGCCGCGGCAAGACAACGGAAGAAGTGGCGGATTGCGGCGGTGCCGTCGTATACGTGTGAATCGCCGGCCCGGGCTGCCGTGTGGTAGAATCAGTTGGCAGGCGGTTTCGCAGGGCCCATTCGATCGCCCCGGGAGGTAAGAGATGCGCGTGGTACTGCTGCAGATCAGGCTCCGTCTTCCGAGCCGCACGCTGAAGGAGAAGCGGGCCATCGTCAAAAGCGTGCTGGCGCGGGCCCGCAACAGGTTCAACGTCTCTGCCTGTGAATCGGGGGTGCACGAGCAGCCCGGGGACGCGGAGCTCGCCTTTGTGACGGTGGCCGACAGCACCACGCGCTGCAGGGCGGTTCTGCAGGAACTGGAGCAGACGCTCGCTTCGGAGCGGCTGGATCTGGAATTGACCGACGTGCAGGTCGAGGAGCTCTAGCATTGAGCACTTCACACGCTGGGCAATCTGTGGTAGTTTCCGCCTCAATGTGATTTTGCTAAGCGGGGTGACACGGCATGGCTCAAGAGGACCTGAACAGACTGACCATCGACAAGGAGCGCTACGCCCCCTCCCGGAGAGCGGGGAAAAACCGGCGGTTCTGGCTCGTACTGGGCGTGGTTGCCGTCCTTCTGGCCTTAGCCTTGTGGAGTTTGATTGTCAGGCGCAGCGTTGAGGTGGAGGTTGCCACCGTCTCCATGGTCTACCCGTCCCAGACCTTTTCGCTTTTGAACGCGAGCGGCTACGTGGTCGCCCAGAGAAAAGCGGCGGTCTCCTCGAAGGCGACCGGCAGGCTGGAATGGCTGGGGGTCGAGGAGGGGAGCGTGGTGAAAAAGGGGGACCTGCTGGCGCGCCTGGAAAACAGGGACACGGCGGCCGACCGCGACCAGGCTGCGGCCAACCTGGCGGCTGCCCGCGAGTCGTTGCAGCAGGCGCAAGTGGAACAAAAGGATGCGGCGCGCGCACTTTCCCGCTCGAAGGAGCTCTTCTCCCAGGGGATCATCTCCCGCGCCGATTACGATACGGCAGAGGCGCGCTACCAAAAGGGTGTCGCGGCCTCGGCCGGGGCCAAGGCCTCCATCAGGGGGGCGCAGGCGGCTCTTCGGGGGGCCGAGGCGGCCTTCGACTACACGCTGATCCGGGCCCCCTTCGACGGGGTGGTCCTGACCAAGAACGCGGACGTAGGGGACATCGTCTCGCCGCTGGCGGCCGCGGCCAACGCCAAGGCTGCGGTGGTGACCCTGGCCGACATGGGGTCCCTGCAGGTGGAGGCGGACGTCTCCGAGGCGAACCTCGCCAAGGTGCGGGTGGGGCAGCCCTGCGAGATCCTGCTCGATGCGCTTCCCGAGGCCCGCTTTCGCGGCGAGCTGCATACCATCGTCCCCACCGCCGACCGCAGCAAGGGGAGCGTGATGGTTAAGGTCCGCTTCCTGGACCAAGACCGACGTCTGCTCCCCGAGATGAGCGCCAAGGTCGCCTTTCTGGAGCGTCCCGTGCAGCCGGGCGAGTCGAAGCCGCGCATAGCGCTTCCCCCGGCCTCCATCGCCAGGCGCGATGGCCGGGACGTGGTTTTTGTGGTGACCGGGGAGAAGGTGGTGCAAAAGCCGGTGACCCTCGGCGCCAGGATCGGTGAGCTGGTGGAGGTTACCTCCGGGGTGAAGGCCGGCGAGCGCATCGCAGTCAAGCCCCTTGACAGGTTGCGTGACAACAGCCGCATCAAGACGGCGGAAAAGTAGCCATGGAAGCCTCCCCTGCGCCGATCGTCTCCATTCGTAACCTCTCCAAAAGCTACCGCCGTGGCAGCCAGCTGATACCGGTTCTCACGGGAATCGACTTCGACATCGCCCGCGGCGAATTCGTGGCGCTCATGGGGCCGTCCGGCTCCGGGAAAAGCACCCTCTTAAACCTGATCGCCGGCATCGACTCGGCCGATGCCGGCTCCATCCGGATCGGCGAGGTGGAGATCACCAGCCTTTCCGAGAGCGAGCTGGCCCGCTGGCGCGCGGGAAACGTCGGATTCATCTTCCAGTTCTACAACCTGATACCGGTACTGACCGCCTACGAGAACGTGGAGCTGCCGCTTCTTTTGACCTCCCTTAAGCGCCGCGAGCGGCGCGAACATGTGGAGGCGGTGCTCTCCGTGGTGGGGCTTTCCGACCGTATGGACCACTACCCTTCCCAGCTCTCCGGAGGCCAGCAGCAACGGGTGGCGGTCGCTCGCGCCATCGTCACCGACCCGGAGATCCTGGTGGCGGACGAGCCGACCGGGGACCTGGACCGGGTCTCTGCCGAGGAGATCCTGCAGCTCATGGACCGGCTGGTGCGCGAGTTCAAAAAGACCGTCATCATGGTGACCCACGACCCGCGCGCAGCCGAGAAGGCCCATATCATCCGGCACCTGGAGAAAGGGGAGTTGAGCAAGACCTGAGCCGGCTATTGAGTTCTCTCCCCCCTTTGAAAAAGGGGGGTCGGGGGGGATTTCGCCAAGCGTGCTACCGAAGATCAGCCGGCACCTACTTCAAATCCCCCTAAATCCCCCTTTTTCAAAGGGGGACTTTCAAGAAGCGTAATCGGAAATATCATGGGCATTCCCTACTCCTACAGTTTTCGAAACCTCTGGACCCGGTGGCTCACCACCCTTCTCACTGCAAGCGGCATGGGTCTGGTGGTTTTCGTCTTCGCGGCGACCCTGATGCTCGCCGAGGGGCTGGAGCAGACCCTCGTGCAGACCGGTTCCCCGGATAACGTGGTGGTGATCAGAAAATCGGCCAATTCAGAGGTGCAAAGCGGCGTGGAGCGCGAGCAGGCGGCCCTTTTGGAGAGCCAGCCCGAGGTGGCCATCGGCCCGGACGGAAAGCTCCTGCTGGCCAAGGAGCTGGTGGTGCTGATCAACCTGCGAAAGCGCGGCAGCAACAAGCCGTCCAACGTGGTGATCAGGGGGGTGAGTGCCGCCTCGCTTGAGCTGCGACCCGCCATCGACCTTAGCGAGGGGCGCATGCCCCGGCCGGGATCGGCCGAGGTTATTGCCGGGGCGAGCATCGCGCGCCGCTTCCAGGGGTGCGGGATGGGGGAGACCATCCGCTTCGGGATGCGCGACTGGCGCGTGGTCGGGGTCTTCGATGCGGGGGCGACCGGCTTCTCCTCCGAGATCTGGGGGGACGCGGACCAGATGATGCAGTCCTTTCGCAGGCCGGTCTATTCCTCGGTCACCTTCCGGCTGCGCGACCCGGCCGCTTTCGAGGCCTTCAAGGCGCGGGTGGAGACTGATCCCCGGCTGACCGTGGAGGCGAAGCTCGAGACCCGCTATTATCTCGATCAGTCGGAGGCGATGGCCCGCTTTCTGCGCATCCTGGGTCTAGTGCTCACCATCGTCTTCTCCATCGGTGCGGTGATCGGCGCCACCATCACCATGTACGCCGCGGTAGCCAACCGGGTAACCGAGATCGGCACGCTGCGCGCGCTTGGTTTTCAGAGAAGGAGCATCCTTTCCGCCTTCATCATGGAGGCGCTGCTCCTGGGACTTTGCGGCGGGATACTCGGCGTCTCGGCCGCCTCCTTCATGCAGCTGATCACCATCTCCACCATGAACTGGCAGTCCTTCTCCGAACTCGCCTTTTCCTTCTCGCTCACCTTCGGTATTCTCTGGAAGTCGCTTACCTTCTCCGTGGTGATGGGGTTTGTGGGCGGGGCGCTCCCCGCCTTGCGTGCCTCGCGGATGAACATCGTGGAGGCGCTGAGAGCGACATGAAAAACAAGGCATTGGCCACGGAGAAAATCTGAGAAAATCTGAGTAAAGCCAGAACCAAAGGCCTTAAAGCATTAACACTGTGACTATTTATAATCTGAAACTAGATGGCGAGCGCCACGGCCTCCCGAATGTTCTAAGGTTTTTACAGATTTCCTCAGATTTTCTCCGTGGCTAACGGGTTTCGTTTCCGCTTCCCATTTAACGATTTTATCAGGACGTCGCATGTTCATGCTCAAATACATCATGCGGAACCTCTTCCGCCATAAGCTCCGCTCGATCCTGACCGTGGTGGGCGTCGCCGTAGCCGTGCTCGCTTTCGGCCTGCTGCGCACCCTGGTCGGGCTCTGGTACTCGGGCGCCGAGCAGGCCTCGGCCACCAGGCTGGTCACCAGAAACGCCATCTCCCTGGTCTTCCCGCTGCCGGTTTCCTATCTGGAGCGGATCCGCGGGGTCCCAGGGGTGAGTGCTATCTCCTACGGCAACTGGTTTGGCGGCATCTACATCGACGAGCGAAACTTCTTCGCCAGCTACGCTATCGAGCCCAAGAGCTATCTCGACCTCTACCCCGAGTTCCTGCTGACCCCCAAGGAGCGAGGCGACTTTCTGATGGACCGCAAAGGCTGCATCGTAGGTGCCAGGCTTGCCAAGACCTACGGCTGGAAGGTCGGCGACCTGGTGACGCTGAAAGGGACCATCTTCCCGGGGCAATGGGAGTTCGTGGTACGCGGCATCTTCAGGGGCGCGCAAAAGTCCACCGATGACCGGGCGCTCATGTTCCACTGGAACTATCTGAACGAGAGCATGAGGCAGAGCGCGCCCAGGCGGGCCGATCAGGTCGGTTTCTACATCATCGGCGTGAAAAACGCCGAGACCGCCCCCGAGGTCTCCCTGGCAGTGGACGCCCTCTTCAAGAACTCGCTCGCCGAGACGCTGACCGAAACGGAGCGCGCCTTTCAGATGGGGTTCGTCTCCATGACCGAGGCGATCATGGTCGCCATCCAGATAGTCTCCTACATGGTGATCGCCATCATCATGGTGGTCGCGGCAAACACCATGGCGATGACGGCGCGCGAGCGTATCGGCGAGTACGCCACCCTGAAGACCTTGGGCTTCAAGGCGAGCCACCTGGGCGGATTGATCTTTGGCGAGTCGGTTACCATCTCCCTTTTGGGCGGTCTGCTCGGAGTGGCGGCCACCTTTCCCGCCGCCAGATGGATCGAGCTGGCCCTTGCCCAGTTCTTCCCCTTTTTCAGCGTCTCCGCAGAGACCCTCCTGCTGGAGCTTCTCTGCGCCCTGGCAGTAGGCACCGTATCCGGGATTTTCCCCACCTGGCGGGGAGCCACCATCCGTATTGCCGACGGTTTAAAGCGGATAGGATAATGCACCGCAGAGAGCGCTGGGCCCGCGGAGAACACCGAAGAAACTGTTCGGACTGAATAAGGCTTGCGGTGAACGCGTGTGGTCAGCCAACCTTTGGCCGGAAGGTTCCCCCCTTTGGAAAAGGGGGGGCAGGGAGGGGCAGGGGGGATTTGCCTCTCTGGTTGTGGGAGGTGATGCATATGTCGCACCTGCAAAAGGACTATCCCTACCTCTTTTCGCTTGCCGTCAGGATGAACCCGATGAACCCGGATGCCCATCCCGAGGTCAGCTGACCTGCTGCCAGAAAAACATTGCAAAACTGCAGGCAATGCCTTATTAATATAGGCTTTGCTGACCGCCACTACCCCCGCCCCGAAAGGTGACCCGAGCTTTGAAAGAAAAGCAGACACTGGCAAAACTCCGACAGGAAATAGATGCGGTGGACGATCGCATCCTGGAACTCTTGAACCAGCGGGCGACGCTCGTGATGCAGGTCGGCGCCCTGAAATCGGAGAGCCGCAGCGACTTCCACGTGCCTAACCGCGAGAGGGAGATCTACGAGCGGCTGACCGCCATGAACCCCGGCCCCTTTCCGGCTGAAGCGGTGCGCGGCGTCTTTCGCGAGATCATCTCAGCCTCGCTCGCCCTCGAGTCCCCGATGAAGGTCGCCTTCCTCGGACCGAAGGCAACCTTCAGCCATCTGGCCACCATGCAGCAGTTCGGCCTCTCCGCCGAGCTCTCGCCGGAGCGCTCCATCCCCGCCGTCTTTGAGGCGGTGGAAAAGGGGGAGGCCTACTACGGGCTGGTGCCGGTCGAGAACTCCACCGAGGGGATGGTCTCCCATACGCTGGACATGTTCATGGATAGCGACCTGAAGATCAACGCCGAGGTGCTCCTTGAGGTGTCGCACTTCCTGCTCTCGCGCACCGGCCGCATTGAGGACGTGAAGAAGGTCTACTCGCACCCGCAGCCGCTCGCTCAGTGCCGCAAGTGGCTCGCCGAAAATCTGCCCAACGTGCCGCTGGTCGACGTCGCCTCCACCACCCTGGCAGCCCAGATCGTGGGAGAGGACTACACTGCTGCGGCCATCGCCAGCGAGTACGCGGCCTCCATCTACAACCTGAAAGTCGTCAAGTCGCGCATCGAGGACCAGGTGAACAACTTCACCCGCTTCCTGGTGATCGGCAAGAAAATCGCCGACAAGTGCGGCGACGACAAGACCTCGCTGATGTTCTCTGTCCGCGACGAGCCGGGTATCCTGCACCGCATGCTGGAGCCCTTCGCCAAGCGCGGCATCAACCTCTCCAAAATCGAATCGCGCCCGCTTAAGCGCAAGGCCTGGGAATACATCTTCTACCTCGACCTCTCCGGGCATATTTCCGATCCGGAGGTCTCCGAGGCCGTGCAGGAGCTCTCCCTCTGCTGTCAGTTCGTAAAGGTGCTCGGCTCCTACCCGCGGGCCCGTTCATGAGGGGCTGCTAGCGATGACGCTCGTGAAACGGATGGCCGTAATCGGCGTGGGGCTGATCGGCGGCTCGCTGGCCCGGGTGCTGCGCGAAAAGGGCGCCGTACTGGAAGTGGTCGGCATCGGGCGCGGCGAGGCGAACCTGAAGCGCGGCGTGGAACTGGGCGTGCTGGACAGTTACTGCCTCGACCCCAAAGAGGGGGTGCGCGGAGCAGATCTGGTCTTCGTGGCGACTCCCGTCTGCTCCATACCTGCCGTGGTCGCCGAAATTGCGCCATACCTCTCACCCGGCTGCATCGTCACCGATGGCGGAAGCGTGAAGGAGTATGTGGTTAACGCCTGCGAGAAGCTGATGCCGCAGGGGACCTTCTTCGTGGGGGGGCACCCGATTGCCGGGACCGAGCACTCCGGCGTAGAGGCATCCTTCTCCACTCTCTATCAGGGAAAGCGCTGCATCGTGACGCCGAGCGAGCGAACCGATCCTGCCGCTTTGGAGAAGGTGGTTGCGCTCTGGAAGCTGGCCGGCTCGACGGTGCCGCTCATGGATCCCGCCCAGCACGACCGGGTGGTTGCCGCCATCTCCCATCTGCCGCACATGGTGGCCTATTCTCTGGTGAACGCCGTCGACGGCTACGACCGCTTCGGAGGCGAGCTGCTCTCCTTTTCCGCCGGCGGCTTCCGGGACTTCACGAGGATCGCCTCCTCGGACCCAGTCATGTGGCGCGATATAGCGCTCACCAACCGCGAGGCGATCCTGGAGACCATGGATTTCTTCTCCGGCTACCTCGGCCAATTGCGGACACTGGTGGAGGCAGGCGACGCCAGCGGGCTGGAGTCGTTCTTCCTGAATTCCAAGCAGAAACGGGACGCGATACTCTAAGACCTGGAAAATCGTAGAAACGGTGAATTACTGCCCGCTCAAATTAACTGCCCGCTCAACAGTGGACCTCTCTCCCCCCTTTGAAAAAGGGGGGTCGGGGGGGATTTGCACAAGGTGCCATCAAGAACCGCCGTGCAACAAGTTTGAAGTCCCCTTTTTGCAAAGGGGACTTTCTGCCGCACCCAAAGCTGTTATATCCTTCACGCGAAACTAGAAGCTGAGGTCCCATGCAGAGCTACACGGTTCAAAACGCAAAAGGTGTGCGGGGCGAGATCCGGGTCCCCGGCGACAAGTCGATCTCGCACCGCTCCATCATGTTCGGCTCGATAGCCAGCGGGGTCACCCGGGTCACCGGCTTTCTGCGCGGCGAGGATGCCCTCGCCACACTGGAGGCCTTTCGCGCCATGGGCGTGCAGGTGGAGGACGACGGCGAGACGCTGACCATCCATGGCAAGGGGCTGCACGGTCTCACCGAGCCGACCGACGTCCTCGACTGCGGCAACTCCGGCACCTCGATGCGGCTTCTGACCGGGCTTTTGGCCGGGCAGAACTTCTTCTCGGTCCTCTCGGGCGACAAGTACCTGCGGGCCAGGCCTATGAAGCGGGTCCTGGCACCGCTCGCCCTCATGGGTGCGCGCATGCTGGGCCGCGCCGGGGGCGACAAGGCCCCGCTCGCCATCCAGGGCTCGCAACTGAAGGGAATCGAGTACGACTCCCCGGTGTCGAGCGCGCAGGTGAAGTCGGCCATCATGCTGGCCGGGCTCTATGCGCAAGGGGAGACGGTGGTGCGCGAACCGCACCTCTCCCGTGACCACTCCGAGCGGATGCTGCGCTATTTCGGGGCCAGCGTCGAGAGCTTCTCCGGCGGGGTGAGGCTTAAGGGGGGCGGTCAGCTCTTCGGGCGCGACATCGCCGTGCCGGGCGACATCTCCTCGGCCGCCTTCTTCATGGTTGCCGCCCTGATCGTCCCGAATTCCGAGCTTCTCATCCGCGGGGTCGGCGTGAACCCGACCCGCACCGGCGTGATCGATATCCTGCAGGCGATGGGGGGCGATCTGGAGCTTTTGAACCCGCGCGAGGAGTCGGGCGAACCGGTGGCCGACCTGCGCATCCGCTCCTCCAGGCTGAAGGCGATGGAGATCTCCGGCGAACTGGTGCCGCGCGCCATCGACGAATTCCCCGCCATCTGCGTGGCCGCCTCGCTTGCCGAAGGGACCACGGTGGTGACCGGGGCCTCGGAGCTGCGGGTAAAGGAAACGGACCGCATCGCCGCCATGGCGGTCAATCTGCGCTTGGCCGGAGTGGAGGTGGAAGAGACTCCCGACGGTATGCGGATAACCGGCCAGGCGAGGCTCAAGGGGTGCGCCGCCGACAGCTTCGGAGACCACCGGATAGCGATGTCCATGCTGGTCGCAGGCCTGTCGGCAGAGGGTGAGACGAGCGTCTCCGACGTTGAGTGCATCGCCACCTCTTTTCCCGGTTTTCTTGAACTCTTGCAGAGGGTGGCAGCGATTTGAGCGCGAAGCTTCGAGTAAACGGGGTGATCGTCGCCATCGACGGGCCGTCCGGCGCCGGCAAAAGCAGCCTGACCAAGCTTTTGGCAAAGCGCCTGGGGTACATCCACATCGATACCGGTGCCATGTTCCGCGCGGTGGCGCTTGTGGCCAGGCGGGCAGGGCTCAGCTGCGAGGACGACGCGGCGCTTGCCGAGCTCTGCCGGGGCCTGAACATCAGTTTTAGCCGGGACGGCGAGAGTTGCCGGGTGCTGGCCAACGGCGAAGACGTCTCGACCGCCATCCGCAGCGAGGAGATCGGCCTTTTCACCTCCTGCATCTCGGCCAGAAAGCCGGTGCGCGACGCGCTGCTCGCCATGCAGCGAAAGATGGCGGAAACCGGCGGCGTCATCCTGGAGGGGCGCGACATCGGCACGGTGGTCTTTCCGGATGCCGAGGTGAAGTTTTTTCTGTCGGCCAGCGCCGAGGAGCGAGGCAGGCGGCGCCACCTGGAGCTTTCCGGGCGCGGCGAGCCGGTGACGCTTGAGGAGACTATCGCCAAGGTGGTTTCGCGCGACCGGCAGGACGAGGGGCGTGAGCACGCACCGCTCAGAAAGGCCGACGACGCGCTCGCCATCGATTCGACCCTGCTCTCCATAGACCAGGTGCTGGAGCTTATGGAGAAAACTGTCAGACAGAGGTTGCGCTCGGCCGAAGGGGAAGAGTAAAATGGAAATTATCCTGGCCAAGCAGGCCGGCTTTTGCTTCGGCGTCAAAAGGGCCACCCACTTAGCCTTCGAGGCGGCCGACAAGGGTGGCGAGACCTACACGTTCGGTCCCATCATCCACTCGCCGCAGGTCGTGCAGCGGCTCGAGGAGATGGGGGTAAAGCCGCTGGACGACGTAAGCGGCGTGGAGAGCGGCACCATCATCATCCGCTCGCACGGCGTGGCGGCGGAGGAGCTGGAGGCGGTCATCGCCCGCAACCTGGAGATCGTGGACGCCACCTGCCCCTTCGTGAAAAAGGCGCAGGAGCATGTGGCGAGCCTTTCGCGTGCAGGCTACGAAGTGGTGGTGGTAGGCGACGCCGACCACCCCGAGGTGCAGGGGATCGTCTCTTATGCGACAGGCCGGGTGTACGTGGTCGGTTCCGGCGAAGAGGCGCAGGCGCTTCCCCGCATGAAAAAGATCGGCGTGGTCGCCCAGACCACCCAGTCCTTCCAAAACCTGCAGCAGGTGGTGACCGCCTGCCTGAGCAAAGGGGGCGAGATACGGGTCTACCACACCATCTGCGACGCGACCTCCGTCCGCCAGGAAGAAGCGAAGGCGCTGGCCGGCAGGGTCGACTGCATGGTGGTGATCGGGGGGTTCAACAGCGCCAACACGAAACGTCTAGCCGAGGTCTGCGCGGAGCTCCTGCCCCGCACCCACCACATAGAAATCGCCGAGCAGCTGGAGCCGGCCTGGTTCGCCGGAGTGGAGAAGGTGGGGGTCACGGCCGGCGCCTCGACGCCGAAATGGCTGATTGATGACGTAATAGATCGAATTAGAGAGATAGAAACCAATAAAATACGTTGAAATTTTTCACTGATAGTGATAAATTAGCTCGATTTTATATGGAGATTACACTAGGGGGTACAGTTTTCGATGGGTGATGAAAAAAGGACGTTCAAGAAAAAAGATATGCCGATAAGGCGGTTACACGATACTGACGAGGAGCTGGAGCAGTCGGAGCAGGGTGAGTTCGCCGACCTCTTTCAGGACAGCCTGAGGCAGCCGCAAAGCGGCGAAGTCGTCAAGGGCGTGGTGGTCCAGATCGAGCAAGACGTGGTTTTGGTCGATGTCGGCTACAAATCCGAGGGGTGCATCCGCATCGGCGAGTTCATCGACGAGGCCGGTGAGCTGACTGTGAAAGTGGGCGACGAGGTAAACGTTTACTTCGAGCGCGGCGAGAACATTCGGGGCCACATGGTCCTCTCCAAGAAGAAGGCGGATTCCCAGGTGGCTTGGGAGACGATCGCGGCTGCAGGCGAGGGCGGCGTTATCGAAGGGAAGATCACCGGCAAGGTGAAGGGCGGCATGACGGTCGACGTCGGCGTCGAGGCATTCCTTCCCGCGTCGCAGGTTGACCTTCGTCCCGGCGGCAACATGGACCGTTTCGTCGGCCAGACCTACCAGTTCAGGATCCTGAAACTGAACCGCAAGCGGGGCAACCTGGTGCTTTCCCGCCGCGTGCTGCTCGAGGAAGATCGCGACAAGGCGAGAACCGAGACGCTGGCAACCCTCAAGGAAGGCGACATCGTCTCCGGCGTGGTGAAGAACATCGCCGAGTACGGCGCATTCGTCGATCTGGGCGGCGTGGACGGGCTTCTGCACGTAACTGACATGTCCTGGGGCAGGCTTGGCCACCCCTCCGAGATGGTCAAGGTGGGCGACACCCTGAACGTGATGGTGCTCAAGTACGATCGCGAGAAGGGCAAGATCTCGCTCGGCCTCAAGCAGACCGTGCCCGATCCCTGGCTGAACGTGAGCGACCGCTACCGTGAAGGCGAGAGGGTAAGCGGCAAGGTGGTGAGCCTTACCGACTACGGCGCATTCATCTCCCTGGAAGACGGCATCGAAGGACTGGTTCACGTCTCCGAAATGTCCTGGACCAGACGCGTGCGTCACCCGTCGGAACTGCTGAAGACCGGCGAAGAAGTGGAAGCGGTCATCCTCGGCGTCGACCCGGGCAACCGCAGGATCTCTCTCGGCCTGAAGCAGACCGAAGTGAACCCCTGGACCGTGATCGGCGAGCGCTACCCGGTCGGCACCAAGATCGAAGGGCAGATCAAGAACATCACCGACTTCGGCGTCTTCATCGGCATCGAAGACGGCATCGACGGCTTGGTGCATGTCTCCGACATCTCCTGGACCCGCCGCGTGAAGCACCCGGGCGAGCTTTTCACCAAGGGGCAGACCGTGCAGGCCGTAGTTCTCAACATCGACGTGGAAAACGAGAGACTCTCCCTCGGCATCAAGCAGCTCGTGCCCGATCCTTGGGACGAGATCCCGAGAAAATACCGTCCGGGCTCCAGGGTCAAAGGCCGCGTCACCTCCGTGACCGACTTCGGCGTATTCCTGGAAATCGAAGAAGGGATCGAAGGCCTGGTCCATGTCTCCGAGCTCTCCCACGAGAAGGTTGCCTCACCCAAGGACTTCGCCAACGTCGGCGACGAACTTGAGGCAGTCGTACTGAACGTGGACATGGTCGAGAAGAAGATCGCCCTGTCCATCAAATCGCTGCAGACCGCCATCGACAAGGCAGAACTTGCCTCCTACATGGGCGCTCAGGGCGAAGCGACTTCCAGCTTCGGCGACCTGCTGAAAGAGAAACTGAAGAAAAGCACCGAAGAATAACGAAGCGATTCGCCGACTGGTGTGCAATTTAATAGCAGATTGAGGTGTGAAATGACTAAGAGCGAACTGATAGACAAGCTGGTGGAAGTGCGTGGCGTCCTTACCCGCAAGGATTCGGAGGCAGTCGTATCCATGGTGTTCGACGCCATGAGCGAGGCACTCACCTCCGGTGACAAGGTGGAGATCCGCGGTTTTGGGAGCTTCACCATCAGGGACCGTGAGCCGCGCGAGGCGAGAAATCCCAAGAGCGGCGAGATTGTCAACATTCCGTCCAAGAAGACCCCGTTTTTCAAGACAGGGAAAGATCTTCGCGAGCGGGTAAACAACCTGTAGCAGCGGCCTGTATCGGCCCGGATGGCGGAATTGGTAGACGCAAGGGACTTAAAATCCCTCGGCTTTACGGTCATGCCGGTTCAATTCCGGCTCCGGGCACCAACAAAATCAAGGAGTTAGGCAATTTGCCTAGCTCCTTTTTTTATGGGGACAGATTTGAAGTTGGATTTGTCCCCATTTTGTCCCCACTTTTTTAGGGTCGGAAAAGAAAAACGGAATTTGTTGTGGTTGTTAAGGAAAAAGCATGCGAGTTAACTGACCTCCAGGGTGCCGTGTGCAAAAGTAGAAAAGGCCCTTTAAGAACAAGGACATTGCCTTGTCTGTCGCCAGCTATGGTTTGTCTGGGTATGGCCAATCAGGTTGTTTTGGTGGTAGATTTGAGGGTGTAACATCACGCCCTCAAATGGGTACCACCAAAAGGAGGCGAAACCTATGCCCAAGCGGATTTTGCCACTAACTGACGCGCAGGTGAAAAATGTGAAATCAAAGGAGAAACCATACAAAATTTCAGATGGCCTAGGGCTGCATCTTCTTGTAACCCCGACAGGTGGAAAGCTCTGGCGATATCAATACCGTTTTGGAGGTAAGCAGAAACTGCTTTCATTCGGTGCATATCCAGCAATTTCGCTCGGTGACGCTCGCAAGCGTCGCAACGATGCCAAGCAAGCTCTAGTCAATGGAAATGACCCTAGCGAAGTAAAGAAGGCACTGAAGGCAGCAAAAATCGGTGAAACGGAAAGCACATTTGAAGCAGTTACCCGCGAATGGCATGCTCGCTTTAAGTCGCAGTGGTCGGAAAATCACGGGCAACGGCTCTTGAAGAGATTAGAGTTAGATGCTTTTCCCTTTATAGGCCAGCGACAAATTAAAGACCTGAATGCTCGTGAAATGCTTGTAGTCTTGCGCAGGGTCGAGCCCAGGACACTGGAAACAGCTCACCGTTTAAGAATCGCATGTGGACAGATATTTCGATATGCGGTAGCAACAGGACGCGCCGAACACGACCCGATAGCTGACCTTCGTGGGGCGCTACCACCGGTCAAGTTCAAGCACATGGCAGCGCCAACCGATCCGAAGGATGTCGCCCCGCTGCTTCGAGCAATAGACGGCTTTACCGGTTCCTTTGTGGTTAAGTGTGCTATGCAACTAGCGCCGATTCTGTTTGTGCGACCAGGAGAATTACGCCATGCTGAATGGACAGAAATTGACCTTGAATTGGCCGAATTGCGTATTCCGTTGATGGCGACCGGTGACTCGGAGGTGAAGCCGACCGGCATTCCGTTAGGAAGCCGACCGGTGTTCCGGTGTGATGGCGACCGGCAGATGATGCGGTTGC
>Ga0209317_1000609_pt1 | contig 40607 bp, 39 predicted proteins | sample RifGroB2_FD_183994 | JGI IMG/M metagenome (GOLD analysis project Ga0209317, IMG submission 183994) | Soil microbial communities from Rifle, Colorado, USA - Groundwater B2 (SPAdes) (version 2) | ecosystem: Environmental > Terrestrial > Soil > Unclassified | place: Rifle, Colorado | collected... | reverse complement strand
CGGCCGTTCACCCGTGCCCGCCCCCCCAGGCCGGGGATGGCTTCAAACTGTTCCGGTTCATGGAGGGTGAGATTTTGCTCCCGCGCCCTCGAGCGGACCGCCTCGGCTAGCGGGTGCTCCGAGTAGCGTTCCGCAGATGCGGCCAGAATGAGCACTTCCTGCTCAGAAAGCGATCCGAAGGCTAGGATGTCGGTAACCTGCGGCCGACCGAGGGTGAGGGTGCCGGTCTTGTCGAGCAGCAGCACATCGGCACGATTGAGCGCCTCCAGGTATTTCCCCCCCTTGATTAGGAGGCCCCGCCGTGCGCCCGCACCAACGGAGGCGATCATGGCGAGGGGGGTGGCCAGGGCAAAGGAGCAGACCACCACCAGCACCGCCGCAGTAGCCAGCGAATTGCGACTGAAAAGGTAGGTGAGGAGGGCCACCGTCATGACTACGGGGAGATAATACCCGGAAAACCTGTCGGCAAATCGCTGCACATCTCCCCGGTTCGTTTCCGCTTGTTCCACGAGTTTGATTACTTTTCCGAAAGTGGTGTCTGCTCCCACTTTGAGAGCCCGGATACGCAAGCTTCCCAGGCGGGCAATGGTCGCGGCGCAGACCATTGCGCCGGGGCCCGCCTCCACCGGCATCGATTCGCCGGTGATGGTTGCCTGGTCCACCGTGGCCTGGCCGGCTACAACCTCGCCATCCACCGGGATATTCTCCCCCCACCCCCGGCCGGACGATGACCGTCTCGCCGACCCGCACCTCCGCGACCGGTACGAGGATCTCCGCGCCGTCGCGCTCTACCCGCGCCGTCTGCGGGGCCATGGCGGTGAGGTCTTTCAGCGCCCGGCGGGCCCGCTCGGCGGTGAACGTCTCCACGTAAACCCCAACCCGCATGAAGAAGACCACGAGAACGGCGAGCAGCCAGACGGGCCAAGGCGCCCGCTTGGTGGCAACCTCGAAGAGCCCGAGCCATTCCCCCACCACGGCGCAAAGAGGACGGCGCCGAAGACGATCCCGAACAGGGTCAGGATTTGCCGGGTGAATTTACCGCCAAAAGGTGATTTTGCGTCACCCTCATTTTCGGGCTCCATGATGGAATACCCCGAAAGCCTTCTGCGCGGAGAACAGAATATCCACCTCCGCAACCCCGGGGACCGCCTCGATGGCTTCCTTGACGTGCCGTGCGCAATCGGCGCAGTCCATGCCGCTGACGCGAACATAAACTTTTTCACATTTGAGCTAGTTCTTTCCCATCGGAATTATCCCTTACAGTGCCGCCAGCACCCGCTGCATCTTAACAGAAACTAGTTCCGCAATCTCCGTTATCTCCGGGTTGCCGATCATGGAAAGCGCCGCAACCGGGTCCATGACCATGACCGCCGTCTTGTCGTCATCCCTGGTATAGACCACAACATTGCAGGGAAGAAGCGTCCCGAGGTTTATTTCCCGGCCCAGGGCTTCATAGGCCAGATGCGGATTGCAGGCCCCGAGGATAACGTAGTCGCGGAATTCCTTCTGGAGCTTTTCCGCAAACTTCTTCCTGACGTCAATTTCGGTCAGCACACCGAAGCCTTCCTTTGCCAGCTCTTCCCGAACCCTCTTTTCCGCTTCGGCATACGGCATATTTACGGTTTTGCCAAAAGCATACGGTGTTTCAGTTCCATTGGCTTCTCCTATCCATCGAGATATAGTTTGGCCTACTCTCAAAAACCCTTGCTAAGTCCAAAAAACATACGCAGGTCGGTCTCATGCTGGACTCCATTACGGTCAGCCAAAACCGGAATCCCGACCGAGAGGGACCCCAATCAATGCTATCAGATGGTTGTCCGCATTAAAATTAGGCCCTTTTGATCCCTTCACAGATCTTTTCCTTCAGCAATGAGCCTTTTATTGTCATGCTCAGGACCAAAGCTTCAACAACTCATTACAAGGTTTTACCATTCAAGACCAACCAAATCCCCTTGATCCCCTCCTTATAGCTAGTTACGCCGTAGAAGTCAGGGCGCCGTTTTCCTGGAGTTTGCCTGTACGCAGGCTCCAGGACCAGACTATTGCTGCTTCCTTCCGTCAGCGTTATTTCCCGCTCTATGGCAAGGTCATCGGCAGGAATGGCAAGGACAACCTTGTGTGTTCCGGCCTTTAAACGCAGTTTTTTATTGAACCGGTATCTGATCCCCTCCCCGGCCTCAGCGTCCCGTCCACTCGGTTCACTGTTTTCCTCATGCAAGCTACCCTGCAACTGTACCGCCTGTCCGTCAATATTCAGCAGCAACTTATAATCCGAGGTTCCGTGAATGTCCTTTGCTGAATAGATGCCGGGCTTGTGGGTCTTAAGGGAAGAGGCGATGCGCAAATCCGCATAGCCAGGTGGGACAAGACCTCCGTTTGATAACTCCTCAAAGACATCACCGCGAGTGCTTGTGTTACTGGCTCTTATCAATGCGGAACTATTCGCGCAACCGCTCATCACTATTACTGCCATCATTATAAACAACAAGTTTATTTTTTTCATGATTAGCTCCTTTTCCGGTTATACCGCCGCCTCGCCCCGTTGGTTGGTTCGTATCCTCACGCCTCTTCCACAGTCAAGGACGTAAATTTTCCCTTCGCCTCGCTCGCTGGCAGGAAGCTCCCCTCTCCGAAGCCTTCTATCTCCATAACGCTCATACCGGTTAAACCGTCGATTCCCCTCAAAGCGTCTGTTACTCTTTCAAGCACGGCAGTTTTGATGTAGGCAATTATCTTTCATAGAACTATCTCCTTTGATTGGTGTCCCACCATGTTTAACATGGTGGGAGTTGTGTTCCGCATTCGCAAAATCCTCGTTGGCCAATGAATTCGTCCTCAAAACGCTGGCCGATCAGCGCCAGCAATTTCTCCGGCAGTTCCTGGACCTTCCTTCGCTAGATGTCCCGGCCGTTCAGCATCAATCTGATATCTCTGATGCCTTTCATAAATCTTGTGGTGTTGTTTATGCCTAGCCGCTTGTTTCCTGGGACCGTGCTGTACACGGGTTCCAGGACAAGATTGTTCACCGCACCCTGAACGAGCGATATTTCCTTTTGCACGGCAATTTCTTCATCTGGAATAGCCACAACAATTCGGTGGGCACCTGCCCTTAAACGCATTCTTTTGCTGAAGCGATACCTGATGCCATCACCAGCCTCAGGGTCGACCAGCCTTACACGCGCACTATTTTCTTCGTGCAGTATCCCTTGCAACTGCATCGCCTGGCCGTCGATATTCAACAGGATCTTGTAGTCCGGTGTCCCGTGGATGTCTTTTGATGAATAAATGCCGGGCCGGTGGGTCTTCAGTGTGGCGGTGAAGTGTAGATCTGCCATTCCCTCCGGGACAGTTCCGCCGTTAGTTAACTCCTGAAAAATATCCGTGCGGATACTGGTGTTGTTTGCCCTGATAAGAGCTGAGCTTTCAGCACAACCGCTTAACATAGTCAACATCATTACCAGTAATACCAGCTTGATTTTGTCCATAAAATGCTCCTTTTCTGTCCAAACCGCAGCTTCGCCCCGTTCGTTTGTCCGTATCCGTACCGCGTCCACAACATCCAGGACGTAAATCTTCCCTTCCACATGTTCGCCGGTCCAGGCCTGCTGGCGGATGGCATCCACCACATCCCAGACGATGGCGTCAGAGACCATGATCCCAAGGCGCATATTTCTGATGAAGTAGTTGATCTCGTTGTCATCTCACTGGCGACCTGCTAGCCGCTTGGTGGCTTTCCGTACGTTAGAAATAGTGACGACAGCACCACCATATTGAGCACTATGGAGGAAAGCAGTCCACAGGTTAGTGAGTACTATGGGAGAGAATATTTCGTACCCCGGCTTGTCTGCGCTGTGATTCAAAGTTGTTCCCTGTTCTTCATCTTCTTTTCAGCCCAATTCTCCCACCACTGATAGATGGTTGGCAGCACAATAAGGGTTAACAGCGTTGAGGTTATTAAACCGCCGATCACCACGACAGCCAGGGGCTTCTGCACCTCCGAGCCGGGGCCCGTGGCGAAGAGCATCGGCGTAAGGCCGAGAATGGAGACCATTGCGGTCATCAGGACCGGCCTGAGCCTCCGCTCGCACCCAGTGGTGATGGCTTCGTCGATGGAGAGCCCATCCTCGCGAAGCTTGTTGATGTATGAAATAAGCACCAGGCCGTTCAGAACCGCTACTCCTATCAGGACAATAAACCCGACAGACGCGGGGACGCTCAGGTATTGTCCGGTCACCCACAGGCCGATGAGCCCGCCGATGAGGGCGAAGGGGAGGTTCATCAGTATCATGATTGCGTAACGCGCCGTACCGAAGGAGGTAAAAAGGAGGAAGAAGATCAGGGCGATGGAGAGCGGCACGATCAAGGCGAGTCGTTTCATGGCACGCTCCTGGTTTTCGAACTGCCCACCCCATGCCACATGATAGCCGACCGGCAGCTTGACCTTTTCAGCGATCAGCTTTTGTCCTTCTTTGACGAAGCTGCCGATGTCCCTACCTTCCACGTTCGCTTCGATGACTATTCTTCGTTGACCCTCTTCCCGGTCGATACTGGAAGGGCCTTCCAATACTCGAATTTCGGCGATATTTTTAAGTGGTATACGGGCACCGCTGGGGGAACTCACGGGGAGGTTCCCAATCTCTTCCACACTCTTGCTCTGCCCTTCCGGCAGTCGAAGCAGGATCTCGAAGCGCTTTTGCCCTTCGATCACTTCGGTTGCGACCCTGCCGGCCCTGATCATCTCCACCACCTCGTTCAGGTCTGCCACGTTGATGCCGTAGCGGGCCATGGCTCGCCGGTCGGCCTTGATTTCCAGATAGAACTGGCCGGCGATCTGCTGCATCCGTATATCGGCCAGGCCTTTGACGTTTTTGAGCGCAGCCGTAATTTCGCCTGCCTTCTCCTGAAGCACCTTCATGTCTTCGCCGAAAAGCTTCACGGCTATCTGCGCCCTCACCCCCGATACCAGTTCATCCACCCGCATCTGAATCGGCTGTGAAAAGACAAAGGCAATCCCCGGAATCTTCTCCAGAACCTGCCGCATCTGTTCCTGCAGTTCCGCCTTGCTGGTGACCTTCTTGGTATGGGGCATGCCGCTGCTTCCCTCGCCCCCCTTTTCTTTCACGTCAGTCTTGTTCCATTCCTTGATCGGCTTCAGGCTGACGAAAACGTCACTCAACTCAACCCCCATCGGGTCTGTGCCGATCTCATCGGTGCCGGTCCGACTGACCACCGACTTGACCTGGGGAAACTTCATCAGTTCACGCTCCACGATGGTAGAAATCTCCAGGGAGTCCTCCAGAGCGATACTGGGAAGGCGTGTGACATTGATGACTATAGACCCTTCATCCATGTTCGGGATGAATTCCTTGCCGATAAAGGGGATCAGGGCCAGGCTGCCCAGAAACAGAAGGGCCGCAGTGGTGAGAATCCTTCCTCTTTTCTGCATGGCGATGGCGAGGAGCGGTTGGTAGACCTTCCACGCGCCGCGTACGATGAAGCTCTCCTTCTCCTCTCCCGGCTTCAGAAGCAGATAGCAGAGGACCGGGACGACCATGATGGAAAGAACGAGGGAAGAAAGGATAGCGATTACCACTGTCGAGGCGAGGGGGCCAAACATTTTCCCCTCGATCCCCTGCAGCGTCATCAGGGGGATAAAGCTGATAGCGATGATCAGCTCACCGAACAGTGACGGCTTGCGCACCTCCAGTACCGCCTCATAGACGGTATGCAATTTGTGCTGACCGGCCCCCTTTTCCGAGAGGTGACGCTGGACATTCTCAACCTGGATAATAGCTGCATCCACAATCATCCCCAGAGATATTGCAAGCCCCCCCAGGGTCATCAGGTTGGCCGAGAGACCTACCTGCCTCATAATGATGAAGGTGGTAAGGACAGCCAGCGGCAGAGTCAGGGCAACGACCAGAGAGGCGCGGAAATTGCGCAGGAACAGGTAAAGGACGATAACAACCAGTATCACCCCTTCCATAAGGGCGTTTTTGATGGTGGAAAGTGCCCGTTCCACCAGATCCAGTCGGTTATAAAACGGCTTGATCGATACACCCTTGGGGAGAGCCTTGTTGACCTCCTCGACCCGCTCCATCACAGCTCCGACGATCTCCCGGCTGTTCCCGCCCCGCAGCATCAGGACCAGGCCTTGCATCGCCTCCCCTTTGCCGTCCGCCGTTACCCCTCCCAGCCGATAGCGGGACCCCAACTGAATGTCCGCTACGTCCTTGAGATAGACCGGCGTGCCGCGCTGGGAGGAAACCACGATATCCTCGATGTCCTTCAGGGACTCGATCATGCCGAGACCACGAATGGCGTAACTCTCCTGCTCGTGGCGCAGGTATCCCCCCCCTACGTTAGCATTGTTGCTGGCCACCGCCTCGAACACCTGACGCATGGTGAGGTCGAATTTTTTCAGGCGGTCGGGGTCGAGTACCACCTGGTACTGTTTAGGATAGCCCCCCAGGCTGTTCACGTCGGCCACGCCGGGAACCGTGCGGAGCATGGGGCGCACCAGCCAGTCCTGCAAGGTGCGGAGCGCCATGAGATCTTCCGTTTTTTCCTTCTCACTGGCATAAACCGGTTTTTGCTCATGCTCCAGGGTGTACTGGTACACCTCGCCGAGTCCGGTGGCGATGGGACCGAGTATAGACTCCACCTTCTCCGGGAGCTTTTCCTTCGCCTGGAACAGCCGCTCCAGCACGGCCTGCCGCGCCCAGTAGATGTCGGTGCCGTCCTCGAATACCACCGAAATCACTGACAAACCCAGCTTGGTGACCGAACGGAGTTCCGTCTTTTTGGGGAGCCCCATGAACTCCACTTCGAGCGGAAAGGTGACCTGTTGCTCCACCTCCGCGGGTGACATCCCCGGCGCCTTGCTGATGACCTGCACCTGGATGGTGGTCACGTCGGGAAAGGCATCTATGGGGATCTTGTTGTACGAGTATCCGCCGATGGCAACAACCAGCGCCATGGCGATCATTACCAACAGCTTCTGCCGGAGGGCCAGGGCGATCAGTTTATCTATCATCTAGTCCTCCTCAATGAGACCCTTCATGGTCTCCGATTTCAGAATAAAGGCGCCCTTAGTAACAACCCGCTCTCCCGGCTTCAGTCCGGACAGGACCTGGTGCATGCCGCTCATTTCGGGGCCGATGGTTACCACTCGCTTCTCGAAGGTGGTGGCGTCCCTGGCCACAAAGGCAATCAGCTTTTCCCCAACCCGCTGGAGTGCCGAGGCGGGGACTGCCAGGGTATTTTCCGCCTTGCCGGAAGCAATGATGACTGAAGCGAACATCCCCGGTTTCAGGAGCCCGCCGGTGTTGTCAACCGTTACCCGCGCCTTCACCGTCCTGGACTTTTCATCCAGCATGTCGCCGATATTGGAGACTCTTCCATGAAACGTTTTCTCGGGGAAGGCCGCGGTAGAAACCTTTACCCCGGTACCAACCTTGAGGTTAGCCAGATCTTTTTCGTAAATATCGACCATGACCCAGAGTGCAGAGAGATCGGCAACGGTGAAGAGCACTTTGTCCGGCCCGACCGATTCTCCCTGGGAGACGCTCTTTTCTACAACCACCCCGCCGATAGGGGAGGAAAGGGCTATAACCGGATAATTCCTGCCCCCGCCCGTGGAAGGTTTGACTTCAATGCCGAGGAGACTAGCTTTCCCTTTAGCCAGGTCAAGGTCAGCTTCCGCCTCGCTCAACTCCTGGCGAGCCTTCAGGACATCCTTCTCCGGCGAGACATTCTTTTCAAACAGAGACTCTTCCCGCTTGAGATTTTTCCGGGACAGTTCAACCCGGCTTTTCGCTTTGAGTCGTTCCGCCCAGATCTGTCCGATTTCCGGGGTGTCAAAATGAGCCAGCGGCTGGCCTGCCCGCACCCGATCCCCCTGGGAGGCGATGAGCTTGATGATCTTGCCCGATGCCCTGGGGCTTATCTTGGCAACCCGGTCGGCGTTTAACTCGATCACCGCCGTCGCTGAAATGGGTATCGACATCGGCTTCACGGTAAGCTCCGTCGTCTCTATTGCTGTTGTCTGCTGATTGCCGGCGGTAAGTCTGACGACGTTCTCCTCCTGCTTCTGCGGCGCAGCGGCCGGTTTTTCAGCCGGAGCCTGCTCTTTTTTTCCGCAGCCGGCGAATGTCATGCCCATGGCGGTTATGGCTATCAGTGTCGTTCCGAAAAGTAGAATTCTCACGTTTAACTCCTTGTGATGTATCATGGTAAAGTACCTCCGCTGATGCTCTCCAGCGCGTTCAGCGCCAGCCGTGCCCTGAGGAGCGCATCGAGATGGGCGAACTGTAGATCGATGGTTTCCTTCTGGGCCAACCGCACATCGAAATAGCCGATTTTCCCCTCCTTGAAGGCGAGATTCATTAGGTTGAGATTTTCCGATGTCTTGTTTAGTATCTCCTGCCTGAACAGTGACAGCTCCTCGAACACGCTGGAAAAATCGCTGTACGCCGTCTCTACTTCTTTTTCGACGGTCCTCTCCAGGCCGGTGTAGTTCAGTCGCGCCTGCTCCGCCCTGACCCGTGCCTCACGCTTTTCGGCCTGTTTCCTGTCAAAAAAGGAAAGGGGGGCAGAGATGGAAATCCCGCCGATATTCCTATCTTCATCCCGGTCGTAGAACCCTGCAATGGTGATGTTGGGCAGGGCAAGCTTCTTGACCAGCAGTTCGGCTGCCGTTGTTCTCTCAGTCTCTATGGAGGCGGCCTTCATGTCCGGCCTCCGTGCGGCGGCCAGCTCCTTAAGAATCTCCCTGTCGGGCACACCGGGAAGGCCAGCGGAGAGTTCCCCCTGCACTGAAAATGCAGCATCGGGCCGCATCCCCACAAGCCTCTGGAGCGAATGGCTGGCTTCCCGATATTCGCGCCCTGCCAGGAGGAGCTCTCTTTTGGTCTTGCTCACTTCCACCTCCGCCAGGTTCACCTCCAGGCCGGAAACCTGACCCGCCTGGAACTTTATCCTGGTAAACCCGAGCAGGTCCTCCTTGAGCCGCACCGCCTCCCCGGTCAGTTCCTCCCGCCTTTTGCTGGCGAGCGCCCTGGCAAACGCGTTCTTCACGTCATAGGCAAGGGTCCTTTCCCTGTCCTTAATCTCATGGTCGATTCGGGAGAGCCCCTTTCGGGCTACATCGATCCTCACACCGCGCTGTCCTGCGATCTCGAACTCCTGGGAAAGCTTGATCCCGTAGTCCGTGAACCCCTTTGCGCCAGGGTCCGGGGACTTTTCCTTTTTGACCACACTACCTTCAAGCACCGGGTTGAAGATGAGGGGAAGCTTAGCCCTCTCCAATTGCCCCTCGGATACCCCCGTCTCTAGCCGGAAAGCCTGTAGTTCCGGATTATTCTTGAGGGCGTGGTCTACCGCCTCTTCCAGCATCATCGCACTGAGAGGGGCAGCAAATAAAATGATTGCTACTGTTGAAAACAACAAACTTCGCATAGGAATGAACCTCCTTTTTCGATTCTTATTACGGTTGGTTGCGGCTTGCGGCGCGCCGGTGCAGTCGGAGATTTTGGACAAACGCTTTCATCCCCGGATGAACAGCAGTCGGGCAAAGGCGCGGCATATCTATGCCGTGGTTCCGTCAAACGGATACAGTAAGACCTGAACGAGACGACATAGAAGATCTGCACAGTTCGACTGCACATCGAGTAACCGACGGCTGGAGCTACGCCGTTAGCCGAGCAAAAGTGGATTGAATGGGGCGAATTTGATTGGCGCTGAACAGACAGGGACGAACCTAATAATAACCCCTAGTTCCCTGTGGCTTCCTAAAAAGCTTTCAATTCAACATGTTAGGCGAGGCTTTGCGGGGGGACGAATATGTCTAAAAATACTTCAGGAATGAATTGAGATTTGTCTAAGCTGACGTGAGGAAGTGGAATCTGTGCAGGATGCTGATAATCGGTCTGAGCAGCCAGAGACATGTAGGTGTGGTGGTCGCAACTGGAATGGTTATGATCTGTGCCGGGATGGTCGTCAGTGGGGCAAGCCGGGCAATGGCCGGGAGTATCGACATGCAGGAAAGCAATCGTTATAGTATGTGATACAGCAAACCCTGCTTCCTCAATCTCATGAGCAACAGAAAAGGCGGTATTGATGGATAGGCAGATGACCAGCGCTACAAGGGTCGTTGCGACGGTTTTTAGAAAGTTATGGCTCAAACCTGCTCCAGTGCGGTCTCTCATAAATGTGACACTTACGAGTAATCTATATCCCAGCATGTGTCAAGATTTAATATTTCTTAGAGGCAAAACAAGGGGAAGGGCAGGGGGCCGTTGGTATGTGTGCGGCCGGGCAAGGTCGTGGAGTTGGGGGACGGGACGTCCATGCGATCATGCGTTGCTAACAAGCCTTACTGTGGCACTCACCTGCAACGCCTCGTCAAGCTCGGATAGACGCGCGTAGCGCGTTACATCACATCATTTGTCGGGGTCTGGAGCGTAAGCGCATCTTCCGCGATGACGTTGACCGAGATGCCCTCCTCATCCGGATGGCTGCTGTCGGAAAACCTCAACCCGATGTTTTGCCCGTTAAGGCCACTAAAAGACATGCTCATCTCCTTGGATGACCTGAAGCGGGAACTTGCGGGACTAGAGTTTGTCCATGCTGTTCAGATTGAACGGACAGTGCAAGAGGGGAGCAGACATACCGGCTTGGCATCTGTTGTACAGGTAATGGGCATCACTATGTCGAATTACAGGAATCGCTTCGTGTTCTGGGCCACCCTCAGAGAGATCAAAACTCGTCATCGGGAGTTGGTGAAGCGTCACCACCCCGATTCCGGAAATGCCAGTAATCCGGAGATGATCCGGAACGTGAATGCCCTCCACCGGATGCACCACACCGACCTCGTTATCGATGTCACCACAGGTAATCGCTTCCATCCGATTGAAATAGTGATTTCTGCCGTGATCAAACAGGGGGCCGTGGCCCTGATCGGCCCACCAGTCGTGGCGGTTGTTGCCTTTGAAGTTGCTCTGAACGCTACATCACAATTCAACCACGGCAACATTCTGATTCCCGAAGCACTTGATCGGTGGCTGCGTCTGGTCGCGGTCACCCCGGACATGCACCGCGTCCATCATTCAGTTATCCCCCGCGAGACGAACAGCAACTTCGGCTTCAATCTCCCTTGGTGGGACCGCCTATGCGGCGGGACCTATCGGGCTCAGCCTGAAGCTGGACATGGAGGGATGACAATAGGCCTTAAAGAGTTCCGCGATCCGGGAAGACTCACCCTGTTCCACCTGCTCATACAGCCGTTCTTCCGCTAGTCTGGAGACAGGTTTTGCAGAATTCGACATTCCTTGGCCGTTTGGGCGCTTCGGCACTGGCCGCGCAGGTTTCTAAGTTGCGCTTCCAGAACCTTAAGTTGCGCAATACGGTCTACCACATGCCCGATGTGCTCGTCGAGCAGCGCATCTACGGGGCTACAATTTTCCTCGGGCGCGTCCCGGAACCTGAGCAGAAGCCGGACATTGTCGAGTGTCATATCCAGCGATCGGCAGTGGCGAATAAAGCGCAAGCGCTCCACATGCTCGTGGCAGTAAAGACGGTAGTTGCCCTCGGAACGGGCGGTTGCGGGAATGAGCCCCTCCCGTTCATAGTAGCGGATGGTTTCTATGCGACAGCCCGCCATCCGTGCCAGTTCGCCAAGCCTCAAACCTTTGTCCACCTGACATCCTCCATCGCCTTATCAAATTTTGCGATTGACCCTATAGTAGCTACAGGGTGTCAAATGGTCAATAACGGATGCGCTAATGCTTCAAATGCTGAAGGGCTGCTTAAGGGTTCAGATCGAATCGGAACTGGTAAGTATAAACAATGGCAAGCTGTTGCGAAGACAAAAGTTGTGAGATAGCCGCCATGCGCAAGAGCCATGGTAGCGTGCTTTGGATCGTGCTCGCCATCAATACGGCGATGTTCTTCGTGGAGGGCTTCGCGGGCATGGCGGCTCATTCCACCTCTCTTCTAGCCGATGCCCTCGACATGCTGGGCGATGCCCTGGTGTACGGGTTTAGTCTCTTCGTGCTCGAACGTTCAGCTCGCTGGCAGGTGGGTGCTGCGCTAGCGAAAGGGGGGTTCATGCTGGTCTTCGGCCTCGGCGTTATGGCGGAGGCCATCCAGAAAGCTTTTCATCCCGTCGTTCCGGGCGTGGAGACGATGGGAATCGTCGGTGGTGTGGCACTTGTCGCAAATCTCACGTGTTTCTTCCTGCTATACCGCTATCGGGCCGACAACCTCAACATGAGTTCTACCTGGCTCTGCTCACGGAACGATCTGGTCGCGAATGTTGGGGTACTGCTGGCCGCTGCCGGCTGTTATCTATTCGCCTCGCGCTGGCCGGACATTATCGTAGGCACCATCATTGCCGCTCTGTTTCTTAGCTCCGCTTTCAAAGACAAGCGGGTACTGCCTATTGATACGCAGATACCTGCAAGCCGGCCTGTTGGAGGGAGGAATCATCTCGCCGCGCATCGAGGGACACCACAGGGAGGGCCGTTATCTCCGTTATTGTCCAACATCCTCCTTGACGAACTGGATAAGGAACTAGAAGACGGGGTCACTACTTCTGTCGCTATGCCGACGACTGCAACATCTACGTTCGGACAAAGCGGTCAGCAGAAAGGGTGATGACGTCAATCACAAGATTCCTTGAAGAGCGGTTGAAACTCACGGTCAACCAAGAGAAGAGCGCGGTTGACCGTCCCTGGAATCGGATCTTTCTCGGTTATGGCATGACTAACCACCGCACCCCGAAGCTTAAAGTCGGGGGGAAGGCGCTGGAGCGGCTCAAATCCAAAGTCCCCGAAATAAGCCGTTAGGGAAGAGGGAGAAACCTTAAACGGGTCATCGAGGAGACCACGCCGATACTGCGTGGATGGTCGAACTACTTCAAGTTGTCAGAAGTAAAAAAACCGTTCGATGATCTCGATGGGTGGGTACGTCGGAAACTGCGGTGCATACTCTGGCGGCAGTGGAAGCGTTCCTTCACGAGAGCCACAAAACTTATGCAACGAGGGTTATCAGAGGAGCGGGCATGGAAAAGCGCCCAAAATGGACGAGGCCCCTGGTGGAACTCAGGAGCCTCGCACATGAATCAGGCCTTTGATACATCCTACTTCACGGAACTGGGGTTGCTGTCATTGCTACGCCAGTTTAACCGCTTTCAGCATTCAACGTGAACCTCCGTGTACGGAACCGTACGCACGGTGGTGTGGGAGGACGGCGGAAGTAATTCAGACTCCTACCCTATACCCCGGCGAAACCAGTTCCTGTCGGACTGATCAAATCTTCGGAGGTACCTACCATGAAGCATCGCAAGATAGCCCCCAGCCTTTCCTTTAAACCCTCCTCATGGTCTCTAGGATTGCCTCAGTCGGGAATGTTCTTCAGCTCAGTCTGCCCTAGACATGGGGTTGCCCTCATACTTCTTGCACTAATGCAAGAGGCGCAGGAGTTCGCATATTTAGGTAAATGGTTCATCGGGATGGTACTGCTCTGTGCAGATCTACTTACAATCGCGATGTACTGACAGACCACCCATGACTGCCGGGCATAGGTCCCGGCACGACGATAGTGTCAAAAGTTCTATGAAAACCGGGGGGGACAGCATGGTAGAGCAACAGTGACACCACTACGCAAGGGATCGACGCTTTCCTGGCCTGCCCACAGAGTGGTAGCCGTGGTTCGCTTGCTCGTTGGGGGAGCCACTCACCACGGCTAACCTCACCCCTCTGTGGACAGGCGTGCGAGGACGGCTGCAAATCTAGAGTCAGATGCAGTTGCAAAGGATGTTTTTTGATAGGAGAAGAAACTGGTCAGGCGGCGAGAGACAGGATTCTCGTCCATCTCCCCTGGATCGTCGAGATCGCCTGGATCTCCTGCAAGTGAACCGGCGGCTTGTAGCCCAGGGCCATGTGTGGGCGAAGGAAATTGTAGTGGGTTACAAAGAGAGTTGTGAGCGCGACAGCGCCGTTTGTGCTGTTAAAGCCGGCGGCGGGCCTTACATGATATTTGAAGGTTCTGTTTAAGCGTTCGATGAGCTGCTTCATCGGTCTCCACTCTTCTGACTCCGTATCAAGATTTTGGAGGCCGATAACTTTCTTGTGCATCACCGGCGCTTCATCTGACACAGAGTTCAGGAAGTGAATGCCACTGGGATAGGATGGGTTGCCGTCGCTAATCAGAGTGATTTCCTGATCGGGATAGGCCGTCCTGATTGCTTCCCTCATACGTCCCGTTGAGCAGTTCTTCCTTGATGGGCGGCCATTCCCGTTGCAGGTACTCCTTCAGCCGACCGGTAGTCATCCCATCGACGCCTGCCGCTCCTTTGTTGGATACCACACGGTTGTAGGCCTTCATCATGTTGCCGCGACTGATTATTTCTTCCAGCAGCCGCCTCCGAGCCTCAGAATCTGTGCCCCATGCGCAGCCAAGCCTCTGTGACTGTTGCATGTTTTGCCCACACTCCACCCCAGAAAATTCGAACAGGGTGTTTTCTACATAATGCCGTATCCCAGTAGAATCCGGAGCCAACCGGCGGAGATGCTCCTGTCCGAGCGCCCCCATCTGCTGTCGCTGCCTATACACCCCTATTGTTGCAAACATCGCCTGTGTGCGGACCATCACAGCCCTACGTAGCACTCAAGTCAAATCGCTACTTCGTCCCCGCCAGATCCGCGGGCCCGAGACCGGCGCTCGGCACCACGAAGAAAATGTGGAGCCGAGAGGCTTCAGCATTTATAAAGCGCCACTTTAGGATGAGCCTGCCGTCAACGGAATTCCTGCGGCGCTATCTGCAGCACGTCCTGCCGCAGGGGTTCCACAAGGTGCGGTACTATTAAGCTCGGCCAACCGCCTCACCTTGAAAAGGGTACAACTCCTTCTGGCCGAGAGAATCAGGTCAGCGCAGGCAGTTTAAGAGGAGGCACAGCCCAAGACTGACCAGGACTGCATCTGTCCCTGCCCCTCGGAAGGGATCATGGTGATGATTTCATGGCTGCCCAGGCGGGCGAGAAGCCCACCGTTGCGAAGCACCACACAGCCAGCACAGGCAAAGTGAAACAGCGCGTGTGAAAGCAGGCGCAGCCCTCTATCTCGTGCCCTCTGTACGACGCTGCCACATTCCTTTGGTGCAGCAAGCCTTTTCTTTGGGGAGAGTGGAAGCAAAAGACAGTCGGACAGCATGATCCGAGCATCCTCTGCGTTGAAATATCTCCCATAAGGCCGGTGAAACCCGGCGCGACCATAAATTAAATCCTGATAAGATTTTAAAACAGCGGAGCCGAAGCGGTTCTGTTCAACACAAGAATATGCGACATAAACTCTTAAATCGTTAGAAGGGGTTTGAAGTCTAATGGGAAACGTACGCTAAGGCAAATTACTGATGTGAAAACTGTCTTTTAAATCGATTAGGAGGCGGGACCCAAGGTTGCCGATGTTTGCCACTCTGGAGCCAAGTTCGACCCAGGTTTCTTTATGAAGCAGGCACCCACCTATAGAGAGTTGCCACCGATACTTCGAGGTCTCTGGCCACTGACTTGGATGTAGCACCACCAGCCAGTAATATTTTTGCCGCATCAATTTTGATGTCGGTCATCAATCGCTTTTGGCCACCAGTCCGTCCTTGTTGTTTTGCCGCAGCCAATCCTGCCTTGGTGCGTTCAATCATCAGTTCTCGCTCCATCTCCGCTAAGCTGGCCATGAGCTGGAAGAAAACCCGACCTGACATAGTATTCGTATTAATACTGTCCGCCAGACTGCTGAACTGTATCCCACCGGCTGCAAGTTCGCCTACTAGGCCGATCAGCCCTTTCACGCTGCGACCGAGCCTATCGAGCTTCCATATGACTAGCGTGTCACCGTCTTGCAAAGCCTCCATAGCCAATTTCAGTCCAGGACGGTCTGCCCGCGTGCCACTGTTCGTATCTTCAAAGATCTGCTCGCAACCGGCCAAGGTAAGCGCATTGCGTTGCATCTCAAGGTTCTGGTCTTGGGAAAAAACGCGGGCATAACCTATGAGCATAAAACTTCCTCCTCGACACCGAGCCGGTGAAGCATCTATATACCTTCTCATTGCACGACTCAAACTAGCATTATAATAATTCTGTTTCAAGGATAATCTTTGAGAATTCAACCTACTGATTTTCGTTGCTGGCAGGGGCTCAGCTGAGCGAGAAAAACTTTTGATCAAGGTTATTTTCGGTGGCTGATCTGAAGGGGGCAGCGGCAGGGAGAGGAGTGAGTCCCGCCCCACTTGAAAGTGATTATTCCCATCTCACAAGCCCAGTGTCAAGGGGTCTGAAGTCTAACCGAACGGAAACGTACGCTAAGGCAAAATGCTGATGTGAAACTGTCTTTTAAATCGATAAAGATACGGTTGTCACTAATGCTAGCAAATCCGACTTTGTGCACACGGTATTTATGTCACACACCATGTCTCTAAACTTAAAATATATCCTGAATGGTGCTAATCATCTGCAAGCGCGGTGGTGCGACATATTCTGTCATGGACGCATGATACGATCCACACCTCTAACCAAGGAGATTGGCCGTGAAGAATAAAATTCAGTTTCAGTCTGAATTAAGTCTGAGTGAATTCTTTTATCGCTATGGCACCGAGGAGCAATGTCAACACACTTTGGAACAAAGCCGATGGCCGGAAGGCTTTGTATGTCCAGGCTGCGGTGGCACCGATCCTCTGATCTACCAGCGGAAAAGAGTGAAAGTCTTTCAGTGCCGGTGTTGCCGCGTTCAAACTACTCTGACAGAAGGAACATTTTCCATTCAACTAAGCTTGATTTCAGAATTTGGTTCCAGGCAATCTACTTCATAACCCAGAACAAAATAACATCTTCGCACTTGAGCTGAAGCGGCACTTGGGGACTGCCAGCCGCATGGCGGTTCTCAGGATCAGCCCCGCCCTGCGCGGTATCCCTTGGGAGCCCTGGAGCAGCAGTTCAAGGCCCGAGTCCGACAGGATGGTCTGGGTGCAGCCGGCGCCTTGCAGGCCGTGCTGGTCAGGTTGGCGAAGCGCTCCCGCTCCTTGACCGGCTCTATGTGCATGCGCAGGTGCAGGCGGGTGGAAGGGCGCCCTGTTGAAGAGCTGTCCCAGGCTGCCATGGCCCACGAACCACACCGTCATGTGATCCCTGGAATCGAAGGCGAAGTTGAGGAAGGCCGGGAATTCCCTAAAGAAGTCCATGGGGAGGTTCTGCGCCTCGTCGATGATCCAGACGGGAAGGACTCGCTCCCCATCGGCGAGCTTGAGTATTCTCGCCTTGATGTCGTGCCAGAGCTGGGAACGCCGGTAGGCGGCGTCGAGCCCCCGGGCGAGCGCAAGTTGGCGGTAGATGTCCATGCGTCCGAAGTCCGTCTCGGCCATGTAGATCACCTTGTAGCGGTGGGGATTGAGCCCGTCGGCGATCTGGCGTAGCGCCGAGGTCTTGCCCACGCCCGGGTTCTCCAGGAGCCACTGGAAGCGCTCCTTGAGCGTGGCAATGGGGCCGTCGTCCCACAGCTCGCGTGTGTCCTTGCCGAGAGGTTGGCAGGTGAGTCCGAAGTGCTGGCGGTACATGTCACACCTCCCCTTCCGGCATCTCGACGCACAGCAGTCGTCTTTGTGTCTCCAGCGCCAGTTCCACCACGTTGACGCCCGTGGCATTGTGCACTTCGACGGCCTCCGTTGCCGCGGACCGTCTCTTGCGGCGTGAGTTGGCGATGAGATCGAGCGTGGTGGCTTTGCCCAGCGGCTCACCGGTTTGCGATTCCACGCCGAGCACCTTCTGCCGGTGAGGATCCACCACCAGCTTCACGGTCTGGCCGACCAGTTCGAAGGGGACCTTGTGGTAGCACTCCTCCAGCCAGGCCCAGAGCCGGGCGTTGAGGTCGAATATGTCGCGCACGCGGTCCATATCCAGCTCGCTCAGGAAGCCTTGGCGCAGGGTCAGGTGCCAGCGTTCGAGCTTACCCTTCACCCAGTTATGTGGTCAGCCACATAAATGGGTATATGTGGCGCAGTAAAATATGTGACGTCCTGCTCTCAGATATTGATCGTCAGCCACGGGACGCCATCTGTACGCCACATAATATTTCGACTATAAACCTCGTAGGAATTCCAACAGATCTGGTTGATCTCGCCAATGCCTCGTCTTGGCCCCTCCTGTGCTGGGTGTGCAAGTTGCCAGAGCCCGGGCCTTAGTCTCCAGATCGGTTTCTGCGTAAATGTTCGTGGTGTTGAGTGAAACATGACCGAGCCAAGCACGAATCGTATTGATCTCGACACCTGCACGTAAGAGATGTGTCGCAGTCGTGTGGCGAATAACGTGCGGGCTGACATGCTTTGAGCCGAGAGAGGGCGTTTTAATGGCGGCGGTCATTGCATGGCGCTCGACCAGGGTGTGTATGCCGAAGCGGGTGATGGGCTGCCCGTTGCGGTTGAGAAACACGTGTTGGTCCGGCCCTCGCTGAGCGGTGGCTCGCTGCAACTGGTCCAAGGTGATCGGCCATAGCGGGCAGGTGCGCGGTTTGTTGCCCTTGCCGGTAATATGTACGCTGTGGGCATACCAATCAATGTCTCCGATTTTGAGCTCGGCTGCTTCGCTCGCACGTGCCCCCGCGTTATAGAGAAACAGCAGCAAGGCGTAGTCTCGTTCACCCTGAGGAGTACTGCGGTCGGGAGCGGCCAACAGTGCATCCATCTCCGGCTTGTCCAAGTACGTTATGGGTGTCTGCGCGGTTCTCTTGAAGGGTATCAGGCGGACCTGTGCACACCACGCGACATGTTCGGGGCTGTTCTCTCCGATGAACTGTGCCAGTGCGTGCAAGCCCCCCAAACGCTGATTCCGCGTCATTACGCTGCAATGTCGATTCCCTTCAAGGTGGGCGAGAAAGTCGCGGAGTAATTCCGCTGACAGGTCAGTAACGGCCAAACGGTCAATGGGCTTCTTCCAATACGCTGATGCATAGGGTAAAAGCTGTATGAGCATGTCACGATAGCTGGCGCGGGTATTGATGGCAAGATTGCGCTCCTTAACCAGGTAGTCGAGTAGAAATCGTCGCACCCAAGGGCCGAGCAAGCTTCTGTCAGTCATGATCGGCCTCCAGGGCGTAATGCTCGAAACGCAGGCTTGCCTGCCGCAACAGCTCTGGAGTAAGGGTCAGATACCGTTGCGTAGAAGACAGATCCAGATGGCCAAGATAAGTGGCCAACTTCGGCAAAAGGTCCTGCAGGTCTGCGCCGTCTTCATACCACGCGATGAGGCGATGAACCGCAAAGGTATGGCGCAAATCGTGAAGCCGCGGCTGGCGACTGGCACCGCCTTCCCGCTGCACCCCCGCATATGAGCGCATTCGTCGAAACGCGCTGCGAGCTGCGGATTGGCTCAGAGGCGAACCGTCTCGGAAGCAGAACAGCGGTGCGTCCACCGGACTCGCGCCTCCGTGGGCTGTACCGATGTAATCAGACAGGATTTCAGTCAGGTCCTTTCCCGTCGGAACCAACCGGCTCTTGAAGAACTTCGTCTCGCGTATGCGTAAGCATTCACGAGGTACATCCACGTCGGACAAGGTCAGTGCCAGAGCCTCGCTTATTCGCAACCCTGCGCCGTAAAGCAACAGAATGAATGTTCTTAAAACATCCTCTTCAATGGCAACGAACTTCGAGCACGCAGCGGGGACAGCATCCAGTAGGCGTTTGAGTTCTCCATGGGAGTAAATGTACGGCACAAAAGCGGGAACGGTCAGTTTTGGACTGGTGCGAGGCAGAGGCGAACCCTTTACCAGCCCGCGTCTCAGAGCGAACCGGTATAGACCCGAGAGTACGTGGTACTTCTTCAGCCAGAACTCAGTTATCGGCCCATCGCTGTTAAGGAAAGACGATACAACCTCGTCATCAATAGCTGCAATGGGGCCATCGCCTACTGCCTTGCAGAAAGTTTGCAGAAGATACTCTTCCGTACGGAACCGGTACCCGAGTGATCGTTTGTGGGAGATGTACGAGGAGACGACTTCAGAGCATCTCATAGTAGCCTCCTCAGATCGAGTTCGGCCACCTGTCGCAATCCGGCAAGATCGATCTTGGCGTATTCAAAGGTCGAATCAACGGATCGGTGACCGAGATGATCTCCGATTTGTTTGAAGGTAAAGCCTGAAGCAAGGAGATGGGTGGCGCAGGCGTGACGCAGACAATGGGCGCCGCGATGGGGTGAGATTATCCCCAGAGCCTTTAGGCGTGAACGGACGATGGGGCTGATGCTCATGGCTGACAGCGGGCGAATGGGAGCTTTCAAGCTCAGAAACAGATTTCGATGCGTGCAGCGGGGCCGCACTTCGCGTAGATACCGCAAGATGGCCTCTCCAACTATGGGCACTAACGGAAAACGCTGGATGCAAGGTCGCTTCGAGCGAGTAATTGTGATGCGCTCGCCGACCCAGTCGAGGTCATCCAGTTGCAGTTGTGCCACCTCGCCTCGTCGTAGGCCATAGACGGCCAATAACATCAAAATGGCATGGTCTCGACGATCCCCCTCGGAGCGTGCCAGCAGGCGCTTAACATCCTCCCAGTTCGGCCCCTCCGGGATTCCTTCATGACTATAAAGGCGAGGGGACTCGATGAGCGCCGAGATACCAGGAGCGCACCACTTCTGGCCTTCGGCATAACGAAAGAAGGGCGTAAGCTGTCGGTAAGGACGGTCAATGATGAACGTTTCCACCCTTGTGCTCCCTTTGCCTCGATGAATGCATCGATGTCGGAAATGGATACTGCGGTAAGTGATTCCTGACAAGGAAGGGTTTTGAAGAACATGGCAAGGCACTCAGAACGAGTCGAAATCGTTACCTGTGACAACCCCTTCTCTTCGCGCAGGTATTTGGCAAAGGCCGCGACTTGTGCCGCGAACGGAGTTTCGTTTCGTAGCTCAAGACGGCCGAGGCTGCGCACCCATTCCGTGGCGACATGGAAAAAGATTTGACGGGTGCTTTGGCATTCCTGAGCGCTCCTGGGGGGGCTAAAGCGTGCACGACTGTCTACAGCCAGCTCGATGTCTCGCATCGTCAGCTTCTCACGGTCGATATCCAGCGAGTGCGCGAGCGACAACAGTATCCATGCAATTTTTCGAAGACTTGATGTTGGATACCCGTTCGTTGCACAGTTCTCCAGGAATTTCTCCCAGGCATCCAGAAACGGAGCTTGTCGATAGCGGGCCAGGATACAGGGCCTTTTGAAAAGAATCTCAACCATAATGGGCCTCCTTATATTTGGTTTAGAGGTCCCCATTATCAATTGAAATTTTATGTGGCGCAAAATTGGTGAGAAGTGGCTTGTCGCCGGGAGGAAGCAAGTCGAGGCCACATATTTTTATGCGCCACATATCCCTCGGGAGCATATGGGCGACAGTAGACGAGTCTGATCTCCAGGCGGGCGCAGACCGCCTGCATCGTGGCCGCCCGATACGCGCTCCCGTTATCGATCACCAGCCGTACTGGCAATCCGCGTCTCAGAAGCGCCTGCTTCAGCACCCCCTCGACCTCCAGGGCGGTTTCCGCCGGGCAGAAGGCACTGTGGGTGATAGGCGGGAGGCGTCGTCCATGAAGGAGACGAGATAGACCTTCCTGAGCCGGCCGTCCACCAGCACCTTCGGCCCATGCATCACGTCTCCGTACCAGATGTCGCCGGCGTGTGCGGCGACGAAGGCCCTGTGCTCCTCCTGCTGCACGGCGCCGGGCAGCTTCGAGAGTCCCTGGCTCTGCAACAGCCGATGGATGCTGGAGCGGGAGAGTTTCCTGGCGCCGGGAAGTCCGGAGACGCCGACCAGTTGCCTGATGGTGCGCAAGGAGCGCCCCAGGTTCTCCTTCTTGGTGGTGCAGATGCCTCCTGGAGCGCCTCGGAGATCTTGGATGTGCCTCGGTCGGAACGAGGCTTCGGGGCGAGTGCGTCTATGCCTCCCCGCTTCCAGGCGTAGTACCATCCCTCGATGGTCTTCTCGGCCAGGAAGTTCCTCCTGGAGTCGGGAATGGCGTAGCTCTTGGCCGCTAGGTCGCGCACGAGCGCCTTCAAAGCGCCCTTCTCCAGGTGCTGCCTGCTTGCCAGCGGTCCCGGCACCGAGAGTCGGAACAGGGCGTGTGGGTGAATCTGCTGCATGATGGCCTCCTGGAAATGAAATGAGGCCGATTAGAACCATAATTAGCGGAATATAAGGGGACAAGTCTGTGGGGTGCCGAAAGACAGAGCCTCAGCCGTGTCCCTCGAAGCGTGAGGATATGCGGTTCATTGGACGACAACCCCCTCCGCGTGCAACACGGTCATCGCCGACGACAGAGGACGCAGCGCCAGCAAGGCCTGCCAGAATCCGGTGAACCCGGCATGCCTCCCCAGACAGGGGAAGTGCGGGAGGATGTTGAGCGAGAAGGTCGCGTGCCTATCATGCAGACCGCCACCAGCGCTTGATGGTCTTGTGGCTAACCCGGCTGCCGTTCGAGATGTGGACGCGACGCAGAGAGTTGCTGGCCAGAAGCAGCAGAAAGATGACCTGCCTCACCTCCCACAGATACCAACTGCGGGGCGGGATGCACTCCGGCAACATCGAGCAGGTGCGGCCGCAATCGGGGCAGTAGAAGCGAGGGATCGGCACAGGGTTCATGCACGGTTCGCCTAAATCCTTGCGGTCCGGCTTCCTCAGGTAGTAGCGTGACACCAGACCCTGGTGTGGCCGCATAGACATCTGTCGGGTCGGAACGACTCCGGGTCCCTCTGCAGAGTCATGAGGTGTTGAACGAGAGAGAGAATTCCCGGCAGGGTGAGAGTCATGCAGGTCTCCTTAACATCGTGATCGGCAACAGCCGTCTCGCGATATTAACGGAGAATGACGAGGTTTACAGCTGATTCGTACCGGGCTGTTTCAGGGAGAGTTTCAATAGGCACCCTTATAGGTACGCGGGACAAAAGACCTCCATCTTCATGGCAAAGACGGGGACGTTACAGCAGCTATGACCTGAAGATACCCTCAGGAGGCAGACCGAAGCCGAGGGGACGCGTGACACCGCCAGTGGCATCAACTCCAAAAGCCGTTTTGAACAAGCATCGAATGCTCACCTGGATGCTCCAGGTAAGCATCAGCGTTTTCCTCCATTACTCTTCGGCATTGCGACAATAACCACCTCCTCAGTTGGGGCAGTTCTAAGCCAACCATATACCGTTTCAATTTTCCGCTCCAGCAACACCCTTTCCGGCGTTCCTAACGCAAGCGTTTTTGCCTGTCTCCCTAGCTCGCGGCTCCTGAGCCCCAACTCTTCCGTCTTTTTGGTGAGCCGCACCTCTACCTGTCGCTTGTTGCCGACGGCAGTCGAAACCAGCCGGTGCTCGTCACGGTCATCCACCACAATTGCGGCATTACCTTAGGTGGTACCGGCACCCATTTGAATACCGTCCACAGCACAAGATAAGTCGTAATACTTTGCTGTGTATTTTCCCGAGCCGCCCGCTTCCTTTAGCGCTTCTTTGGTGGCAAAATCCATACAGGCGCCAAAGATCGATCCGGCGCAGACATGACCGTGAAATGCCTCCAATTGGCCCTGTAGCACTACTTCAGGTGTGGCACGGGAAGCCTTGGCTAAGGCACTGCACGAAATAGTCAGCGACATGACGCCGGCAAAGGCAACGCAAGGCAAGACCTTGTGGTAGTTTGCAATCATGATATAGGCGCTTTGTTGATTTTTTTCCGTTGGTTACTACGCGCGTACAGGAGCACACCCAGGCAGATACAGGAATCTGCGATATTGAACGCCGGCCAGTGATGCTTTTTCCAGTAGACGTCGAGGAAATCAATCACTTCGCCAAGGCGGATTCGGTCAATCAGGTTGCCGCAGGCTCCGGCAAAAATAAAGGACAGCGCCGTGGTATTGGTCCTATCGTTGTCAGGCAATTTGTGCACAGTAACGATAATAGCGAACAGAGCAATCAGTGGCACCCCAACGAGAAAAGGTATCCTAAATTCGCTTTGGGCAAATAACCCGAATGCTGCCCCAGGGTTGCGCAGGTAGGTGATGCTGAAAAGATTGTCGATCACCGGAAACGACTCATAAAGGTGCATATTGTTGTCAATATAGAATTTGGTGACCTGGTCCATGAGCAGCCCAATCCCTGCTACGGCAACAAATATAAAATAATTGTTCATACCTTCGGTACCTCCGGTGCGATCAGACTGGCGGGTAGCTTTAGCCCTGGATTCCCGCAGCAGCTTGCACCTGTTTCAGCTTCGCCATTGCCTCGTCCAACTGTTTCGACGCTATTGACAGTTTGCTGCGGTACTCCAGCAGCACGACAGGGTTTTTCTCTTTTATAAACCGCTTCACTACCTTCAGAGACTCCGCTCTCAACTGACTGGCTCTAACCATTCCCTCCTTTGCTTCCTGCAGTATCAGTCCGATCCCCGGGGGAAGGCATCCGACAGAGACTTGGCAGCCATGGCGACACCTGCGGCAAGGAGCTCGTTTTCCGACTTTTCCACCAATGCAACTGGGTCAAGAGATATCTTTTCGCCCCTCGCCAAGGCCTTGATCTCTTGGCCGATACGATCGAAGGTTTTGCGGGACAGCCCTTCGATCCCCTGTAACTCATTGACTATAAGTCGGACCTTTTCCCGGTCCGCCGGAGTGACGACCGACTGTTCCTGCGCAGGTATTGCTCCAACCTCCCGTTCGGGAGTGCAGCCGAAAACTGCCAGAAACAAAAATACCGTCAATACGCCGGTGCTCCGCATTTCCATAATGATCTTCTGCTGTGGGCGATCGCCCACGGTAGTTTTCAACACTCTATCCGCCCCTTTGCCAATGTCATGAGTTGAATTCGCAAGCTTCGAATAATCTCTTCACTCATAGATGGCAGGATCTTGGTCATCCAGCCAAATTGGGTGTTGATTCGTTTATGCACTGGTTATGGCTTATGCGGAAAGCACTCCTTCGCTCCTCCTCAAGTATCTGCGCCACAGCCAAAAAGACCTCTTCCACCGAAATCCTCTCCATGCATTCGAGATATCTACTATTCCCGCACCTCTTGGCATTGCAGGGAACACAGCCCAATTCCTCATGGCGAATAACACGGTGTCCCTCGCCAACCGGTCCGGTCCGTCTAGGATCAATGGCGCCGAAAAGGGCAACTGTCGGCGTGCCGACAGCAGTTGCCATGTGCAGCGGACCAGTGTCGCCGCTTACTAAGACGTTGCAACGCTTCAGGATCGCCCCAAGTTGCAACAAGTCAGTCTTGCCAAGCAGATTAACGGAAGCGGTCTGCATGCTACCGCAAATGGCATCAGCCAGGTCCCGCTCGTCAGGAGCGCCGACAATCACAACACAGGCTCCCAAGTCTGCTGAAAGACGATCGGCAAGCTCGGCAAAACATTGTGGGCTCCAGCACTTGATCCTGTTGCTGGCTCCAGGGTTCATAGCAATGACGGGGCCGCTGTGCGCCTCGATGACTTTGGTGGCGTATTCCTTATCCGCAGGGGAGAGGAAGAGATCTAAGTGCATGTCATCAGGCTGAATTCCGAGAGGATAAACAGTTTCAATATGGTTCATGACTGCGTGCACCTTCCTGGTCCTTGTCTTGTGGTAAATGAGCACCCGGCATGTCAATGCTGTAAGGGCTAGAAACCATAACTTGAGATTGCTCCTCTGGTAGTTCAGAACAAGATCATAGTGCGATTCTTTCAAACGTCGACGCAGCGCAACCAGTGCCCGAAACGTGCGATGATTCCTTGTCTTGTCGAAGACAATGGTATCATAGACGCCCGGGTGGTGATCAAACATTGCAGCAGTTAAATGGGATCCTACAAGGAACGTTATCTTTGCTTTTGGAAAACGCCGGGAAAGCATACGAATGACTGGAGTGAGGTGAAGCAGGTCGCCAATCGCTCCCGGTTTCATAATCAGTATATTAAAGTATTCGGTCACTATGCTTCTTCCTTTTCGATCAAGTATGAGTAGTTGTTGGTTTCCAAAACGGGAAAAAATCCGACATTGGCTTGACAAAAATCTCTGACAGTTGCAATGAGTGTAACTCCCGAAAACACCATCCCGAAGGATAGCAGCAGTACACAGAGATACCAAATTCCGCATGAGATCCTCGTAAGGATCAAAAACGTTAAATGATTTTATTTTCGTAGAAGGCGTAACCCGTTAGCTACCACAATCAGACTCGCTCCCATGTCGGCGAATACTGCCATCCACATGCTGGCGTGCCCCATAAGCGTGAGCCCGAGGAAAACCGCCTTGATCCCCAGTGCCAGGGTGATGTTCTGCTTGAGAATTGACGAGGTAGTGCGGGAGAGTTGAACAAAGACCGCCACTTTGCGCAGGTCGTCGTCCATCAGCGCCACATCAGCCGTCTCAATGGCGGTATCCGTACCGGCTGCCCCCATGGCGAATCCGACATCGGCACGCGCCAGCGCCGGCGCATCATTGATGCCGTCACCAACCATCCCGATAGTACCGCTATTTCCTTGAAACGTTTCAATGACCTTCAGTTTGTCTTCCGGAAGCAGTCCGGCCCTGACCTCGTCAATACCGACCGACCGGGCGATGGCTTCGGCGGTATGTTGGTTATCACCTGTGAGCATCATGGTGCGTACACCTAGTCGGTGCAGGTCGACGATGGCCTCGCGGCTTGATTCCTTGATCGTGTCGGCAACGCCGAACAACGCCAGCGGGCGGGTTTCGTCCGTCAGCAGGACCACACTTTTCCCTTGGCGTTCAAGGGTCATAATCCGGGATGAAATATTAGGCTCTGCAAAGCCGTTTTCTGTAATGAGCCTGGAGTTTCCGAGATAATACACGCGGCCTCCGATACGACCGGTGACACCGCGACCGACCAAAGCTGCAAAGTCAGTAACTTCTCGCAGGACGATACTGTCTGATTCTGCAGACACGGCAATGGCGTGGGATACCGGATGATCGGAGCGGCTGGCCAGGCTTGCGGCAAGACAACGTACTTCTTGTGGGTCAATTCCGTTCAAAGGATCAAAGTCGGTCTGCGCCGGCTTGCCGTGGGTGATGGTTCCGGTCTTGTCCAGCGCCAGCCATGCAAGTTTGCGCCCTTCCTCCAGATACACTCCGCCTTTGATCAGGATGCCGCGCCGTGCGGCGGCGGCAAGGCCGCTGACGATGGTGACCGGCGTCGAAATCACCAGCGCGCAGGGACAGGCAATGACCAGCAGCACAAGCGATTTATATACCCACTCCATCCACAAGCCGCCAAAAGCCAGCGGCGGCACGACCGCCACCGCCAGCGCCACGGCAAACACCGCCGGAGTGTAAACCCGGGCAAACTGGTCGACAAAACGCTGGCTCGGTGCGCGGCTTCCCTGTGCCGCCTCGACGGCGTGGATGATGCGGGTAAGCGTAGAATTGGTTGCAACGGCCGTGACCCGGAACTGCAACGATCCTGCCTGATTGATCGTACCGGCAAAGACCGGTTCGCCAGGGCACTTATCCACCGGCAAGCTTTCACCGGTGATCGGGGCTTGATCAACCGTCGAATTTCCTTCAACCACAACCCCGTCCAGGGCGATCCGCTCTCCGGGCCGGACACGCACAATGCTTTCCAGCGCAACATCCCTGGCCGGGACTTCACCCCATGTTCCATCGGGGAACTGCACCGTGGCGCTCTCCGGAGTCATGGCCATCAGGCCACGAATAGCGTTGCGGGCGCGGTCGAGGGACTTGGCTTCAATCACTTCGGCCAGGGCGAAGAGAAACATGACCATGGCCGCCTCCGGCCACTGGCGGAGAAACAACGCGCCGGTCACGGCGATGGACATTAGCGCATTAATGTTCAGGTTGCGATTGCGTAGCGCAATCCACCCCTTTTTGTAGGTCTTCAGGCCGCCGGTCAGGATTGCGACAAGGGCCAGGAGCAGCGACAGCCAGTGATGGCCGACACTCGCCAATTCTATGATTTCGGCACTCAAAGCGGCCAGTCCAGATACGATCAGCGGCCACCAATTGGTCTTCACAACCTCGGGTAATTCGTCCTTCGCCTCCACCGCACCAATCTGCATGCCGATGGTCTTCAGAGCTGCTATCACCGAATCGAGCGATGGCAGGGTGTGGGAAATGACGAGGTTTCTCTGCAAGAGGTTGAATTCGAGGCCCGTCACACCGGGAAATCCCTTCAATTTGTTGCGGATCAGCGCCTCTTCGGTCGGGCAGTCCATGTTTTCAATATGCAATTGGTCCTGGCGCCCCGTCGCAACGCCGGACCGTGGCTGTTGAGGTATGTTTGCGGTCTCAACAACAGCATCTTCGTCGTCACGGGCTACGGCAGCATATCCGGCGGCTGCGATATTTTCTCGAATCGCGGCTGGCGTTGTTCTCACAGGATCGTAAAGAATAATCGCCTGCTGCTCGACAAGCAGCAGGGTCACCTTGGTAACGCCAATGATTCCTTTTATGACGGTTTCCAGATGCCCGGCGCAGCTCGGGCAATCCAACCCGGTAATATTCAGTTCAAGGGTTGCATGTTGCGGGGTCATCGCTACTCCTTTTCATTCGGTCCAGCACGTGTTCAGCATGAATGGAGGCCAGTTCCGGCGCCTTCTGGCGTGAGAGAGCAAAAATATCGAGTTCCGGCCGATAGAGTTCAGTGCGGACATCAAATAGGCCGAGGAGACTATGAAACAGATTATCGTGCGTGAATTGATCCGTGCTGTGTTGTTTCAGCCGTTCAGTATCAAGATCCTTTTCCTGCAGGAAACTGGTGGAGGCCCAGAAAATCATGGGCACCTGGGTCTGTTGTTTGGGGGCAATGGCATAGGGAAGCCCGTGCAGGTAGATGTTTTTCTCACCCAATGACTCGCCATGGTCGGAGACATAGAGCATTGCCGTAGCGTATTGCTGGGTTCTCAGCAAATCAATGACCTTGCCCAGAACGTAATCGGTATAAACGATTGTATTGTCGTAGGCGTTGATGATGCTTTGCCGGTCACAGTCCTGCACATTGTCCTTGGTGCACTCGGGCAGGAACAGTTCAAAATCCTTCGGACTGCGTTTGTAGTATGAGGGGCCATGGCTTCCTTTCTGGTGGAGAACAATGAGCATATCTCCTTTGTTCTGGGCAAACAGTTTGTCCAGATCCTTCAACAGAATTTCGTCATAGCACTCACCGGTTGAGCAGAGCGCCTCATCCTTTACGTCGTTCATTCTTTCATATTTGACCCGATCGGCGACTCCTTTACTGCCGGAATTGTTGTCGCGCCAGAACACCTGCACGCCGGCACGCTGCAGAACGTCAAGCAAATTTTCGTACTTTTGTGCTTCGTTACGGCTGTAATTGGACTTCCCTTGGTGGAAGAACATGCAAGGAAGTGACTCGGCGGTGTCGGTACCGCAGGACTGGACGTCAGTGAAGTTGACGACATCCCGTGTGCTGAGTTGCGGGTTAGTCATGCGCGTGTAGCCGTTTAGGGAAAACTCTTCGGCCCTGGCTGTTTCGCCGACCACCATGATGACTGCCGATTTTGAAGTATCCGCTGGTTTTCTGGCATCAGCCCCAATCATCTTGATTTGAGTGTTCTGACTGCTTTTTTTCAAGGTCTTGACCAAACTGTAAATAGGATAGGTTGGATTGATGTACATGCGTAGCTCTCTGTTTTCGCGTCCGAACAGGACATATTCCTTGAAATTGACCAAAACCATAACTGCCAGCAGGACCATACTGACCAGAATGACTCCGCTTCTGACCAGCACCTCTCGCCGCCAAGGGTGGTAACGGATCTTCGTCAACAGCAGTAGAGATGAGGGTAGTGCTCCCAGCAGGAAAAAGTGTCTTAACAGTGGCCAAGTCAACTGTTCAGAAGCCTCTCGGACATCTGTCTCAAGCAGATTGGTAATCATCTGCTTGTGGATGACAACACCGTAACTGCTCATAAAGTAGCTTACAATGGCAGCTAGGCAGATCAGCACGATCAGGAACGGCTTGTGGAGGGGTTTGAAGGATAAGAGCGAACAGAGAATATTAAATATCATCAAGAGTGATAGCATTACCACCCCCAGGAAGGCCCAGTGTCCGACAGTGGCCAGGCCGAGTTTAGCGGTGATCATTTGCCAGAAGGAACTATTGGCAAAGCAAACCAGAAATACGGCAACAATGAGGTTGACCACCGTTGCACCGGCATGAAAATGAGGAAATTCCTTGAAACCACGCGACATGAGCATATCCCTTCGTCCAAACTCTCTGAAATAACAGCTTCGGCATTGCTGCCCATCATCTTGACAGCAATGCCCTGATGAACCTCTTCATGTCCTGCTCAGGACAATCGATACATTGAATTAAGAGCTACCCGCCATAGCTGTGAAGCCCTGACAGGAGCAGATTCACCCCGAGATAACAGAATATGGTCGCGGCAAAACCAATGATCGAAAGCCAGGCCGCCCGCCGCCCGGCCCAGCCGCGCGTGATCCGGGCATGGAGGAAGGCTGCATAAACGAACCAGACGATCAGCGACCAGGTCTCCTTGGGGTCCCAGCTCCAGTAGGTGCCCCAGGCGTAGTTGGCCCAGGCTGCTCCGGTCACGATCCCCAAGGTCAGCAGGGGGAAACCGATCATGATCGCCTTGTAGTTCAGGTCGTCCAGCACCCTGATGGAAGGGAACAGGGAGAGCATCCCGCCGGGCTCGGCGCTGTCTCCCCCCTGCTCCATCTGCTCGCGGATCAGATACATTATGGAGATGCCGCAGGCGACGGCGAAGGCGGCGTACCCGAGGAAGCAGGTGATGACGTGGTAGACGAGCCAGTTGCTCTGCAGCGCCGGGACCAGCGGCTCGATGCCGCTGTCCAGGCTCAGTTGCGCCCAGGCCATGCCGAATAGCGCGAAAGGCAGGACGAAGAAACCGATGGCGTGGTATTTGTATCTGAAGTCGATGAACAGAAAGATCATCACTATGGTCCAGGTGAAGAAGACCACGGACTCGAACAAATTTGATAGCGGCGCGTGGCCGTGCCCTATATCATAAGATTCTTTCCAGCGCAGACCGATCGCGACGGTCTGAACGACGAAGCCGAATAGCGCGGCGTAGGTACCAGCGAGCCCAACCGCCTTGCTGCGCGAGGCGAGAAATCCAAAGAACATGCAGGTGGAAACCATATAGGTAATCATGGTTACGTTGAAAAGCGAAGAACTAGACATCTATTTTACCCTCCGGTCAGTTAGTTAGAGCGTAGGAACAAGCCCCATTACTTGTACTTGTTGAATTTCTCTACCAGTTCATCGAAGCTCAGTTCGAAACCCGTCGGGTTCTTGCTGGCGGAGCCGCAAATAGTGACACCCTTGTCGGAAACGCGGGCCCAGATCCGCTTGTGGGACATGAAGAAGGCCATGCAGATACCGACTACCATGAGGAAGCAGCCGAGCCAGACCACCCAGACGCCCGGGTCCTTGGCGACCTGCAGGCCGGTGTAGAACTTCTGGTCCATCCCATCGAAGGTGATCAACAGGTCACCGCCGTGCTGCGCGTTGAACGACTCGAACTTCTCGGAGAGGATGACGAACGGCTGGGAGTTGCCGCCTGAGGGGGTGAACTCGACCTGTGCACCCGGACCGTCGAAGCCCCTCATGAAGGGACGCACGTCCATGGTCGCTTCCATCACGGAGAGGAAGGCACCTCCCGGAAGCGCGACCCTCTCGCCCTGGCGCGCCTTCAGCTTGACCGGCTGGCCGCCGTTGCGGTTGCGCACGGTGAGGTGGTACCAGACACCCTCGTCGGACTGGCCGTAGCTGGACTGGTAGAAGGTAATTCCCTTGTAGCTGAGCGGGTCGTTGACGATGATCGGGACCTGTTGGTAGCCGGCAACCGGCTGTCCGTTCTCGTAGACGCTCAGGATGCTCTTGAACTCCTTGGGAGCGCCGGTGTCGTAGTAGCTGACCGAGAACTTCTCGCAGCGCACTTCGAAACCGAGGTCGATCGCTTTGCCGCTTCTGCTCTGCACCTGCGAGGCGCCGCCGCCTTCGGGGATGTTGACATAGGCCTTGTATCCAAAGAACGAACCGATCAGAGCCCCGATAAAGATAACGATGATGGAGAGGTGCACCACGTAAACCCCGAGTCTGCACCAGGGGCTCTTCTGGGCGAACAGGTGGAACTCGCCCCCTTGTTGGGTCACCACCGGCTCGGCGAACTCCGCCTTCAGGAAGGCGGCAACGCGGTCCTTCAGCTCGGCGGCAGATCCCTTAAGCTTCACCTCCTTGACCATGGCGAGGGTCTTCTCGAAGGCCTCATCCATGACCAGGACCGGTTCGGAGACAACCTTCCAGACCTGCGGCAGCCTCTTGATGGAGCAGCAGATCAGGTTCAGCGTCAAAAGGTAAAGCAGCAATATGAACCACCAAGAGTGGTACATATCGAAGAAGCCAAGGGATGTGTACAGGCGGATCTTGGTTTCGCTGATCGTGGCCAGGTATTCACGTTGCGGACCCTGCGGTATCACCGTTCCGATGACAGAGACAAGGGCCAACCCGATTAGTAGAAAAATCGAGAGTTTCAAAGAGCAGAAAAAATCCCACAGCTGCTGTGTAATTCCATGTTTATTCGTTGTCAAGGCAGTCTCCCCAAATAGATGTTTGCATCTCCTGCGCGCCCCAGTGTATGAGGCAGTCTCAGCACTGCTGCTAGCCCTTGAACAAAGCGCCCAGTTGGAATTACAAGAGATGGCCGTTCAAGATTAGCCGAATCCCTTTAATCCCTTCCTTATAGCTGGTTACACCGTAGAAGCCCGGGCGTCTTTTTCCTGGAATTTGCCTGTACAGAGGTTCGAGTATCAGACTATTGCTACTTTCTTCCGTCAGCGTTATTTGTCGCTCCACGGCAAGGTCATCGGCCGGGAGGGCAAGTACAACCTTGTGCGTTCCAGCTCTCAAACGCAATTTTGCAATAAACCTGTACCTGGTACCCTCTCCTACTTCAGTATCACGCACTCCATTGGATTCACTATCTTCCTCATGTGGCGTTCCTTGCAACTGTATGGCTTGACCGTCAATGTTAGCCAGCAGCTTGTACTCAGAGGTTCCATGAAGGTCCTTTGAAGAGTAGATGCCGGGCTTGTGGGTTTTAAGGGAGGAAGAAATGCGTAAATCTGCATAGCCAGACGGGACAACACCTCCGTTTGATATCTGCTCAAAAATGTCACTGCGAGTGCTGCTGTTACTGGCCTTTATCAATGCGGTACTGTTTGCACAACCGCTTACCACCATTATTGCAACCGTCGCCATCAACAAGGTAAATCTTCCCATAACAGCTCCTATTCTGGTTATGGCGTAGCGTCGCCATGCCCTTCGTTAAATTAGACAATCCAACTGCGATTGCGCCTACAGGTTGACCCCGCTTACTATCAAACTGTCTGTATCTCAGCACAGCCGAAAGGAACATAAGGGCAAGAGTTCGCCAGACCTTTCATTGCACGCAACACATCACTGCAGGTACTGATGTTTGGGGGAATATACTGAAATTGAAAGTGAGGCGTAGTGCTTAAAGCGCACTACTGCCATTGTGGGGCAAAGGACAGATAGTCCTTGCAGTTAGGCGAGGATATGCGGGGGAACAAACGTAGGAAGATATACTTCAGGTAAGGTTTTGATAGGCTCGCAGCAAAAGGACTGCGTTTCGAATCGGAAGGATTTCATCTCAATAAACGACGAGGTGAGAGGCGACGCATGGCAGGGGCATTGGCAGAAGGAATTACAATGATCAGGTGTCTGCTCGGTCATGGGGCAGAGGGGGCACTGCTTCTCAACATCACTATAAACGGCACAGTTCCCAGCACCTGCTACAACGGAAGGCTCTGTAGCGTGTGCGCTCCGGCAATAGTCGGCTACGGAAATGGTAAGTACCACCATAACCATGAGAAAGGATATTATTTTTTGAATATACGATTTTCCCATGTTTCCTATCAAAATATGTCATCAACATTGGTGAGCCAAAGTATCTAAAAAATACGAACAAAGCAAGAATACTTTTCATTCCTTGCTGGCTTTTCCCGTGCAGCCGCATCAAAGCAGAATTGGTAGATAATCTGCTCGGAGCAGCATCAAAGCTGAATTGGTAGATAATCTGCTCGGAGGCAGAGATCAGGCAAATCTCGAAACGGGTTATAGGACCTGGCTTCACGTCATGCACGAAACGAAAGATTGTGATTTTGCTTGACACAAAACAGGCTTCTAGATATTATCCCACATTAAATTATGATAAAGCTATCCTCCCTAAAATTCATCGCTGCAATTCTCATCATGTCCCTTTTGATGGTTACGGCCAGTGGCGTCTACGAAAGTGCACACGCCATGAAAACCTTGGTGTCAACGGCAAGCGATCAGGTAACCCAACCAGAGGTCTCAGATCAGTGCCCTACTTGCCCTCCTGACCACAAGGATTGTCACGTTTGCATTAACTGTGTCTGCCATTCCTTCTTGACCATTCTGCCATTTCAATTTAGTTATACCCCGCCTGTTGTGGACCTGGTAACACCTGAACGAACCGAGTTTTTGCCTGAAGTTTATCTTTCCAAGTTTATCCCCCCACAAATACACCCCTAAAGCGCAGCGACAGGAGCCTCCTCCGTGGAGTATGTATGCTTCCTCTTGTGTATTGCGTCCACAACAGATCCAACACCTAACTGAATCCACATAAGGAGGTTATTCCCTTGGGAACAACTGTGTTTACGCGAAGAGCTTTGCTCTTGGTGCCAAGTATTTTTTGTATCTTTGCCTCGACTTCTGTACAGGCAGCTGAGCCGCGGCTGACTCTGGCCCAGGCAATAGAGTATTCGTTGCAGAACAATGGCGACCTCAAATCATTTCGCGATGGAAAAGGAATCCGGGACGCTGGCAAGGTCAGGGCCGGCCTTTTGCCGAACCCCTCCCTTGAAGTGGAGGCGGGCACTGGCGCTCTGACCGGCAGCAGCGCTGAGAACAGCCTGTCGCTCGGGCTATCGCAGGAGTTCCTCCTGGCTGGAAAGCGGGAGAAGCGGCTAAACATCGCCGACCGAGAACTGGAGATGTACCGCTGGCAACTGGCCGATCAGGAAAGAGTGCTTCGCGAAGAGGTGAAGACAGCATTTTATGATGTCATCCTGGCTGAACAGCGGAGCACCTTGGCAGACCGCTACATTGTGCTCAATAGACAACTTCTCGATGTGACCAGGGAGCGCCTGACAGCCGGAGATATTCCGGAACTGGAAATGAATCTGGTTAAAGTGGAACTGGCACGGAGTGAAGGCGCAAAAATAGAGGTCGAAAAAGCGCTGAACCAGAATCAGGCTAAACTCCTGACGCTCATGGGGCGTCCTCTTGGCGAATACCCGGCGATTGTAGGGACTTTTGGAACTGAACTTTCCATGACAAAGAAACTGGTCGAGCTGAAACAGCTTGCCCACGGGAAGCGACCTGATCTCAAGGCTATGGAGGCTGAAAAAACCAGGGGTGACGCGGACATCATCCTTGCCCAAGCAGAACGAATCCCAAATATGACAGCCGGCCTCGCTTTCAAACGTGACGCGACGGCAATTGAGGTCAGCGGAGTGGAACACAAAGACACGGATTATATCATAGGCTTGAAGCTGTCCATGCCTATCCCGGTTTTTGACAAGAATCAGGCTGGCGTCCAGGAAGCCAGGGCCAAGCGGAGCAGCACTGAAAGCCGCTTGACAGCCGCCACTAGGAACGCCGAAAGGGAAGTAGAGACGGCTTACACAAGTTTTATGAATGCCGAAAAAGTCCTTTCGCTCTACAAATCGAACATCGTTCCCCAACTTGAAGAAAACCTGAAACTGACCCAGGAAGCCTATCGACTCGGCGAGGTCGGCATTCTGGCCGTCATTCAAGAACAAAAGAAATTCTTCGAAGTCAACGAAGGTTATCTGACGGCGCTGCATGACCGGCAGGCGGCTCTCGTGAAGCTCGAAACGGCAGCGGCCACAGAACTTACCGGAGGTGTGCAGTGAGGAAAAAAGGAATCATTATTGGAATTATTCTGGCCCTTGCCCTGGGCGGCGGATTCATCTATCGCTTCACCCATCTAACCACCGGCGAGGAGGGTAAACCTGCCGAACAAAAGGAAGCTGGAGAAGGTAAGGAAACTAATGAAGCTAAGAAGGATGGGGATGAAAAAAAGAAGGATGAGATTAAAACCGTCAAAATGGCTTCCGATGTTCAGCAGAAAACCGGAGTGATTGTTGCCGCCGCCGGGATGAAACGCCTCGGAGGCATGATCACCGCCACCGGTAAGGTGGAGGCCAACGCCGACCGGATCGCCCATGTTTCTCCGCGCATCTCCGGCAAGATCGTAGCCGTCAGGGTTTCCCTGGGTGACAGCGTTTCAGCCGGACAGCCCCTGGCGACTCTGGACAGCGTAGAGCTTGGTGAAGCACTCAACCGCTATCACCTGTCCAAGACTAAACTCGCCCTGGCCCAGTCCAATATGGACCGGATCAAAACTCTGGTGGAAAAGAAGATCGCGGCTCGCAAGGACATTCTCTTGGCGGAGACCGACTACAAGATCGCGCAGACTGAACTGCACACCGATGAAGAACGTTTGTCCCTGTACGGCGTTTCCGTTTCCGATCTGAAAAGCGACAAAAAACCGCTCCTGCCGGTTCGCTCCCCCATTGGCGGCATCATCACCGAGAAACACGCCATCGTCGGTGAGTTGGCTGATCCCTCTAAAAGTCTTTACACCGTGGCCGACCTCTCATCGGTCTGGGTCCTTGTCGACATCAACGAAAAGGACCTGTCCAAGGTGCACAAAGGACAGGCTGCTATTGTTTCCGTCGGCGCTTTTCCCGACCTGAAGCTGAAGGGGCGCATCACCTACCTTGCCGATCTGGTGGACGAGACGACCCGTACAGTCAAAGCGCGAGTTGAAGTGGCTAATCCAGGGCGCAAGCTGAAACCGGAGATGTTCGCCACCGTCGAACTGACTCTCCCGGCAACAGCACCACCGGTGCTTGCGGTGCCCGAAGATGCAATCCAGGATCTTGAAGGCAAAAAAACCCTCTTCGTCACGAAAGACGGGACGGAATTTACTCCCCGCGTCGTGGAGTCGGGGCTTGCCTCCGGAGGGATGGTAGAGATAACTGCCGGGCTGAAGGAAGGGGAACGGTACGCTGTAAAAGGTGGCTTCCTCCTCAAGTCGGAATTGAAAAAAGGCGAGCTGGGGGAGGAATAATCCATGATTGACAGCATATTGCAATTCGCGCTCAAGCAGCGCCTTCTGATCCTGATAGCGACAGTTATCCTGATCGGATCCGGAATATGGGCCATGCGGCAACTGCCTGTAGACGCCTTCCCGGACGTAACCAACGTTCAGGTGCAGATTCTCACCCAGGCGGGTGGTATGGCCCCAACCGAGGTGGAGAAGCTGATCACCTTCCCGATCGAGACCACCATGGGGGGGCTGCCCCAACTACAGGAAGTGCGGTCCCTCTCAAAAATCGGATTGTCAGTTGTAACCATCATTTTTAAGGAGGGGGTGGACACCTACTTCGCCCGTCAGCAGGTCTTTGAACGACTGCAGCAGGCACGGGACAGGATACCCCGGGGGATCGAGCCGCAGATGGGACCGGTCACCACCGGACTGGGGGAGATTTATCAGTATCTTCTGGAAGGGAAAGGGTATGACATACGAGAGCTCAGGTCATTGCAGGACTGGGTGGTACGGCCGATCCTGCGCACCGTACCGGGCGTGACCGATGTCAATTCCTTCGGCGGCCAGGTCAAGCAGTACCAGGTGCTCATCGATCCCGGCAAGCTGAAGAGCCTGGGGCTCACCATCCATAACGTGATCGAGGCCGTTGAAAAGAACAATTCTACCACCGGTGCGGGTTATATCGAACACCGCGAAGAGCAGTATATGGTGCGTGGACTGGGCTTGGCCAAAGGAATCGACGACCTGAATCGGATTGTGGTCGCCAGTCGCGGTGGGACCCCGATTCATCTGGATGACGTGGCGCAGCTGGCAATAGGGAATGAACCGCGCCAGGGGGCCACCACCTACGATGGCAAAGGAGAGGCGGTTGCCGGCATCGTGCTGATGCTACAAGGGGCCTCCAGCAAGGATGTCGTCGCGGGGGTCAAGGAGAAAGTAAAGACCATCCAGAAGGCGCTCCCGGAGGGGGTCAAGCTGGTTCCCTACTACGACCGGACCGAACTGGTGCAAAAGACCATCACCACCGTACGTAACAACCTCCTGGAAGGCGGTTTCCTTGTTATCGTCGTCCTCTTCTACTTCCTCGGCAACATCCGCGGTGCGCTCATTGTCGCCATCACCATCCCCCTTTCCATGCTCTTCTCCTTCCTGGGGATGCACTGGCTGGGGCTGTCGGCCAACCTGATGACCCTGGGGGCCATCGACTTCGGAATGATCGTGGACGGCAGCGTGGTCATGGTGGAGAACACGGTGCGCCACCTGTCGGAACGGAAAAAAGATGAGAGTGTGCTTCACGTTATTTTCCTCTCGGCCAAAGAGGTGGCCCGGCCGATCCTGTTCGGGGTCTTCATCATCATAATCGTCTATCTGCCCATCGTCACCCTGACCGACATGGAAGGGAAGATGTTCTCCCCAATGGCCTTCACCGTTGGTTTTGCCCTGCTGGGTTCACTGATCCTGACCATGACCCTGGTCCCGACCCTCTGCTCCTTTCTGTTACGGGGCAAGGTAGAAGAGAAGGACCCGAAACTTCTGCGGCTGATCCGTGAATCATACTTGCCCTTCCTGCAAAAGACCCTGGCCAACCCGAAAAAGACCCTGGTCGTTACCGGTTCAGCGCTGGCGTTTTCTCTTGCTCTCGTTCCGTTTTTGGGCAGCGAATTTCTCCCCACCCTGGATGAAGGAAGTCTCACCGTTCAATCCTTCCGCCTGCCTTCGGTCTCGGTGACTGATACCGTCAGGACCGCCGCAGATGTCGAAAAGGCGCTCCTCACCTTCCCGGAGGTGGATAAGGTAGTTTCCCGTGCGGGACGAGCGGAGATCGCTTCCGACCCGATGGGAATTGACATCTCCGATATTTTTGTAAATCTGAAACCCCGCTCTGAATGGAAATCGGCCAAAACGAAGGAAGAACTGGTCGAGCTGATGCGCAAGCGGTTGGAAAACATTCCGGGCATGTCTTTCTCCTTTACCCAGCCGATCCAGCTGCGGGTTGACGAACTGATTTCCGGCGTAAAATCCCAGATTGCCATAAAACTCTTCGGCGAGGACATGGACGTATTGAAGACAAAGGCCGACGAAATATCCAAGGTTGTGGAGAAGGTCGCCGGGGCCGCTGATGTGGCCGTGGAAAAGGTTTCGGGTTTGGCCTATCTCCAGGTGGACATCAACCGTGAGGCCATCGCACGTTACGGCATCAACGTCTCCGATATCCAGGATGTGCTGGAGGTGGCGGCCGGCGGCAAGCAGGCTTCAGAGCTGTACGAGGGGCAGAAACGTTTCTCCATTGCGCTCCGCTTCCCGACCGAGATGAGTAACAATGTGGAAAAAATGGGGGAGATGCTGATTACGGCTCCCGGGGGCGAGCGCATACCTCTCAAGCAGTTGGCACGGGTCTATACCGAAGAGGGACCGGCCCAGATTTCACGTGAGAACGGCTCGCGGCGAATTGTCGTGGAAAGTAACGTGTCCGGGCGCGATATGGGCAGCTTCGTGGCCGACGCGCAGAAAGCCATCGAGGCGCAGGTGAAGCTTCCTCCGGGTTATTACATCACCTGGGGCGGACAGTTTGAAAACCAGCAACGGGCAATGGCGCGGCTTGCGGTCATTCTCCCTATCTGCTTGGCCCTGATTTTCATCCTCCTCTTCTCCACCTTCGGTTCGGTGCGGCAGGCGTTCCTGATCATCCTCAACATCCCCTTCGCCCTTATCGGCGGCATCGTGGCCCTATTCTTGCGCGGGCTGCCGCTGTCGGTCTCAGGAGCAATCGGCTTCATCGCCCTGTTCGGGGTGGCGGTGCTGAACGGTATCGTCATGGTCTCCTACTTTAACAAACTGCGGGAAGAAGGGGCTGATATTGACGACGCCATCCTCAATGGGGCGGCAATCCGGCTGCGACCGGTTCTCATGACCGCCTTCGTTGCATCCCTCGGCTTCATCCCCATGGCCCTCTCCCACGGCACCGGCGCCGAGGTGCAACGGCCGCTGGCAACGGTGGTCATCGGCGGGCTGATCACCTCAACCTTGCTCACGCTCGTGGTGCTCCCGACCCTATACCGGTGGTGGGAGCGAAGAGCGGAGCTTAAACTTAGACAACAGGAGGACTTCGAATGAAACAGATAATCGCGTACATAAAGCCGGCTGTTCTTGAGCGGGTAACTGAGGCTCTGCGGCATACCGAAGGCTTGACCGGCATGAGCGTGATGGAAAACAGCGGCTTTGGCCGCGGCAACGGAGCAGGTCGCCACGGGGATGACAGCCAAACCAGCTATTTCATCGGAAACATGCGCCTTGAGGTCATGGTCTCTGACGCCATAGTCTGGGATGTGGTGGATGCCATCCGCCAGCAGGCCTGGACCGGCGAACATGGTGAAGGGAAGATCTACGTCCTGGACGTTGTGG
>Ga0209317_1000607_pt1 | contig 40617 bp, 42 predicted proteins | sample RifGroB2_FD_183994 | JGI IMG/M metagenome (GOLD analysis project Ga0209317, IMG submission 183994) | Soil microbial communities from Rifle, Colorado, USA - Groundwater B2 (SPAdes) (version 2) | ecosystem: Environmental > Terrestrial > Soil > Unclassified | place: Rifle, Colorado | collected... | reverse complement strand
GAGGCAACTGTACTTCCGCACGTTGTCCACCGTCAGCTCCTCTCCCGCCTCGAAGGCGAAGATCGACTTGTGCTCGGCGCCGTGGTACTGGAACACCCGCTGGATGTCGGACATCCGGGATATGGCTACGATGTAGATGAGGAATACGGCGACCCGTATCACGCCGTCCACCAGGTTGAAGACGATGTTGGAGTCGCCGATGACCGGGACCATCAGCTTGGTCAGATAGAGCGGCATGATGAAGAACAGGAGTATGCCGAAACCAAACGCCGCCGCCATGGTGCCGCCGATGGCCCAGTCGGAGAGTTCCTCCTTTTCATCCTCCTCGGCCAGCGCCTCGTTGGCGGAAAAGTTGAGCGCCTTGATCCCTATGATGAGAGAGGAGAAAAGCGCCACGGCCCCCCTGACGATGGGGAGCTTCACTATCGGGAATCTCTCTGAGAGGGGGACGACCGTCTCGCTCTTGACGGAGATGTCGCCGCTTGGCCTTCTGACGGCGATGGCCAGCGAGCGGGGAGCCCGCATCATCACCCCTTCAAGAACCGCCTGTCCGCCTATGTTTATCTTTGACACTGTTACCTCGTGTATGTTGAGCCTGGACTTCCGCTCCCTCCTCCCGCTCCGGTCGAAGGGAGCGGACAGGAAGAAGTGAAGCGGGAGGGGGAGACCTTACATCTCCCGGAAATACTCTCGCACCTGCGCCATCTTCCCGCAGCACATGGCCCCTTCCGGGCAGGGGCCTGCCAGACAGCCGGGGCCGGCCTTGTCGAAGACGGTCGGGGCCACGGGCTTCACAAGCCTCAGCATCTCCACCGCCATGGCACGGATCTCCCACTGGGCGCGCTCGCAGCAGCGCACGCCGAAGAAATGGAGCAGTTCACGGGCGTTCATGGTGATGATGATCTTGGTCTCGGTGGCGTTGGGAAGCAGGTACCGCGCGTCCTCGGCCGGAATTCCGGCCTCGACCAGGGCTCCGTAAGCCGCGTGCAGCGCTGCCGCCTGTGCCTCGAAGAGCCGGGAGTGCTCGGGGTTTTCGGCGATGGATGGGGGTGTGACGACGGCGAAGCGCTCCTTGTGGGAGACGTAGCGCTGGGACTGCTGGGAGAAGGAGGCTACCCGGTGGCGGACCAGCTGGTGGCTGGTGACGCGCGAGATCCCGTCCACCCCGAAGGTGAAGGAGGCGTGCTCCAGCACCGACTGGTGCCCAAGCGACATGATCTTGTCCAGGAAAGTCTTGATGTCGGCGCCGGAGAGTTTCTCCTTGAGCGCCTCGATGTCGACCTGAGAATAGCAGAGCCTGGCCGCCAACGCGATGGTCGGCTCGGGCTCGGGGGTGTGTTGCAGAAGGGCAACCTTCATGAAGATCCTTCAAACGCCTATCGGGCATGAGAAAACGAAATAAGGGGATTTCGCCATCAGACAAAATCCCCTCGAACGGATTCGCAAACGCGAAAGCCTCTAGCTTTCTTCGGTAGGAGCCGCCGCGATGTTGTACCTCTTGCGGAAACGCTCCACGCGGCCGGCGGTGTCCATCAGCTTCTGCTTGCCGGTGTAGAACGGGTGGCACTGCGAGCAGACCTCGGTGGAGATCTCGGCCTTGGTGGAACGGGTCTGGAAGTTGTTCCCGCACAGGCACTTCACGGAAATCTCTTCGTATTTGGGGTGAATCCCTTCTTTCATATCTTCCTCCTCGCGGGGCGCACCCCGTTATCTAGCTTGATGTATTGCCGGAAAGTAGCCATAAATAGCACCTTCCCCGGAAAGTTTCAACACTTTTTTACTTGCTCATGGAATCCAGGAAGTGCTGGTTGCTCTTGGTCCCCTGCAGTTTGGAGATCAGGAACTCCATGGAATCGACCACGTTCATCGGGTGCAGCACCTTCCGGAGGATCCAGATCCGGTTCAGGGAGGCCTTGTCGATCAGGAGCTCCTCCTTCCTGGTGCCGGACTTGTTGATGTCGATGGCGGGGAAGGTCCTCTTCTCGACAAGCTTCCTGTCCAGGTGGAGCTCCATGTTGCCGGTCCCCTTGAACTCCTCGAAGATGACCTCGTCCATCTTGGAGCCGGTATCGACCAGCGCGGTGGCGATGATGGTGAGCGACCCCCCCTCCTCGATGTTCCTGGCCGCGCCGAAGAAGCGCTTGGGCTTGTGCAGCGCGTTCGAGTCGACACCGCCGGAGAGGATCTTGCCGGACGGCGGGATGACCGTGTTGTAGGCGCGGGCGAGACGGGTGATGGAATCGAGCAGGATGACGACGTCGCGCTTGTGCTCGACCAGGCGCTTGGCTTTCTCGATGACCATCTCGGCGACCTGGATGTGGCGTGAGGCCGGCTCGTCGAAGGTGGAGGAGATAACCTCCCCCTTCACGGAGCGCTGCATGTCGGTCACCTCCTCGGGCCTTTCGTCGATCAGGAGCACGATCAGGAAGACCTCGGGGTGGTTCATGGCGATGGAGTTGGCGATGTTCTGGATCAGCATGGTCTTGCCGGTCCTCGGGGGGGCGACGATGAGGCCCCTCTGCCCCTTGCCGATCGGCGCGATCAGTTCCATGACCCTGGTCGACATGTTGTCGTGGGTGGTCTCCAGCTTCAGCTTTTCCTGCGGGTAAAGCGGAGTCAGGTTGTCGAACAGGATCTTGTCGCGCGCCACCTCGGGTGACTCGTGGTTGACCGTCTCCACCTTCAGGAGGGCGAAGTAGCGCTCGCCCTCTTTGGGAGGCCTGATCTGCCCCGCGACCGTGTCGCCGGTGTGCAGGTTGAAGCGGCGGATCTGGGAGGGGGAGACGTAAATGTCGTCCGGCCCCGGAAGGTAGTTGTAATCCGGAGCCCTCAGGAAACCGAAGCCGTCCGGCAGGGTCTCCAGCACTCCCTCGCCGAAGATCATGCCGTTCTTCTCGGTCTGGGCATTGAGAATGGCGAAGATCAGGTCCTGCTTCCTGAGACTGGAAGCCCCCTCGATGTTAAGTCCCTTGGCGATAGCCGTAAGATCGTTGATCTTCTTCTCTTTAAGTTCCTGTAGGTTCATCTGTTCTCCTGAAATGGCGCAAATATAGATCTATCGGCTGTCTGCCTGATGGGGGAAATGGGAATGTCACACCGATGGAGCATGGATAATCATGCGAGGGGTGCCCGATGAGTCGTTAGCGTGTAAAGGATCTGTGAATTATTGCCCTGATGTAATCTTGAGGTAGTCGGTACCGGCACGGTATGAGAAACTTTCGAGGTAATTGGGTGTCTGCAAAAGGTCTTATTGAGGATAATGTGAATTTATACCCTTCACCACATTACCTTGTCAACTTTATTTTGACTTCGCAGGCCGCCGCTCGAATGCCGGGAAGGGCTTGGGACGTGTCAAATTGTTGTCTCTTCGGTCCCGCAACCCCCCTTCAGGCACCGTCATCCGGCTCCGGTACGGGACTGCTTGCAGGAGCAGTGCCATATTTGGCCCCGCTGCGCCTTTTTCTCCGCGCTTTTTGTCTTTTCTGTTTTTCCGCCGCCAGGTCCTTCCTGGTCGGCCCGCCGCTTAGCGCTTCCACCTTCTCCAACAGGTAGCGTCTCGCCAGGAAGCGGTTCAGGGACTGGCTGCGCGACTCCATGCACTTCACCTCCACCCCGGTGGGGAGATGTTTCAGGTAGACGCAGGAGGAACTCTTGTTGACGTGCTGTCCGCCACGCCCCGAGGAGTGGATGAACCGCTCCTCCAGGTCCTGTTCTGCGACCCCGAGCTCCGCCATCTTCGTCTTCAACCAGCGGTTTTTTTCCTCGCTCACCGCGAAATCGGCCATTACCGTCCCCCTTTCAGCCGAGGCAGCATACCCCCCGGCATTGCGGAAGTCAAAAAAAGGTTCGCCGCCAGCGCTGCGACCGGAGTACCGGCAAGAACCCTTCGTCCCACCCTGTCTCCCCCCGCCCCCCGCCGGCAAAGAGGGAGACAGGGCTCATGACATCGCAGATGCGCCTGCTATAATCACGTCTGTCCATGGAGGAGCCGATCATGACCGAGATCAGCAGACGCCTGTTTCTTCTGGGAGGAGTGTCGCTCTTCCCTTACCTGTATTTCGAGAGGCTTTCGGTTGCGGTGCGCAGCTTCCAGGTACCGGTCCAAAACCTCCCCCCCTCCTTCCACGGTTTTACCATCCTGCAGCTGACCGATCTGCACGACAAGGAGTTCGGAACCGGCGGCAAGGAGCTGCTCGGCATACTGCGCACGCTCGACTTCGACCTGGTGGCGCTGACCGGCGACCTGGTGGTTGGGGAGGAGCCGAGGCTCACCCCGGTCCTTGACCTTGTCGCCGGGATGGGGAGCTTTTCCAAAAGTCCCGTCTACTCGGTGTGCGGCAATCACGAGCATGCCCTGAACCGCGCGCGGGAGTTCGACGGCAGGCTGGAGAAGGCGGGGGTGCGGGTGCTGACCAACGGGTGGGACATCCTGGAGAGGGGAAAGGACAGGCTCTGGGTGGTCGGCGTGGACGACCCGGTGACGGGGAGGGACCGCCTGGAGGCGGCGCTCTCCGGCACCGACAGCGCCTTCCCGCGGCTATTGCTCGCCCACTCGCCGCACCCCTTCCCGCAGGCCGTCAAGAGCGGCGTCGATCTCACGCTGGTCGGGCACACCCATGGAGGGCAGGTGCGCCTGCCCCTTCTGGGGGCCGCCTACGTCCCTTCCATGGGGTATTTCCCGCGCTACGACTACGGCCTCTACAGGGTGGGGGGTAGCAGCATGATCGTGAACGGCGGGCTGGGGGAGAGCTGGGCCCCGGTCAGGTTCAACATCCGCCCGGAGATCGTCCTCGCGACCCTGGTCCCTCTCCGGCAAGACACGCCGCCCCCGGGTCAGGCGACCGGGTGATCCCCTGGAAGCGGCAGGACCACGTCCGCCATGAGGGCCGCGATGCGGTCGGCGGAGAACCTCGCGTTGTTGAAGACGAGATGGTAAAGAGTAGGGTCCGCTATGTCGCGCCCCAGGAAATCCTTCAGGAAATCGTCGCGCCGGCGCTGCTTCTCCCGGATCAGGTCCTGCGCCCGGTCTTCGGGCATCTCCCCCCTTGCCGCGCACGACCTCACCTTGAAGCTCATCGGGGCAACGATCCTGAAGTGATAGCAGTTGCCGATCTCCTGGGCGAGGATGGCGGCGCCCCGCCCCACGAGTATCACGTTCCCCTGCTGCGCCAGCGCCACGATCTGGCGGCAAAGAAGCCGGTAGTAATCCTTGTCGCTCTTCCAGCGGGGGGAGAAGGTGGAGATCATGTCGTCGATGAAGCGGTTCTTGGTCCCCAGCTCCCGCAGGATCTTTTCGGAGAGGTTGTGGTCCCTGGCCACCGCATCCAAGAGGGCGCGGTCCATCACCACCCAGGGAACCCCGCTCCTCTTTTCCAGCAAACCCTGCAGCTTTTCAGCAACAGGATAACCCTCGCAGCCGAACTCGCGGGTGAGCGTCACCGTCGGCCTCGCCCTCTCCACACCCGTGAAACCATGTTCCTTCAGGTTCCTCCGGCTCACCTCGATCAGTCCGCGCAGCCTCTGTTCGATGGAAGGAATCAAAGGGTCTCTGGCCATGGCGCCCTCCTTGGTCCGGTTAAGCGTGAAGCACAACACGGTTAATTAGGCCGCTTTTTGTGCCGCAGTCAACTCCTCCCGCCGCTTTTTCCCATTAAAGAAGCGGGCGCTTTTGCAGCAACACCTTTTTCCGTTATCATTCTCCCCATGTCACTATGGTTCCCGCTCACACTGCTTTCGGCCTTCTTTCTCGCCACCAGCGACGCCCTCACCAAGAAGGCGGTGCATGGCCACAACGAGTACCTGGTCACCCTGGTCAGGATCTTCCCCACCCTGCCGCTTTTCCTGATTCCGCTCCTCTTCATCGACATCCCGCGGCTCCCCCCCGAGTTCTACCTCTGCATAGTCGCAGCCCTCCCCATGGAGGCGGTAGCCATTTTTCTTTACACGAAGGCGCTAAAGCTTTCCCCGCTCTCCCTCACCCTCCCCCTCCTCTCGCTCACGCCGCTTCTCCTGCTGGTGGTCCCGTTCCTGCTCCTGGGGGAGCGGATCTCCGCGGCGGGGAGCGCCGGGATACTCCTCATCGCCATCGGAGGATACCTCCTGAACGCTAAAAAGGGAGAACAAGGCACGCTCGCCCCGCTAAAGGCGCTGGCGCGGGAGAAGGGGGCGCTTTGCATGCTCTGCGTCGCCGCCATCTACAGCGTCACCTCCACCCAGGGCAAGCGGGCCATTGAACTCTCCTCGCCGCTTCTCTTCGCGGCCATCTATCTGCCGCTGCTGGTTGCGGCCATCACCCCGGTGGCCCTGTACAAGGGGAGGGGAGAGCTTGCGCAGATGGCCGGAAACGGCACCATCAGGGCATCGCTTCTCCCCGCTCTTTGTTACGCGCTCCAGGTGGTCACCCACGTCTACGCGATAAGCCTCACCAACGTCGCCTACATGATCGCGGTGAAGCGGATCAGCCTCCTCTTCGGCGTACTCTACGGGCATTACCTCTTCCAGGAAAGAGGCGGGATCGTCGCCACCATCGTCATGCTGGTCGGGGTGTTCCTCATCGTCACCGGCGGCTGAACGGCCTGGCGGATGGATGCGGGGGAGCGTCCGCTGCCGTGAACGTGCAGGCGCATGTAACGCCTGACCGGCGTCATGCACGACGTCGCCTGAGCGGACAGGGGGCGGGTGGTGCCAGTTGGAGGTTTTTACCCGCGGAGGGGCGCCACAGCAGACGGCTCCGCAAGCAGCGCCGCGGCGAAGTCAAATTTCCGACAGCCCGAAGCTGCGGGCGGCGTGCAAACTTGACTCCCGCGCGACCGGCGACGCATCGGTCACACCTTGTCCTTTATGATCAGGCCCTGAAGCGTGTCCAGTGCCTTCGAGAGCTTCAACGCCACCTCCGACGGGATCTGCCTGATCAGCTCGCCGGAATGCGCCTTCACCACCTTCACTACCAGCTCGCCCGATTCCCTCTCAGTCGAGAAGCGCACCGCGATGGAGGAATGCTCCAGAAATTCGTTCAGCAACTGCGTCGCCTTTTCCACCCTTTCCTGCTCCTTTTCGGCTTCCACCCCGGCGCCCTTTTGCGCAGGCGCCTTCTGTGCAGGAAAAGACTCCCTGGTAGCGGGCTGGTCCGTCTGCGATGCCTTCTGCTCACCTACTTCTTTTGTAAGCACCGGGACTTGCACCGCCTGCTGCGTTGGAGAGATTGACATGTATGCCTCCTTCTTAAGAATCCAGGTTAAGCCCTGCTCTATTCCGGTATCGGCAGTTACGACAAAAATCTTTAGTAGCCGGAGCTAATCTAAAAATTCCGCGCCGCCGCGCGAAGGCGCGGTATTTGCCGGTTCGAACCGGTGGCTCGATGGCTCTCGCGCCCCCGCTCCTCCCTCATACAGGCGCATAAACGTCCTGCACCACTGACAAAAAAAGAAGCCAATGATCATTACCTGCTAAAGTATTTGCCGCGACATGCCGAAAGCAAGTAAGTCAGCGGCGCCAGACACACGGAGGAACGACACCATGATAAGACTGACCAGGATGGACGGTAGCGAGGTATACCTGAACCCGGACCTGATCGAGTCCATTGAGGAGACCCCCGACACCCACATCACGCTGTCCAACGGCAAGACCTACCTCTTTCTCGAGCCGGCGTCCGTAGCAATCGAGAGGATCGTGGGGTACAAGGCACGCATTCTGCAGCGCTCGTCGCCGCTGCACGAGAAAAAATACCTGCGCAGAAGCCGCGGCGAGAAATTCCGCCCGTCGTGCAAGCTGCAACAAAAAATCTAACGAGCGAGCCACTATGGATTTAGCAACAATTATCGGATTAGTCCTGGCGATCGGTGCGGTCTTTGGCGGTGCGCTTCTGGAAGGGCTCCACTTGGGGGCGCTGGTGCAGCCGACCGCCGCCATCATCGTCCTGGGCGGAACCTTCGGAGCAACCTTCGTGAGCTTCCCGCTGCCCAGCATCCTCAAGGCGTTCAAGGATGTGGGGCGCTGCTTCTTCCCCCCCAAGGACGACCCCGAGGCGGTCATCAAGAACATCATCAACTACGCCGCCAAGGCAAGGAGAAACGGCCTCATCTCCCTGGAACAGGAGGCGCAGACGGTGAAGGACAGCTTCACCAAAAAGGGGATCTCCCTGGTGGTCGACGGCATCGACCCGCAAAAGCTCAGGGAGACCATGGAGATCGAGCTGGGCTCCTTCGAGGAGCACAACAAGGGAAGCGCGGAGGTTTTTGAAGCGGCCGGGGGCTTCGCCCCCACCATCGGCATCATCGGCGCGGTTCTCGGCCTGATCCACGTGATGAGCAACCTCTCCGACCCCTCCAAGCTCGGCAGCGGCATCGCCGTCGCCTTCGTTGCCACCATCTACGGCCTCATGACCGCCAACTGCTTCTGCCTCCCCTTCGGGACCAAGCTGAAACACAGGCTCAAGGAGGAACTCTTGCAGAAGGAGATGCTCATCGAGGGTCTGATAGCGATCCAAAACGGCGAGAACCCGCATTTCATCGAGCAGAAACTCAGGGCGTACCTGCACGACGGCGGAGACAAAAAGGGGAAGTAGATGGCCAGGAAGAAGAAGCACGAAAAAGAGCCCAACCACGAGCGGTGGCTGGTTTCCTACGCGGATTTCATCACACTGCTCTTTGCCGTCTTCGTGACCCTGTACGCCATGAGCCAGACCGACAAGAAGAAGGTGGAGGAGGTCATGGCGTCCATGGCCAGCTCCTTTGGCTTTGCCGCTTCACCCGCGTCCAGGCCGAGCGTGATCGAGATGGGCGCCATGAACATCATCCCGTCTATGGCAAAATCCGCGGCGATTCCCAAAAGGGGGAGAAGCCGCGGCAACGAACAGGACTTCAAGCAGACCAAAGCCGCCATAGAGGCTTACCTGACCAAAGCCGGCGCGCACGACAAGGTGAGCGTCTCCATCACCCAGCGGGGCCTCGTGGTGACCCTCAAGGAAGCCGGCTTTTTCGATTCCGGCAGCGCCCACATCAAGCAGTCCTCGCTCACCCTGCTGGACGACGTGATCGGGTCGCTCGCCAACTACTCGAACATGGTGCGGGTGGAAGGTCACACCGACAACGTCCCCATCAGCTCTGCAGCCTTCCCTTCCAACTGGGAGCTCTCGACCACCCGCGCCACCAACGTGCTTCAGTATCTGATCAAGCAGGAGTTCGAGCCGAACCGCATTTCGGCCGCGGGATACGGGGAATACCACCCGGTCGCCGAGAACTCCAGCGAAGAGGGAAGGCAGAAAAACCGCCGCATCGACGTGGTGCTCATCTCCGAGCAAGGCGAGAGGGCGGAGCCGTAGTCCGGCGCTGCGGCGCTCCCCTCTCTCGCCCCCTACTCCTCCCCCCTCACCCCGCCCCGCTTCACCCTTTCAATAATTTGACACCCGGCACCCCTCCGGCAACTTTATGCACTCACATGTAACCCACTGGCATACCCGCACCACCGCAACAATGAAATAACCTCAAAAAATCCGATGCATTAGCGGCGCCAAAGCGGAAGCAGCACCCCAGTGGCATGCCAGTTGCAAAAAGCAGATCTCAGCTTAGTCGTGCCAACAAAAGCTTCATTTGAGGTTTGCATGTTAAAAGGAAAATCCATTCTCGTCACAGGCGGCACCGGTTCTTTCGGAAAACAGTTCGTGAAGACCATCCTGACGCAGTTTCCCGAAGTCACCCGCATCGTTGTTTTTTCGCGGGATGAACTGAAGCAGTTTGAGATGGCGCAGCAGTTCCCCCCCGACAAATTCAGGCACATGCGCTACTTCATCGGCGATGTCCGCGACAAAGACCGGATCAGCCGAGCCATGCAGGGGGTGGATATCGTAGTGCACGCAGCGGCGCTCAAGCAGGTGCCGGCCTGCGAGTACAACCCTTTCGAGGCGGTGAAAACCAACATTCTTGGAGCCCAGAACGTCATCGAAGCTGCGCTGGACAACGGGGTGAGCAAGGTGGTCGCACTCAGCACGGACAAGGCGGCTGCTCCCATAAACCTCTACGGCGCCACCAAGCTCTGCTCCGACAAGTTGTTCGTCGCCGCGAACAACTTCAAAGGCAAGCGCGAAATCAAGTTTTCCGTGGTGCGCTACGGAAACGTCATGGGCAGCCGCGGCAGCGTGATCCCCTTTTTCCTCAAGAAGCGTGCTGAAGGTCTCATACCGATTACAGATGAGCGGATGACCCGATTCAACATCACCCTGCAAGACGGCGTCGCCTTGGTCCTCAGGGCCTTGGCGGACATGTGGGGGGGGGAGATCTTCGTCCCAAAGATTCCCAGCTATCGGATCACCGATGTAGCAGAGGCGGTCGCCCCAGGCTGCAAGCATACCATCATCGGAATCCGCCCCGGCGAGAAGCTGCATGAAGAGATGATCACCACCACCGACGCAGCCAATTCCATTGAGTTCGACCGGCACTTTGTAATTCTTCCGTCCATCCCTCTATGGGATATCAAGGAGTTCACAGCAGCGTTCAATGGTGTGCCGTGCAAGACCGGTTTCGCCTACAACAGCGGCACCAATGTCGAGTGGTTGGGCGTTGACCAGTTGCGCAAGCTCTTGGCAGAACACGTGGAACTGGAGTTCAGCCCGAACCAAGGCGGCCTGCTGCATTGAAGCGAGACCCTGCTGCCAGGTTACATTATCCCCCAGACAGGTAAAACATCTCCCTTAGGTATTCTTGTCCCGCAGAAATACGAGCAATTTACAACTCCGGTTCCGGAGCAATCGGAATCTTATTTAAATCCGCCACTGAGGGTGCATATGCTGCACGACGTGCCATTTATGACAGGCAGAACCTGTTTCAGAATTCGGGGCTGAGCCATGATTCCTTACGGACGCCAGTCCATCAGCGACACTGATATACAAGCCGTGGTAGATGTACTGAAATCGGATTGGTTGACCCAGGGTCCAGCCGTAGAGCGGTTCGAACAGACCGTAGCCGATTATTGCGGTGCGACTCACGCCATAGCAGTAAACAGCGCCACTTCTGCGCTGCACGTCGCCTGCCTGGCAGCAGGCCTCGGCCCAGGCGATATCCTTTGGACATCCCCCAACACGTTCGTGGCATCCGCCAACTGCGGCAGGTACTGCGGCGCGTCCGTTGACTTTGTGGACATCGACCCTTGCAGTTACAACATGAGTGTTCAGCGCCTTGAAGAAAAGTTGGAAAAGGCGGCCCGAGAGGGAAGGCTTCCAAAGATCGTGGTTCCGGTCCACTTCGCCGGACAGCCCTGCGACATGGCCGGTATCGCCTGTCTCGCACAACGCTACGGTTTCCGCGTCATAGAGGACGCCTCCCACGCTATCGGTGGTCGCTACAGGGGAGAACCTGTCGGCAGCTGCCGCCATTCAGATATGACCATATTCAGTTTCCACCCAGTCAAGATCGTCACAGCCGGAGAAGGTGGCATGGTGCTGACAAACAGCGCTACCCTGCGCGATAGGTTGGCGCGGCTGCGCAGTCACGGCATAACCAATGATCCTGACCTCATGACGGACGAGTCCCACGGGCCATGGTATTACCAGCAGATCGAACTCGGCTTCAACTACCGGATGACCGAGATGCAGGCAGCCCTCGGAGCGAACCAGATGGCGAGACTGGACGAATTCGTCGCCCGTCGCCACTTCCTGGCCAAACGCTACGACCAAGCGCTGGGAGAACTGCCGGTTACCCTCCCCTGGCAACACCCCGACTGCTTTTCCGCCTTCCACCTCTACACGATCCGCGTGCAAAGTGGAGAGTCCGGCCGGAGCCGCCGGTACCTTCTTGAGAAGATGCGGACAAAGGGGATAATGGCGCACGTGCACTACATCCCGGTGCACACCCAGCCGTACTATCGCGACCGCGGGTTCCTCGACGGGGACTTCCCCGAGGCGGAACGCTACTACCAGGAGACAATGACCATCCCTCTCTTTCCCGCAATGACGGAGAACCAGCAGGATCAGGTCGTGGCGGCGCTTCGGGAGGCCTTCGACCAACCCGCAGGACGCAACGGAGCGTACCATGGCTAAACCTATCTTTATTGCCGAGGTATCCAGCAATCACCACCGGGATCTGGAGCGTTGCCTCAGGTTCATTGACACAGCGGCCTCAGTTGGATGCGACTCGGTGAAGTTTCAGCTCTTCCGCATTGACGAGCTGTTCGCTCCGGAAATCCTGGAGAAAAGCCCCATGCACCGGGCCCGGAAAGGGTGGGAACTCCCGTCGGAATTTCTGCCTCCGCTTGCGCTGCGCTGCCGGGAGCTGGGGATCAAGTTTTCCTGCACCCCCTTTTACCTGCAAGCGGTGGAGGAGCTTCTCCCCCACGTGGATTTTTACAAGATCGCGTCCTACGAACTGCTCTGGAGCGACCTCCTTACCGCATGCGCCCGCACCGGAAAGCCGGTGGTACTTTCCACCGGAATGGCGACCATGGGCGAAATCCGCGCCGCAGTGGCGACCTTGCGTGCCGCCGGATGCGCCGATCTGACGCTGCTGCACTGCGTCTCCGGGTATCCCACGCCGCTTGACCAATGCAATCTCGCCGCAATCCGGACTCTGGCAGATGAGTTCGGCTGCCAGACCGGTTGGTCGGATCACAGCGTATCGCCAGCGGTTATCTACCGGGCCGTGCACCACTGGAACGCCTGCATGATTGAATTCCACCTGGATTTGGATGGAAAGGGCGAGGAGTTCGAGGCGGGGCACTGCTGGCTTCCCGACCAGATAGGAGAGGTAATCGCAACGGTCAACGGCGGATGGTCTTGTGATGGCAGCGGAGAAAAGGCGCCAGTCGCCATAGAGCTGCCAGACCGGGAGTGGCGGGCCGACCCGGAGGACGGCCTGAGGCCACTTATGGCGAGAAGAAAAAACTGGATGCCAAAGTAGGAGGATGATTATGAAGCACATTTCCCTGGACGATTATCTGAACAAGGACAATGCCTGGACTAATAGGTTGATCGGCAACGAGCCGGTCTTGCCAAAAAACAGAACCATCGACCAGATTGAAATCGAGTACAACCAGGAAGTGTACAGAAAACGACTCGAGTTAGCCCTGCAGGATGTCGAGGGCTACAGGAAAAGGTCGTTGCATTATATCTCCACCGGAGACAGTTACGTTTCCATCAAGGACAGCATCTATCTCATGCCTTCCAGCATGTTCAACGCCCTGAAAAGGGTGAGGATCCTCGAGCAGATTGAGAAATACTGCAAAGACGAAAGCATCTGCGAGCTCGGGGCTGGTAACGGGCAGAATCTAGGATGGTTGGAGGAGTACCAGCAACGCAGCGTGTACGGAGGTGAATATTCCGAAAACGCAGTGAAGCTGGCAAGGATGCTTGGATTTGAAGTGGAGCATTTCAACTATTACCAACCGAACGACTACCGTCTGATTAGGGACAATTCAACCATCCTTACCGTCCATTCCATAGAACAGATTCCGGATGCTACCGCCATCATCGATTCATTGAGAAAGGTAAGGCATAAGATCAAGTATGTGATGCATTTTGAGCCGGTCTACGACGCGCAAAGAACGAGCCTGATCGGCTTGCTGAGGAATAAATACACCCAGATCAACGATTACAATAAAAATCTGCTTGAGCTGCTGAACGAAAGCAGCGACATCGAGATACTGCACACTGACATAGATGCCTTCGGCAATAACCCGTTAAACCCCACCAGCATCATAGTATGGAAGTTCATATGATCCCCACGGAAAGCAGGGATAGAAAACTCAGGGTCGCAGCGGTAATCCAGGCACGCATGAGTTCAACCCGTCTTCCGGGCAAGGTTTTGCAACCACTGGCAGGTCAGCCGGTGCTCTGGCACATAATTCACCGCCTGCGCAAATGCCGGAGCGTAGATGTGATTGCCATCGCTACCTCGAACCGGCCTTCCGACGACCAGCTTGTCGAGTTCGCCCGCATGCAGGGGGTGGAGTTGGTTCGCGGCCCGGAGGACAACGTCCTGCAACGCTTCGCGCTGGCAGCCGCGCAGCTTGATCCCGACGTCATCCTCCGTGTCACCGGAGATGCCCCGCTGGTCGATCCCGGGAGCGTTGACGGCCTTGTGGAGACACTGATCCGTGAAGGGGCCGAGTATTGCACGGGCGAAATCGGAGTGGACTCGATCAACGAGGGGTTCTGTCCCTTCACCCGGGGCGCACTGGATCGCCTGCTGGGTGAAGCCGCTGATGATCCTGTAGCCATCGAGCATGTCACAGCCTACTTCAAGGCACATCCCGAGTCGTACCGCATTGCCTACGTCCCCATTCCCCGCGCTCATCGATTCAAGGGCGCCCGCATTTCAGTAGACACGCCTGCGGACCTGCGCTTCATCGAGGAGCTATACGCGCGTACGGGAGCCCGGCCCGGAGATATCGAGATAACTGACGTGGTGAAGCAGTTACGAAGCTGCCCGGAACTACTGGAGATAAACCGGCACATATACCAGAAGAAAGCGACCGACCGCACCGTGAGGGTCGTCATTCGCTGTGACGGTGACGCCGCTGTCGGGCTGGGGCATGTCGTCCGCTGCCTGGCAGTTGCAGACGAACTCCGCGAGAAACACGGCGCCGGCATAACCTTTGCGATGGCCAGCGGGGCACCGGGGATGGCACTGGTGCGTGAGAAAGGATTTCCCATAGCAGCCAAGCCGCTGGGCACAGACGAGGGGGATTGGCTCGACGGCACACTGGAGCATCAGCGCCCGGACGTCTTGCTGCTGGATGTCCGCAGCGACCTGGCGCGCGACAAGGTGCGGGCCTGGCGCCGGAGTGGCGTACTGGTCGCTACCATTGACGATCCCAGCGAGCGCCGGCTGGAGTGCGACATCGCCTTCTATCCGCCGGTCCCGCAACTGCGTGAAATGAAGTGGCTTGGGTTCACCGGAGCGGTGCTTGCGGGGTGGGACTGGGTTCCGTTGCGCAGCGGATTTACGGCTGCACCCGCACCCAGGAAAAACCCTATCCCCCAACTGCTGGTTACCATGGGAGGCAGTGACCCCGCAGGTTTGACTCTGCGGGCATTGCGAACCCTTGACGCACTGGAGGGCGATTTTGAAACAACGGTGATCATAGGGGCGGGCTTCAGCAAGGAAGACGAGTTCGCTGCTTTGCTTCCCCGGATGCGGCGCCGCTTCCGCGTATTGCGAAACGTCCAGGAAATGCAAGGGATCATGGCGCAGACGGATCTTGCCATCGCCTCTTTTGGGGTGACCGCATATGAGCTGGCGGCCATGGGGGTCCCCGCAGTCCATCTCTGCTTGACTCAGGATCACGCCCGGTCCGCGTCGGCCTTCGTGGAGCAGGAACTGGCCACCTGCTGCGGCGTCCATGACCAAGTCAGTGACCAAGAACTTGCTGCTGCAGTCAGTTCACTGCTGGCCGACGGAGAAAAACTTTCAGCTATGGCGCATAAAGCTCTGGCCCTAATTGACGGAAGGGGGACGCAACGTATCGCCAACACCATCATGCAGAGGAGTCTTAATCAACATGCCTGATTCGATCACCTGGCAGGAGCATAGCGGCGAGATCCTCGATTCCGTTGCAGGATTCGACGTTATCGATTGTGGCACATGCGGGTTCAAACACATCGTCCCGATACCGACGCAGGATGACCTTGAAAAGGTGTATCGGCAGGAGTACTACTCCACCGAAAAGCCGCTTTACATCGAGCGTCATCGCGAGGATCTCGAGTGGTGGAATCTTGTTTACGGAGAGCGCTATGAACTGTTTGAACAGCTGCTTCCGTCACAGCGCAGGCGCATCCTGGATGTCGGGTCCGGGCCTGGTTTTTTCCTGCTGAAGGGGAAAGAACGGGGGTGGGAAACCCTTGGAATCGAACCCTCGTTCCAATCGGCCCAGCACAGTCGTGAACTGGGGCTAGCGATTCGGGAGAACTTCCTTGACGGGGGGTTGGTCCCCCAACTGGGAGAGTTCGACGTGGTGCACTTGAGCCAGGTCCTGGAGCACATTCCCAACCCAAAGGAGATGATCCTGCATGGCTACCGCCTGCTTTCTGCCGGCGGCTTACTTTGCATCATCGTACCCAATGACTATAACCCGTTCCAGAATGCACTGAAGTCCGCGTGCGGCCTGCCTCCCTGGTGGGTGGCCCCCCCACACCACATCAATTACTTCGACTTCGACTCGCTGACCCAACTGCTCGACAGCTGCGGCTTTGAAACCGTCCAAAAGCACACGACCTTCCCCATCGACATGTTCCTCCTGATGGGCGACAACTATATTGGCAGTGATGCCTTGGGGCGCTCCTGTCACAGCAAAAGAAAGCAATTCGAAACAAACCTGGATGCCGCCGGAATGGGTTCTGTGAAACGCCAGCTGTATCAAGGTATGGCTGATATAGGGCTCGGCCGGGAAGTCCAGATCATCGCGAGAAAAAAGTAGCTTGGGCAAATAACCAGAAGAGACTTGGGAAGCCATGACAACTAATAATTGCCATATCTGTGGGGAATCGAAGTGGAAGCTATTGTACTCAAAGCTCGTCGTACATCCGCTTTGGGGTGTAACCGGCGAAGAAAGCAACTTCCCGCTGAACTATTTTAACTGCCAGGAATGCGGGCTGATAAAACTTGACCCGGTTCTCTCCTTTGAGCAGTCCCGACAGTACTACGAGATGTCATCCGCTCCCTCCCAAGCCTCTTTCGGCAAGCGAGCTCCTATGCTGGAACAGCGTCGGGCGTTTCTGCTGCAGCATCTGGGACCCGGTGCTATCGGCAGGGTTGTCGAAGTCGGGCCGGCTTACGGGGATTTCCTGTTGACGCTGGAAAGTGCCGACGAACGCATCGGCATAGAGCCCTCCACGAAGTACTGCGACTTTGTCAAAGAAAAGCACCCTGAGCTCAGGTATTACCCGTTCATGCTGGAGAGCCTGTCTCTGGACGCGCCTGAACTGATCGGAACTGCCGAGTTGGTGGTGAGCTGTAACGTGCTGGAACATACTACGAACCCCAAGACGTTCGTTCAGTCGTTGATGAAAGTGGTTCGTCAGGACGGGCTGCTGCTACTGGAGGTTCCTGGCGTGGAGGCGATGTCCGAGTGCCCGACTCCATGCTACCAGACGCTGCATCCAGGCCACATCTACCAGTTCAGCGCCCCGACCGTGAACCGCCTTTGCGCGTCGATCGGACTTCAACTGGTGGCAATGGAGTCCTCATCAACGCTAGACTATCCTGTCCTGCGAGCCCTGTTCCGCAAATCTGCAACTGCTGACTTGATAGCGTCGCTATTCCGCCGGCACTGCGACGGCATCGACGCCCAGACCTCCATCGCAAAGCAGGCAATGCTGGAAGCTGTGGACAGGTGCAGCCGGTCTGTCATTTGGGGATGCGGCCAGGACCTGCTGGACATCCTGAACATCTGCAGCGAGGCAGAACGCGTCAGGATAAACGAACTGGCGACTGTCATCGACAGGAACGGGAAAAAGCAGGGGAAGAGATGCTTCGAGGTCACCGTGGCAAGCCCCGATGACGTCAGCGAAGCGGTCGATCTGGTTGTGATCCCGTCCCGCAGTGAAATCCTGTGTGAGGATATCCGGAGTGCGGCCTTGACTCGTTTCCCCGGGGCCGAAATAATCTGCTGCTACAGCTGAGGCGGTACCAATGGCAAAAAAAATCTGTTTCGCGGGCGCATACGGAATTCGCAGCCAGGGTGACGACGCAGCACTCGTAGTCCTCCTGGAAAAGCTGCGCGAGCACTTCCCAAACATCTCCGGGACTGTCGTCTGCCGCCACTTCACAGAGGATAGCTACGCTCCCTACGGCGTAAAGTCGCTGCCGAATTTCGAATATGAAACAAAGGCTGACAGCATAGGGAAGTGGTTCCGGGGTTTTAATTTCAACGACGACCGGTCTGACCTTTACCGCCTGCGCAAGGAGATAGCGGAAAGCGACCTGCTGGTGCTGGGAGCAGGTAACGCCTTTGTGGACTACGCCATCGACCTGCTGCGCGGACCGATTCCGTATTTTGCTCTCCTGACCCTGATGGCCCAGATGGTGGGCACCCCGGTTATGTGGTTTGGCATATCAGTGGGTCCGCTTCGCACCGAATACGGTCGCGACCTTACGCGGCTCGCAGTTCGACTGGCCGACATCGTCACCGTCCGGGATCGGCGGAGCCTCGCTGAACTGCGCAACCTGGGTTTCAACGGCGAGGCAACGCTGCTGCCGGACCCCGTTCTTGGCCTTGAGCCGGTAGGCACTGCAGAGCCAAGCGAGCAGCTCACATCCGCCTTTGCCGACCTCCGGGGCGGGACCGTGGTTGCAGTGTCGGTTCGAAGCGTCCCCGACTCCGACGAACTCACCTTCAGCAGGTATCTTGACGTTATGGCAGAGGTGTGCGACAGGCTGGCCGCTGAAAGGGATGCCAAGCTTCTTTTCGTTCCCCAGTGCACCTACAGCCACGGCAATCCGTTGGAAGACGACCGGAAGGTCGCCTTGGAGCTGGTACGGCGCATGAAATTTCCGCACCACGCCAGGATTGTCCAGGATCATCTCTCCATAAAGGAGACACAGCGATGGTACGCCGGAGCCACGGTAGCGCTTTGCACCAGACTCCACGGCAACGTCTGTGCAGCCATCGAGGGAGTGCCCACGGTGGCGATAAGCTACAACCCGAAAGTCTCCAGCTTCATGGAGTGGCTTGGCTGCCCTGAACTGGTCGTAACACCGGAAAAATTCAACACAGATCGCATCATGGCGCAGCTGGAGCGGGCCTTCCAGCAACGAGATCATCTGTCGGGGCATCTGATGCGTCGCACTGCCGAGGGGCGAAGCCATGTCATGGAATATGTCGCTTTGGCCGCCCAAGGCATGAAACCCGCGTCCGATCCAAGAAATACAGCCGGAGATGATCATGACTAACCCCGATCTGAATCATCACGCACGTCAAATCCGCGAGGAAGCACTCCGGATGATACATCACAGCACCGGCGGGCATCCGGGCGGTGCCCTGTCGATCGCCGACATACTCGCGGTCCTTTATTTCAGCGAATTGCGCATAGATCCCCGCGACCCCGGCTGCTCGGACCGTGACCGCCTTATCCTCTCGAAAGGGCACGCCTGCGCGGCGCTCTACGCAGCCCTCGGGCTGAGGGGGTACTTCGACTGCGTCGAATTCAGTCGTTTCCGTCGGCTTGACGGCCTGCTTCAAGGGCACCCGTCCGTCTCCATTCCTGGAATCGACGCCCCTTCCGGCTCCCTTGGCATGGGGCTTTCTCAAGGTCTCGGCATGGCCATGGCAGGGCGCTGTCTCGGCAAGGACTTTCACACCTGGGTGATCCTTGGCGACGGCGACATGCAGGAGGGGTCCACTTGGGAGGCGATCATGGCAGCCGGTCACCACAAGATGGCCTCGCTTAGCGCCATCCTGGATGCCAACGGCCTCCAGGCCGACGGCAGGGTTTGCCACATCATGGAGTATGGGCCGGCGCGGAAGAAGGTAGAGGCCTTCGGCTGGAACGTGATCGAGGCAGACGGGCATGACTGCGACACCCTCGCAGGCGCATGCGGTGCTGCTCGCGACTGCAGGGACAAACCTACTCTGATTGTCGCTCGCACGGTCAAGGGAAAGGGGGTCTCTTTCATGGAAAACCAGCCCATGTGGCACGGCACCGCGAAGATCTCCGAGGATGAGCTCAGGCTGGCCTTCTCGGAAATAGGCCACGCTTCAGGCGCCTTGGACTCGCCCATATGAGAAACGTCGCAAACCCGTCACAACTAGTCAAAGATGCCGCGAAGGACGTGAGAGACATGAGTCAAAACTTTGATTTTTTCCCACTCGGCCAGGAAGTTTCCATGCGCGAGGGGTTTGGCCGGGCGCTGGTGACGCTGGGAAGGATGCGCAGCGATCTTTATCTTTTTGACGCGGACGTGGCGGGTGGGACGGGTGCCAGGCCTTTTGCCGAAGCCTTCCCTGAACGCGTGATGCAGTTCGGCATCGCCGAGCAAAACCTCATGGCAGCTGCCGCCGGATTTGCGGACACCGGCCTGATCCCCGTTGTAGCCGGTTTCGCCTCCTTTACCGTAATGCGCGCCCATGAGCAGCTCCGCACTGCCGTTTGCTACGGCGGCCGAAACGTGAAGGTTTGTTGCAGCCACGTCGGCCTTGATACCGGACCCGATGGCGCCACCGCCCAGATGCTGGAGGATCTGGCCACCTGCCGGGCCATTCCTGGGCTGACCGTGGTCGTACCGGCCTGCGCCAACGAGATCCAGCCACTGCTCGCCGCTGTGATCGATGAACCAGGACCTGTTTACATGCGCATCGGCCGCAGCCCGTCACCGGTACTGTACCAAAACCCTGGCCCCATCCGACTGGGCAAGGGCGACGTACTGCGCCAGGGAGACGACTTGACCCTGATCGCCTGCGGCACACGTGTGACTGCAGCCCTCAAGGCTTCCGAACTGCTGAACGCCGTGGCGATTAACGCACGCGTGGTCAACATGAGGAGCATAAAGCCGGCGGACCACCCCCTGATCGAACGCTGCTGCCGGGAAACCGGGGCGATTGTCACGGTGGAAGACCACACTGCAATCGGCGGCTTGGGCGGAGCTGTGGCAGAGTCCGTGGTGCAGGGTACCCCGGTACCCATGGAGATAGTGGCTATCGGTGACTCGTTTGGCCGCAGCGGCGAGCATAATGAACTCTTCAGCGCCTACGGGATTGACGTGGCGGACATCGTAGCGGCGGCACATAACGTCTTTCGACGCAAACATCGCTCGTAACAGGGGGAAAAAATGAACCATATACGCCCGCACAGAATTTTCAACATGATCGGCGAGGAAGACCGGCTTGCACATATCTGCCTCCCGTTCCAACACTCCGTCACCTCGATGCTGGAGCGGGCGATTCTCGTAAGCCTGCTAAAGGTGACCGATCCACGCACCATCTTCGAATTCGGCACCTACCTCGGGGAGACAACCCTCATGTTCGCAGAGAATAGCCAGTCTCGCATATTCACCTTGGACCTTGGCGCTGCCTTTGATTCGGAGTTGCTGGACGGCTATGAGCAGAAGAACCTGGGGCAAAGCCTGCGCCAGAAAAAGCTGTTCGACAGCTCGCCGGCCCGGGACCGCATAGTCGAGCTATTCGGCGACTCCACTCAGTTCGATTTCGCCTCCTACCTGGGAGGGATGGACTTCATACTGATCGACGGCGGACACCACATCCAGGTGGTCCGCAGCGACACCGAAAACGCCCTCGCCATGATCTCCCCGGATCGTCCGGCCTGCATAGTTTGGCACGACTACTGCAATCCCGCCTACCAAATTACAGAGTACTTGGACGGGCTGTCCGATTCAATGCCTCTGTTTCACGTCGAGGAGACGAAATACGTGGTCAGCTTCCGCAACGTCGCCTCCTCATCAGGACTGCAAATCTAGCGCAGTTGGAGACTCAGGTGAAAATAGCACTTTTCATTGCATCACTGCCCGAAGACGAATTGCCAAAGCACCAGTTCCCCCTGAACATCGGCTACCTTGCCGCCTACCTGGAAGAGCAGATACCCGGCATAGAGGTGAAGCTTTCTGCCGATGTCGACGAAGTCATCAATGAGAAACCTGATCTGGTAGGGATAAGTTCCGTTTCCCAATGCTTCGGGTTTGCGGAACTGGCTGCCAAGCGCTTCAAGGAGGCCCTGGGCATCCCAGTCCTTCTGGGTGGTTATCATATCAGCTCCCTTCCGCACAAGATGCCCGTCTGTTTTGATGTGGGGGTGGTCGGCGAAGGGGAAATTCCGCTCCTCGAGATGGTTCGGCTCTGGATAAAAAAGGGCGCCTTCACCCGCCCCGACCTAGAGAAGGTAAAGGGAATCTGCTTCCACGACGGCACGGGAGGGGTCGTGCAAACGCCTTCGCCCCCCCCGTTCCCCTGCATCGATAACCTACCATACCCGAAGCGCAACATCTCTCGTGGGGCGAGGAACATTTACCTCTTTTCCTCACGCGGATGCGTCTACCGCTGCAAGTTTTGCGCTTCCACCCGTCACTGGAAACAATTCCGGGCCCATAGCGCGGAACATGTAGTCGAGGAACTGAAGTACCTGAAGGCAACCTACGACGCCGTCTCAATCCAGTTACTCGACGACTTGTTCTTCGCTGACCGGAAACGACTGGCCAAGATCGCAGAGATTTTGGAAAAAGACAACCTCCTCGGAGAGTACCTTTTTGATGGCTTCATCTCTTCGAATCTGGCCACCAAGGAAACACTTCTGCTTGCGAAAAAGCTCGGTTTCAAGGCGATCCGGTTCGGCGGGGAGACGGGATCCGACCGTCTACTCAAGGAGATGAAGGGGCCCCAGGCTTCTGTCGAGCATCATCAGCGATGCATCGACCTCTGCCAGGAAATTGGCCTCGAGGTACGGGCCTCCTTCATGCTCGGCACCCCCGGCGAGACGGTTGAGGACCTTGAGGCGACTTACCGTTTTCTGGCCAGAAACCGCGACGTGCTAAAAATTCACGGTTTCTATTTGACGACCCCGGTGCCGGGAACCCCCTACTGGGATATGGCGCTGGCAAAAAACCTCGTAAGCGAAGAGATGGACTGGAACCGCCTGAACCTCGACTATCTGAAGGACGGATCGTTCCGCCTGGAGGACGCTATCTACATGAATGCGGACCTGCTTCCGCTAGATACAGTGGACGCGTATTTCCAGAGGTTCAAGAACGACTTCAAATTCAATTAGCCAGAATTAACGGGAGAAATCATGAGACTCAGCGGAAAAGTTGCTGTCATAACTGGGGCATCGAGAGGGATCGGCCGGGAGATAGCCCTCTGCTTCGCTCGCGAAGGTGCCGATATAGTGATCAACTACGTCAGTCATGCCGATGCAGCTCAAGAGGTCGCACAGACCGTCAAGGAGCTGGGGCGCAGGTCTTTGGTGATTCAGGCAGATGTCTCGAAACGTGAGGAGGTTCAAAAGCTGTTCCGGCAGACGGCGGAAGCCTTCGGACGCATCGACATACTGGTCAACAATGCAGGTATAAACAAAAGAGGCTGGTTTGAAGAGGCCACCGACGAGGACTGGGATCTGATCCTTGGGGTCAATCTCAAGGGCCCGTTCATCTGCTGCCAGGAGGCCTTTTCCTACATGAAAAGCCAAAACGCCGGCCGGATCATCAACATCTCTTCAGTGGCCGGGCAGTACCACGGGCCGAAGACTGTCCACTACGCCGTCTCAAAGGCCGGCCTAAACAGTCTGACCAAGGTAGTGGCGCGCTACGGAGCAGAGCACAACGTTCTGGTCAACGCAGTAGCACCGGGAATCATGTGGACCGAACAGACCGCAGACGAACTGGCGAGCCCGGCGGGGCAGAAGATAGTCGACATGACCTTGCTCAAGCGTCCCGGCCAACTTGGCGACGTGGCCAGCACCTGCGTACTGCTTGCCTCTGACGAACAAAACTACATCACGGGGCAGGTCATCAGCGTCAGCGGAGGTGCCTACCTTGGCTAAGCACACGGATCCGCTGGAAACGGTCCTCCTGCTGGGCGCCAGCGCCGACCAGCTGTATGCCATCCATACAGCAAAAGCGATGGGTTTGAGGGTGCTCGTCGTGGACATGAAAGCAGATTCTCCCGGCTTCGCCCTGGCCGACGATCACGCGGTGATCAGCACCCGCGACATGCCGAGGCTAAAGGCCTTCCTGGACGAGTACCAAGGCAGGGGTCACCGCATAACCGGTGTGCTTGTCATGGGAAGTGACATCCCCCAAATGGTATGCGAACTCGCCGAGCATCTTGACACCCCCCATATTCCGATGGAGTCGGCCCTCGTATCGACGCACAAGTACCAGATGAAGCGCCGCTTCCAGGAGCATGGAGTACCGGTCCCCTGGTTCTCGATGGTTGGCTCCACGGAAGAGTTGCGAAAGATCATCCGGCAACGCGGCTATCCCATCATCATCAAACCGGTGGATCGCTCGGGTGCACGCGGGGTTTTCTTCCTTGAGGATGGCTGCGATGTCGAAGGGCTCTTTCATGCTGCCAGGGAGCTTTCGTTTTGCGGCGAGGTCATGGTAGAGGAATTTCTGCCTGGACTGCAGATAAGTACGGAAAGCATTATCTATGAGGGCACGGCCTACACCCCCGGATTCGACGACCGCAACTACGAGAAGTTGAAGGAATATGCCCCTAGCATCATAGAGAACGGCGGCACCATGCCGACCAGCGTAACCAAGGAGCAGCGTCTTGCGGTCGAGAGGCTTGTGGAGCGCGCTGGACTGGCTTTGGGCGTACGAAACGGCGTCGTGAAGGGTGATGTGGTGATGACTCCGGACGGGCCTAAGCTGATCGAGATGGCCACACGTCTTTCGGGTGGGGATTTCTCGGCAGGCATCATACCGCTTGGGACCGGCGTGAACATCGTCGAGGCGGCTATCTCTATTGCCCTGGGGCGGGAGCCCGACCTCGAGAAGCTGCGTCCCAAATTCGAAAAGGGAGTGGCGAACAGGTATTTCTTCCCTTCACCCGGGCGGCTGGTTGCGATCGAAGGCGCTGACCAGGCCAGGGCCTTGCCGTGGGTGCAGAAGCTTGAGTTCTGGTACAACGTCGGGGATATCGTTCCTGCCGTCACCTGTCATGCCGATCGTTTTGGCGTCTTTCTGGTGACAGGAGAAACACGGGAAGAGGTGGAAGCACGCGTCGACGAGATTTACCGGCGCGTACGCATCGTGACGGAGCCTCTCCAATGAGTACGACATGACACTCCAGCTATATTCCATCTTCCATCTGAACCTGGCTTTTTCCTCCATCGAAGAGGAGCAGCATGCCGACGTGATTCGCAGATGTTACTGGCCCCTGCTTCGCCTGGCGCGCGAGCTCGAACTCCCTTTTGGTATCGAGGTCTCGGGATACACATTGGAAACCGTGGCGGCCATCGATCCAACATGGGTAGCGGAGCTGCGCGATCTCTGTGCGGGGAAATGCGAATTGATCGGCAGCGGCTATGCCCAGTTGATCGGTCCGCTGGTTCCGGCAAAGGTGAATCGCCAGAACTTGAGACTCGGCAACCTGACCTATGAGCGCCTGCTGGGGGTAAGGCCTAACGTCGCCCTAGTGAACGAGCAGGCTTATTCTGCCGGACTGATCGGGCATTACCTCGAGGCCGGCTACCAGGCCATCTTTATGGAATGGGACAACCCCGCGTCCAATCACCCCGAGTGGAATCCGCAATGGCGCTATCTGCCCCAGATCGCATCGGGGCAGCATGGCGAGGAAATCCCTTTGATCTGGAACAACTCGATAGCCTTTCAGAAGTTCCAGCGCTATGCGCACGGGGAGCTGCACCTGGACGAGTATGTGAAGCTGATCGCCCGGCACTGCGGCGATTCCGCCCGCGCGTTTCCCCTTTATGGAAACGATGTCGAGATCTTTGACTTCAGGCCGGGCAGATTTTCCACGGAAGCAGCGGTCGTCAACGACGAGTGGGGCAGGATCAGGAGGCTGATGGAAACGGTGGCGGCTGACGGACGGTTCAGCTTCGTGGCCCCCTCGGCTTTGCTTCACCTACTGGACCAGCCCGGCGCAGGAAACCGTTTGAGCCTGGAGTCACCCGAGGTGCCCATCCCTGTGAAGAAGCAGGAGAAGTACAATATCACCCGCTGGGCGATAACCGGCAGGGACGACCTCGCCATCAACAGCACGTGCCGTCGCATCCACAAGGTCCTCTCCGGCTGTGATGCCTCAGATGAACAGTGGCGGGAGCTATGTTATTTCTGGAGCAGCGACTTCCGCACCCACATCACCAGCCGCAGATGGCGAAGCTATAGAAGGCGCCTGCACGCCTTTGCCCGCGGGATGGTCGCTGACCCTGATGCGGATAGCGCTTCTGAACTGACCGATTCTCTTCCTCCTGATGTGCTGCTCACCCGGGACGAGCGGTACTTGGTCATCGAGACTCCCAAGGTAAAGGCGACGCTCAACCTTCGGCGCGGCCTTGCAGTGGAGTCGCTGATATTCAGAGATATCTGCGGCGACAGCCTGTGCGGGACGCTGCATCACGGGTACTACGACAACATCGGCAGCGGAGCTGACTTTTACACCGGCCACGTCGTCTTCGAAACACCCGGCCGAGCGAAAGTCACCGACCTGGTCCCCGTGACCCCCGACGTCAAATGGCAGCCAACGACGCAGGAGGTGGTGATAATCGCTACGGCGGAAACTCCTCTCGGCATGATAGTCAAAACCTTGACCATAGGCGCACAACTGGGGATCTTGGGCATATCTTACCGGTTCCCCTGGAAGGCGATGCCCGTCGGATCTCTCAGGCTCGGAAACGTGACCCTGAACCCGGGGGCTTTCTCACAGCAGCAACTCCACTATCGAACCCACAACGGTGGCACTGCAATGGAAACCTTCGCTGTTTCGGGGAGGCAGATTTTCCACGGGGAGCCCTCCTCCTTTCTCGTTTCGGCAAAGCACGGGCTCGGCGCAACCGAAGGGGTTGTGGAGGTGGGCGACTCCAGCAAGGGACTCCGCATCGAGATGGACTCTTCACATTCTTCCCTGCTCGGGCTGATAACCTCCAAGCCTGTCAGCCCCAGTTATTTCTTCCGTTGTGCTTTCAGCGCGTCGGAGATGGACGAAACCAGCAGAAAAAGGCAGATGTCGCAGCCTTTGAGCTGCAAATTGACCATTTCCGGCATAACTACACCTTCCGCCTGGTAGGACCTTAATAAGGACGGTCATGGAAAACGCAGAAAACAGTTTGGGAACCTTCCTCGTCAACCGCTACGGCGACCGCTATCTTCATGTGGTGAACCGAAATGCCTTCGACACAGCCGGATCGGACGCACTTTATAGGTCCATGTACGGTGACCCCCTTTTCACCGAATATCAGTTCAACATCATCATCGGGACCGACTCAGGAATCTTTCCCAGGTTCATTGCCAAAAACGGCGTACCTAAGGGATCACGCTATCTCTTTGTCGAGTTACCCAAAGTCCTCGCAGCCCTTTGCTCCGAGGGATTGCTGGAGGACCTCCCGGAAGAGATCTGCGTCACCACGTTGCAGGGGTGGATTGAGGAGGCAAAGAAATTCCAATTGGCTGACTACATCTTGCTCGGGGCAGTGTCCAGCCAGGGGTCGATGGCATCCAGCGATGCACATCTTCCTGAGTACCGGGAAGTCTCCTGGGCGCTTGGCCTGGAGCTCCAATCAGTCACCCAGAAGCTTCAAGCGTCCACCAATTGCACCCAATTCGTTCTGCGACAGATCGAGAACCTTGCCGAAAATCGTCTCTGCTTCGACCTTACCCTGGCCAACGCCTTCGCTGGGAGAACCGCCATCCTCCTGGCCGGGGGGCCTTCGCTGCAGGACGCCCTACCTTGGGTCAAAAAAAACAGGGACAATGTGGTGGTCATTGCCGTATCGCGCATCAGCCGTATCCTGTTGGCTCAAGGGATTGTCCCTCACATCATCACCACCGTAGATCCCCAGGAAATCAGCTTCGAGGTCAGCAGGGACATGCTTCGTTACGGCAAAGGGCTGAACCAGCCGCTGCTGGTACAAAGCCACCACGCATCGCCTCTTCTAGTCGGCCAGTGGCAGGGAAGAAGCGTGTTTACCTCAGCCCTTTTCCCTTGGCGCACGCCGTTAAATGTAGCCACCCTCTTCCATACCGGACCGACGGTCGGCAACTACGCCCTGTCCATCGCCATGCACATGGGATGCGCCAACATCATCCTCGCAGGTGTCGACCTCTGCTTTACCCCTAAAGGCCAGACGCACGCAGCGGGAAGCGATGAGGACAAGGTGGCACCGGACCTGGGCCAGATCTCCCCCCGGGTGGAGACCTATGGTGGGGCTCTGGCAGACACCGGCGGCTATGCGCCAGCGCTCGACGTACTGCGTTTTCAGGCCAGTGAAGCTGCCAAAAAGGGGCACCGGATTTATAACTGCGGTCTAGGCGCGGCGAAGGTCCCTTTCATCGAATACCGATCTCTCGAGGAGGTGGAACTCGAATTAAGCTCAAGCACCCCGGCAGAGATCCTCGCCAGCCGGGTACCTGAATCCACGGCAAAAGAACGATCGGCGCATTACCGGCTGATCAAGAAGGAGCTTTCCCGGGCGCGCCACAAGTTCCAGGAAATCCTCAACTTGTCACGCGAAGCCCTCGAATGCGCCGACGGGCTGTTCGGGACGAACGGCAAGCAGCGTGATTTCCGCCACAAGATCAGGATGGACAAGATCGAGCGCCGGCTCGAGGGTATCTATCGCGACTTCAGCCTCCTGATAAGGCAGGTCGGCATCAAGAAGTTTCTCACCATCCTGAAAGCACCCAAACAAGCAGAAGAGTGGACCAACGAGCAGATCGAAAAGGCAACCCGTGACTACTATGAAAGCTATGTGGCGGGTGCGGAGTACTTCATAGAACTGACCGACGAAGCGCTACATAGACTGGACTCCCGATTGGAGGAAGAAGGGGAACACCCCGATTGCGCCCGTCTGTTTTCTCAGTGGGAAAAGGACAGGCAGTTCGGCCGGCTGCTGATATGGCGACAAAACCATCCTGACCGTACCGGCGCCTGGTCTTTTGAGGAGCGCAACAAGGCCCAGCGCCTGGAACAGGAATTCCATACCATGCTCGAGGACCGGACCGTCCAGATTGAGCGCCTTAAAAAGGGACGCGACCTAAAGCACATCCGGAGCAAGGCGCTGCTGCTGTTCAAGCGACGGGAAAACGGGGAACTTGAGGAGATGGCCCGGGGATTGGCCGGCCATCCCGACCAGGAGAAGGCCCTGCCCTACCTCCACTTTATCAACGGGCTCGTCGCAGAACTCCTTGGCGAACCCGCTGAAGCGGTAGCCCATTACCAGAACCTGCTGGATGGCCTCTCTCACCCGCTTACCGAAGACGCCCTGCTGCAGATCACACACCTGTCCATCGCCAGCAACGACGTCGATAATGCGCGTCTTGCGCTTGAATGCCTGATAGGCATCTCGCAGAACTACCTCTCAGCCTACGGTGACCTGCTCATGGCGATCGGAGATTTTGAGGCTGCATTCAATGCCTACAACCTCTACCTGGGTATCGCCCCCGGGGATATCACAGCACTCGTAAAACTCGGCATTTTATGCAAGGAAGCTGGCCTTGCCGATGCCGCGCAGGAACTCTTCCAGAGGGTCCTAGATAAGGATCCGCAAAACAGCGCTGCGCTTGCCATGATCGATGGAGCGGTTGCGGCCGGCCAGGGATAGGGGGCCGGCCCTGAGTCCGGGTGGTACTAACAAAGAAGGGGGCGACAGTGATATCTGTCGCCCCCTTCCTATTGCTGCTGCACGTGCTATGCGCCTACAGGATACCGTCCAAGTTATGTCGGGGCTTGATGTCGGAGTCAGTGAACCTCTGGGTCAGGTTCTTGGTCTTTGTGAGCGATAGCAGACGTCCCTCGATCGAGGAACACTTGTCCTTTGCCAACCCCATTACCAGAGCGTCAATTTCCAGTACCTTCCTTATCGTCTCCTCCTGCAAAGTACGGAATCTCACCAGGGCGGCGCGCATGCCTGAGTCGGAAGAGTCCAACTGCACCAGGCTCTCGTCGAAGTCCTGCATCCAGTCGATGAGGATCTGACGTCGTTCCAGCAAAGAGGCAAGCTCCTCGGTGGAAATGATATCCAGCCTGCAGAGAAGATCGGTAGCTTCCTTCAGCAGTAGAAGATGCTTTTGCTCACCCTCTGCTAACCTGCTTTCGATGATATTTGATCCCACCGGCTTACCTCACTGAGCTGGCTCTTTGTTCAGCCCGCATCTCGCTTCGCTCCTGATACCAAATCTCGGTAGCGTCTTTCCAGGTGTCCCTCAGCATAACCAGAATCTTGTGGGCGTTTTCCAGAGGGACCAGTTCGTTGTTGATGTTGGCACTGGTGAACTCGTTGATGAGGTACACGTAGAGACGTTCTAGATCCACGGCCACCGTTCCTCCAATCTCGTGGTTCAGGGTAGCCATCAGCTCGTTCACAATCGCCATCGCCTTTCCGATATACAGCCCCTTCCCGGCCAAGTCCTTCTGCTTCATCCGCTCCTGTGCAAGCAGCGTGAACTTGATCGCCCCATCGTAGAGCATGATGAGGATTTTCTCAGGGGTGGCTGTGGTAACTTGGGTATTCTGGTACGGGTTGAGAGGTGTACGCATATGCTCTCCTGATTATTTGTTCGAGGAGCTGTAGTTGCTCAACGCCCCGAGGCTGCTAAGGAGCATGTTACCCTGAGTCTGCAGCATACTGACAGCGGTCTCCATCCGGTTGTACTGAGCCCGCAAATTGCTTTCCATCTTCGCCAGGCGCTCTTCCAGGCTCTCTATCTGCTTGTCCAACTGGGTGTTCGCCACGTTGAGCGAGTTCTTCTTGGATTCCAGGAGTCCGTTGTTCGACATGCCGGAGACGTACGGGTGCACCATGGTTTCGATGATCAAATTGAACTGCTGCGCGATGCCGTACTGGTTGGCGGGCAGAGAAGCTAGCGAATCGCCGTTGTGAGTAAAGTAATCGACTACATTGTCGTAATCATTGGAAAGCGCGCTGGAGAGCTTGGATGATTCAATGGAGAGCGCCCCGGTCTTCGAGTCGGATTTGATGCCGATCTGAGCCAGGGTGTCGTAGGAGCCTGTGGCGCCGGAAACGGTCTTAGTCAAAAGGGACTTCAACTGAGACTGAATGGTGCGCAGTGCGGAATCTCCAGAAAGAATGCCAGCACTCTTAGTCGACTCGTCGTACCTCGTTTGGGATGAGATGAGGCTGTTTACGCTGTTATAGGCGGAGACAAAGTCGCTGATCTTCTTGGTTACCGCATCCGTGTCGGTGGCAATCGTCAAGGTGGTGCTCGCCCCTTCACTCGCCAGGTTTAGTGTGACCCCCTGTATGGCATCGGTGATCGTATTAGAGGTCCCTGTGATGGCGACTCCGTCAACGACAAGTTGCGCAAGGGAGGCGGACTGGTAGGTCGGGTCGGCTCCACCCAATAGCGTCGGAGCTGAACCGCCCAAGCCGGTAAAGTCGAAAGTATGGTTATCGGTGTCCTTACCGTTAATCACCAGCCGGTAATTGGTGCCGTCGTTTATGATGGAAGCGCTCACGTCGAACCCCGACGCATTTATGGCGTTCGCGATCCCCTGCAGGGAGTTCTGCCCTGCACCGATAGTGATTGCAGCGCCACCATCGATAGTGAAACTACCCGTACCGAAAAGGAGGTCGGTTTTACTGGCCACTCCCGTGGAAACCTGCCGTTCGTTCTTGGCCAGGGAGGTCACCTGGACCGAGTGGGTTCCAGGGGGAGCGCTGGCGGATGCCGTAGCTGACAGGACGGAACTGTTGGCAACCGTCGTCTTGACTGAGCTGAAGGTCGACTGCTTGTTGAAACCCTTCGCCAGGTTCTGCAGACTGGTCAGTGCGTCTTCTATCTTCTGGTAGGCCGCAATTTTATCCTTGTTCCTCGCCTGTTGTGCCTGCATCAGCTTTTGCGGAGCTCGCTCGAGATTCATGAGCTGGCTTACTATGGATGCAGTATCTATTCCTGTTATCAGTCCGCCGAATGAAACGTTTGCCATGATCGCTACCTCTCTCTGTCTTGTTAGCAACTAGAGTGCCAGACACACGCTACGGCCACACATCACGTATCGGCAACTCAAGCCCCGACTTGAGCCTTATGACGAAAAAAAGGGAGAGGCCGATGGCCTCTCCCCCTTTTAAGACTGCTATTTGTCTGCTTACTGCAGCAACTGCAGGGCAGCCTGCGGCAACTGGTTGGCCTGAGCAAGGATGGAAGTACCGGCCTGAGTCAGGATATTGGCCCTGGTCATATTGGCGGTTTCGGAAGCGATGTCGGCATCTGCGATGCGGGACTGTGCTGCCGAGGTATTCTCAGCCGCAACCTGGAGGTTGTTGATGACCGACTGGAAGCGGTTCTGCGCGGCACCAAGGTTGGCGCGCTGTGCGGAGACGGTCGAGATTGCGGTGTCGAGAGTGTCGAGCATCGTCTGGGCGGCACTTGCAGTGGTGATAGCTGCGCTGATGCCAAGGGCGCCTGCTGTCATCTGGTCGGTCACTACATCTATACGGTCATAACCCTGGTTGCCGGTGCCGACCTGGATGGTGGTCGTAGTGGTCGAAGCGGCCAGCATATGGATGCCGTTGAATGCTGTGGCCGAAGCGATACGGGTGATCTCTGTAGCCAGACGTCCGAACTCGCTGTTGATGTACCCGCGTTGTGCGGAGTCCAGGGTACCGGTTGCTGCCTGGGTTGCCAACTCGCGCATACGGCCCAGGATATTGCTGACCTCGTTCAAGGAACCTTCCGCCACCTGCACCATGGAAACGCCGTCGTTGGCGTTGCGGGTTGCCTGGTTCATGGAGCGGACCTGAGCCTTCATCCCTTCAGAGATGGCCAGACCTGCTGCGTCGTCGGCTGCGCTGTTGATCCGGAGACCGGAGGAAAGGCGCTGCAGGGACTGGTTGAGGGAGACCTGGGTCTTGGAGAGGTTGCGTTGGGCATTGAGAGACGCGACGTTGGTGTTAACAGATAACATGGTGATTCCTCCGTGAGTTTGTTTCGGGTATCCGTACCCTTTGTTGACTTTCGTGTCAGAACTTTGACGGCCACTGCCTACCCTTCGCCCCGGCCGCGGCTTGTGGGCCTGCTAATTCCGTCTTCCGGAACCATTCCGGCTTTAATTCCAACCTATGGGACAGTTATCGGTGCAGGGCCGGGTAACTTTAGAAAAAAAAACAGCAACTGTAAAAAAATGAAGACGCCCCCTGATATCCGGAAGGCGTCGATATTTTGCCGCTGGTAAGCTGCCCTTTACGCAGCGGCCTTCTCCTTGGCGCGCTTCTTTGGGGTAGCTGTTCCGCCGGGGGGAGCAAAGAAAGGCTGGCGGATAGGGTACTTGTCCCCCTCGATCACTACCTGACGGGCTATCAGCCGCTCAGGATTGAGCACTATCGGGCCTCTCAGGTTCACCGTGATGTCCTTGGGATCAGCGGCCATGGTCACGATAAGCAAAAAGATGACTGCCGAATCTTCCCCCAGTTCCAGAGCCAAGCACTCCTCCTCCGTCAGCCGGTAGCCGCAGTCGGGGGAGTAATTCTTGGCATCGGTGACGACAAAGGCAAGGTTTGGGTTCTCGACGGCCTGCAGCCAGCAAAAGGGCCCGAGATTGGGAGGCGTGAGCAGGATGAAACGCTTCTCGGGGAAGCCGAGGAGCCCTTGAGGCATCGAGATTACCTTGTCTTCTTCTATATCAAGCAATCCGAAACGTGCCGTATTCACTTGCATCATGTCACTCCTTACCGTGACCGCTCAACTGGTGCACGGCCTTCTCGAGGTCTGCCAGGTTCCACTCGGCCGCCTGCCTGTTTTCCTCCTGAACCTGCAAATAGATCTCTTCGCGATATATCCGCATGTCGTCGGGGGCCTCGATTCCCAATCGCACCTGGGTTCCCTTCACGTCCAGCACCCTGATGCGTATCTGGTCACCTACGGTGATGGCCTCACCATTCTTCCTGGTCAATACCAGCATAACCGGCGCCCTCCCTGGCGCAGCAGCGGATCTACCTGAGGTAATCGAGCAAAGAGATCTGCGAGATCTTCGCCGAAGCCGCGACGGCGGTCTGGAATGCGTTCTCCTGCTTGGTGAGGTCGCTTATCACCTGGGCGTAGTCCACGTCCTGAAGCCCGGCGACGACCTGCGTGATGCTCAGCTTCATGTCGTCGTTGACGCTGCTTGCGCTGGTGAGGCGGTTCATCCTGGCGCCGATCTCTGCGCGCCCGGCCATCACCTGCGCTTGGGCATCGTCGATTTTACCGAGCTCCGCCCGGATACCGGCACTGTTTCCGGCAGCCAGCGCAGTGGCGATGTTGTCGAAGATCCCCACGATGTCAACGCCGGTGCTCCCCGGAGGAGTGCCGCCCGAGACGAGGGTCTCGCCGGAATAGGTGGTAGGTACGAAAGAATCCCTGGCGATCTCCACCTTTATGTCGTCGTTGGTGCCGCTGAACGCGCCGGTAGTCAGGTCGAATGGCGCCGTGTCGTTTTTGAACCCGCCGAAGACGAACTTGCCGTTGAACTCGGTGTTCCCAAGCGATATGAACTGGCTGCGCAGCTGCTCGAACTCCTTTGCCGCGGCCGCCCTGGACTGGGCGTTGTTGGTATCGCTCGACATGCCGATTGCCAGTTCCTTGGTCCTTGCCAGTACGTCCCCCATGGACGCCATGGCCGATTCCACCACCGTCAGGGTCGAGGTGCCGTTGGTGATGTTCCTCGTAAACTGGTCGCTGGCGGCGCTCAACGACTTGAGGTGCAGTATCTGCTGGGTGGCGACCGGATCATCTCCGGGGTTGTTGACCTTGACCCCTGTCGCAGCCTGCTGCTGCAGAGTCTGCTGACGCTTCAGTATGGTCTGCAGACTGGCCAGGACCTGGTTTGCCGAGGTGTTCTGTGTTACGCGCATGGCAGTGCTCCCTTCGAGCTGGATGTTTCGAGCCTCCCCCCCAGGGATCGGCGCCGAAAGTTTGTCCAGGATTTTTGGTTACCTGATCAGACCGAGCACCGTGTCCATCATCTCGGTGCCTACGTTGATCACGCGGGCCGCGCCCTCGTAAGCCTTCTGGTACTTGGTCAGGTTGACCAGTTCTTCGTCCAGCGATACCCCGGTCAGCGATTCGCGCTGGTTGTTCAGCTGGCTGACGATGGCGCCGGTCTGGCTCTCGCCGCGTTCGGCGCCCTGAACGTCCACACCGACCTTGCCGACCAGGGAGTTGTAAAATGCCTCAGGCGTCGCGTTACCTGCGCTCATCGAGAAGGTCTTGTTGTAAAGGGCGGCGATGGACAAGGCGTTCAGGTTGTTGCCCGTGCCGCCGACAGCCGGGGCCGCGCTAGCCGCCGCGACCTGGTTGGCGGAGGTGAGGTTGATCCCGATCAGCGCGCTGTAGCCCGCCGCTGTCGCAGCGGGGACGGGGGGTGCTGTGCCGGCTGCAGGGGTGAAGAAATCCATCTGCGTGCCGCCGAGGCCGTAGCCGGCCGCGTGCGCGGCGTTCATCTCATTGGCGAGGGAATAGGCCAGCTCGTCCAGGTCGGCCAGGTACCTGTTGATCGTGGTGTCCCGGATCTGAAGCATGCCGCCGATCTCGCCCTGGCTGTTGGCCGGTCCGCCTACGAATGCGGTCGCGTTTACCGCGGCGCCGCCTCCCGGCGGGGTGAGCATGACGTCGTAGTAACCGGTGGCGACATTGGTGGTCAGGGACAAGGAAGCCGCGTCCTTTCCGGAAATGAGGGACTGGCCGGAGGTGAGGTTCACGCTGACGCTGCCGTCCGCCTCGTCTTTGAAGGTGACGCCGACCATCTCGGACAACTGCCGCACCACGAGTTCACGCTGGTCCCGCAGCTCGTTGGCTACCCCCTGCCCTATCTCGATCTGCTTGATGCTCACGTTCAGCTGGGCGATCTGCTTCAGCGCGTCGTTGATGTCGGAGGTGACCTGTTCCAGGCTCTGGTTCATGTTGTCCTTGACGCTGGCCAGGCTGGTGTTGATCCGGTGGAAGTCCTCCACCAGCTGCTGCCCGACGGAAAGGACCGCCTGGCGCTCCGGCACCCCCTGGGGATTCGCTGCCAGATCCTGCCAGGTGCTGAAGAACTCCTGCATGGTCTGCCCGAGCCCCTCGGTGGTCAGCTCGTTGAACAGCGGCTGGACCATCTGCAGGGCCGAGTTGACCGTCTTCGCCTGGCCGCTGGTGGAGTTGGCCACCATCATCTGCCCCTGCAGGAAGCTGTCGTAGGTGCGCTGGACGGCGGAGACCCTGACGCCGTTTCCCATCGGGAAGGCCCGGAACAGGGTAGTGGGCGCGTTCACCAGCATCGCCGTCTGGCGCGAGTAGCCGGGAGTGTTCACGTTGGTGATGTTCTCTCCGGTCACCTCTATCGCGAGCATCTGCGCGTTCAAAGAGCTGAGTCCGGTGTTCAGCAGACTGGTCAAGCTCATGTCATGCCTCCCTGCATATGATCCTGGGTTGCGCAGCGCCGCTGCCGACCAGGTTGCCGCCATACCCATAGGTATTGCTGTTGTTGAAAAGCCTGGAGAAGAAATCCAGTGTGCCGGTCACCGTCTGCAGCGCCCCCTGCAGCAGGTCGGCGTTGGCGACGAGCCTCTTTTCCAGCAGCGCGCCAAGCTCGAGTACCCGGCGCTGCGAGCCGCGCAGGTTCTCCCTGTGCGGTTCGTCCACCCTGTCAAGCACCGGCGTGAGGCTCTGCGCCTCGGGGAGCTCCACTTCGAGCGCCATGGCCTGGATAACCCTGGCGCAGCGCGTTCCTTCCGCCTCCAGGGCGAGGAAAAGCTCCTTCTTCCGCAACACCCTCTGCTCGAGCCCTTCCAGATCCCTTCCGAGGACGCAACCTCTCTCCTCGTCAAGGACCAGTAGCATCTCCTCCAGGAGCGCCCCCTGGTCCGAAAGGGCTGCGGCCAATTCCTGTGCGTGCTGTGCCATCTCTTTTCTCCGTTTGCTGACTTAGTTGACCGGAAGGGCGCGGCAGCTCTAGCCGCGCAGCTGACTGTCCACCAGTTTCCTTGCCACCTCGGCCGGGTCCACCCGGTAGGGGCCGTACTGCATCTGCTGCCTGGCGAGCGCCACCATGTCCGTCCTCACCTCGGGCAACGCGGCAAGCTGCTCCCTCAACTGCTCCACCTCGCGCATGCGCGGGGAGATCACCACCCGCTCCTGGCTCTCGCGCCGGGCCGCGCCGTCCGGCTCCCGCACGGTTGCAGGGGAGGCCGGCTTCAGCGCCTGGGCCCCTTTGATGTCGACTACGAAGGGCGGCGCTTCAATCCGCATGGCCATCTCCCTTTGCTGCCGCGTTCTGCCGCAGGAGCTCGCGCTCCAGCACCTGCGCGAGGCCGATGCCACCTCCGCGCGAGGCGGCCGTGGCGTATTCCTGGTCCAGCAGGGAGCGGAAGGTCTCCTCGCCGCGGCCGCCGCCGGTCACCTGGTCCTCCCCCACCGTGCTGCGCATCGACTTCAGCATCATGGTGACGAAGAGAGCCTCGAACTCCTGGGCCACCTTCTTCACCGCGGCCCTCTCTTTATCGGCCGCGCCCCCCTGGGGCTTTAAGGCTTTTTGCGGCGGCACCGCTTGCTGCGTGCTGCTGATCTCCATTGCCCCTCCTCTACATTACGTTCAGGTCCGCGTTCAGAGCGCCCGCGGCCTTGATCGCCTGCATGATGCCGAGCAGGTCGCGGGGGGTTACCCCCAGCGTGTTCAGGCCCCTTACCACCTCGCCCAGGTTCGCCCCCTCGCGAAGCACGGAGAGGTTCACCTTCTCCTCCACGACTTTGAGGTCGGTTCGCGGCACCACCACCGTGCTCCCGGACGATAGCGGCGGGGGCTGGGAGACCTTCGGGCTCTCCTTGACCACGACGGTGAGGTTGCCGTGGGAAACGGCGACGTTGGAGATGCGGACGTTCTCCCCCATGACGATGGTCCCGGTCCGCTCGTTCATCACCACGCGCGCCGCCACATCGGGGTTCACCTCGAGCCGCTCCAGATCTGCTACGAACTCCACCACCCGCCCCTGATAGGCGGGGGGGACCGCGATCTGCACGCTGCCGGGATCGCGCAGCGTCGCGACCTGGGCGTCGAACCGGCTGTTGATCGCCCTGGCCACACGGGAGGCCGTGGTGAAGTCGGACTGGTGCAGGTTCAGCTTGAGATCGTTGCTTCCGGCCAGGGTGTTGGGGAGCTCGCGCTCGATCAGCGCGCCCCCCGGCAAGGTTCCCGCGGTGGGGTGGTTCTTGACCGCGCTCGCCGCCTGGCCGCCGTAGGAAAAGGAGTTGGTAAGCACCGCCCCCTGGGCCACCGCGTACACCTGGCCGTCAGCGCCCTTGAGCGGCGCCATCATGAGGGTCCCGCCGGCCAGGCTCTTCGCGTCCCCCACCGACGAGACCAGCACGTCGAGCCGGTTCCCCTGCTTGGCGAAGGGAGGGAGTTGCGCCGTCACCATGACCGCGGCGATGTTCTTCACCGTGATCTCGTTGCGCTGCACCGTCACCCCCATCCGCTCCAGGGCCCCCACCAGGGACTGCACCGGAAACTTGGTCTGGTCGGTGTCGCCGGAGCCGTTCAGGCCGACCACGAGGCCGTAACCTACCAGCTGGTTCTCCCTCACCCCGTCAAAGGCGGCGATGTCCTTGATGCGGGCCCCCAGCGCGAACTGCGGGACGAGCAGAAGGAGGACCAGCAAAAAGCAGCTTTTCATCCAGTTATTCACTCTCAACTCTCTCACCTGATCCTTTTAGGCCGCAAGCTTCGGTTCCTTAGCCTTTGACCTTGATCCTGACCTTGACCTCAACCTGCCATTAGAACGGCCAGACCTTGTCCATCACGTTCAAAAGCCACCCCGGGCTCTGCCTGTCGCTGATGACCCCCTTGCCGGAGTAGGCGATCCTGGCGTCGGCCACCAGCGCCGAGCTGATGGTGTTGTCGGGGGTGATGTCGCGGCTGCGCACGGTGCCGGTGAGCACGATGATCTGATCCTCGTTGTTCACCCTGACGTTGCGGCGCCCCTCGATCATCAGGTTGCCGTTGGGGATGACATCCACCACCTTGGCGGAGATGGTCGCCTGCAGCGTCTCCTGCCTGGAGGTGGAGCCCGATCCCTCGAACTTCGAGCCGTAGCTCGCGCTCAGCAGCTGGGAGAGGTCTGCCCAGTTCTTGATGCCGGTGGTCTCGAGCCCCAGGAGCTTCGGGATGCCGGCGCTGATGGAAGAGCCGCGCTGGGTCCCGGTTGAGGCCTGCTTGCTGGCGCTCGCCTGCTCGGAGATCACCACGGTGACGATGTCGCCGCGCCTCCTCGCCTTCAGGTCCTCGGCCAGCCCGACCGACGATGCCTGCCAAAGAGACCCGGAGGCGTAATTCATCTGCGGCGCCGGCACCTGCTCGTCGAAGGCCGGCGTTATGATGTCCGCACTCTGGTGCGAGCACCCCGCCAGTGCCAGCAAGAGCACGAGAGCCGACAAGCGCAGCCCGGTTGCGTCTTTTTGCTTACCCATCAGAAATCCACCCTTACCGTCGCCGCATCCACAACCCGCGCCGCGATTTCCTTATGCGAAGAAAGGTTCTGCACCGTTATGGTGTCCCCTACAGCGCCGGCCCCTTTCGCCTTGCCGCTGGCCGTCAGCCGCAGCACCTCGTTCTCCGCCACGATAGTCACCAGCTGGCCGCTCTTCACCACCGGCACCCGTTCCAGGTAATCCGGGCGCAGCGGCGAGTTGGCCCTGAGGGCGCTCTTCACCCTGAGCCCCACCGCATGGTCCATGACCTTGAGGAAGCGCCCCTGCACCGTCGCGAGGTCCCGCCGTGCCACGGCGAGATCGGAGGGAATCAGCACCTCCCCCCTCTCCAGCGTCCGCGCGGCGACCACCATCTCAGCCAGCGCCTCGACCTCCACGGGGACCGTGACGTTGCGCCTCACCTGGTCGTCCACCCTGATGATCAGCGCCACCGATGCCTTGCCGTACCCTTCCCAGCGCTCCGGGGCGACCACGTCGAAGGTGACCCTCCCCGCGGGGAGTTTCAGATCCCCCAGGTACCCGACCTTCTTTACGGTCACCTGGGCGTTCAGCGCCGCCGTCTTTTGCAGCAGGAACGTCTCTATCACGCGGCGCACCTCCCCCTCGGTCACCAGGGTCCCCTGGGCGGGGGGGGGCTGCTGCGCGCAGACGCCGAGCGGCAGCGCCAGTAGCATCAGGATAACGAGGAAGAGCCGCATCACATTACCTCTTGAGGCCCGCTGCCTGCTGCAGCATGTCGTCGGAGGCCTGGATCGCCTTGGAGTTCACCTCGTAGGCCCGCTGCCCCACGATCATGTTCACCATCTCCTCCATGACGCTCACGTTGCTCATCTCCAGGAACCCCTGCTCGAGGGTCCCCAAGCCGTCCTGTCCCGCGGTCCCCGTGGTGGCTGCGCCCGAGGAGTCGGTGGGGAGAAAGAGGTTCTTGCCGATGCTGTTCAGGCCTGAGGGATTGGAGAAGGAAGCCAGCTGCAGCGTCCCGACCGTGGTGGCCGCGGTCTGCCCGGCCTGCTGGACCGACACGGTGCCGTCGCTGCCGATGGTCACCCGGGTGGCGTTGGAGGGGATCAGGATTTCCGGCACGATCGGGCTGCCGTCGGAGGTAACCACCCTCCCCTGGGCGTCCTTCTTGAGGGCGCCGGCGCGGGTGTAGGCGGTCGAGCCGTCGGTCTGTTGCACCTGCAGGAAGCCGTCCCCCTGGATCGCGATGTCCAGTTCGTTGCCGGTCTGGTTGATGTTTCCGGCGGAGAAGATCTTGGTCACCGCGGCCGGCTTCACCCCGAGCCCGACCTGGATGCCGGTCGGTATGGTGGTCGCGTTGGTGGCAGGGGCGCCGGTGGTCTTCACCGTCTGGTACATGAGGTCCTGGAAGTCGGCGCGGCTCTTCTTGAAACCGGTCGTGGCCGAGTTGGCCAGGTTGTTGGCTACCACGTCTATGCTCAGCTGCTGTGCCTGCATCCCTGATGCCGCGGTCCACAAAGCCCTTATCATGTCTGTCTCCTTAAACTCGTTCTATGTTCTATGTTCTATGTTCTATGTTCTATGTTCT
>Ga0209317_1000606_pt1 | contig 40633 bp, 28 predicted proteins | sample RifGroB2_FD_183994 | JGI IMG/M metagenome (GOLD analysis project Ga0209317, IMG submission 183994) | Soil microbial communities from Rifle, Colorado, USA - Groundwater B2 (SPAdes) (version 2) | ecosystem: Environmental > Terrestrial > Soil > Unclassified | place: Rifle, Colorado | collected... | reverse complement strand
TCGAAGAATAGTCAACGAACTGGACCAAATGAAAACATTTATTAAACAAAGCATTGAAAATAAACTGTCGGACGTCAATACCATAACCTCAAATATTGCAAACATAAACAAACAAATCGCCTCGCTCAAAACCAAAGGTATCGAATCCAATGATTTATTAGATAAACGAGAGGCATTATTGCACGATCTCAGCAAACTTACTCACATAACGGTAAACACGCAAAATAATGGAATGGTGGATGTCATGACGCCTGGAGGGTCGCTGGTCTCCGGTACAAATGTAAAAAGCCTTACTTTTGATATTGATACATCAGGAACTCTCAGTATCACGGATTCTGAAAAAATGTCAAAATTTACTTTCAAGACCGGAGAAATAAAAGCATTGCAAGATTTTTATAATACGACGATTGCTAATTATGACAAAAAACTCGATACCCTTGCATCGGGCATTATAAAAGACGTTAATCGTATCCATAGTGAAGGGGTAGGGCTGTCCGGCGGATTCACCAGTATAAAATCAATCAACTCTGTATCAAGCTCCACTGCCGCTCTTAATACTGCCGGATTAACGATTACTCCCTCCACCGGTGACATGTATATTACGGTAATAAATACCAGTACAGGTGCAGTAACAAAGAACAAAGTATCTGTAAATGTCGCAACGAATTCCCTCACTGACGTCAAAAATGCCATAAATGCCACTGTGAGCGGTACCGCCGGCAATATTACGGCATCCATCGCAGACAACAAACTTCAAATCGGCGCCGCAACAGGTTATAAATTCAATTTCTCCTATGCCCTGGATCCAAATCCCGGAGCATTGGGAACATCAACGGCTTCGGTATCTGGCGTATATTCAGGGCAGTCAAATGACACATACACATTCACGGCTTTAGGGTCGGGCACGATTGGAACAACATCGGGACTTCAGGTAGAAGTAAAGAATAGCGGCGGAACCGTCGTGGCGACGCTCGATGTAGGAAGCACTTATACCGCGGGAAACACATTAAATGTTGCGAACGGTGTGTCTCTCTCACTCTCCAGCGGCTCGATTACTACAGGAGATACCTTTTCGCTCAATGTTATAAATGATTCAGATACAACAAACCTCCTGGCTGCTCTAGGCATTAATACCTTTTTTAGTGGTTCTGATGCCTCGAACATTGCCGTCAGTACAGACGTAAGCAATGATGTTTCTCTGATTGCAGCCTCAACGGGAGAGGTAGGAAACAATACAAACGCATTACGCCTGGCTGCATTACAAGACGACACCAGCGCCATTAATAATACGACATTCGCTGATTATTTGCATCAGATTGCATCGTCATTAGGAGAAGAAGCAAGTAATGCCTATAAATCTGAGGAGAGCTATGATGTAATAGAAACAAGCCTGGAAAACCGAAGAGATGAAATATCCGGTGTTTCAGTAGATGAAGAATTAGTCAATCTCGTAAGGTACCAACAGGCGTATCAAGCCTCGGCAAAATATATCTCAATTGTTAACGGGCTTATGGATAGGCTATTAAGCACGTTGGGTTAATTTCCTTTACTGCACAATTTATGTTTCTAAATGTATCCCTATCAACTAAATCGTAATACTTTACTAATTATTGGAGATTAAACTATGCCATTCAGAATAACCCAGGAAAGCTTAAACCGCACAACGCTTTCTAATATCAATTTGAACTATAAGAAAATACAAGGAATACAGGAAAAGCTATCCAGTGGAAAACAAATTAACCGCCCTTCTGACGACCCCTCCGGCACCAGAAAAGTCCTTGGATTAAGAGCAGAAGAGCTCCAGGTACAGCAATTTTTAGATAATACCGAAACTGCTAAAGAACAGATAAATTACACATCCAACACGCTCGAAAGCATACAAGAGCTCTTTTTGAAGATCAAAGATCTGGCCATTCAAGCCGGTAATGACACACTTGGACAGTCTGACAGAAACATCATTGCAAATGAATTAGACGAATTGCTGGAGTCTGTTCTGCAAAACGCAAACACAGACAATAATGGCCGGTATATATTTTCAGGCACAAAAACTCTCACATCTGCTTTTACGGCCACACGGGACAACAATGGTAACATTTCATCTGTATCCTACAATGGTAATAATGAAGAAATTAAATACCAGATAGGCCCCAACACATTTATACAGATAAACTTACCCGGAGGCAAATTGTTCCAGGATAATAAGGCCTTCTCCACACTGATATCATTGCGAGACGCATTAAAGGCAAGTACTTTTGATTCCGCTGCCTTTTCAAACCTGAGAAACACCTTTGATGCTGCGGCGAATGCCCTATCTACAGAAGTTACCAAGTTTGGCGCAAAGGCTAACAGATTGGAAATGACCACAACCAGCCTGGAAAATTCACAAACGGCATTAAAGGAACTGATTTCATATACCGAAGACGCTGATGTCGCATCTCTGATTGTAGACTTGCAACACCAGGAAAACGTCCTTCAATCCTCCCTGAAAACAGGCGCCATGGTCATTCAACAGACCCTCCTTGATTTTTTAAGATAAATTCCCTGTATAAAAATTAATCAACCTGTGTAAAGATATTACATCCTCACTAATCTACGGAATATATCCTCCTTAGAATTTTTTACCTATGTGGAATAATTTTCCCCTTTTTTTTTAATAAATCACATCACTGATTAAAACGAATATAAACCACACCATTCTTAAGTTCATTATTTTAAATAGAATAGAATCTCATTCACATTTTACATAATTTCATGCGCATTTCATGGCACAATGTTTGCTAAATTTCACTAATAATTTTATTTCTTTAAACTTTATCCACGATAGGAGCATAACATGTTAAAAATGGAAGAAAGGCCAATGAAAGAAAGCAGTACGGTAGTAAAATTATCAACGAGTAATTTCGGCAACTTGAGCATTGAAAAGGAAAATATAATAACATTTGAACAAGGATTATTGGGATTTGAAGAGCTGAAACAGTTTGCCATTATAGCTGTTGAAGAATGTCTTCCTTTTGAATGGCTGGTTTCTTTGGAAGACCCGATGGTTGCTTTTCCCATCCTTAATCCAACATTCTTTTTCTCTGATTATAAACCCTCTCTATCAAAAGATGATCTTGTCTTGCTTGACATCAAAAAGGAAAAAGACGTTGAAATGTTTTGTATTGTTACCCTGGGGAAAAAGCCAGAAGATGTAACGCTAAATCTAAAAGGACCGATACTCATTAACATGAAAAATAAAATAGGGAAACAGGTCGTGCTCACAGAGGACTATTACAGCTTAAACCAACAGCTCATTCGATATTAATTGATCAACTTTCAGAAAGGTAAAGTACCGTGCTTATACTGACAAGGAAGTTAGGAGAAAGCATCACCATAGGAAGCGAAATAAAGGTTACCCTATTAGAATGCCAGGGCAAACAGGTTAAGTTGGGCATCATAGCGCCAAAAAATATCAAGGTTCATCGGGAAGAAATTTTTGAAAAGATTCAAGAGGAAAACCAGAAGGCTTCCACAGTGTCTAAACATGATCTAATAGAAATTGCCCAAATATGGCGAAAAGGTGTAAAAAAGTCAACATCTGAAGAAATGGTTTCTTCAAAACATCTTTCATAAAGGAATGAAGTCATGATAAACGTAATGAAAAATAATTCTTTTAATACCGTTCCAACCAATAACGATGACAATTGCAATGATTCCGATATTAATGTCACGCTTGCAAATACCTTGATTGAAAAAGGCAGCTGGGACGAAGCCTATCCATATTTAAAGGCTGCAGTTGAAATGAACCCCCGTTATGCACAAGGTTACAATCACCTGGGAATTTATTACATCAGAAACAAAAAATATATGGAGGCAATCAATAAATTTAAAAAAGCATTACACATTGATTTTGCTTTAACTGAAGCCCATTATAATCTTGCTTCTTTGTATATGGAGCGCAAAGAATACACTATGGCGCTCTCTCATTTCAAAGAAGTTGTAATGGCCAAACCTGACGATTATGAAACTTATTATTTCATGGGATTGTGCCACATCCACCTCGGTTTAGAAAAAGAAGCTGAATCCTTCTTCACTGAATCTTTCAGCTTAAAACCAGATTATATACCGCCAGCTGTAAACCTTTGTAAATTGCTTATCAAGAAAGACAATTACACAAAGGCCAAAAATATCCTCTTGCGCGTACTCAAAACCGATTCATCCCTTCCCGAAGTGCATTTTTTACTTGGAATCATCTATAAAATGCAAAAAATGTATCCCAGGGCCATGAAACACCTCCGAGAGACGTTACTCATGGACAAAAATAATACCGAGGCGTATAACTTGCTGGGTGAATGTTGCATTGAATTGGGAATGGATAAGCAGGCAGAGGCATTATTTACAATGGCTGCAAAACTTGACATATCCTATATCAGTGCAGTCAACAATTTAGGAAAACTTTATTACGACCAAAAAAAATACCAGGACGCTATCTGTTTCATAGAAAAATCTATCGAAACCCATGTCCGATTTCATAGTATTAACTCCATATTGTCAGAAACAACGGACACAGATGCAATAATTCCGCTCTATAATCTCTTAGGACAGTGCTATAAAATGGCTGAAAATCCAGCTAAGGCACAGACTATTTGGAACAAGTCTTTAGCCATAGACCCACAACAACAGGATATCATAGCTGCACTAGAAAGTCTACCGCAACCTTCTCGTTTACACAAACGAGTCAGTCTTGTTATTGATTAGTCTTTCTTGTTTCAAAACTCCTCCTAGAGAGTCAAGAATAGAATTGAAGGAAATTCCCTATCATAATAGAGCCTCACATTTAGTAACAGGAGAAATAGTTCGATGCGTTACGGTGTTTTAGTTACTGGCGGAGCAGGGTATTTGGGTTCAATACTTGTTCCTGAGTTATTGAAATTAGGACATAGAGTCACGGTATTAGATAATTTTATGTTTCAGCAGAATTCTTTGCTTGAGTGTTGTGCGTATGAAAATTTTGATGTTGTAAGAGGAGATGCAAGAGATGAGGATATTTTAAAGACACTCCTGCAAAAAGTCGATTATATTATACCTTTAGCGGCATTAGTAGGTGCCCCACTCTGTAGTAGAGATAAGATAGGAACGATAACTACCATTAGAGACGCGGTAGCCTCCATAGTAAAACTCTCCTCAAAAGAACAGAGAATCATCATACCTACAACAAACAGCGGTTATGGCGTTGGACAAAAAGGGGTGTATTGCACTGAAGAAACTCCTTTAAAGCCGATTTCTTTGTATGGAAAGGCTAAAGTAGAGGCGGAAAAGATTGTACTCGATAAAGGAAATTCCATAAGTTTTAGATTGGCCACTGTTTTTGGCATGTCTCCAAGGATGAGAATTGACTTATTGGTAAATGATTTTACATACAGGGCCGTTAAAGACAGATTTGTAGTGATTTTTGAAGGCCATTTTAAACGAAACTACGTCCATATTCGTGATGTTGCAAGGGCATTTATTCATGCCGTAGATAATTTTGATACCATGAAAAATGAACCATACAATGTAGGTTTATCAGATGCCAATCTATCTAAATTAGAACTTTGTGTAAAGATAAAAGAACAAGTCCCTGATTTTGTGTATCTAGAGTCGCCAGTGGGTGAAGACCCTGATAAGAGAGACTACATAGTATCAAATGAAAAAATAGAAAAGACAGGATTTAAGCCAATCTATTCGCTTGAAATGGGAATAAAAGAACTCATCAAAGGATACAGAATAATTACAAACAGTAGATATAGCAATGTTTAAAGAAAGAATGATTTACATTACGGAACATAACAGACTAACACTATTGAATAAATTATCGAAAATTACAGCCGCCATTCTAGCTGGAGGGCTTGGGACACGCCTCCGTTCGGTGGTATCCGGACGACCAAAGGTTCTGGCAGAAGTAAATAACCGTCCTTTTATTGCTTACCTTTTGGATCAGTTAAGCCAGGCAGGAGTAAAAAAAGTTGTATTATGTACAGGTTATTTAGGAGAACAGGTAAAAGCAACTTTCGGCGAGTATTACAAAGGCCTTACACTTTTCTATTCTCAGGAGCGGACAACTCTTGGAACCGGAGGTGCGCTTAGGCAGGCATTCCCACTATTAAAATCGGAACCCGTGTTGGTTTTAAATGGTGATTCATTTTACCAAGTCGACTTTATTAATTTTCTGAATCAACACATCGCAAGGAAGGCAACTGCTTCTTTGCTTCTGGCAGAGGTGCCAGATGTTAGTCGTTACGGTTCTGTTCAGTTGTCGATGAATGGAGAAATTACATCTTTTGAAGAAAAAAGCAAGAAAACAGGGCCGGGATTAATAAATGCGGGCGTGTATCTTTTAAATGATGCCTTTCTGGAATCGATACCGGCAAATACTAACATTTCATTGGAACGTGAGACGTTTCCCTTGTGGATTAACAAGGGACTTTACGGTTTTCAGAGTAAGGGAAATTTTCTTGATATTGGAATACCTCAAGATTATGCAGCGGCGGGACATTTTTTAAAGAGCAATATTAGGGTATCCACTAACTAAGGGGGAAAAATGATTATAAGCAGAACACCTTTTCGTATTTCTTTTTTTGGCGGAGGAACTGATTATCCAGCATGGTACCAAAAACATGGTGGGGCGATATTGGCAACTGCTATAGATAAATACTGTTATATTACCTGTCGTTATCTTCCTCCATTTTTCGAGCATAAATTTCGTATTATTTGGTCAAGAATTGAGAATTGTAGTGATATTAACGACATTAATCATCCTGCTGCGCGTCATATTTTAAATTTTTTGAAAACCGATCGCGGTGTTGAGATACATCACGTTGGCGATCTGCCTGCCAGAAGCGGAGTGGGTTCAAGTTCTTCCTTTACCGTTGGATTACTTCACGCCCTATACGCCCTTAAAGGTTATATGCCTACCAAACAGCAGTTGGCAGAAGAAAGTATTTTTATTGAGCAAAATATTATTAAAGAAACCGTAGGGTCACAGGATCAGGTACTTGCTGCGCATGGTGGATTCAACCATATTATATTTCTAAAAAATGGGGAAATCTCGATTCGGCCTGTAATCCTGACAGCAGAGAGACTTACTGAACTTAATTCTCACCTGATGCTGTTTTATACTGGTATAAAGCGTACCGCTGCTGATGTTGCAAGCACGTATGTCAATGATATTGAAGCGCGCAAACGCCAACTTCGCATTATGAAAGACCTTGTAGAAGAAAGTATTTCGATCCTTAATGGCAACAATGATATTACCGCTTTTGGAGAATTGATGCACGAATCATGGTTGGCCAAACGCAGTTTGAGTTCTAATGTCTCTAATCCCCATGTTGATGAAATTTATGAAAAAGCGATTGCTGCGGGTGCATTTGGCGGCAAATTAACGGGAGCGGGAGGAGGGGGATTTATGTTGCTTTTTGTTCCCCCGGATAAGCACGAAGACGTTAAAAGATTACTGAGTAATTTAATTTATGTGCCTTTCAAGTTTGATTTTTCTGGAAGCCAGATTATCTATCATAACTTCGAAGAAGATTATTCATATCTTGAAAAAGAACGAAACAATCAAACTATAATCCCATCTCAAGAACTCGAAATGTATACCGAACATGCATTGAGTAAAATTTAATTTTTATAAGTGAGTTTTATTGTGCTTAAGAGTCTTAGTAAAGAAATATTGTATCAAACAGATATTCAAATGCTTGAAAATAAAGCCAGAAGTATCAGAGCAACCTGTATTAAAATGGCTCATGACGGTAAAGAGGGACATTTAAATGGGGCTTTAAGTTGCGTTGATTTACTGGTCGGGCTATATTACGGCTGGCTTAACGTTACACCTAAAGATCCAAAAAGAAAAGACAGAGATCGTTTCATATTCAGTAAAGGACATGCGTGTTCATCTCTTTACGCTGTAATGGCTGATTGCGGCTTTTTTCCCAAACAGTGGATCTCCAGATATGCCCAAAATGATTCCCCTTTGCCAAGTCATCCATGTATTCACGCCCTCCCGGTTCTTGAGTGCTCCTCAGGCAGCCTGGGACATGGGCTTGGTATGGCTACCGGCATAAGTTATGGTCTGCGCATGGATGGAATAAAAGCACGGGTAGCGGTTCTTATCAGCGATGGAGAATGCAATGAGGGAAGTACATGGGAAGCAGCTACTTTTGCTGTAGCAAATCGACTCGATAATCTGTTGCTCATTGTAGACTATAATAGGGTCCAGTCTGTAGGTCGATCAGATAATCTGATGGGCTTCACATCATTGGAAGAAAAATACAAGGCGTTTGGTTGGGCTGCCCGAACTATAAACGGAAACAATATCTCAGAAATTATTGAAACGTTAAAGGAATTCCCTTTTGAAAAGGGGCGTCCGTCAGCAATTATTGCAAAAACTGTAGCGGGTGCCGGTGTCAGTTTTATGGAAAATCAGGTACTTTGGCATTACAGGGTACCTTCCGACGAAGACCTTAAAAAAGCTTTGCAAGAGTTAAGTGAATTCCCCGTTTACACGGAGTCAAATGCATGAGGAAAGCATTCGCAGATACACTTACTCAGATTGCAGAGCAAAATCCTCGTGTTGTCCTTGTTACCGGCGACCTCGGATTTCAAGTTTTTGATGAATTTCATACACGATTTGGCCCTCGCTACATAAATGCAGGCGTAGCTGAGGCGCAAATGATTTACACAGCCGCAGGGCTCGCTACGGTTGGCTGGCGTCCCGTAGCTTACTCTATCGCCTCGTTTGCAACAGCCCGGCCTTTCGAGCAGATTCGCTATTGTGTAAGTTACCCGACTTTGCCGGTTGTTATCATAGGCGCAGGCAGGGGTTATCTCTATTCAACCAGCGGTGTTTCACACCACGCCGCAGATGACCTCGCACTCATGTCAGTACTTCCCGGCATGACGGTAGTAGCTCCCGGCGACCCAAACGAGGTAGCACAACTTTTCCCTCAACTATTTAATTTACCAGGGCCTTCATATTTTACCGTAGGCCGCTTTGGTGAGCCGTCGTATGAAGCCTCAGAACCAGCAATTCTTGGGCGTGCCAGGCTTCTTCGTAAGGGAGAGCAAATAGCCGTTATAGGTACCGGAGAAATAGCCAACGAAGTACTTAAGGCAGTGAAACTTTTAGAATCAGAAAAGATTTTTCCTGCAGCATATCAGATGCACACAGTAAAGCCTTTGGATACGAACACGTTAAATTCCCTGGCAAAAGAAGTCCACACCATGGTCGTGGTAGAGGAGCATGTCCCCAATGGTGGATTATGGGCTGCCATGAGTACATGGCATGCAAGCACTGAGACGACACCGAAATTGATTCGGCTCGGTCCTCCTGACAGTTTTGCGCTTGGTAATTTGCGACAAGACGAACTTAGGCGGCGTCTGAATTTTGATGCCAATGCAATAGCAAACACCTGCCGCTTGTTGTGGAAGAAAAAATGAAAAGTCTTTTTACCTCTGTACAGAAATTTTTAGGGAGGAATGATGTATCGTAAGATTTTAGTAACAGGAGGCTCTGCTGTGGCAGGCAGTGCCTTAAAATCAATAACCGGTGAGTATCCTGGAAGCGAGTTCTTTTTCATAAGTTCAAAAGACTGCGACCTGACCAACAGGGACAAAACCGTTGCATACGTAAGCGGGTTACAGCCGGATGCCATCATTCACCTTGCGGCAATTAGCGGAGGTATCGGTCTGAGTATGAAATACCCAGCTACTCTGTTGCGGGATAACGTACTGATGAATTTTAACATTCTTGAGGTAGCCCGGCTATGCAACGTGAAAAAGATTGTTATGACCCTTACGACCGGCATGTATCCTTCAGATGCGCCGCTTCCCCTTAAGGAAGACTACATTCACAACGGCTATCCCCACGAATCGAACTACGGTTCTTCGTTCGCCAAGAGACTGGTCGATCCTGCCATCAAGGCGTACCGGGCCGAATACGGTTTAAATGCCATAGGTTTGGTGCCAAACGGAATATTTGGCGAAAACGATAACTTCAATTATGACGATGCCCCCATGGTTCCAACGCTTATCAGACGTTTTTATGAAAACAGGGATGGTAATTCAAAAATAGTCATCTGGGGCGATGGCACTCCCCTTCGGGAATATACTTATGCAAAGGATGTTGCCAGGGCTTTCATGTGGTGCCTGTTCCATTACAATGACGCGCAAGTACTGAATATTGGCACTACAGAGGAGCTTTCCGTAAAGGAAATTGCATATCTTATCGCCGGCTTCTTGAATATAGACGCCGGTCGTCTTGATTTTGACACAACAAAACCAAAGGGGATATTCAAAAAAAGCGTAGATAATTCGCGCTTTATCAGTATCTCAGAATTCCAATATACACCATTTAAGATCGGTTTGGAAAACACCATCAGGTGGTTTTGTGATACCTATCGGAAATCCCCCGGAAGCATTAGAATGGCAGGTAAAAGCAGAAGCAACTGAGCTGCAACTATTATTTGGGAATAATAAATGAAATACAGAAAACTTGGCAATACTGGAATAGAAGTATCGGAAATCGGGTTTGGTACATGGGGACTCGGTGGCAATTCGTACGGTCCGGTAGACGACAATGTCTCCAAAGCCGCCCTGCGCTTTGCCTTTGATGCCGGCGTTACTTTCTATGACACCTCCGACTTGTATGGCAACGGCCACAGCGAGGAAGTTCTGGGTGACGCACTGCGCGACATTAGAGACAAAATTATTATAGCTACAAAGGTTGGCACCTTGCCCCATACAGGGTTTTACATGCCTCTAGATTTTTCTCCTGCGCATATTAGACATGGGTTAGAGGCCAGCTTAACTCGACTGCAGACAGACTATATCGATCTCTATCAATTGCACAGCCCAACAGTAGAAATATTGAGGCAGAACGAACAAATATTTACTACTTTACAGACACTTAAAGAGGCGGGAAAGATACGCGCATACGGGATTTCAGTAAGATCGCCTGATGATGGCCTTATGGCAATTCAAGAATTCGGTGTCAATGTTGTCCAGGTCAATTTCAACATGATTGACCAACGAGCGATTGATAACGGCCTGTTTGAAATTGCGAAAAAGTTTAATACCGGTATAATTATTCGAACCCCCCTCGTTTTCGGTTATTTGTCTGGCTCGCTCACGGGAAATGAGCAATTTAGAGGTGTTGATCATCGCGCTAATTGGCCAAAAGAACAATTAAATCGCTGGGCAAACGCACCGCAATTATTTACCTCACTGAATGAAGGAAAAAACCGAACATCTGCACAATTGGCACTTCGGTTTTGCCTCTCGGATAATGCCGCTTCCACAGTAATACCCGGTATGATGAACGTCAAGGAAGTTGAAGAAAATGTGAAAACAGTTGATTTGCCGCTACTCAATTTTACGGAGATTTCACAAATTAAACAAATTTATCAGAATAATTGTTTCTATGATAAATCTGCTAAAGGAGCGCACTAAGATGTTAAGCGATGTAGATTCAAACCAGGATTTTAAATCCGGTATTGGAGGCATAAAGAGGCGTATATATCTTAATGAATATAACATATTAATGAATAATACTGCCTATTTACCTCTGGTTTGTGGCCTGTTGCGCGCTTATGCAGAGACATTTGCGGAAATAAGCACGAATTACGAGTTTGCGCCTTTCCTATTTCACATAGACAGTCCCGAAGCAATACTATCTAACTATAACGATCCATCTGTTGCGGCTTTTTCGACATCGATGTGGAACGAGCAATTAAATCTAAAGATTGCTTCAGAGGTTAAACGTCGTTGGCCCAATTGTTTGATTGTGTTTGGAGGTCCACAGGTCCCACATAAGTCTGATGTATACTTTAAAAAGTTTCCGTTTATAGACGTTACTGTTCGCGGCGATGGCGAAGAGGCATTTGCAGATATTCTGATTCGTTTTTTAAGAGAATTCGATTTTAGTGGCATAGCAGGAATCTCCTGGCGCAACCAAAATAATGGGGGATTCCAATATAATTCCGAAAATCGGTCGTTTAATAAAGATTTAGATATTTATCCGTCCCCATATCTTCGAGGATTATACGAGGATTTAATGCTCAGGCATAACGATATGGACTTCCAGTCTATTATTGAGACAAATAGAGGATGTCCTTTCCAGTGTACTTATTGCTATTGGGGGAAAGGCGGTCTTAATCGTAAATATCGACATCATAGCTTAGAACGAGTTAGTAAAGAACTGGAATGGTGTGCACAAAATAAAATCCGATACGTATTTAGCGCGGACTCTAATTTTGGTATGCACAACCGTGATATGGAGATAGCGAAGAACCTTGTAGAATTAAAGAAAAAACACGGCTATCCGGAGAAGTTCCGCGTCAATTATGGCAAGAATACCGATGATAAAATCTATGCTATCGGAGTTCTTTTGCATGAATGCGAATTAGAAAAAGGCATTACGTTGAGCCGTCAGACTACTAATTCACAAGTATTAAAGAATATAAAGCGTGAAAACATAAAATTAGAAACGTATTCTATTCTACAGAAAAAGTTTAACGATAAAGGTGTTCCTGTTTATACTGAACTTATACTTGGTTTACCGGGAGAGACTTATAATACATGGATTGCCGGTATTGAGGAAATGCTTAGATCCGGCCTGAGTAATCAGTTATTTATGTATTATCTCGAGGTGTATCCTAATACAGATTTAGCCGATCCTGAATATCAAAGAACTTTCGGAATAAAAACACAACGTATTGTGTTAAATGAGATTCACTGCTGTATTCGAAAAGCTAACTGGGTAAAAGAATATCAAGACCTGGTTATTCAGCATAATACGATGAGTGTCGATGACTGGAGACGAATGCTCGTTTTTTCATGGGTGACGATGTTATTGCACAGTCTCAAAATCGGCTTCTTTTTAATGGCATATATAGTAGACCGTTTCAATATTGGCTATACCGAATTCATAAAACACATTAGCGAATTAATGATGCCATCATCACAGGGTTCGGTATTTCGCGAAGAGCTTTCACATTTTCATGAGAAAATTGATAATTTTTTTGCCGGAGAGGGACGAGGCAACATTATGGCAAACTACGGTGATATTTACTGGGAAGTAGAAGAAGCAAGTTTTCTCAGGATTTCAGAAAGACTTGACCAATTTTACCAGGAATTCAAGGAAATTATTGGAGATTATCTCGACACAAAGGGTATTCCATACGATGGTAATGAATTAGAAGAAGCCATACGATATCAGCGGATGCGGATTCCTTCTCATTGTTTACCATCAATCAATCAATGGAAGTTTAATTTTAATTTTCCCGAGTACTTCGCAACACGGTTTCATAGCATGCCTGTTCCGTTAAAACGTGAGCCACAATTGCTATTTATTGAGCCGAAGGATTTTGAAGAAGACAAAAAACGATATGCACGTGAAGTTATCATTTGGGGCCGGAAAAGTGGCCTAATGTTAACTAAAGCCAGATGGGCACCGGTACCATAACACAATTTTATGGTTTTTATATATGTTAACTGACTTGATATCTACTGTTACCAGAAAGAAATTTCTATGAAAGAACACATTACCACACTTTTAGTAAATCCCCCTACCCCCAGTATGATAAAAAACAAGGAGTATATACTTCCGCCCGCATTGTTGTATCTTAGTGGATATTTAAAAGCTTCGGGAAAAGATGTAGAAATACTGGATTTTAATATCTATAAACCATGGGAGGAGGATGCTGAAAATCCAGAGAAAGCATGTTTTCAGACTCTAATTAATAAAATAACGGAAATAAAACCGTCCCTTATAGGATTCGGATGCCTATTCTCCGGTCAATTTTTATCTGTATTGGAATTTGCAAAAATTGCCAAAGCACATTTTCCAAGTATTCCTATTGTACTTGGAGGAATGCATGCAACTCTATTTGCCAGAGAAATATTGACCCATGTTCATTTCATCGATTACGTCATCCTCGGTGAAGGAGAATCCCAGTTATTAGCATTAGTAAGATATTTAAATAAAGAGATTCAGGATATTCGTGATATTCCCGATGGCCTTGCATATCGTACTGGTCAAGAAATCACCATAAAACCAAAACAAACATATTTTCAAAATCTGGATACGATACCATTTCCAGCCTACGAGCTGGTTAATTTTGATGATTATAAGCATGAAACCTCTCACTGGCATAATCCTAAAGGCCTGCAAATTGGAACTCCAGTACCAATAATTTCCAGTAGAAGTTGCCCCTGCCAGTGTAACTTTTGCTCTATGTATTTGGTTGGGGGTTCCAGATTTCGTCATAGAACCGCAGAAAACGTCGTAGATGAAATGGAATTACTGTATGAAAAATATAATGTGAGGCATTTCAGTTTTATGGACGACAATTTAACCTTTAGTAAAAAGCGGACAATTGAAATATGTGAGCAAATTCTCAAAAGAAATCTGAATGTTCAATTTGAAACCTTAAACGGACTTTATGTCCGAAGTCTTGACAAGGATGTAATTGATGCCCTGGTATCAGCAGGATGGGTACGAGGTGCATTAGCGATTGAAAGTGGTTCTGATTATATACGAAACATCATAATTAAGAAAAACATATCGAAGGAAAAGGTTTATGAAATAGTTGGGTTGATAAAAAGATATCCTCAAGTCTATGTAAAAGCATATTTCATTATTGGTATGCCAGAGGATACCCAGGAAACACTCATGGAAACCTATAACATGATTAATGATTTGAACATTGATGAACCAACAGTAACGAATGTCGTTCCTTTCCCTGGGACAAAACTATTTGACCAGTGCGTAAGAGATCGCCTTTTCATTGATGACGTTGATTTATCTACACTATGGAAAGACAATAGTTTTTATTTAACGAATAATCAGCGGTTTTTTTTAAAACCGTACGAAATTGAATTGGAAGAGATGAAATCTTATAGAACGAATTTGGATCAGCTATTGGCTGATAAACAAAATTTGAGAAAGTCTAAGGTAAAAAGTTATGCCTACACTGACAACAAATGACTATGCTAAGTTGTTTGGAACAACTGAGGATGAAGTTACGATAAAATGTGGTCAGATTATCAAAGCGCTTGATTTCAGGTATCAAAAACTCACCAGTGAAGATCGTGATCAGTTCATTCTTAAAACCCTTAAGAAAATTGATTATTCTGAGCTATCAGTGGCCGGTCCTCATAGAAAATCCGATTGGGAAGACGGGTGGAAGGAAAATTTGGATGATTTTATTAAATCGGATTTCGATCTCAAAAGCCTGGTTCCAAAATATCACAATAAAGATATCCCGGTGCGTGTGAATCGGGATTTTATTTTGCCTGTATCTCCTGACTTTGTTGCTTCTGTAACGCACGTTTTTAGAAGTTGGTTATTTCAGAGCTATTTCCAAGACGTTGGTTCTATTTGTGAATTTGGTTGTGGTACGGCTCATAATCTTGCATATTTAGCAACCCTTTATCCTCAGAAAAGGCTGTACGGCTTTGACTGGGCATCTTCATCTCAGCAGATTATTCAATTATTGGAAAAGCATTTCGGATATAAAATCAAAGGATATAATTTTGATTTTTTTAATCCGGATAAGAATATTCATATCGAGAACAATAGTGCCGTCTTTACTTTTGGGGCATTAGAACAAATCGGTTCAGAATACAATAAGTTTCTCGAATTCATTTTGGAAAGATCTCCAGCCATTTGTATAAACGTCGAAGGGCTAAATGAATTATACGACTCAACTCATTTGTTGGATTATCTTGCCCTAAAATTCCATACAAAACGAAATTATCTTAACGCATATCTCACCCAGTTGAGAAGCCTGGAATCTCAAGGGAAAATGGAAATTATCAAAGTTCATCATCAGCAATTCGGTTTCTACGATGATCCACATTCATATGTTGTATGGAAACCAAAGAAAATCCTTTTTTAGTTATAAAGGTATTATAATCAATAGTGGTTAGAATATGAGTAAAATCAAATAAAGCTGTATTCAGCGCCAACGTCACGGAATCTAGGAATTACTGATAAGTGTAATGTAAAATTCATTATACAAATAGCATGAAGTTTAAAAAAGAACTTTCAAAATGCAAAAAACAAAAGACAGCGATTTTACAATAACTAGTAAATCATCAGTTACGTCCAAATTGGTTATCAACAAAGAGACTAGTGTCGGTATTATTAAACAACTTAATCATGCGTTACCTTTAGTTTCTGTCATAACTATATGCAGAAATAGCGAACAGACTATAAGGCGCTGCATAGAAAGCGTGCTATCTCAGTATTATACAAATATTGAATATATTATTCAGGATGGCGCCTCTACAGACCGAACTCTGGATATAATCAAGGAGTACAAGGATGACCGCATCAAACTAGTCTCTGAGCCAGATTCCGCAGGGCCTTCCGAGGCCTATTTCAAAGGCCTTTACAGATGTACGGGAGACATTGTAGGGTTATGTTGGGCTGATGAAGAATATTTCCCGCACACCGTTTTGTGGGGCGTAATCAATCTGGAGAAGAATCCTGAAGTAGCTGCAATTTATGGCGATGTATATGCTACAGACATCGATGGAAATATCCCGAAAGGGACACCAAATCCAGCGCCTCAGTGGGATTTGACTAAATTTCTCTGCTGGGAAATAATGCCTAATTATTGTTCGAGTTTCTTCAGGACTTCAAAGCTGAAAGATGCCGGGTTCTTTGAGCATGTTCATAGTTATTATAATTCTAAAACCGACCCGAAGGGTTGCATCATGTATGATTACTATGCCATGGTTGGAATTAAATATCCTATTTTGTATATACCGGATTTTGTGGCAAAGTTTTCTATTCATAAAAACCAGCAGTCGTCAACACCAAAGGTGTTGTTTAGCATGATACCTGAACTTGTGAGATCCTTTGATCACGTAAGTAATGCTCCGGAAACGCCTGATTCAATCAAGGCTCTTCGTCGTCGTGCTTATGCAGGCTTTCATTTATCACCAATACACTCCTTATTATCCAACGCGAATGCCTTTGAAGACGCCAAAACCATGCTTAAACGCGCCCTCAGCTATGAACCTGATATCAATTTTTTGAGTAAAGTTGTTATAGATGCTTGTAATTATCTAAACTATAAATGCCTATCAAATGAATTACTTGAATTTACGGATATAATAATCAAATCAGCCTTAACTTTTCCCAATTTACACTATGCAAGGACTGTCGCTCTGTCTGACCTGGGATATTATAAAGAAGCTATTGAATCAATCCGAAAGGAACAGGTACTACAGCCAATGCATGCAGGACTTCCAGGACTACTGTTTAAATTACAGTTGCATATATTGTTAGAAAACCAATTTATACGCGATGTTCTTGATAAGGGAATTTTGGCAAAATATCAATTGCGCGAAGTTGCAAATATCTTAAACAATTTATTAACGACAACGGAAATAGAAGGTAAATATCATTTTCTGCAAGGTATGTCCAGCGCTGCATTAGCTTCATTGGAAGATATCGTAAACGCATGCCTTTCAGTAGCATCTGAGGAAAGATCGCAAAAATTGATTAACAGATTGAAAACACTTGCAGCTACTATTGTGGCTGTCAGAACAACGAGGGCATTGAATGATAGGCGGTAAAAAGATTATTGCGACGGTTGGTCCTGCGTCATTTGAAGAAAGATTAATTTGCAAAATGGAACAAGCGGGTGTTGATATTTTTCGTATCAATCTCTCCCACACTCCATGGGAGAAAATCGAAGAGAGCATTTCTTTACTGAAAAGCTGGACAGATAACAGTTTAGTTTGTTTGGACACGGAGGGGGCACAACTTCGTACTGGAACCATTTCCTGTGATGAAATCTTAATTGAAGAAGGTGAAAATGTTGAACTTCTTCCCAAAAATATGTCCATTACAAATTGTAAACAGATTCTTCTTTCTATTGACCAGCCTAATAAAATATTGCGTATCGGTGATATCTTAAAAATTGATTTCCACTCAGCGTTATTGCAGATTATCGATGAAGTTGGTGATACCTTGGTTTGCAGGGTTCTGTCTAAGGGGAAAATTGGTTCAAACAAGGGTGTCAGCGTTGATCGCGAAATACATCTCCCTGCATTTACAGAAAAGGACTTTTATGCATTTAATCTGGCTAAACGGATGGGAATAAAGACAATTGCTTTTTCTTTTGCGGCTAATGGTGACGACATTGAAATATTGCGCCAATTATTTGACTATCCGGTCGACATTATATCCAAAATAGAAAGCAGACTAGGCATGAAAAATATAGAAATAATTTGCAATAAAAGCGATGCAGTCCTTATTGACAGAGGCGACCTTTCACGTGATGTTCCACTCGAAAAAATAATATTTGCGCAAAATTATATTATTGAACATGCTCGACAACAAAATACACCTGTATATGTGGCAACAAACTTAATGGAAAATATGATAATTAACTCTAAGCCAACTCGTGCAGAAATTCACGATATTGTTGCAACGTTGAATTGTGGCGCTGATGGACTAGTCCTTGCAGCAGAAACAGCAATAGGCAGATATCCTGTGGAATGTGTGCGGCTCATGGGTAGAATTATTGAGGAGACGCATGCTTACAAAACAGGTAAAATGAAAAACATCGAAGATTTTGTAAACCTACCGAGAGGGAGAATAAATGAACCACATGGAGGGGTTCTCGTTCGACAGATAATTGATAGTTATGATTATGATGAGTTTGAATCCCTCCCATCTTTAAGCGTTGATTACGAGTTGATTTCTGACCTAGAGCGAATAGCAGAAGGCGCCTATTCTCCTTTGAGAGGTTTTATGGACATTGTGGAATTGAGGTCAACGCTTTTTGAATACATGTTACCAAATGGAACCGTTTGGACATTACCTATTTTGTTTCAAATCCCAAAAGACAAACTTGTTAATCTTCCTACGAGTGGACCGGTTACCATTCGAGATATGGAAGGAAGTCTCCGAGGTCTTATAGAAGTTAGATCCATACAGAAATTAGATGATATGACAAAAATTGCCATACAATGGTTTGGTACTGCGAATCAGCAACACCCCGGGGTTTTCCGTTTTCTCACAAGCGGTGAATATATAATTGCAGGGGACGTATTTATGTTTAGTAAAAAGATTACCAAACACAGATCGCAGGCACATTACATGCTTACCCCTCATCAAACCCGTGATATTTTCAATGAACGAAACTGGCATTGCGTAGTTGGTTTTCATACACGGAATGTCACCCACCGTGGACATCAATATATTCAGAAGAGCGCGTTAGAACAGGTTGAGGCGGATGCGATATTCATTTCTCCCGTTATTGGGAAAAAGAAAAAGGCAGACTTTTCCGCCAGGGCAATCATTGCCTGTTATGACCAATTAATTCGTAGTGGTTGTTACAAACCTTATGGCGCTATTTTGGCGCCTTTTGATACCTATTCTCGCTATAGCGGACCACGTGAAGCTGTTTTTACGGCAATTTGTCGTAAAAATTTTGGCTGCAGCCATTTTATTGTTGGTCGGGACCATACAGGTGTAGGAAATTTCTACGACCATGATGCGTCCCAGCGTTTATTTGATACATTGAACATTGGCATAAAAATATTACCATTTAATAATGCCTACTATTGTGATACCTGCAACGCAATTACTGTTAACTGTACTCATGATAGCACTGTTCATGCTGAGTTAAGTGGTACGCATTTAAGGGAGTGTCTTATAAATCAGAAACAAATACCTAATTATTTGGTAGAGGACGTTGTCAAAGCAGAACTTTGCTCAATGTACAGTCAAGCTCCAGAAACTGTATTTGAAATTTAAAGATAAATAATTCTGGAAATTTTTGGCTTACTCATGAAATTAAATACCTATAATATTCCGATCGATTATTGTTTGATTTTCTTGCACCACCCTCGCACTGCGGGTTCGACAATTTACAAAATTCTGCAAGAAGAAAACAATAATGAATTAATACATCAATACCGATGGCTTGGGCTTGGTGGCAGAGAATTTTCTGCTGATCCATCAGCATTTGCAGGGTGGGTGCCTAATATACCTACCGGTGACTTAAATAAAGTGGGATGGATTACACCTGGACACCTACCATTTGGTTTGCATGAACATATAAAACGCCCTTATGTATATATGACATTATTTAGAGAGCCTGTAGATAAGATAATATCTGAATATTATAACAATATAAAATTGAAGAGTGGGAGTGGTTGGTACCCTTGGGCAAGTAAAATGTCGCTAAAGGATTATGTCATTAATGGGTGTGATGGGTATAATTGGCATATTGAAAATGGACAAGTTAAATTGACTGCTGCAAAACTAGAAGTTCCTTATGGTACGGCTGGAAAGGAACTGCTGGAAGAAGCCAAGAAGATAATTAAAGAACATATTTTCATTATTGGGATACAAGACCTGTTTGATGAAAGTATTGTTTTTATGAGTAAGGTATTTGGATGGAAATCTCCTTTCTACACCCGCCAGCATATCGGAGGAAATCATCCCCCAAAGGACAAGTTGCCTCAAGAGACCATTGCTACGATACTTCGCTATAATCAACTGGATGCGGAACTGTATGACTATGCGGTTGATTTATTTAATCAAGCAGCAGAAGGTCTTGGAACAGATTTTCGGGATGAGGTAAAAACCTACAAAGCAACAAACAAAAAAATTGAAGAAAAATTAAACTTAGGAATAAACTTATTCAGGAACGCCTCCCACGACGCACAAAATATTTTTAATGAAATATTAACAATTTATCCTACTTGCAGTGAGGCGCACTATTTTCTTGGCGCGATAGCCCTGAAAGAAAATGAATTGGAATGCGCAAATTCGCACTTCGGAAAAGTATCACACCTCGACAATCAGAATGCAGATATCGTTTGGACATTTCCAGACACACTTCAAAGGTTATCAAAATTACCATCTTCATCTTTGAAAGCTAAAAATCAAAAAACAATACATGCATTGTATCCATCACTTGAAAATGCTTTTCTCCAAAGAAAACGTCCTTTAGTGTCAGTGTTGACCTTGAGTAAAAACAACGGCAAAATTATAAGTCGTTGTATTGAAAGCATTGTTAAGCAGGACTATCCTAGTATAGAACTTGTTATTCAGGATAGACAATCTACCGATGAAACATTAACTATAGTTGAAAAATATGCTTCTTCTTACCCATTTATAAAATTATATTCTGAAAGCGACAAGGATGCTGGCGAAGCTTTCTTACAAGGCCTTCGACACTGTACAGGAGATATAATTACACTTTGCCGGTCGGATGAAGAATTAATGCCAGGAACAGTTTCGTGGGGTGTGGAAAAATTGGCTCTTCATCCAGAACTGGCAGCAATATATGGGGATGTTCTTTATGACGGTATCGAAGAAAATGACATGGCAACCAATCCTTACGAAAACATACTTACATGGAATTTAGAAAGCTTTTTATGCGGGGAACTTCGTCCGAATTACTGTGGTAGTTTTTTCAGAACATCGGCTTTGAGAATGGCAGGTATCTTTGAGGACTATGCGCATGGGGAGGACTGTAAAATGTACATCTACTATGGTAAGGTGGGAATTAAGTTTAAGATTAGATACTTCCCTGAGAAAGTGGCGAAATCTTCAGGTGCTTCTCAGCAACTATCAGGTACTCAAAAAGTTTTAGATAGCAGGATAAATAAATTTATGAGGTCATTTGATCACGTAAGTGTTGCTTCGGAAGCGTTTGATATAAATAATGTCACTTGCTTTCTGTTATCTCCTTATTTTCTTCCAGAAATGGCTAATTTAATAAAGGCTCTTCGCTGTCGTGCTTATGCGGGCTTTCATTTAATGATGATAAGCTCCTTATTATCCAATGCAAATGCATTTGAAGATGCCAAAACCATGCTTAAACGTGCCCTCAGCTATGAACCCGATATCAATTTTTTGAGTAAAGTTGTCATAGATGCTTGTAATTATTTAAACGATAAATGCCTATCAAATGAATTACTTGAATTTACGGATATAATAATCAAATCAGCCTTAACTTTTCCCAATTTACACTATGTGAGGGCTGTTGCTCTGTCTGACCTGAGACGTTATAAAGAAGCTATTGAATCAATCCGAAATGAACAGGTACTACAGCCGATGCAGGCAGGACTTCCTGGACTACTGTTTAAATTACAGTTGCATATATTGTTAGAAAACCAATATATACGTGATGTTCTTAATAAAGGAATTTTGGCAAAATATCAATTGCGCGAAATCGCAAATATACTAAACAATTTATTAACGACAACGACAACGGAAACGGAAGGTGTTTATCATTTTCTGCAAGGTATGTCAAGCACTGCATTAGCTTCGTTGGAAGATATTGTAAACACCTGTTTTTTAATAGCATCTAAGGAAGGAACCCAAGAATTGATAAACAGATTGAAAACACTTGCAGCTACTATAGTGGCTGTTAAAGACATGGAGGATAAAACATTGGAGAACAAATATGGAAGTTAATCAATCCAAACTTACGGGGGTTTTGACAATTAAGCCCCCTACTATTTTCGAAGATTTCAGGGGAACGTATGTGGAATTGTACAATGAACAACTTTACACAAATGCCGGCATAAAAGTGAAATTCGTCCAGGATGACATTTCTGTTTCATCAAAGCACATATTACGAGGTATTCATGGTGACGAAGAAACGTGGAAATTAATATCCTGCCTATATGGTAGAATTTATTTAGTCATTGTTAATTGGGATAAAGAGTCTCCGCAATATTGCCAGTGGGAGTCATTTATCATTTCTGAACAAAATCACATACAAGTTCTGGTGCCTCCAAAATTCGGTGTTGGCCATTTGGTATTAACAGATCAGGCAATATTTTGTTATAAACAAAGTACCTATTATAATCGAGCGGGCCAATTTACCCTTGTATGGAATGATCCGAAACTAGGTATATGGTGGCCAATAAAAAATCCAATTTTATCACAAAGAGATTTGGGGATTGGTTAATGCCTATCCTAAAATGAAGCATTATTAAGGAGTTTTGTGGTGCCTATGCCTGTTAAAAATAATGCCAGTTTGAGAGTATTATATATTCCTTTAGAGTTTAAAACGTGGCAAAATGCGAGCCATTTTCCTTACCCCTCAAATTTTGCTTTTGAAGAAGGGTTTGCTACCAATGCAGTTGAATACCTGACGATTCCTGCCCTTTATGAAACGACTTCTTCCGAACGGACATCATGGCTCAGCCACGCACGTGAACTCTGCGCAGGAAAATACTTTGATCAGGTTTGGCTGGAGATAGTTCACAGTAGATTTGACGAAAATTTCCTGGATTGGATTACGACAATAGCTCCCGTGCGTATCGGCTTTATCTGGGAAAGCTGGGAAATGCACCCTGATGAACTTGTAAATAATCCCGAAGGCACCAAAAGACGCCGCACCAATCTCGAAAAGAATCTTACATATGTAACGCATGTTGTTGCAATTGACGAAAAAGATGTGGAAAAATTTAACGCTCATGGCCAGGTAAAAGCCAAGTGGTTGTGGGATGCCGGTATTGTCCCAGAAAGCTTTATCTGCAAGGAACTCCCGCCAACACCCGCTCCCAATAATTGTGCGGTTTTTTACGGAGCGCTCTACGGAGAAAGGAAAAAATGGTTAGAACACAGCGCTTTAAAGGGATTGCTTGTCCGCCCGACAGCCTCACCAGAATACACTACCAATTTGCCTGGTTTTTTTGATAAATTGAATGCCACTTCTGAGGCGTTTTTAAAAGAAGGCAATGTCGTTACCAAAGATTTCTTTTCAACTTACATAGACTCTTTACGTGTCATTCGCAGGGAATGCTTTGCCATTTGGTTGAAGGGGCTGAGTATGGGGGCAGCGATTGTGAATTTGCCGCAATTCGGCAAGGGTTATGCAAGCCGCGTACTTGAAGGGATGGCTGCCGGGCGACCGGTTATAAGCTGTGAAATCCCCGATCGACCCAAGACCAAAGCCCTTTTTGAGGATGGAAAAGAAATTTTATTGTACAAGGGAGATAATCCTTACCAACTGGCTGAACATATACAACGGATTCTGCGTGAGCCTGATTTTGCCAGGCGGATTTCAGCGAATGCCAGAAGTAAAATAAAAAATTTCCATACAACAGAAAAGTTAGTTAGCCAGATCCTTGACTGGGTTGAAAATAAAACAACAGGTTCAGTAGTTAAAAGGGGAATGTCTCTGGGGAAAAATAAAGTTACAATCTCAGATTCGCATGATTGTCTATCAGAACTCTGTAAAGCTAATTTGTGGAGCGAAAATAAGCCTCTCCGCCTTCACCTTGGATGCGGGGAACAGTGCCTTGACGGCTATGTAAATATCGATTATCCACCAAGCGAACATAATGTCATGCAGGTTCAGGCAGACGTTTATGCAAACATTACGGAATTGAATTTCCCTGCCGGGTCTGTAGACGAGGTCAGATTACACCATGTCTTTGAACACTTTAATCGTGTTACAGCGCTGGTTATGCTGATCAAGTGGCATAACTGGCTGAAGATCGGCGGTAAACTGCACATTGAGACTCCAGACCTCATAGGAAGCGCCAAAACATTATTGGCAGAATCTTCCAGGAAGACCAAAATGGGAGTTGTCCGTCATATTGCCGGAGACCAGTCCTCCGGTTGGGCATATCACATCGATCACTGGTTTCCTGAAAGGTTCGAACATACCCTGAACCGACTGGGATTTAGCGCCGTCCAGACACAGTCAAGCTCCTGGCCACACGAGCCGTTTTTATCAAATGTCGCGGCAATTGCGGTAAAATCTCAGAACGTTCCACTGGAAAAGCAATTGACGGCTGCCGATGAATTGCTGTGGGAAAGCACCGTTTCTCCAACTGAACAGCCAACCTTTGAAATCTGGAAACAGCAGCTTCGCTCGATACTTTTAAATAACCAAAAGGCGCCATCCTATAATGTGCAATCATTCACAGGTTCCCAGATTACCGATGCCCTGAAGATTTTCCAGCAATCTGTACCGGAACTACCTATAGATGAACTTCATAACTTTAACCAGAGGGACCGGGATAGGTGGGTTCATGCGAAGGCATTGACTGTCCCGTCTGGATCACATGTTCTGGATATAGGGGCAGGGACATGTCCCTACAGACCGTTATTTGCCCACTGTATTTACAAAGCCCATGATTTCAAAAAGTACGCGGGAGAAAAGCTTGGCGGAACAAAGGAATACGGTATTATAGATTACGAATCTGATATCAGTGCTATACCAGTTCCCGATAACTCCTTCGATATAATTCTTTGCACCGAAGTTCTGGAACACACCCCAGAACCAATTGAAGCAATACGAGAAATGTCACGAGTATTACGGCCTGGCGGACGATTGCTCATAACCGCGCCTCTCGGTTCCGGACTGCATCAATTGCCCTATCACTACTATGGAGGCTTTACACCTGAATGGTACAAACACTTTGGCTCAAAATTCGGACTTTATGTTACTGAAATCACACCAAACGGTGGGTTTTTCAAACTACTTGCTCAAGAATGTGCACGGGTGGCGTGGACATTGCCGCAACACCAGCATCTGCATGGGAATAACGTGGAGTTCATTCGAAACCTTTTCGGTGAATGGATTCCACGATATCTGTTCGCATTAGAGGAAAAGCACTTTATAGATCAATTTACTGTTGGCTATCACGTAGAAGCCGTAAAGGTCAGGGATATAGATACTATTCAAAAGATGATTGACAAAGATACACAAAACGTAAATCTTTATATTGAAGCAGCACGTTCCCTGATATATCAAGGTAAATTCTCAAATGCAAAAATATATATTGAAGATGCATTGGAGTTGAACTATAACAATTCCACTTTACTTGAAATAAATCAACAATTGACGGGTAAGCTATGAAAACAAAGGTGTTATATGTCGGAATGAAATATGACTATGGCGATAAAGCAAGGGGACTTTCGTTTGAGCATAGGAATTTTTACCATTCTTTAAACAGTTACAGTAAAAAGCAAAATTGGGATTTTGTTCACTACGATTTTATGGAGCGGGGACTGGAAGTTGGTTTAGATTTAATGACACAAGAGTTATTTGAATTAGCCAAAAAAGAAAGACCCACCTTTCTCTTTGCGGTTCTCTTTGATTTCCATCGTGATCCAAGACATGAGGTTTTTAAACACATATCATCTTTAGGCACAATAACCATTCATTGGTTTTGTGACGACCATTGGAGGTTCGAAAAGTATAGCTCTGTAGTTGCTCCTCATTTTGATTTTGTTTGCACAACGGCCAACAGCGCCCTTCCAAAATACGAAAAACTCGGAATATCTAACAAAGTTATTAAAACTCAATGGGCATGTAATCACGAATTGTACGTCCCTTATGATATCGAGAAGGACTTAGAGATAAGCTTTGTGGGTCAGCCACATGGAAATCGAGTGGAAGTTTTATCAACGTTGATTAAAAGCGGACTTAAGTTGGAAGTATTCGGTTTTGGTTGGGAAAATCGACCGCGCATTCCATTCCATCAAATGGTTAGACTGTTTTCCAGGAGCAAAATCAATCTCAATTTATCGAATTCGTCAACCATGATTGGTCAACAGATTAAGGGGAGAAATTTTGAGATTCCAGGGACAAGAAGTTTCCTGCTAACAAGCAATGCCGAAAATCTGTCAGAGTATTACGAAGATGAAAAAGAGATAGTAATATCTGATACTGCTGAAGAGTTAGCAGGTAAAGCAAATTACTATCTAAAAAACGAAAATGAAAGAAATAAAATAGCGCAAAATGGTTACAAACGTACATTAGCAGAACATACCTGGCATCATCGTTTGGATGAAATATTCGGTTATATAAACACGAAACAACATCATTTATTGACTCCGGGAGAGCCACTTGTTTCAGTAATAATTCCGTGTTACAAACAGGCACACTTCTTACCCGAAGCAGTCGAATCAGTGGCAAACCAAACATTCACCGACTGGGAGTGTATTATCGTTAACGACGGTAGTCCCGACAATACTTCGGAAACCGCACGGCAACTAATCGCCAATTATTCTGATAAGCAGATTAGGTTGGTTGAAAAAGGGAATGGCGGTTTATCTGACGCTAGAAATGTGGGGATTAAAAACTCGAAAGGAAAATACATTTTACCGCTGGATGCAGACGATTTAATCCATCCCGAAATGTTACAAAAGACGGTCTCTTTGTTGAAAACACATCCAGAAATTGCTATTGCCTATACGGATGTAAAACATTTTGGCAGTGCGAATCGAATTGTTTGTGCAGGAGAGTATGATTTTAAACGATTGTGTCTTCAAAACCATCTGAACTACTGCTCACTGTATCGACGTGAAGCCTGGGAGTCTGCAAGTGGATACAACCCCAACATGGTCTGGGGATATGAAGACTGGGACTTCTGGATCTCTTGTGGAGTGAAGGGATATTACGGAAAGAGGATTTCCGAACCGTTATTTATGTACCGTGTAAAAGAGACGAGTATGTACACAAAAGCACTTGAGCATCATAGCGAATTAATGGCTCGAATTATCCTAAACCATCCAGGCCTTTATGACCGGAAACACGCTCATGAGGCAAAACTAATATTAGATCAATGTTCTACTGGAAAATTGAAAACCGATCCTATGGTTTCTGTTATTGTTCCCACATACAACAGGCCGGATACCTTGAGAAGAACACTGGAAAGTATTGCGGCACAGACTTACAAACGTATCGAAGCAATTGTGGTTAACGATGCAGGTGAAGATGTATCGGGCGTTATAGACACTTTCCATGATCGGCTGTCCATCAAATACCTGGTTCACCACAAAAACAAGGGGCTCGCAGCAGTAAGAAATACAGCAATCAAGCATGCAACAGGTCAATATATTGCCTACCTTGATGACGATGATATCTTCCACCCACAGCATATAGAAACGGCGGTAAAAGTATTAACAACTACAAATTATAAAGCGGTTTATACGGATGCCTACAGGGCATATCAGACGAAAAAGGGAGATACCTATCAGGTAATTAAAAAAGACATTCCGTATTCCATAGATTATGTGAAAGGTATTTTTTACAAAACCAACATTACGCCGGTACTCTGTGTCGTCCACGATAGAACCTGCTTCGATGAGGCGGGAATATTTGACGAATCCTTGCCTGTTCTTGAGGATTGGGACCTGTGGATCCGAATGTCTGAGAAATATGATTTTTATCACATACAGAAAGTAACATGCGAATTTAGCTGGAGAGCCGATGGGACATCCACAACAAGCAGTAAACAAAACGAATTTGTAAAAATTCGAGAATTGATCTATAAAAAATACAGGAATAATTTTCAAGAACTGCTCCTGGCGCAAAATACTTCAGACAAATTAATTTCTTCCCCCCCTCTTCAAAAACCAGTTTCTATAATTATCCTGACCTGGAATGCCTTGGAATATACCCAAAAGTGCGTTAATTCAATCCAAAATCACACACGGTATCCACACGAGATCGTCTTTGTGGATAACGCATCAACGGATGGCACCGTTGAATATCTCCGCAAGTTAATTAAAGAACGTCCAAATTATAAACTTATCGAAAACCACGAAAATAAAGGCTTTGCAGTGGGCAACAATCAGGGGGTGGCTATAGCTACTGGTGAATATGTGATGCTGCTCAATAATGACGTGCTCGTCTCGGCCGGTTGGCTGGAGAGTCTTGTAGAAAGCTTAGAAATAGATAAAAACATTGGCATGGTAGGCCCTATCACAAATTCCATCAGCGGCAGACAGCAGGTGAATAAAATTCCCTATACTGACGAACAGGAATTCTATAAATTTGCGCAGGAAATAAGAAGGACATACAAAGGAAGGTTGACCCCCAGATACCGCGTTGCCGGTTTCGCAGTCCTCATGAGAAAGGCGCTTTACGAGGAAGTAGGCGGTCTGGATGAATCCTTTGGAACAGGAAACTACGAAGACGATGACTTATGTTTAAAGGTTTCTAAAAAAGGATATGCAATTATGGTAGATGAAAGCGTATTCATTCACCACTATAGAAGCCAAACTTTTATTGATAATAAAATTAACTATCGTGACAGTTTATCCGTTAATGGGTCTAAATTTAAGGAAAAATGGCCCAACGTTGACTATGAACAATTGCTTGAATTACATAGAAGTCTGGTTGATGCCAACGCTGCCCTTTGTACAAAAGGCAAACAGGCAATGGAATCTGGGAATATCAACAAGGCTATCGAAATATATTCGAGGGTGTTGAAAACTAATCCTATTGATGAGGCTGCCTTGTGCGGACTGGCCCTTGTCTATCAAACAGACGGGAAAATGGATAAGACCATTGATGCATACAAAAAGGCTTTGCAGGTTAATCCATCATTCTTTGATGCCCACTATAACCTTGCCATTGTATACTCAAGTATCAACCAAATTGATAATGCCATCGCCCATCTTAATAAAGCAATTAATTTGAATAACAGCGATGCCTCCGTACACAACAATCTTGGGGTATTATATTTCAAAAAGAATATGTGCAACGATGCAAAGACTTGCTTTGAAAGTGCATTACGAATAGATGCTGGTTACAAAGAGGCGCAACAAAATCTCGAAAAAGTATCCAGGGTGTTAGAAAAGGTATAATTCTATATGAAAAAAGCTTTAATTACCGGCATTACAGGCCAAGACGGATCTTATCTTGCAGAATTCCTGCTGTCAAAAGGCTATGAAGTTCATGGTCTTATACGTCGCTCCAGTTCCTTCAATACCGAAAGGATTGACCATCTATACTTAGACCCTCATAATCCTAATGTTCGACTTTTTCTTCATCATGGCGACCTCTCGGATTCAGGCCAAATTACTAATCTCATTTATAATATTCAGCCTGATGAAATCTATCATTTAGCAGCTCAAAGCCACGTGCGGGTTAGTTTTGATATGCCGGAATTTACAGGAGATATTACCGGGTTGGGGACTACGAGAATGCTGGAGGCTATTAGAAGAAGCGGTATTAAGACCAGATTTTATCAAGCTAGCAGCAGTGAAATGTTTGGAGATTCTCCTGCGCCTCAAAATGAAGAAACACCTTTCAGACCCAGGAGTCCTTATGCAGCAGCAAAAGTATATGCTTATTGGATGGCCGTTAACTATAGAGACGGCTATAACATATTTGCCTGCAATGGAATTCTTTTCAATCATGAATCGCCAAGAAGAGGTGAAACATTTGTAACGAGAAAAATAACAAGAGCAATTGCAAATATACTTGGTGGAAGGCAGCAGAAATTATACCTTGGAAACCTGGAGGCAAAAAGAGATTGGGGGTTTGCACCAGAGTATGTAATGTGTCAATGGTTAATGCTTCAACAAGATATGCCCGAAGATTATATAATTGGTACCGGAGAGTGTCATACGGTTAGAGAATTCCTGGAGCTTGCTTTCAACTATGTTGGGATTGAAATAGAATGGAAAGGCAAGGGAATTCATCAAAAAGGCATAATAAAATCTTTGGACTGTCGCCATCAATATCCAACATTTGACAAAAAAGTGGGAGAAGTTCTTATAGAAGTAGACCCCAAGTATTTCAGGCCTACGGAAGTAGATTTTTTATTAGCAGACGCTGGAAAGGCAAAGGAGAAATTGGGGTGGGAACCAAAAATTGTATTTAAAGAACTGGTCAAAATAATGATAGATTCCGATACGGAATTGATAGGCCTGAAGCCTAAGGGTGAAGGTATAAGTATAATACGCAAAAAGGGCATAACCTGGATAAACAGTAAGATTCGTTGGTAGGTCAGGCGTCCTCGCCTGACATCATGATGACAAGCGGGGACGCTTGATGTTCAGGAATTTCAAAGTTTGTGTCATAGCATACCAGATAACCCCCTTAATCCCCCTTTTCTAAGGGGGACTTGAGAAAATCCCCCTTAATAAAGGGGGCGAGGGGGTTATTTTTCAGCGGCATTTGCCGTGTATATAAAAGGTCGCTGCCTATTGCAGCCTAATTTATGAGGATATATTATTTCATGAGTTTTTGGAATACAAGAAGAATTCTCGTAACAGGAGGAGCAGGGTTTCTTGGCTCTTTTGTCGTTGAAAAGTTGAAGGAAAAGGGCTGTAAAAACATATCAGTTCCTCGAAGTAAAGATTACGATCTGGTGGATAACGATGCGTGCAAAAGGGTTTATCAGGAAACAAAACCTGACATTGTAATTCATTTAGCGGCAAAAGTCGGTGGAATTGGCGCTAACAGGAATAGTCCAGGAAAGTTCTTTTATGATAATGCTATGATGGGCATCCAAATGATGGAACAAGGAAGAGTGTTTGGGATTGAGAAATTTGTTGCACTAGGGACAATTTGCGCTTATCCGAAATTTACCCCCGTGCCATTTAAAGAAGTAAATTTGTGGGACGGGTATCCGGAAGAAACCAATGCCCCTTATGGCATGGCAAAGAAGATGCTTCTGGTACAAGCACAAGCGTACAAACAACAATATGATTTTAATGCTATTTATCTGTTACCCGTGAATCTTTATGGTACAAGGGATAATTTTGATTTAGAAACTTCACACGTTATCCCCGCAATTATACGGAAATGTCTGGAATCTCATAGTTCCAAAAATGAAGTTGAGAGTAAAATAAATCCTGCTCAAAGAGTAATTTCCGAATCGCAATCCTGCATAACCATCTGGGGGACAGGTAATCCTACGCGTGAATTTCTTTATGTTGAGGATGCCGCAGAAGGGATTATTCTTGCAACTGAAAAATATAATAAAACCGATCCCATGAACCTCGGCTCTGGTTCTGAAATTTCTATAAAAGAATTGGTGAAGTTAATTGTCAAATTAACAAATTTCAAAGGAAAAATTGTCTGGGACACTTCAAAACCTGACGGCCAGCCGAGAAGAAGACTTGATACAACAAAAGCAGAAAAAGAATTTGGATTTAAGGCTAAGACGAGTCTTGAAGAAGGACTAATGCAAACGATTGAGTGGTATATGAAAAATAAGGCAATGGTTGTTTGTTGACGAAATAGAATGACCCGCATACTGTTTAAATATTCAATATAATAGATACAAAAATGTTTAATATTTAAACACCCCCCCCTCTTTTTTAACAATTATTTTCAATCCACTTGGTGCACACACCTATATTTGCTGGTTCAATCGTCCTCGATTGAACTCTAAACATTTGGCTTTTTCATGGCAGATATTTATTTAAAGAACATAGTCCGTTCAAAATATCTGGTTCAATCGCTCGACTGAGCGCTCACGACGAAGTCTGCAAGATTGAACCAGCCATGAAACAACCCCCGAACCCCCTTTATTAAGGGGAATTCCTAAAGTCCCCCTTAGAAAAGGGGGCTAGGGGGGTTGTCTGGTATGATATGATGCAAACCTTGACATTCCTAGACATAAATACAGGTTCGTTTTGGTATAGATATTGCTCCTATGTGGGTAACCGTAAGATAATGTCCATTTATTTATCGTCTTATTATTCCACATAGCATTCTTATTATGCCAATAGTTACAGCACAAAAATATTTCGACGAAGCAGAGCTTTTTATGGAAAACGGTCTCTGCAAAGAAGCTATTGAAGCTTACAAAAAGGCTATAGAAACCGACCCTTCCTTCATCAGCGCTTATTATAATCTAGCCGTAATATACCACCAAACTCAACAATTTTATTATGCCATTACCTGCCTGAAAAAGGCGATTGAATTAGACCCAAATGACGCATCGGCCTTTAACAATTTAGGCGTCTTGTATTTCACAATTAACGTGTTTGACGAAGCAAAAAAACATTTTGAAAAGTCCCTAGAAATTGAATCAAACTACAAAGAAGCTAAAAACAACCTGGAAAAAGTCCAGCGAAAAACACAATTTTTACAGGCACAATCTTTCAAACAATCTGCTGAGGCTGGCTCTAACAACAAACGTTTAAGGATTGGTTTTGTAAGTATCTGGTTTGAACGCGGACAATCTTATGTGACCAAAACCCTGCGGGACGTTATTGCGAAAAACCACGAGACCTTTGTTTTTGCCCGCACGGGTGGAGTCTTTGGTCAGCCAAAATTAGAAATTCAGGGATACTGGGACATTCCCAATCTAACTACCTATCCAGATTATCAAATCCCTCCCGATGTCCTTACCCAGTGGATCCAGAGTAATAATCTCGACATGGTCATATTTAACGAAGAGTACGACTGGAATCTTATTATGGCAGCAAAAGCTTCAGCAAAGACATTAACCTACCTCGACTATTATAAGGAAGATTGGAAGCCGTACATGAGTCTTTACAATGCCGTACTTTGTTCAACAAAAAGAACATTTAATCTGGTTAATGGTATTTGTAACGCCCATTATATAGGCTGGGGAATTGACACCGACCTCTTTAAACCAAGAGACGGTGGAGATAGGAAATACACATTTTTTCATAATGCCGGATGGTTGGGTATAAATTACCGCAAAATGACGCCCGCTGTCATCCTTGCATTTGAAGCAGTATCCCGTCATTTGTCTCAAGCTACCCTCTTTATCCATGCGCAAACCGAACTGGAAAAACTTCCTCCCGAAGTGGTGAATATCGTGAATAATAATCCGCGCATAACCTATCATGTTGAAACTGTTCCAGCGCCAGGCCTTTATCATAAAGGTCGTATCCTTGTTTTTCCTTCCAAACTGGAAGGGCTGGGACTGCCCTTGCTGGAAGGAATGGCATGTGGGCTTCCAGCCGTTGCCACTGACGCACCGCCAATGAATGAATTTGTACAGAATGAGCATAATGGCCTGCTGGTTAAAGTCGCTGAAAGGGTCACCAGAGAGGATGGCATCTCTTTTCCAGAGGAAATTGTAGATGTAAATGATCTGGCTTTTAAGATGCATTTTCTGGCTAAAAATCAGGAGTTAATTCACAAAATGCAGCAAAATGCAAGGAATGGTATTAATACCTACCATGATTTGAACAAAAGAATAAATGAAATAATACACATTGTCCAGTCCGAACACCCGCATATCAGCATAAAAACCGTATCGAAACCCAATATTCCTACTTTTCATACAGCGCTTAAAGATGAAGATACTATATGTCAATGTAATTGAATGCAATGCTGGATGGGGAGCGGAGGTTTTTGTAGATAAGGGATTTCGTAACCTTGGACATACCACCCACTGCATTGATTACCGAAAGAATCGTGACCAATTACACCACTTATTCACTGAATTACCTGAGCACGACGTTTTCCTATTGCAAAGAGGCGATTATTTTCCTATCGACTTGATTGAGTCTGTTCGGGTTCCACGGTTCTTTTGGGCAAGTGAACTTGTAAGCCGTTGCAGGGATCAGGACAGATTGCTTTCATCCGGGCTGTTTGACCATATCTTTTTCCGTACCAAAAGGTGTATCGAGACGGCGGTATCACACGGTTGGGTCAAACGAGATAGATGCTCTATTTTGCTCAGTGGATTTGATGAAACCATTCATAGAATGAATTCTGACATAAAGCGAGATATCGAGATCCTCTTTGTGGGTTCAATAACACCACGAAGAAAAATACTATTAGAGAAACTCCAGTCCAACTTCAATGTGACGATTGCAAACGCCTTTGGCAGGGAGCTTGTACAGTTATTTAACAGAAGCAAGATAGTATTGAACATTCATGCCGAGGATTACAAAGATACGGAGACCCGTGTTTTTGAGGCGCTCGGCTGCGGATCGTTTCTCCTCACCGAACGGCTTTCGGAAGAGAACCCCTTCTCGTGTGAGCACCTTGTAGAGTTTGAGACATTTGACGAACTCTGTGACAAAATAGAATACTATTTAGATCACACAAAAGAGCGGGATACGATTGCTATGCAAGGCTATGCGGAGGCAGTAGAACGTCATACCTATACTCACAGAGCAGATGAAATAGCAAAGACAATGTCCGCTTATCTTCCAAAGCTAAATCAGCAAAACGAGAACCAAATTACCAGAGAAAAAGGGCCTTTGAGTCAGTTGTGGAATGGGTCAATGCTTGGAGTGTTGTATGGTGAATCAGGAAATATTACCCACGATACGGAGGAATTCCATAGAGCAGCGCAACGCATGTTCTTGCACAACGATTCTAGTAACTGCACAGAAAATAACTACACACCGAAAAGGTCGAATGGAAATGGAATAATCTATTACATTCCCCGGTGGCTGTTCCCCAACAACATAGGAGATTCAATCCTTTCCGCATCTTTGATTTCTCCCATAAAAAAGAGGTTTCCAGACAAGGGACTAACGGTAGTTTGTGACGATTTTTTATCGCAGATTTATGAAACAAATCCCCTTGTTTCTAAGGTGAGGAGACCTTTTCATGAAGAAATAAATGACCAGGTCTATTGGCAACAGAGTATTCAAAAACCGAGGGATTTTATTTCAATATGGCCTGACTGGCATCCCGGACTTTTTGATTTTTTGAGGCAGGATAACAACCTTAACCAGATGATCAATACTTCTGATAAAAACATAATTGTTTGCAATTATCTGTTTCAAAATAGTTTTCACCCTTTAGATACAACAGACACCTTGCCAAGACTATATCTTACAAATGATGATATAAAAATGGCAAAAGAATGTATAGACGGATGTACGAGCCGCTATAAGGTATGCATCGTCGTGAGTGAAAGGAGACATTCTGAAAAGCGCACGGACTGTTCACCATTGAGATACTCTGAAGAATCATGGAGACAATTTGTAGAAAGACTGAAAACACTTCTGGGTGATGCAACCGTCTTTGAGGTTGGAAATCCAATCAATTATCACCTTGGGGATTATTACATCCCGCATACCCAGCATATCCGTAAATTTGCCGCTGTGCTGAACGAAATGGATATTGGGGTGTTGAGCGATGGCGGGGTTCATCATATCTTCAATGCAATCGACAAAAAATACGTATTGTTCCAGGCTTACGAATGTAATGCGCCTGAGTTCTATCTCATGCAGGCAAATGGGACATTTGATCCTTCGCTTCATCAGGAATGCCGGTTTCAGTGTCATCTGTTTTCCAGCATTATGAACACTGAGGACAGATCGAAAAAATGCAATCATGCATGCTATGAATTAGACCCATGGAAGCTGGCAGAGTTCACTGTGCATAAACTCCTGGAGAAAGAGTAACATGAAAATCAATTTTGTAAGTTATCTGCATCCCTATCACTTTTATGGAGGCGGTGAGCAATACACAAGAGGCCTGGTGGATGAAGGGAAAAAACGGGGGCATGTCTTTTCCTTTTCTTCCATGGCGCCGAATTATTTTGACTACAATTCGAAAGCGGATTTAGACATCGTGTTTGATTTTTGGAATTGTCCCGGCTCTCCACAGTTCGACCTCCGTTTTTTGGAGAACATATTACGAAGAGGAAGATATATCACCGGTCAATGCGGATACAGCAATGCTTGCTTTCTGGCAGCCCTCCCGTGTAATGGGGATCGCGGAACGGATGGCCAGTGCGTAATTTCAAAAGAGGACTATTTCAATCACCGGGGACTCCCCGGCCCCTGGTACGATGGGAAATGCACAGCTCCTTTAACATCCCCCCTGTTTAAACATGCCCTCGTTAATTGTTTTTTAAGCCCATTGCAGCGCGATACCTTTATTAAACTGTACGGCAAGGAAATTATTGGTAACACGTATTTAATTAAACCGATTGTTGATACAAACCATTTTGTAGATAAAGGAACTCCCAGAGATATCGAATACGCATCCTGTGGCGCGATGGGAGAGCCAAAAGGGTATTTCAACATAAAGCATAAATTCCCCGATGGCAATATTGTATTATTCGGTTCTAACAATCCCCAACTGGCAGGAAAAGATGGATATGGAAGAGTTATCGGGAAAATACCATACGAAGATATGCCCCATTTCTTTAGCCGGGTAAAGAATTACGTACATTTGCCCAGATGGCCGGAACCAAACGGTTTGGTGGTCAATCAGGCCGCTTTGTGTGGATGTAATCTGATTTTAAACGAGATGGTCGGAGCCTCAAGCTGGAAGGCATTAGACCTGAAAAATCCTTCTACTTACGAGAGATCATCTGAAGAATTTTGGGAATATATAGAAGCTGTATAAATTGCAAGGAGGACTTACAATGCACTATGTTGATTTAAAAACTATTAAATATCCCTTTCCGGCGTTATCAGATGGAGGCATTGATGATCTTATTAGAAAGAATGCTTTACAGGAAATATACTGGAATGTTTGGGAAAAATGTTTTGATCCAGGCGACACAGTCTATGATATTGGCGCACATATAGGAACTACTTCTATACCGTTTGCCCTATTAGGTGGAATTGTACATGCCTTTGAGGGGTCTCCACTTTGTTATAACAGATTAGAGGAAAATTGTGCACCCCTTAGAGCTATAAGAGTTCATAAAGTAGCATTACATGAATTAAATAAAACATGTAATACCAAGTTTAATGATTGTATCGGCACGCAACATCCCGTGCAACTTATCAAATACGTTAGGTTAGACGATTATGTATTAGAAAACAATGTAAAGCATCCTGATTTCATCAAAATGGATATAGAAGGGATGGAAAGTATAGTCTTAAAGACGCTGGGAAGATTTATAGAAGAAGTTAAGCCAATCTGGCAAATAGAAATGCATGAATATTCCGGTTACAGATACTCTGAATATCCAGGGTTTGTTCCCAAAGAGCTAGGAGGGTTCGATTTTAATATATTTAAAAAGAATAAGTATAGAATTTTCACTATGAATGGTGAAGAAGTAGATTCATTACATGGGTCTACTATTAACTATATAGTATGTCCCGAATCGAAACTTCGCAGATTAGAGTTACTTCAATGGATTTAGTTAACTTAAATAAAGCATATGTATAAAGTAATGTGCGTATTTGGCACGCGTCCTGAGGCAATAAAACTTGCTCCTGTAATTAAAGAGCTGCAGCGCCATTCGGACTCACTGAAAAGTGTCGTTGCTGTTACAGCCCAGCATCGTCAAATGCTTGACAGCGTTCTGAATGTTTTTGCCATCAAGCCAGATTATGATATGAATATCATGGCTGCGGGACAAGGACTGTCTGACATTACCTGCAAAGTATTAAAGAATATAGAATCGATTTATGAAACGGAGCAGCCTGACCTGGTTTTAGTACAAGGGGACACCACTACTGTTTTCGCCGCATCGCTGGCGGCCTATTACAAACATATTCCCGTAGGGCACGTGGAAGCGGGATTACGTTCACATAATAAATATCATCCTTTCCCTGAAGAAATAAACCGATGCTTAACGAGCATTATAGCTGACATCCATTTTGCCCCAACTGACAAGGCAAAAGACAACTTATCCAGCGAAGGAGTAGCTGAAGATTCCATTTGTGTGACGGGTAACACCGTTATAGACGCCCTATTGGATGTAGCCGCGTTTGACTTCAAATTTGACACCGATCTGCTCAACAACATTAAAGGCAAGATAATATTAATTACAGCACACCGGAGGGAAAACTTCGGAAAACCATTAATCGATATATGCAATGCCATCCTAACATTGGCAAAACGATATCCGGATGTTACCTTTATATACCCGGTACATCTCAATCCAAACGTCAGGCACACTGTATATGCTATCCTGGGAAACCGACCAAATATCCTGCTCATCGAACCGCTGGAGTATGTGCCTTTCGTTCATTTAATGAAGCGCGCCCACATCATGCTGACGGATTCTGGCGGCATTCAGGAAGAAGCCCCTTCTTTAAACAAACCCGTGCTGATACTCCGTAAGGTAACGGAACGTCCAGAGGTAGTAAAAGCAGGCGGCGCAAAATTGGTTGGCACAAACCCCGATACTATTATAGCAGAAACAATCCGTCTGTTAGAAGACACAAAAGAATATGATCGAATGGCAAATATTGTGAATCCTTTCGGCGATGGGCGCGCAGCTCAACGTGTTATCAACTTCATCAAACATAAATTAAATTGAGATTATAGTATTTACAAAATGCATCAAAATAAAATGGAAAACATACTAAGCCCTAAAATATCGGCTTGCATGATAGTGAAGAACGAAGAAGAATTTCTGCCTAATTGCCTGAACAGTATCAAAGGCGTAGTCGATGAAATCATAATCGTCGATACAGGCTCCACAGATGATACAATGACCATTGCTAAAAATTTCGGAGCAAAGGTCTATCATCACCCATGGAATGACAGTTTTAGTGAGGCAAGAAATCATTGTTTAAACCACGCATCGGGAGATTGGATTCTTCAGATAGATGCTGACGAAGAATTAGAACAAGCGGATATACCGAAGCTCAGACTTGCAATAAGCGACCATAGATATAATGGAATTATCATCGCTATTCAAAGCATTATAAAGGATGGCTTGCATACGTTTTATCATCCGCGAATCTTTCGCCGCGGCAAGGGATTTTACAAAGACATCATCCATGAGCAAACCATTATCGAAGGTGAACGGCTGCCAACCGAAATAAGGCTTTACCACCATGGCTATAACCTTGACGAAAAAAAGATGCGAATAAAATGGCAACGGACCACCCACTTACTAAAAAAACAAATCGCGCACAATAAACACGATGGTTTTGCATGGTTTAACCTGATACGCAATTACCGCATACAAGACTTGTTTCAAGACGGTATCGATGCGGGAGAAGAAGCTCTTAAAATAATGTCATCCGACTCCTTTTCGAAACATAGTGGAACAGCAACAATTCAGCGCCCCCACCAGACCTCCCCCATCAAGGGGGAGGAAACGTTTTTCCCCCGCACCTCGTGGGAGGGGTTAGGGGTGGGGGATGAACGGATACAAGGCACAAACGTTAATCTGCATCACTATGTCATGATTATTTATGAAACGGCAAACTGTCATCTCTATAATGAAAATTATTCAAAGGCAAAGGAATTGTGCCACTTTGCCTTATCAAAATTAGCCGAGTTAAAAATTGAACCGGAAAACATAGATCTCATATTTACTCTTGCCTGTATATATTTGAAGGAAGGAGATTACAGAAAGGCAATTGATTACTTCGAACGGTTTTTGTCACTCCGCGAATGGTATCTCAAAAACATAAATAAAATTTCTCTTATGGTTGACACCATGGGATACGATTACACTGCTTACAATGGATTAGGAATTTGTTCTGGAAAGTTAGGACATTTGCAAACGGCTATAGACTATTTACAAAAAGCCATAGCTTCCAACACTAAGTATCTTACACCCTATAAGAATCTGGCTCTCTGCTATTTAAACGAGGAAAATTTTGTAGAAGCTACCAATACCTTATTAAAAACCATTTCTGAAGGTATTGCAGACAATGAAGTACTCTTGCATTTGGGAGAACTCTATATAAAACAGGAGGCATATGAAAAGGCCATCTCGTACCTTGAAGCACACATAAAGACTTGTCCTGAAAACAAAGATATACTATTGAATATTGCGCGATGCTACGAAAAGTTAGGACACTGGGAGGCGGCTCTCGTCGGTTATAAATCGGCGCTTGGGGAATAGCAAAAGAAGTGCAAAAGGGAAAATATAAATTGCAAAATTAACTCTTGCTGGTTCAATCGTCCTCGATTGAACCGAAACGTTTTGGTTCAGACTACAAGTCTGAACCAGCGCAAGGGGTCACGAAAATCTGCCCACTAATGTAGGG